>Ga0316622_100001393_pt1 | contig 15696 bp, 11 predicted proteins | sample OWC_Aug_OW2_C1_D_FD_207646 | JGI IMG/M metagenome (GOLD analysis project Ga0316622, IMG submission 207646) | Wetland soil microbial communities from Old Woman Creek delta, Ohio, United States - OWC_Aug_OW2_C1_D5_C | ecosystem: Environmental > Terrestrial > Soil > Wetlands | place: USA: Ohio... | reverse complement strand
GGGCTGGTGCGGCCGCTGGAGGAAGCGCTGGCGGACTGGGGCGTCCGCGTCGAGTCGACTTCCGACCGTCTGGCGGCGTACCACCGCGTCGAGAACACGTACCTGTCCACCTTCCAGTCGCTCGGGGTTCTTGGCCTGGCGCTCGGCACGCTCGGCCTCGCGGCGGTCGTGCTCCGCAACGTGCTCGAGCGGCGCCGGGAGCTGGCGCTGCTCAGTGCCGTCGGCTATGGCGGCCGCGCGATTTCGTTCGTGATCGTGGTGGAAACGGCGCTGCTGGTCGTCGGGGGCGTCGCATGCGGAAGCGCCTGCGCGCTGCTGGCGATCGTGCCGGCCCTCCTGGCCCGGGGCGGGTCGCTCCCGCTTGCCGCCGCCGGCGCCACGTTCGCGGCGGTGCTCGCCGCCGGCGTGCTGTCGTCACTGGCCGCCGCGGCGGCGGCGCGGCGCTTGCCGCTGCTGGCATCGTTGCGTTCCGAGTGATGCGCGCAGCTTCACGCCGGACGACGGGTTGGCGTGGCCGGGCTTTCCCGAATCCCGAATCCCGAATCCCGGTTCGGTCTACCATATGCGGATGCGACACCGATTCCTCGGCGCGCTCGCGGTGCTGGCGTGGTTCACATGCGGGCCCGGTCATGCCGCTGCCCAGACCGACCAGTGGGCCCGGTTCCGCGGCCCGAATGGCACCGGCGTGTCGTCGACGACCGGCCTGCCTTCGGAGTTCGGCCCCGCGACAGGCGTGGTCTGGAAGACGCCGCTGCCGCCCGGGCATTCGTCGCCGGCGCTGACGCCCACGCGGATCTTCGTGACCGCGCACACCGCGGACAGGGAGCGCTACAGCCTCTCGGTCCTCGCCCTGGATCGCCGCAACGGCCAGGTGCTCTGGCAGCGGGAAGTCCCGCGCCGGCAGAAGGGCCGCCTGCAGAACGTCAACGGCCCCGCGTCCCCGAGCCCGGTCACCGACGGCGCCAGCGTCTACGTCTTCTTCCAGGATTTCGGCCTGCTGGCGTTCTCGGCGGATGGCGAGGAACGATGGCGCCTGCCGCTGGGTCCCTTCGACCAGTTCTATGGTTTCGGCGCGTCGCCGATCCTCGTCGACGATGCCCTCATCCTGCCGGTCGATCAGGACGGCGGCTCGTACCTGATCGCGGTCGACAAGCGGACGGGAAAGGTGCGCTGGAAAGTCGACCGGCCGGGCGTGATCTCGGGCTACTCGACACCGACCCTGTACGAGCCGGCGGGCGGGCCGAAGCAGGTCATCATCCCGGAGTCGTTCCAGTTGTCCGCGTACTCGGTCGCGGACGGCTCGCGGGTGTGGTGGGTGCGGGGCCTGCCGTGCGAGATGAAATCGGTCGCCAGCTACGACCGCGAGTACCTCTACATCAACGGGTGGGGCTTCCCTCAGAACCAGCCGGGCCGCCAGGTCCCCACGGTGCCGTTCGAGGAAGGCCTGAAGCGCTACGACCGCGACGGCGACGGGTTGGTCGGCCGGACAGAGGTCTCCGGCGCGGACCCTATGGACAAGATGCTCGCGCCGTCCTACGGCTTCGACGCCTTCGACCTCGGCCGCGACGGGAAACTGGACGCGAAGGACTGGGAGGTCTTCCGCCGGATGATGGCGTCCGAGAACGGACTGCTGGCCATCAGGCTCGGCGGCCGGGGCGACATGACCGACACGGCGGTGCGGTGGCGCTATCAGAAACCCGTGCCCCAGGTGCCGTCGACGCTGCTGTACCGAGGCACGCTCTTCATGGTGAACGACAGCGGCATCCTGACGTCGTTCGATCCGGCCACCGGCAACGTGCTCAGGCAGGGCCGGCTCAAGGGCGCTATTGACAAGTACTTCGCGTCTCCCGTCGGCGCCGACGGCAAGGTCTTCCTGGTCAGCCAGGACGGCACCGTGTCGGTGGTGTCCGCCGCGGGCGAGTGGGAGATCCTCGCGGTCAACGCCCTCGACGACGAGGTCTTTGCGACGCCGGCGATCGCGGACGGCCGGATCTACATCCGCACGAAGACCGCGCTCTACGCCTTCGGAAAGTGAGGCCCCCGTGAGATCGGCGTTCGTCTCCGCCTGCCTCGTGCTCGCCGTCCAGGCCGTCTGCCTCGGCGAGAACTGGCCGCAGTGGCGCGGGCCGTCGATGACCGGCGTGGCCAGCGACCGCCCGGTGCCCGTGACCTGGAGCGCGACCGAGAATGTCACCTGGAAACTGGCGCTGCCGGACTTCTCGGGATCGACGCCGATCATCTGGGATGACCGGATCTTCCTGAACGTCGCCGAGGGCACCGAGCTGTATCTCGTCAGCGTCGATCGCAACAAGGGCACCGAACTCTGGAAGGCCCACCTCGGCAGCGGCAACGCGAAGGTGCGCAAGCAGAACATGTCGTCGCCGTCGCCGGCCACCGACGGGAAGCACGTCTGGGTGATGACGGGCACGGGCGTGCTCAAGGCGTTCGACTTCGCCGGCAGGGAGATCTGGGCGCGCGACATCCAGAGAGACTACGGCCCGTTCGGGCTGAACTGGGGCTATGCCTCGTCACCGCTCCTCCACAAGGACCATCTCTACGTCGAGGTTTTGCACGGGATGAAGACCGACGCCCCGTCCTACATCCTGTCCATCGAGAAGCTGACGGGCAACACCCGCTGGAGGGTCGAGCGGCCGACAGACGCCGTGTCGGAGTCGCCTGACGCGTACACGACGCCGGCGCTTCTGGCGTACGAAGGCCGGGAAGAGATCGTCGTGAGCGGCGCCGACTACGTCACCGGGCACGATCCCGCGACCGGAGCTGAACTGTGGCGGGCCGGCGGCCTGAACCCGGCGAAGGACCGGTACTACAGGGTCGTGGCCTCGCCGATTGTCGTGGGCGACATGATCTACGTCTCGTCGCGCGTGCGGCCGCTCATCGCCTTCCGCGCGGGAGGACGCGGAGACATCTCCTCGTCTCACCGGGTGTGGTCCACCGACCAGGGGCCCGACGTGCCGACGCCGGCCGCCGACGGCAAGTACATCTTCATCCTCAACGACCGGGGCATCGTCTGGTGCCGGGACGCGAAGACCGGCGCCGAGATCTGGGGCAACCAGCGCGTGCGTCCGGGCACGTACAGCGCGTCTCCCGTCGTCGCCGGGGGCCGGGTGTACGTGGTGTCGGAAGACGGCGTCACCACGGTGTTCGAGGCGGGGCCGGAGTTCAAGGTCCTCGCCGAGAACGACCTGGCCGACTACACGCTCTCTTCGCCCGCCGTCTCGGACGGCCAGATCTTCCTGCGGACCACGAAACACCTGTACTGTATCGGCAAACGGGCCGGCGCCCGGCCCGGCGCTCAAGACGTTCGACTGTGAGCCGGGAATGGAGCGCGCGGGCTTCAGCCCGCGTGCCCGGAGCGACGCGCAGTACGGGCGAGTTCCGGGATCGAACGAGGAGACATACATGCGGCGATCGAGCTACGGACAGATGCTGCTGGCGAGTGTCCCCACGGCGTTGCTCGTGTGGAGTCTGCAGGCCCTGTCCGCGTCGGGGCCGGCCGACTGGCCCTACTGGCGCGGGCCGGCGGCCGACGGCATGGCGGTGGGCGATGCGCCGCTCACCTGGAGTGCCACCGAGAACGTCAGGTGGAAGACCGACATCCCCGGCCTGGGTCACTCGAGCCCGGTCATCTGGGGCGACTATATCTTCCTGACGACGGCCATCAAGACGAGTGCACCGGCACCCGCCACGCAGCCGCCGGCCGAGCCCGCGGCGCAGGGCGGACGCGGCAGGGGGCCCGGCGGCAGCGGGCCGCAGGTGGAGCACAAGTTCGACGTCCTCGCTCTCGATCGCAAGACAGGCAAGGTCCTCTGGCAGCGCACCGCGAAGACCGCCGTGCCCCACGAAGGCGGCCACAATACCTACGGCAGTTTCGCCTCCAACTCCCCGGTCACCGATGGCAAGTACGTGTACGCGTTCTTCGGGTCACGCGGGGTGTACTGCTTCGACTTCAAGGGCAACCTGATCTGGGAGCGGGACTTCGGCGTGCAGCTGCGGATGAAGATGGCGTTCGGCGAAGGCATGGCGCCGGTACTGGCCGGCGACAAGCTGGTGCTGGTGTTCGACCACGAAGGCGACTCCTTCATGTCCGTGGTGGACAAACGCACCGGCAAGGACATCTGGCGGGTTGCCCGCGACGAGAAGACCAACTGGGCCGCGCCGCTCGTGACGACCGTTGGCAGGCGGACCGAGGTCATCGTGGCGGGCAGCAACAAGACGCGCAGCTACGATCTCGAGTCCGGCACGGTGATCTGGGAGGTCGCCGGCCTCGGCGCGAACACGATTCCCCAGCCCGTCCGCCAGGATGACCTCGTGTTCCTCATGACGGGCTACCGCAACCCGATGCTCATGGCGGTCCGCCTCGGCCGCGAGGGAGACCTGACGGGTACCGACGCGATCGTGTGGTCGCAGACAAAAGGCAACTCCTACACGCCGTCGCCGGTGGTGTTCGACAGCAAGCTCTACGTGCTGACCGACACGGGCATGGTGAGCTGCTACAACGCGAAGACGGGTGAGCCGTACTACCACCAGACCAGGCTGCCAGAGACCTACAGCTTCAAGTCGTCGCCGGTCGGCGCGAACGGCAAGCTGTACCTGGCGACGGAGAACGAAGACGTGGTCGTGCTGCGGATGGGCGAAAAATTCGAGGTCCTGGCCACCAATACGATGACGGACCAGGTGTTCATCGCCACCCCGGCGATTGCCGGCGGCGAGCTCTTCCTCAGGAGCAAGACCACGCTGTTCTGCATCCGGAAGGGTTGATCCTGTGGCTCCGACCGCGTGCGCAAACGGGCGTCTTGTCTCGGATCGAGCCCGGCGCCTTGCCCTCCTCGCCGGCGTGGCGCTCGCGGCGCTCGCTCACGCCGTCGCCCCGCCCGCCCAGGGTGCGCCGCAGGCCCCGCCTGACGCCGCCGACCCTCCGGTCAGCATGATCGTGCCGGGCGGGGACGCCATGAAGTACTGGCCGCTCTGGCGCGGCCCTTCCGGGCAGGGCCTGGTGGACGGCACGGGCTACCCGTCCACCTGGTCCGACACCAAGAACATCCTCTGGCGGGTCCAGGTTCCCGGCCGCGGGCACTCCTCGCCAATCGTCTGGGCCGACCGCATCTTCCTGACGACGGCGGCCGAGGACGGATCGAATCGATCCGTGCTGTGCTTCCGGCGCGCCGACGGCAAGCTGCTGTGGGAGCGTGCCGTGCCGGAAGCGCCGGCCGAGAAGCTCTATCCGAAGAACAGCTACGCCTCGTCTTCCCCCACCACCGACGGCAAGCTGGTCTACGCCTACTTCGGCAACGCCGGAGTGGTGGCTGTCGATTTCGGCGGGAAGCTCGTCTGGCACGCGAAGCTCGGGCCCGTGAGCCTGTATCACGGGCCCGGCGGCTCGCCGATCCTGTACAAGGACAGCTTGATCCTGTACCAGGAACAGCGGCTGATGGATCGCAGCGTCACCACGGGTCCCGGCTTCATGGTGGCGCTCGATACGAAGACGGGCCGGGAGCGCTGGCGTCAGAACAGGACGCCACAACCCGGATGGGGCACGCCCATCGCGATCCGCGCAGGCGGCCACGACGAGCTCATCGTCAGCAGCAGCCGCCGGATTGAAGGGTTCGATCCAGCCACCGGCGCGCTCCTGTGGTTCAGCACGGGCAACACCTTCGAGGTGATCCCGATGCCGGTGGTCGGCCACGGCCTGGTGTATTGCGTGTCGGGCCGGGCCGGCCCGACCTTCGCGGTCAGGCCGGGCGGGTCGGGTGACGTCACGGCGACGCACGTCGTCTGGAGCACGCCGAAGGGCTCGTCGTTCGTGCCGTCGCCGCTGCTGCTTGGCGACTACCTCTACACCGTGAACGACATGGCCGCCATCGTGTCGAGCCACCACGCGAAGACCGGCGAGGTCGTCGGCCAGTTCAGGCTTGGCGAAGCCAGGCGCGAGGGGTTCTCGGCATCGCCGGTGGCCGTCGAGGGGAAGATCTACTTCACCAACGACGACGGCGAAACGTTCGTGCTGAATCCGGCGCCGGACTTCAGGCTGCTGCACGTGAACCGGCTGGGCGAGCAGACGCTGGCGTCTCCGGCGCTGGTCGACGGCCGCTGGTACATCCGCACGGCGGGCCACCTGCTGGCCATCGGCGAGGCCGGCAGGTAGCGGCGCCACGTTCGCGGCGCCAGACTCGCGGCGAGCGGGCCGCGGGCGCATCACAAGTCGAAGTCGTCTGGAGGTCACGATGTGGACCGGGGTGAGAACCCTGCGGCTGGCTGGCGTCGCGCTGGGGGCCGCGTGGCTCGGGTCAATCGGCGGTGTCATCACCGCCGCGCAGACAGGTACCGCCGGCCGCGGCCAGGCGATTCCGCCGGTGCCGATGACGTTCGGCGCATTCACCGCCACGTTCTCTCCGGATGGCGCGTTCGCCCTGGAAGGGCAGGGATGGCCGGCGCTGAAGGGCACCTGGACGGCGTCGGGCGACAGGGTTGAGATCGTCACGTCAGGCGGCGGTGCCGGCTGCACGGGTCCCGGGCGATATGCCTACCGTGTCGATGGCGTGCGCGTCTCGTTCGCGCTCCAGTCCGATGACTGTGAAGCGCGCCGGATGATCCTCGATCGCAGCACGTGGACGCCGGCCGGGACGCCCGTCACACGCCCGGCGCGGCGGATTGTCCGCACGCCCGGCGCCGGCGGCCCGCTGCCGAAGGCCGCGGCCCCCGAGGGCAACTGGCCGTCCTTCCGCGGTGCGCAGGCTTCCGGCGTCGCCGATGGCCAGCACCTCCCGGACCGCTGGGACGGCACGACCGGCGAAGGCATCCTGTGGCGAGCGCCGTTGCCCGGGCTCGCGCATTCGAGCCCGGTGGTCTGGGGCGATCGCATCTATGTCACGACCGCAGTGAGCAGCGAACCGAACGCGACGTTTCGCCGCGGCCTCTACGGCGACGGCGACGCCTCGCCGGATCGATCGCGCCACAAGTGGCTGGTCATGGCGCTGGACACGCGTACCGGAAAAACCGTCTGGGAGCGCGTCGCCTGCGAGGGCGAGCCGATCGAGAAGCGGCACATCAAGTCCACCTACGCCAGCGCGACGCCGGCCACCGACGGCCGGATCGTCGTCGCGTGGTTCGGGTCTCAGGGCGTCTACGCGTACGACGTGAAAGGCACGCTGCGCTGGGCGGTGAACCTCGGCCGCCTCGATCTCGGCGCCTACGACATCCCGACCTACGAGTGGGGGACGGCCAGTTCTCCCATCATCTGGAAGGACCTCGTCATCCTCCAGGTCGACACCCAGGCCGACTCGTTCCTGCTCGCCTTGAACGCCGCGACCGGCGAGACGGTGTGGAAGACGGAGCGTGACGAGCTGCCGTCATGGGGCACGCCGACGGTCGTGGACACCTCGGCTGGCCCGGTGCTCGTGACCAACGCATCGAAGTTCATCCGCGGCTACGACCCCCGCACGGGAACGGAACGCTGGCGGCTCGGCGGCAGTTCGAAGATCACCGCGCCGACGCCCATCGCGAGCGAAGACCTCCTCGTGATCGCCAGCGGCCGGGGGCCGGAGCGGCCGATCTTCGTCGTGAAGGCCGACGCCAGGGGCGATCTGACGCTGCCCAAGGGGATCACCAACGCAGGCGCGGTGCGCTGGAGCCGGACGGGACGCGGATCCTACATGCCGACGCCCCTCATCTACGGCGGCCTGCTCTACGTTCTCGGCAACAACGGCGTCTTCGACGCGTATCGCCTCGAGACGGGTGAAGAGGTGTACCGGCAGCGTCTGCCCATTGTCGGGAGCGGCTACAGCGCCTCGCCGGTGGCCGCCGACGGCAAGCTCTATCTTTCTGGCGAGGACGGCGAGATTCTCGTGATTGCCGCCGGCCCGGAGTTCAAGCTCCTGGCGACGAACACGATGGGTGAGCCGCTGATGGCCACGCCGGCAATCTCGGCCGGCGTGATGTACGTGCGCTCGTCGAGCATGCTGTCCGCCATCGGGGAGCGCCAGCGGTAGAAGGGCGCAGCCAGTTCAGTAACCTCGACGGCGTTTGTCAGGCGGCTGTTTCCGGCGCTCGTTCCCCAACCACCTGCCAGCGCGCCTCAATGGTGTCGGCGGACAGATCGGCGCCGCATTCCCATTCGACAAAGTACCCGCCGTTGACCACCTTCATGAATTCGTCGGGATCTCGAAGGCCATCAAACGCCTGGTATGCAAGGTACGGACGCACATCGAGGATGCCGACGCGTCCATCGTCGGCGACGATGGACAACCTCCACTCTGGTTGCGGACGGAGTTCCTTGATTCTCATTGGTCCAGTCCCTTGATGGGGAACGGTGTCTTGCCGTTCACGGCCAAGTTCCAGTCGGCCAGCAAGTCCTCGTGATGAATCTCGATCCAGGCGACCACCAGTTTGTGTTTGTTCGTCGGCAGCTCACCGGCCAGTGTCGTTCCGTCGAGAATCGAGTACACCGCGACATCGCCCTGGTAGTCGGCGTGGATGTGGGGCACGTGATGCTTCTCGGAATCGCGAAAGAACATTCGGATGAGGATTCCATAGAACATGGAAATCGTCGGCATGCCGCACTCCCCCTCGTCGAACCGCCGAGAGCGAACCGGGCCGGTGGCTGAGATCCGCGTCGGGCAGTTCCGATTCTACGCCACAGAACACCGTTGGCCAACATAAGTGCCGGATGCAGCCGCCAGAATGGGACCGTATGGCGGCGCCGTGGCTCGTCAGCCCACGCGCGTGAGCGGGATCACCATTGCGCGCCGGCCGTCGGCCTGGAGGATCGGCCTGTCGCCGCCGCCGTCGACCGCGCAGGTACCCGCGCCCTTCAACGCGAACGCTCCGGTCGGGCAGATGTCGGCTACGCGCCTCGCGACGGTGGGAACCGCCTCGGCGAGAGTGCCCCTGAGGGGCACCGCGACGGTCGCTTCGAACCCCCGGCCCACGATGGCAAGGCCGAGGCGCTCGCCGGCCTCGGCAGCCACCGCCACGCACGCGCCGCACAGGATGCACTTGCCGGGTTCGTAGACGATCTCGGGGTGCGACGAGTCGCGCTCGAACTTGCGCCTCGCGCCGGCGAACCGCAGCGGGTCCGCGCCGTACTCGGTGGCGTACTGCCGCAGCTGGCACGTCGTGGCCTTCCAGCAGCCGCAGTTCATGCACCGCGCGGCTTCGCGCGCGGCTGCCTCGGGCGCGAAGCCGGCCTCGACCTCGCCGAAGTCCCTGACGCGCTCGGCGACGGGCCGCTCGGCCATGGCCGCGCGCGGCGCCTCTTCCACCTGTCGGAAGAACGCCGCCTGTTCCTGCTCGTCGAGCTTGTTCATCACGACGTTGACCATCTCCGGGTCGCCCTGGACGCGCCGCCCGCCGAGGAACTGGTCGATGGACACCGCGGCCAGCTTGCCGGCGGCGACGGCGCGCACGGCGAGGTCCGCGCCCGACACGCCGTCGCCGCCGGCAAAGACGCCGGGCACGTTCGTAGCCAGCGTCGCGGGATCGACCATGATGCCCCGGCGCGAGATCCGCACCGCGCTCGATCGCAGTCCACTCGCATCCACGGTCTGGCCGATGGCGGCGATGACGGTTGTCGCCTCGAGCGTGAACGTCGACCCCGGGATGGGTACCGGCCTGGCCCTGCCCGATTCGTCGGCGGCTCCGAGCGCCACGCGCGTGCACGTCAGCAGGAGCGATCCGGAGGCCGACCGCTCGAGCCCCACCGGCGCGACGAGCGTCTCGAGCGTGACGCCCTCGGCCTCCGCGGCTTCCACTTCCGCCATGAGGCATGGCATCTCGCGGCGCGTGCGCCGGTAGAGCACCGTGACCCGGCGCGCGCCCAGGCGCACGGCCGTGCGCGACGCATCCATCGCCGTGTTGCCGCCGCCGAGCACGAGCACATCGTCGCCGATCTCCGCCGGGCGGCCGCTCGACACGCCCTCGAGGAACGCAAGCGCCGGGAGCGCAAGCTCTTCACCCGGGCACTCGAGTCCGCGCGAGCCCTGGGCGCCGATCGCGAGAAACACCGCGTCGAAGTCCCTGCGCAGCTCATCGAGGGCGATGTTGGCGCCGAGGCGCAAGCCCATCCGGAACTCGCCGCCGAGCACCCGCAGGACGTCGATCTCCTCCGCCAGCACCTCGTGCGGCAGCCGGAACGCGGGGATACCGTAGCGGAGCATGCCGCCCGGCTCGTCGTGAGCGTCGAAGAGGACGGCCCCGTGCCCGCGCCGCAGCAGGTGGTAGGCGGCGCTCAAGCCCGCGGGGCCGGCGCCCACGATCGCGACGCGCTTGCCGCTGGCCTTGTCCTTGTGCGGGATGTAGCGCTCGCCGGAGGCCAGATCCCGGTCGGCGGCGAAGCGGTGAAGCCCGCCGACCGACAGCGCCGCCTCGGCATCGCAACGGTGGCAGCGCTGCTCACAGAGGCGAGGGCAGATGCGGCCCAGCGCGGCCGGCAACGCCAGGAAGTCGGAGGCAATCTCGGCGGACCGCCGGTCGTGGCCGGCCGACACCTCGGTGAGGAATCCCGGGATGTCGAAGCGCGCCGGGCAGCCGGTCATACACGGGCCGATGCAGTCGCCCGCGTGGTCCGAGAGCAGCAACTCGAGCGCCATCTTCCGCGACGCCCGGATCTCATCGGTGTCCGTGTGGACCACCATGCCGTCGGCCGCTGGCATGGCGCACGACGGCGCCAGCGTGGCCTTGCCTTCCACCTGCACCGCGCAGAGGAAGCACGACGAAGACGGCGGAAGCCCGTCCACGTGGCAGAGCGTGGGAATCCGGATGCCGAGGCCCCGCGCGGCGTCGAGCACCGTCGTGCCCGGCTCGACCGTCACGATCCGCCCGTCGATGGTGAGGGTGATCAGGCGCGCCATCATGCGACCTCGATGGCGTTTTCCGGGCACGCCGTGACGCACATGCCGCATCGTGTGCAGAGGTCGTCGGCGACCTCGTGCCGGAGGTAGGGCCGGGCCTCGATGGCGGCGGCGGGGCAGGCCTGCGCGCACAGCGTGCAGCCCGTGCAGGTGTCGAGCACGCGGTAACGGATGAGCGCCTTGCAGACCGCGGCCGGGCAGCGCCGCTCGCGGACGTGAGCGTCGTACTCGTCGCGGAAGTAGCGCAGGGTGGTCAGCACGGGGTTGGGCGCCGTCTGGCCGAGGCCGCAGAGGCTGCCCGTCCTGACACGCGAGCTGAGTTCGTCGAGGGTCTCGATGTCGCCGTCCATGCCGCGCCCGTCGCAGATGCGCTCCAGGATCTCGAGCATGCGCTTGGTCCCCACGCGGCAATAGGTGCACTTCCCGCACGATTCGTTCTGGGTGAACTGCAAAAAGTAGCGGGCGATCTCGACCGCGCAGTCGCGGTTGTCGAGTACGACAAGGCCCCCCGATCCCATGATGGCCCCGGTGGACGCGAGGGCCTCGAAATCGACGGGAGTGTCGGCCAGGCTGGCCGGGATGCAGCCGCCCGACGGCCCGCCCGCCAGCACCGCCTTGAACGTCCGGCCCTCGGGCACGCCGCCGCCGATGCCCTCCACGATCTCGCGGATCGTGATGCCCATGGGCACCTCGATGAGCCCGCTGCGCTTGACCTTGCCGGTCAGGGAGAACACCTTCGTGCCCTTCGACGTCTCGGTCCCGAGGGCGGCGAAGGCGGCCGGGCCCTTGCGGAAGATCCACGGCAGGCACGCCAGCGTCTCGACGTTGTTGATGAGCGTGGGCCTGCCCCGGAGGCCCGACTCGGCCGGGTATGGCGGCCTGAGCCGCGGCATCCCGCGCTCGCCCTCGAGCGACTGGATGAGGGCCGTTTCCTCTCCGCAGACGAAGGCGCCCGCCCCTTCCCGCACCTGCGCCCTAAAACTGAATGGGGACCCGAGGAGGCGATCGCCGAGCAGCCCGTGCGCCTCGGCCGTCGCGATCGCCGCGCGGGTGTGACGGACGGCGATCGGGTACTCGCTGCGGACGTAGACGATTCCTTCAGAAGCCCCGACGGCGTACGCGGCGATGGCCATCCCCTCGAGGACGCGGAACGGGTCCGACTCGAGCACCGCCCGGTCCATGAACGCTCCGGGGTCGCCTTCGTCGGCGTTGCACACCACGTATTTTGGCGACCCCGCCGACCGGCGGGTCACGTCCCACTTGGCCGCGGTCGGGAAGCCCGCGCCGCCGCGGCCCCTCAGGCCCGAACGCCGCACGTGGTCGATGACCTCTTCAGGCGTCAGGCGGGTCAGGCAGGTTTCGAGGGCCCGCATGCCGCCGCGGTGGCGGTACTCGTCCAGCCTCAGCGGGTCGACCTCGCCGCAGTTTTCGAGGACGATGCGCACCTGTTTGCCGAGATAGGGCGCCGGGTCGACGGCGCGCGCTGCGATGGGAGTCCAGGCGCGATCGTCGACGAGCCGGGCCTTCACATCGTGTGCCTCTTCGCGGATCTTGCGCAGCAGGCCAACCGGCGGCACGTGGCCCCTCACGAGCGCCCGCACGTCGTCTGCCTCGACGTTTCCGTAGAGCACCCGGCGGCCGCCGTCGATCACCTCGACCAGCGGCTCGTGGTGGCAGAGCCCGCTGCAGCCGACCGCCTTGACCGCCGCGCCGCCCCCGAAAGCGGCCACCGTCTTGTGCAACGCGGCGTGAACGGCGTCCGCCCCGGCCGCCCGGCCGCACGTGCCCGATCCGATGCGAATCTCGACCGGCGGCGCCATGGGGTGTGACAGACGCGGGTGGAGGGCGGCCAGAGCCGCGTGCGATCGGCGGTGCCTGTCTGTCCCCGACGCGACCGCGTGATCGATGAACTGGCGGACCGCGCCGGTCACAGAGAGGGCCGTCAGGTGTCCGTAGATCTGGTCGTCGATGGTGATGACGGGCGCGAGGCTGCACGACCCGATGCAGGCCACACGTTCGACCGTGAACGTGCCGGTGGGATCCGTGTCGCAGCCGTCCGCCATGCTCAAGCAGCGCCGCAGCTCGGTGCGCACTTCGACCGCGCCGGCGACGTGGCACGCCGTGCCCTCGCAGACCCGGATGATGTGTTCGCCGGCCGGCGTGAGCCGGAACTGCCCGTAGAAGGACGCCACGCCGGCAGCCTGCGAGGGCGTAATCGCGCTCGCCTCGCAGACCCGCCGCAGGGCGGCGTCCGGGAGATAGCGATAGCGGGCCTGAATGGCCTGGAAAACCGGCAGGATCGAGTCGCGGCGCGAGCCCTCGGCCTGGAGAATCGCGTCGATCGCGGCGGGCTCGACCGCGCGGTCTTCGGCCGGCCGGCGCGTCAACAGGGGGGACAGGTCGATGCCCGGCGGTCCCGGCGCCGTGCCGCTGGCTGCGCGCGCCCCGGGAACGGCGGCGGCCGCGGGCCGGTCGCGGGTCGCCGCGAGCATCCGGCTGAGTCTTGGGGGCACGCCTTCCCACTGCCCCTCGGCCGGCCGGAGCCACCGCAGCCACGCGAAGAACACGCCGAGGGCGACCAGCAGCGCGAGGCCGCCGTAGCTATATGCGTTTCGCCGCCTCACCAACTCTTCGTGCTGGCGGTCCCACTCGGGCTTGAGGACCTTCTGGATCTCCGCGTCGGTTTTCGCCTCCAGGAGCAGCGCGTCGACGCGGGCCTTTTCGATGGGAGTGATATACCGGGCGTAGAGGTACTCGGACACGAGCCAAGCCGCCGCCGCGATGGCCAGCGCGCCTGCGGCCAAACCGAGCCACGACCGCCCGATCGCGACGACGCGCGCGCGGGTCACCGCCGCATCACCTTCGCGAGCTGGATTTCGGCGCTCGGGCCTCCGCGGCGTTCAATCTCGAACGGACAGGTTTCGTAGCAGCGCGCGCACGCAACGCACGCGCCCCGCTCGGCCCGGAGGTCCTTGATCGCGCCGAAGGGGCACGCGTTGGCGCACAGCCCGCAGTCCACCTCTCGGTCCGGCGTGATCTGGACGTTCTTCCACGCCACGCGCGAGAGGAGGGCGAGGATGCCGCCGTAGGGGCACAGCCAGCGGCAGTACGGCCGGCCGACGAACATTCCGGCGAGAATGAAGCCTCCGCCGATGGCCAGCATGTGGAACGAGCCCGAGACCCTGAACAGGGCCACGAAGGGATCCCACTCGCAGATGATGAACCGGCGGCCTGCGTTGATTTCCCAGCCCCCGGCGGCGACGTGCAGGCCCCAGCCCGCGAACAGGATGGCGAGGCCGAGGTAGACGTACGGCAGCCAGCGGAGGGCGCGGTCCAGGCGTTCGGGCACCTTCACCGGCTTGACGAGGACCAGGTCCTGGACCGCGCCGAGCGGGCACAGGCCGCCGCAGAAGATCCGCCCGAAGAGCAGCGTAGCGACCAGCGGCAGGAAGAAGAACGCGATCACGCCGAAGGAAATCATGTAGGCGGGATCGACCAGCGACGCCGTCACGTTCTGGATGGCGCCGATCGGGCACGTGCAGCCCTTCCGGTAGAACCCGAAGTAGGCCACGCTGGCGATGCTCAGCAGCAGCACGCCGTTGCGGGTGCGGCGCTTCAGGATGAGCCACGCGCCGAGCCCCAGCCCGGCGGCCAGCATCACGACGTCGAGGGCGCGGACCCACGAGTCGCGCGGTTCGGGGTGGGTGGGCGTGGGGAAGGTGTAGACACCGCCGAAGTCCGGCGGCGCCTTCTGGTACTGCGCGACGAGCACGCTCGACGCCAGCATCGCGACGACGAAGAGCAGCGACGCGAGCTGGCGCGATGGCGGCAGGAATCGCCTCGCGCGGGCCGTGAAACGGTCCCTAGTCATGCGCGACGTCGTGCACCCTGGGCGGCAGGCCCGGCACGTCCACGCGCACGATCGCGTCGTCGGGGCAGGCGATCTGGATCGCGCACTCGTTGCACTCGACGCAGCGGTCGTAGCGGATCTCGAGGCGCAGCGATCCGTTGCCCGCGGGCGGCAGGCACGCCTTCACGCACTTGCCGCACCCGTCGCAGCGCGCCTCGTCGATCGCGTACTCGTAGTAGTTGTTGTTCGGGTCGTCCTTGTCCTCGAAGCCGACCACGCGACGCTTCAGGGCGTCCTGCGGGCAGACGCGCCCGGTCGGGATGCCCCGCTCGTCGGGCTTGCTGTTCACGTCCATGTAGGCCGGGCAGAGCATGCAGTAGCCGCACTTGGCGAAGTCGTTGACCGCCTTCACGGCCGACAGGCTCAGCACGCAGGACGTGCGGCAGAGATCGCAGCTCGTGCACTTCACCGGGTCGACCTGGTAGACGGAGTTCGCCGCGGCCCGTTTGGCCAGCAGGCCCGCCGCGCCGCCGATGGTGACGAAGCCCAGCAGGCGGCCGGATCGGTCGAGAAACTGGCGGCGCGTGCTCCGTTCGATCATGACGGCACCTCGCGCGGTTCGCCTGGCGCGCCGGGCGTGAAGACCTGGATCCGGCGCCGCACGGGATCGGCCGCGAGGATCCGCCCCTTCGAATCGACCGCGAGGTGAATCTGGGTGCACATCGGGTCGAAGTGCTCCGTGCCGATCACGGCCAGCAGGCGTCCGTCGGGCTCGAACACCTTGACGCGGGCCACCATCTTCTCGGACGTGACGACCTTGCCGTCCGGCGTGGCCGCGACGTTGATCGGATTGCAGCAGCCGACGAAGTCGGCCGGGTCCTGCATGCCGAACCTGCCGAACCTGCCGATCGGCGTCCCGTCGAGCGCCCACGAGGTCACCTGGTGGCGGCCCGTATCGGTGGCGCGCACGACGCCGGCCGC
>Ga0316622_100001392_pt1 | contig 15701 bp, 13 predicted proteins | sample OWC_Aug_OW2_C1_D_FD_207646 | JGI IMG/M metagenome (GOLD analysis project Ga0316622, IMG submission 207646) | Wetland soil microbial communities from Old Woman Creek delta, Ohio, United States - OWC_Aug_OW2_C1_D5_C | ecosystem: Environmental > Terrestrial > Soil > Wetlands | place: USA: Ohio... | reverse complement strand
GGCCCGCATTGTTCGCGGGCTGTATTCGCGAATCATGCGGGCTAGGCGGTCGCCCCGGTCCCTAGGACGGGCCGAGGGATCACGGTTCAGGGATCGCGGCACTGCCAGCCACGGGCGTGTGGTCTCGAACGCCGGCGGGCCGCTCCGGAGTCGCCAGCCCGACAGCTCGTGCACGCGTCCCCGGCACCCTTGAAGGCCGCCTCCCGCTACCCTCTCGCCCTGTGGCGGGCTACCAAGCGCCGAATCTGCGCCAGATGATTCAGGTCGTGGCCGGCGAGCGTCTCCAGTTGCACCCGCAGGCTGACGACACCCCGCTCCGGGTGGAATCCGGTTCGCCGGAAGTCCTTGGCGGAGGCACGGCGAAACAGCCGGAGCTGTGAGCGCCGGAGCAGGCGAAATCGCTCGAACGTCTCCGCCAGCGTCTCTCTCTCGCGCGCCCGGCCGGCGGCCCACTGCTCCTGATCGAAGGGGGCGAGAGTGGGGTGATCCTCGAAGGCGATCCAGCGCGCCCGGCAGGCCATGACCATCTCAGTGTCCGCCAGATGCCTGATGATCTCCTGCACCGACCACTTGCCGGGCGCCGGGCGTCTGGCCAGCTGCCGGCGGGTGAGCCCGCGGATCAGCACGAGCATCCTGGCGGGAGTGGCCGCTGCGACGGTGAGCGGATCGCGGTTCCCCAAGACCTTCGCATAAGGGTTCACGACTCCCTCCTTTCCATTCGTGAGAGAACCACCGCTCGCGGATTCTGCAGCGGCATTGCGCCAGCGGTCAGCGGGATCGACTCCTACGCGGGGCTACGCCCGATAGCCTTCCCGTCGATGTCCGATCTTGACGACCGTCACTGTCCGAGACTCATCATCCACGGCATAGACGATCCGGTAGTCACCCTGACGGACTCGGTACCGCTGCTGTCCGGAGAGTTTCTCGCTGCCGGGGGGACGGGGGTCGCTGGCCAGCCGTCGTATCCGGACGATGACCCTTCCGAGATCGGGCGGTGATATCGCTCGCAACTCTCGCGCGGCTGACCGCTTGATGAGCAGCTTATAGGAAGCCGTCACGCTTCAGATCCTCGAGTACCTTCTCGAACGGCCGCGACGGCTCTTTGGAACGTTCCTCGAACGCCCTCAGGTCTGCGGCATCCTCACGCAGTGCCTCCACAACAGCACCATTGATCAGCTCGGAGATCGACCGGTCGGTGGTCGCAGCCTTGACCTTTAATGCCCGGTACACCTCAGGGCGAAGGTAGACAGTTGTCTTGGTCTGGCTTGCCATTCTCTTCCCTCCGTCTCCCATGGAGTCACGTGAGATACCATCACAATGGTTTGACAGCATAATGGCACAACGCAGACCCCGCAGCAACCCGAAATGCTCCGAGGTGAGCCGGCGTCAAGGGCAAGAACCTTCATGCTCCTGACATGCGGGAGTCCCAGATTGCGGCCCATCCTGACGCCCGGGATGCGCGGGAACGTGCCCCGTCGCCCTTCTACCACGAAGGTAGGTGGGCACGACCCCCGCGAGGCAAAACCCCGGCCGTCAACGCCTCGGGTACCAAGCCCGGGCTCAGGATCAAGGGACTAGACTGCAGCGGTCGTCACGCGTTTTGTCGCTGCAGGAACTGGTCGCATCAACGGGCGCGGCCTCTCCCGCGGCTGGAGCCGCTGGTCGGTACGGTGACCGAGCTCGCCGTCCAGCCTGCTGCCGACCTGTCGGCGCGTTCGCCGGCCTGTGTGCATCTCAATCTGCGGCAGTCGTGGCCGTCATGTGTGTCTCGGTCGGGTGCATCGAAGTCGCCGGGTGTCTGCAACCGAAGTGGAAGAATGGTTTCGTGGACGTTGAGCGGATGCCGCGCTCAGAGGACAAGATGCTGCCTCCGTATCGCCATTCTCTACGCTTCTACTTGTTCTTCAGATCCAGGGCTGGCAAAAACCTGTTGTTGATCCTTCAAGCTTGGCCGGGCAAGATGGCAAAGCGTGGCGTTCATTCGGGTGCTGATGGACAAGAACACCGGGCTCCCCCTGCCGGCATCGGCGTCCGTAACGGTCGCCGCCCTGGTCATGGGCAAAGTTGAAGGTGATCTTCTTCGGTCCCCTGCCCGCCAAGCCCACATAGAGTTGGGCGTGCGCCCTGACATTCGCGCCCGTATCACCGCAAGGCCTTTTGGACTGTGAGTGGGGATCGTCCACTCCTCGAGGACCTCACACCGCATTCGTTGCATGGAGGAGACCATGAAGCACTTCCGGTGGGATGAGATCCCGGCAGAGAGGGTCAACGAGAAGTTCCTGCGGAAGCTTGCCTGGGACGGGGGACTGATGATTGCCTGGATGGAATGCAAGCCGGGATGTCTTGTGCCCCCGCACTCGCACCAGAATGAGCAGCTGACCTTTGTGACCCGTGGGCGGTGGCGGTTTGAGATAGCCGGGAAGGAGATCTTCGTCGGCCCGAATGAGATGGTGTACATTCCGTCCAATGCGGTCCACTCGGCCGAGGCTGTCGAGGAGCTAGAGGCCTACGATATCTTCACCCCGCCGCGGGAGGACTGGATCAAGGGGGAGGATGCTTACCTGAGAGGCGCGCCGGGCAAACCGGGCGGAGGCCGGTCGGCCTGACCGGAGGCTCAGGCGGCGCGACCCAAGGCGGGCGCGTTCCGCCCCTGTCCCGCACCCCCGGTGTCTGGCCCCTCGAGTGAGGGGACGTTGCGTGATTTGTATTATAAGTGGTTGACCCCTGTTCCCGGTGCACCAGGGCACAGGGCCTGGCACTCAGGTCGAACCCTTGGGGAGATCATCAGCGGTCCCCAGGAAGAGCCCCGATACCTGAAGGCCCTTCGATCGAGGCTCGGGAACTCCTGAAGGGCGGCTCAGGAGGGCAGCTCCTCCGGCAGTCCCAGCTCCCGCAGCACCCCTGCAACCTTCTTCCAGTTCTCCTCGTTCAGCGTGATGCCCTCGCGCCTTCGACGCGCTTCCTCGGCCCGGGACTTCTCGCCGGGGATATGCACCGGGCCGACGCCCGGCATGGGGCGGGAGGTCTTCACGTACCGGGTCAGCTCGTCCACCTGGGCGCGGAACTGATCGAGGGGCAGGAACCAGGAGGGGTCGAGGGCCAGGATGAACATGCCGTTCATCTCGTCCGGCCCCGGGTGTGGCGTGGGAAAGCCCGAACCCGACAGGATCCCGGCGAGGACGTCGACCATCAGGCCGAGGGCGAAGCCGCGCGGTCCGCCTGCCGGAAGGAGGGAGCCCGGCGGCGTCGCAAACAGGGACGCCGGGTCCTGGGTCTCCTTTCCCGCTGCGTCGATCAGCCAGCCCTCCGGCACTGGCTCGCGGCGCATCATGAATTGGCGCACCTTCCCCATGGCGGCAGCGCTGGTGGAGAAGTCAAAGACGATCCCCCCGTCGGGCCCCCCCGGAATCCCCATGGCCATGGGATTCGTCGAAAAACGGGGGTCCATGCCGCCCCACGGCACGACGCACTGGCCGGAGCCGGAATCGTTCGCGGCCATGAAGCCAATGAACCCAACCTGCTGGATGGTCTCGACGTAGTCCGCCAGGCGCCCCACGTGGTTGTTCGCATAGACCGTCAGCACGGCGATCCCGCTGGCCTTGGCCTTCCCGATCGCCACCCGCGTCGCGAAATTGGCGACGACCTGCCCGAAGGCGAACTGGCCATCCACTTTGGCGGCGAACGGGGCGTCGGCCGCGACGCGGGGGTGCGCGGCAGGCTTCAGGAGGCCCAGCTTCCACCACTCGTGGTACTGGGCGATGCGGAACACGCCGTGGGAGTCGTACCCGCACAGATTCGAGCGCACCAGGGATGTCGCCACCTGCTCCGCGTCCCCGCGGCGCGCCCCCATCGCCTCGCAGGCGCGGGTCACGAGGCTGTGCAAGGCATCGGCCCGGAATGTCAGCATCGGATCCCCCTTTCGTGACGCTCATCACAGGGCATGAGGTTCCCTGATCCCCTGGGCAAGAGAGCTGGTCCCCACGCAGAGACGCACAGGACCCAGAGAGGGATTGGATCGAAGCCCTGGGGCGATACCGGCGCCTCGGCAGTTCCCGTTCCCTCCGGGTCGGCTCAGCCCTTCACGGCCCCGAAGGTGAGGCCGTGGACCAGCCAGCGCTGGACGCCAAACGCGAGGATCAGCGGGGGCAGGGCGATCAGCACCGCCGCCGCCATCAGGCCGCCCCAGTTGGTGGCGCCCTCGCCGATGAAGTTGAAGGCGGCCACGGGCAGGGTCTTGGAGGAGAAGCCCGAGAGCACCAGGGCGAAGAGGAAGTAGTTCCAGGCGAAGACAAAGGCCAGGATGGTGGAGACGACGATGCCCGGCCGCACCAGGGGCACGGCGACGCGGAGCAGCGCCGCGCTCGCCGAGCAGCCGTCGATCAGCGCGCTCTCCAGGACCTCGCGGGGGATGGCGTCGAAGAAGGACATCATGACCCAGAGGACCAGGGGCATGGTGATGACGGTGTGGGTCAGGATCAGCGTCCAGTGGCTGCCGATGAGCCCCAGGTTGCTGAACATGATGTACCAGGGCAGGAGGAACAGCGTCCCCGGCGCCATGCGGGCCGCCAGCGTCAGGGTTGCGGGCCAGGTGATCCGGTACCAGGACACGGCATAGGCGGCCGGGACGGCCAGCAGCAGCCCCAGCGCGGTGGACACGCCGGCGACGATCAGGCTGTTGCGGGTGTACTCGAGGAACGGGGTCGTGGCGAAGAGCCGCGTGTAGTTCGCCAGCGTGGGCCGGAAGAGCAGCCGCGGCGGATAGGCCGTGACCTCGGCCGAGGTCTTGAAGCTGGCGGCCAGCATCCAGGCCACCGGCACCACGATGACCAGGCTGACCAGCACGAACTGGGCGTAGGTGAGCAGGGTGGACAGCCGTTTGCTGCCGGCGGACCTCACAGGGTGTGCCTCCGGAGCTGGGTGAAGGCCATGACCGCGCCGAAGACGATCGCCAGCAGGGTGATCATCTGGGCGCTGGCATAGCCGATGTCGAAGAACTCGAAGCCGACGCGAAAGGCGTAGATGTTCAGGGTGGTCGAGGCGTTGCTGGGACCACCCTGGGTGGTGATGTAGATCGTGTCGAAGAAGCGGAGCAGATCCACGCTGCGCAGCGTCGCGGCCGTGATCATGGCCGGGCGCAGGAGCGGCAGGGTGATGTACCAGAAGGTCTGCCAGCGCCTGGCCCCGTCGATGGAAGCCGCCTCGTACGGCTCGATGGGCAGGACCTGCATCCCGCCCAGGATGATGAGGGCGACGAAGGGAGTCCACTGCCAGGTGTCGATGAGGGCGATGGTGGGCACGACCAGCAGCGGGGAGGCGAGCCAGGTGCTCCGGGGCAGGGCCAGGCTCTCCAGGAGGTAGTTGGCCGCCCCGATGGAGGGATCCAGGATGACCAGCCACATCATGCCCACCACGACCGAGGGCATGACGAAGGGGGAGATCAGGATGGTGCGGAGCAGCCCCCGGCCCCACACCGAGCGGTCCAGCAGCATGCCCAGGTAGAGTCCAAAGGCCATCTGGAGGGCCAGGGAGATCAGGTAGAGGAGCAGCGTCACCCACAGACCGTTCCAGAAGAGGCGGTCCTGGAGCATGAGGAGATAGTTCCGGCCCGCGTTGAAGAGCGCATCCTTCCCGAACACGAACTGGTGCAGGCTGAGATAGATGGTGTAGAGGAAGGGCAGGCCGATCAGGATCACCGTGAAGGCGACCGCCGGGATCAGCATCCAGTAGGCGCCGCCCGAGCCGGGGGCGTTGTCGTGTGCGCGTGGCATGGGGTCGCCCGTGAGGCGGGGCCAGCGCGCCGGGTGATCCGGCGCGCTGGCCGGGTGGGAGCCTACTTCTTCTCTTTCTCGAGGAGCTGGTTGATCAGCTTGTCGGCCTCGGCGGCCGCCTGCTCGGGCGTGGCCTGGCCCAGGATGATCCGGTTCACGGCATCCCCGATGGCCTCGCGGGCCGCCGGCTGCTGCTCCATGTTGGGCCCGACCTCGCTGGTGCCGGTCCTGGCCATCTCGCCCAGGGCGGTCACCCACGCCTGCCGGACCGGCTGCTCCTTGACCCAGCGCTGATACTCGGCGCCGCCCGCCACGGAGGCCCGCGGCGGCGCGATGCCCTCCAGGGCCAGCTTGGCCTGCATCTCCTTGCTGGTGGCCCACTGCATGAAGAGCCAGGCGGCGCCCTGCCGCTTGGAGAAGGCGGACAGGGACAGGCCCCAGCCGATGACCGTGGGGTGGCTGCCGCCCGGCCCGGCGGGGAGCAGCGTGATGGCGGTGTCGTTCAGGCGCGCCCCGCCCTCCATCTTGCTGCCCAGCTCGTTGCTGGACTCGAAGGCCATGGCCGCCTTCCCCTCGCGGTAGAGCGAGGAGATCTGGTAGAAGGTGTAGTTGACGACGCCCGGCGGGCCGTAGTCCTTGAGGAGGGCGCTGTAGTAGCGCAGGGCATCCACGCCGGCCTTGCTGCTCAGGTTGGACTTGCCGCCCGCCAGGTACTGGCCGCCCAGGTTGTGGAGGAAGACGCTGAAGGTGTAGGGCGCCGCGCTCTTCAGGCCGCGGCTGACCCAGGGGGTGAGGCTGCCGTCGCAGGCCTTGAGCTTCTTGGCGGCGTCCTCGATCTCGGCCAGTGTCTTGGGCGGGGCCACCTTGCACTTGTCGAAGACGTCCTTGCGGGAATACACCACTGGGCCCTCGATGTTCAGGGGGATGCCGGTCAGCTTGCCGCCGTACTCCTCGCCCTTGACCAGCGCCGGGCTGAGGTCGGGGAAGTCATAGGCCGGCGAGGTCGCCGCGGGGTCGTTCAGCAGCGGCTTCAGGTCGGCGTACCAGCCGGCGTTGAAGAACTGCAGCCCCTCGCGGGACTTGAGGGACATGTACAGGTCCACCTCGCCGCTCTTGGCCTGCATCACGGTGACCAGCCGCTGGCGCATCTGGGCTTCCTGGAACGTGTCCACGCGGATCTTGACGCCGGTCAGGTCGGTGAACTCGTTCTGCCGCTTCAGGACCGCGTTGGCCCAGGGATGGTTGGAGGAGAGGAACGTGATGGTCTCGCCCTGGTACCGCTTCCAGTTGAATTCGCCGGCCTGGGCCGAGGCGCACAGCAGCGCGCCCAGCAGGATCCCCACTCCGGCGGTACAGATGGAACGCCTCACTCGTGGCATCGTGCCCTCCTGTGCTGTGGCGGAACGGTTCCGGCGCGCCCGCCGGGGGTTCCCGAACCGTTCACTCCGCATGGGTCAACCCGGCCTGAGACCGGGAGGTCATCGACGGGGGATTGTACCACCCCGGCGAGAATGGCTGTCAAGGCTGGTCTCCGGAAGGGGACCTTCACCGATCATCGCGACAGCCCGCATTCTTCGCGAAGAGAGCCCGCGAAGAATGCGGGCTTCACGCGTCCTTCGTGAGGCAGCCAGGCTAGGGCATGGACAGGCGGGGGCGGACGCGATAGGCTAGGTACGCCAGCGAAACAGCGAAGGCGTCGGGACCCCTGAGGACAGGAGGGAGAGGCCATGGAGCAGATGGTGACGCTACTCGAACGCACGTCGCTCTTTTCGGGGCTGGACGCGTGGACGCTGCGCTACCTGGCCAGCCTGGCGGAGCGGCGGGAGTACGGGGCCGGGGAGTGGCTGTTTCACGAGTCCGCGCCGCGGCAGTGGTTCGGGGTGGTGGAGGGGGGAGAAGTCGAGCTGGTCCGGGGCCTGCACGGCCAGCAGCGGCGCCTGGCGCTGCTGGGGGAAGGCGGGATCCTCTCGGAGGGGTTCCTGCTGGATGACCTGCCCCACTCGACCAGCGCCTTCACGCGCCAGGGAACGGCCGTGGTCCAGTTCTCCCGGCCGGCCGTGGAGCAGGTCCGCAAGGAGCGCCCCGATCTCTACTACCGGGTCGCGGCCCGCGTGGCCCAGATGGTGAGCGAGCGGCTGCGCTTCGCGGCGGAGCGGGTGGCGGGGGAGGGCAACGTCTACCTCACCGGGCGGACCCGCCTGGAACACGACCTGCTGGGCGAGCGCGAGGTGCCGGCGGAGGCCTATTACGGGGTGCAGACGCTGCGGGCGGTGGAGAACTTCGCCATCTCGGGCATCAAGCTGTCCGGCTTCCAGCACTTCATCGACGCGCTGGCCTACATCAAGAAGGCCTGCGCCCTGGCCAACTGCGAGCTGGGGATCCTGGACCGCGCCAAAGCGGAGGCCATCGCGGCGGCCTGCGACGAGCTGCTGGCCGGAAAGCTCCACGACCAGTTCGTGGTGGACATGGTCCAGGGCGGCGCCGGGACCTCCACCAATATGAACGCCAACGAGGTCATCGCCAACCGGGCCCTGGAGCTGCTCGGCCACGAGAAGGGGGAGTACAAGCACCTGCACCCCAACGACCACGTGAATCTTTCCCAGTCGACGAACGACGCCTACCCCACCGCCATCCGCCTGGCGGTGAACCTGATGCTCAGGGACATCCTGGCGGCCATGGGGGAGCTGAAGGCGGCACTGGAGGAGAAGGCGCACGAGTTCGCCGATGTCCTCAAGATGGGCCGGACGCAACTCCAGGACGCCGTGCCCATGACCCTGGGGCAGGAGTTCGGCGCCTACGCCGTGATGATCAGCGAGGACATTGACCGGCTACGGGAGGCGAGCGACCTGCTCAAGGAGATCAACCTGGGCGCGACGGCCATAGGCACGGGCATCAACAGCCCGCCGGGTTACGCCGACCTGGCCACGCAGAAACTCCGCCAGGTGAGCGGAGTTCCGGTAGTGAAGTCCGACAACCTGGTAGAAGCCACCCAGGATTCGGGGGCCTACGTCCAGATGTCGGGGGTCCTCAAGCGCGTGGCCGTCAAGCTGTCCAAGATCTGCAACGACCTGCGCCTGCTCTCGTCGGGGCCGCGCTGCGGGCTGCAGGAGATCCGGCTCCCGGCCATGCAGCCGGGCTCGTCCATCATGCCCGGCAAGGTGAATCCGGTCATCCCGGAGGTGGTGAACCAGGTCTGCTTCGAAATCATCGGCAACGACATGACCATCACCATGGCGGCCGAGGCGGGCCAGCTCGAACTGAACGTGATGGAGCCGATCATCGCCCTGAACCTGTTCCAGAGCTTCCTGATGTTGCGCAACGCCTGCGTGACCCTCACGGGCCGGTGCATCCGGGGCATCCGGGCGGATAAGGACCGGTGCCGGAAGTACGTGGAGAACAGCATCGGCCTGGTGACGGCCCTGAACCCCGTGATCGGCTACGAGAAATCCGTGGCCATCGCCAAGGAGGCGCTGGAGAGCGGCGGGAGCGTCTACGAGCTGGTCCTGAAGAAGGGCTGGCTCACGCAGGCGGTGCTGGACGACCTGCTCCGGCCCGAGCATATGACGCATCCGCGCCAGATCCCGAAATCGGCCTGATGGGCTGCTGAAAACGGCCCAGCACGGCCCGCTTTGCCCTTGACACCGACGACGGGACGGCGGCATGGTGGAGCGGGTTGTTCAGCAACCCGCTGAGAGGCTCGCGGGCGACCGCGCGCCGGACCGAGGTGCCTCATGACCGATCCGAGCGTTCGGCCCATCGTCCTCGTGGCCATGGGCGGCCACGCCTTCATGCAGCGCGGGGAGGCGGGGGACATCCACGACCACGAGCGCAACGCCGCCACGATCTGCGGCTCGCTCATGACCCTGGTCGAACGCAGCTACAACCTCGTCATCACCCACGGCAACGGACCCCAGGTGGGCAATTTCCTGCTGCAGAACGAGCTCACCCGGGAGAGCGTCCCCTCGCTGCCCCTGGACGTCCTGGTGGCCAACACCGAGGGGTTTCTGGGCTACGTGCTCCAACAGGCGCTGCTCAACCACCTCCGGCGCCGCGAGGTCAAGCGCTACGTCGTGACGATGATCACGCAGGTCCTGGTGGAGCGGGAGGACCCGGCCTTCCAGAACCCCTCCAAGCCGATCGGCCCCTTCCTGACCCGGGAGCAGGCCGAGGAGCGGCGGGACCGGCTGGGCTGGAAGATCATCGAGGATTCCGGCCGCGGCTGGCGGCGCCTGGTGGCCTCGCCGCGGCCCGTGCGCGTCGTCCAGCGCCACATGATCCGCGACTCGGCCCGGGCCGGGCACATCGTGGTGGCCTGCGGCGGTGGAGGCATCCCCATCATCCGGCGCGAGGACAACGACTACGAGGGCATCGAGGCGGTGATCGACAAGGACCTGACCTCCTCGGTCCTGGCGGCGGAGATCGGCGCCGAGCTGCTCATCATCCTGACCGACGTCCCACAGGTCTACGTCCATTTCGGCAAGCCCGAGCAGCAGGCCCTGGGGGCGGTGACGGTGGAGGAGGTGGAGTCGCTCTACGCCGCAGGGCACTTCGCCCGGGGAAGCATGGGACCGAAAGTCGAGGCGATCCTCGGCTTCCTGAAGGCGGGCGGCAAGCGCGGCCTGATCACCAGCCCGGCGCGCCTGGCCGACGCCCTCGATGGGCGGGCGGGCACCCACTTCGTCGGCAGGATCTGACAGGCTGCTGAAAAAGGCCCATCTGCGGCGTTGGCACGCCTCGGCACTCGTTGCGGCGTACCTCCAGTACGCCTCACTCGGCCTGCGGCGCGCCGCCTTGCATCTGGGCCTTTTTGAGCAGCCTGGCGAACTGACCACATCCCAAGTTTCAATTAGCCCGGAGAATTCACGGGCTCCTTCGTGAATTCTCCGGGCTCATCAGTGGATCAGGCGGCGGCGGATGAGGCGGGCGGCCAGCAGGTAGGCGACGAGAATCGGCGGGAGCAGCCCGAGCAGTGGCACCAGGACGTGCAGGCCGGGCTGCCCCTGCATCAACGCCCGGGCGGCGGCCACGGCATGGGTCAGGGGCAGGTACCAGGCCACCGTCCGGGCCCATGGCGGCAGGGAATCGAGGGGGTAGAAGACCCCGCAGAACAGGAACATGGGCGTGACGACCAGGGTGAGGTAGTAGTTGAAGAACTCGAAGCTCCGGGCGAGCGCAGCCACGACGAGGGAGAGGCCGGCGAAGAGCAGGGCCACCAGGGCGATGATGACGGGGATCCCCAGGGCCCACGGGGAGCGGCTGAGTCCAAAGAGGGTCACCGCCGTCAGCATGACCGAGCCGTTGAACATCCCCTTGCTGGCGCCCCAGAGCACCTCGCCAGCCACCACGTCCTCGAGGCTGAGGGGCGTGGTGAGGATCGCCTCGTACGTCCTCTGGTGGGCCATCCGGACGTAGGCGCCGTAGGTGCACTCGTAGGCTGCGGCGAACATCGCGGAGGACATCACCATGCCCGGGGCCACGAACTCCACGTAGCGCATCCCGCCCACCGCGCCCACGACGGTCCCCAGGCCGAAGCCGAGCCCCAGCAGGTACAGCAGGGGCTCCCCGATGCTGGGGCCCACCAGGCTGGGCAGGGAGAATTTCCGGAAGACGGTGAGGTTCCGCTGCCAGACCCGCACCGCCCGCCACGTCGGCCAGACCACAACGACCCCCCTAGCCCGCATTGTTCGCGAGTGCGCCTCGCGAACAATGCGGGCTTAACAAAGGCCCTTGGGATTGGTGGCCCTCACTCCTGCAGGGACCGGCCGGCCACTTTGAGGAAGAGGTCCTCCAGGCTGGCGGGCCGGTGCAGCAAGTGCGGCGGCCGGAGCGCGCTCAGGGCGGGCAGCAGCGATCGGCCGTCGGTGCAGTAGAGGTAGAGGGTGTCGGCCGCCCGCTCCCAGCGGAGCGACGTCCCGTCCAGAGCGGCGAGCGCCGCGCGCAGGAGCGCCTCGTCGCCGCGGAGCTCGACGACCTCCTCGCCGATCTCCGCCCGGACCAGGTCCGCCGGGCGGCCCTGGCGCAGGATCCGGCCGCCGTGCAGCAAGGCGACGCGGTCGCAGAGCTGGGCCGCCTCCTCCATGTAATGGGTGGTCAGGACCTGCGTGATCCCCTGGGCCTTCAGGGCGCGCAGGCGCTGCCAGACCAGGTGCCGGGCCTGCGGGTCGAGGCCGGTCGTCGGCTCGTCCAGCACCAGCAGCTCCGGCTCGTTGAGGAGCGCCCGGGCGATGAGGAGCCGCCGCTTCATGCCGCCCGAGAGCGCGTCCAGCGGGTGGTGGGCCCGGTTCGTGAGCTGGACGAACTCCAGCAGCTCGGCCGCTCGACGCCGCGCCTCGCGGCTGGCAATATCGAAATAGCGCGCGAAGACGAGCAGGTTCTCCCACGGGGTGAGATCCGGGTCCAGCGTGTCCTCCTGCGGGACCAGCCCCAGCCGGCGCTTGACCGCGGCGGGCTGCCGGTCCACGGGCAGGCCCAGGACCTGCAGCTCGCCTGCGGTGATGGGCAGGTAGGCGTGGATCATCCGGACGCTGGTGGTCTTGCCCGCCCCGTTCGGCCCGAGCAGCCCGAAGCATTCGCCCGCCCGGACGTCGAGGTCGATGGCGTCCACCGCGGTGAATTCACCGAAGCGCTTGGTCAGACGACGGGCCAGGACAGCGGGTGTCGGCATGGGTGTGTCGGTGCGGGCGGCTGCGCCGGTGGCCGGGGCGGGCTCGCGGCGGCGCGGCCCGCCGAAAATGAAAACCCCGGCGACCATGGTATGTCGCCGGGGTCTTGGCGTCAATCCGCGATGACGACGCGCCCTACTGGGCGGCCACCTTCGTCACGTTTGCCGCCTGCTTCCCCTTGGGGCCCTCGACCACCTCGAACTCGACCATCTGGCCCTCGCTGAGGGAGCGGAAGCCCGTGCCCTGGATGGCGGTATAATGCACGAAGACATCATCCCCATCTGGCCGCTCGATGAACCCGTACCCCTTGGCGTCGTTGAACCACTTCACTTTCCCGGTAAGCCTCACTGCAAAACCTCCTTTTACCCTGTGGTGGTGGTGATCAGTGGCAGCGGACCCGACCACCCCGGGCCCGCTCGCCGGTCACCCCCCCGGACCTCAAAAAAAGTACCGCGACGGCGGATTCAGCACGCGGTCGCGGTTGCGGGGGTCCTGCGTACTGCACACTGCCTGTAGCAACATCGCAATGCCGATCGGCTCCAGATACAAACGCGGCGGACCTTAACTTGGACTCGGCCCTTTGTCAAGAAATTTCTGTCGGGCGGCCCCGGTTCCAGCCTGGCGACTCGCCCGGGATGCGCGCCCGGATCGCTACGAGAGCTGGGCCAGCCCCGGCGAACTTCTCGGCTGGCCAGAGAGGCCCTCGACCGCGCCGGCCGCTTTTCTGTACGCCTGGCGCAGCTGGTCGATCCGCTGCGTGAAGGTCAGGCCGATGCGCGCAAAGGCGTCGAAGACCGCCTTGCCGCCCTCGTCCAGCGGCAATTGGATGACGGTCGGGATCTTGTCCAGCTCGGTGTGGAGCCGCTCATGCAGTTGCTGCATCGCCTGGTGGAGCTCCTCGCGGCCCTTGCGCATCTTGCCGAGGATCGGCAGGACGAACACGTCTGCCCGGTCCCGCAAACGAGAGAGCGCTGCGGTCGCAACCGGGACCACCTCGACCCCCAGCTCGTTCAGGTAGTGGCGGAGACACTCGCCCACCTTGTCCTCGAGGAGGGCTTCGGGCACCGCCACCGCATGCCGCAGCCGCCTCCCGAACGTGGCCAGCGTCTCCGCCCCCGCGAACAGCTCCCGCTTGAGTCGCTGGACATAGGCCTCGTTGAACTCAGACTCCCACCAGTCCAGGGCCGGTGCAGCGTCGCTGAAGGGGGAGAGGGCGCCGACCGTCTCGGGATCCCCGTGGGCGGCCGTGACGTACTCGTGGAAGTGCTTGTGGCCCGCCATCCAGCCGAGGACATTGATGAGCTTCTCCATGGAGGGCTCCGAGCGCATGACCTGCCAGAGGGTCCTCACGAAGAAGCGCCGCCGCACCCCGGAGCGCGTGAACAGGAAGTAGCGGAGGAGGTTGATCGCAATCCGGAGGTGGTCCCGCTTGAGCTGGCCCACGCTCGCCCGATCGGAGCTGGGGCGAAACTGCCGGAGGGCCTGGACCAGGCGCGCCCCGTAGTTCTCGGACTTGTACAGGGCCCGAATCAGCCAATTGTAGCCCTGGTGCAGCTCCTCGACCGTCATCAGCTTGGGGACAAAGTTCAAGTCATCGGCCCCATGCCCGTGGACGATGGCCGAATCGTACTCCAGGAGCCGCCCTTCCTGCTTGAGGCGGTTGTACAGCGGCGTCTTCTCGATGGCGAAGAGGACGCCGGAGGTCGTGAAGGGAATGCCGGCTTCCATGAGAAAATCGAACTGCTCTTGAAAGATCCGGGTGTCGTCATGGTCGAAGCCGACGATCATGCCCGCCACGACAACCAGGTTGTGCGATTGGATCCTGCGGATACTGTCCATGAGCGGCTTGCGGAGGTTCTGGTTCTTCTTGGTCTCCAAGAGGCTGTCCGCCCGCGGAGACTCGATGCCGACGAAGACGCTGGTGAAGTTTGCCTGGCGCAGCAGCTCGAGCAACTGGGGCCTGTCGGCCACGTTCAAGGTCATCTCGGCGGCGAAGGAGAGGGGGTAGCCGTTCGCCCGGCCGAACTCAGCCAGGGCGCGCAGGATCTGGTCGGCGTACTTCGGGTTGCCGATGAAGTTGGCGTCGGAGAACATGACGTACTCGCCGCCCAGGGCGGCGATGGCCTGGATCTCGGCCACGATCTGGGGGACCGACTTGACTCGGGGGACTCGCCCGTCCGTGATGATGATGTCGCAGAACTCGCACTGGAAGGGGCAGCCCCGTGTCGTCTGCACGAAGTAGTGGAGGTATTCGCCGTGCCGGAGCAGGTCGAAGCGGGGCACGGGCGACAGCCGCATGTCCACGTTGCCCACCTGCGTATACACGCGCTGGGGACGGCCCGCCAGGAGGTCGCGGCAGAATTGCGGCCAGGTGACCTCCACCTCACCATTGAACACCACATCGAATGGTCCGTCCGCAAAGCGTTCCGGGCAGAGCGTCGGATAGGGACCCCCCACGACCACCAGCTTGCCCCGGCGCCGGAACTGCTCTGCGAGCTCCCCGGCCCGCTGATACTGGACGTTCCAGCAGCCGATGGCCACCACATCCGCATCCGTGTCCAGGTCCACGGCGCGGCAGTTCTCGTCCTGCAGCTCCACGGCTATATCGGGGGGGGTCAGGGCGGCCACCGTGACCAGGCCGAGCGGGGCCTGCCCGCTCCGGATGCCAACGAGGTCCGTGATCCCCTGAAAGCCCCACAGGGAGTTCGGGAAGCGCGGATTCACGAAGAGGATCTTCATGGGCTCAAGCTCTCCTGCCGGCCAGAGCGGGTTATGAGAAAAGCGCCGGGACGATCAAGGGGAGTCCTCCGCTGTCCCCCAGGCGGACAGCCGTCCCGCCCTCTCGGATCAGTCACGGGCGGGGATGGGACCGGCCCCCACGTGTCTTCCGTCGAACCCCCGGCGCCAGGTTGCCTCCTGTCGGGACAGGGTCGAAACAGGGGCAGCGCAGCTCGCTGCCGTCGAACGACCAGGCCCACGGGATCTCTGCCGCCTTGCTGCTCGGATCTGCGCCGCGCCTGCCGGTGCCGGGCAGGAACGCGCCCGGCGGGGGTCTGCGGCGTGGCCGGCATTGCGCTGGTGAGAAGAGCGCGGCTCGACACGCACGATCTTGGCCATGCAAGGCCCCTCGAAACAGGAATGGGGTGATGCGGGTGGGACGTCAAACGGCGCCCCCGGCGAGGCGAGGACGGCGGTCTCGGTCACCCGGTCGCGGGCCAAAGAATGCGGACGCAGGCTATTCCAGTCCGGACGGGATGTCAAATGAATAATC
>Ga0316622_100001391_pt1 | contig 15710 bp, 13 predicted proteins | sample OWC_Aug_OW2_C1_D_FD_207646 | JGI IMG/M metagenome (GOLD analysis project Ga0316622, IMG submission 207646) | Wetland soil microbial communities from Old Woman Creek delta, Ohio, United States - OWC_Aug_OW2_C1_D5_C | ecosystem: Environmental > Terrestrial > Soil > Wetlands | place: USA: Ohio... | reverse complement strand
AGCGGACATGCCGGACATCCCCATGGCGTCACGAAGCTCAATGGGAGGGAGTTTTCGCGGCGCGTTCTGGCACGACAAGGAATCAGGAACGGAACGGTGCGACGAGCGGCATGTCGCAGGGCCCGTCCCCAGGGGCGCACATCCCGGGACGGGCCCTTGCTCGATCCCGGCACGCGGCATCCGGGCGAGCGGGCTCATCCCGTTCCCCGCGCCGGGCTGCTCGCGCGCAGGCTCGCCCCGGCGTCGGGCGCGCCTTCCATCCCGGCATCACCCGCGCACGGGGAAGCGCTCGTGGATCGTCTTCCCCGACCACACCAGGTTGTAGTCGAACTTCCCCATCCCCGGATGATCGACCGAGGGGCAGACGCGATTCTCGCAATTCAGCACGCAGCACAACCGGCACGTCACGCCGCATTCGATGGGCGGGTTGCCGAATTCGCGCGCGTAGATCAGGTTGTGGGCATCGTGCGCCTGGACGCCGATCGTGAGGCTGTAGACGAGCGGCGCCGAATCGAAGGCGAGCGAGGGAGCGCGCACGCAGCGGCTCACGCAGAAAAAGGTCTGCCCGGAGAGATCGGGGAAGCTGCTCGACTGGCGGACCGTGCTTCCCGGCCCCGTGAGCAAGCTGCGCGCGCTCGCCCAGCGGCCGCACACGCGCATGTAGAGCGGAGCGAACTCGAGCCCGGAGAAACTGCTGCGCTTCAGCACCACCCCGCGCCAGTCCATCTTGATGAAGTGCACCGGAAGTCCGGAGTCGAGCTGGCTGATGCGATTGGCGATCGTCTCGTAAGAGACGTTCAGCTCGACGGCCAGCCGGTCGAGGTCGTACTGGCAGGATTCGGCGAGCCGCACGAAGCGGTCGCTGGGCAGGGTGAAGAACCCGGTCGCCCAACGGCCGGCGAGAGAGCGGAAGATCAGCCAGACGATGTCCTGCTCGATCTGGCTGCGCTCGGGCGCATTGGCCGCCACCGACGGGAAATTCTCCACCACCCATTGGCGGGCGAACTCCTCGATCTCCTGTGAGGCGCTGCTTCCGAGCACCTGCCCGATCCGGATCTGCCCGACCACCCGTCCGAGCTCGAAGGGATACTGCTCGGGATGGATGTTGGTCGAAATGGTCGCGCGGCGAGTGTCTTTGAGCGAGAGCAACCAGCGGATGCCCTCCCACCGGCCCCGGCCGCTGCGTGGCGTGGAAGGCTCGACCCGCTCGATGCGCACGCCCTCCTTCTCCAGGAAAGCCTGCAGCGCCTCGACGGGGCTTGCGCTGTGCTTGCGCTCCTCGGTGTGGGCGCGGCGGATGTCGCGCTCGACCTCGCGCGTCAGATGGCGCATGCGTGGATCCCGCTGGAACGCCTCGACGGCGGCCTGGACCAGGGATTCCCGGGCGGCATCGGTGTGCGCCATCGCGAGTTGTCCGCACTTGGCGCGAAACGAGTTCAGCTCGCCGGTCAGGCGGAGGAAGGTGCGCGCGAGCGAGCTGTCCGCGCTCATGGCGGTGAGGAGCCGCTGGCGGTCGGCTTCGGGCAGCTCGATGCCGTTCTCGATCAGCTCGCGCATGCGGTCCTGCAGCCGCGCCTCCGACTCGTCCGGGCGGCGCTTCCAGCGCTCGACCATCGCCGCCGTCACCCCCAGGGTCTCGAGCGCGGCGGCGACGATGCGGCGCATCATCCCGCGGCTGGGCCGGCGGCGGAGGTTCAGGTAGGTGGAGAGATTCGGCGGAGCGATTCCGGCCGCCTGGGCGAGATGCATCTGCTTGCGGCCCGTCTGGGCGAGATGGACCTGCAGGCCCCGGGCGATTCCTCGCCACTCTTCGGCCGTGATCTCATGGACGAGAGGGGACTCGTCCGGCAGTTCGTGCGGCGCCACGTGACCCTCCTTCGTAGGACGATCGAAGCTTCGCGGCGGCGGGAAGACGCGTGCCTTTCTTGCCCGCTTCCCTGCCCGCGCGTAATCATTACGCACAGCCCAAGATATAATTTGTCATAATCTGGCCTTTCTATTCAAGGATTATCGGTCAAATGGCCGCGCGTTATATATAAGTCTAGATCTGCCTCAAAACATGGTAGATACAAAATTCATCATCCCCGCCGGGAGTGTAGATATGCCTCGCTGGGCATCGATATGATGGTTGTGTCGGAGGAACGAAAGGCGGTTATCCCTCATTGCCGGCGGAGGAAACATGAGCGACCACCGGACCCGAGAAAGGAGGAGGCTCGCCATGGATGGTCTGAGTTGGGAGAACTTCCGGGGCCAGGCCGAGCGGACGATCTGCAGGCAGTGCGAATGCGGCGGAAGGAGGCCGTGGCGCAGCAATGCCACGTGTCTCCAATCGTGGCTCCGCTTCCACTCCTCGCGCGGAATCATCATGACCTGCAGCGCGGCGCACCCCGGCTCCCGGTCCGGGCGCTTCGAGGACAGCCTCATGTCCGAGGGCGCCGACCAACTCACCCGACTGCCTTGATGCAGGGAAGCGGAGATCGGCAATCACTCACATTGGGTTGGCGGGGGGCGGATGACCAAGCATCCGCCCCCTTCGCGTACGGGTGAGCCCGGCAGGCCTCGCCGCGCGAGTCGGGCCGCTCAACCTCCCGCTGGCCCCTCGCGTTCCAGGCGCGCGAGATCTTCCGGCGTGTTCACGTTGGCGAAGACCCGCGCATCCGCGCCCATCGCGCTCCACTCCTCGGCAGTGACCTCTCGCACGCGCACCCGCGGGTAGAACTCGACCACCCTCCGCTTGCCTGCCCGCAGGGTCTCCTCGATCGCCGGAAGGCAGCGCTTGTGATAGACCGCATGCAGCGGCTCGTAGGCCGGGAAGCCGGGAAGATCCGTCCGCAGCGGAACGACCGCATCGTAGCCGCTGCCGCCCTCCAGCCCCCGCGCAAGCGCGGCCAGGCGGAGGAGAAGCTCTGCCGAGGCGAAGGGCATGTCGCCGGCGACGACGGCGAGAACCTCGTGGCGCGCGGCGGCCAGAGCGGCCTGCAGGCCGGCGAGCGGTCCCGCGCCCGGCATGCGGTCCGCGACGATCCGGCGGCCGAAAGGGCGGAAGAGATCGGGGACATTGGTCGAGATGAGCACGTCGTCGCTCACTCGATCGAGCACGCGGAGAAGCCTGTCGATCAAGCGTTCCCCCTGGAAGCGAGCGAACGCCTTTTCCCCGCCGAAACGCTTGCCTGCCCCGCCGTAGAGCAGAAGAGCGGAGAGCCGGATGGAAGCGGTGGGATCCGCAGACGGGGAATCGCCCGCATGCATGCCGTCGGGCCTTTCATCACCGTGGCCGGGCCGCCGGCCGCTCACCCGGTGCGGCGGACGACCCCGAGGACGTTCGGAATCGGCCAGGCCATCTGCTTCGCGTCGCTGGGCAAGAGGCCGCTCGCGGAGCTGCCCACCCACTCGGCCTCGAAATCGCCGACCCGGAGGTAGAGTTGCGCCTCGGGCCCGCCTTCCAGGTGCTGCGCGGCGACGAGATCGATCGGCAGCGAGAGCAGCAGCCGATTGAATTCGTGCATCTCCAACGGCGCCCGGCAGAAGATGAGAAGCGCACGGCCGCACGCATCCTCGCCCAGGGCGGCCTCGCTCCACGCGCGCGCCTGGGAAGACCAGCGATTCTCGCCTGGGCGCTTGATCAGGCGCAGGTTCTGGGCGAGGCAAGCGTAGCGCTCGCGGATCTCGTCCAAGGCCAGCCGCTCGGGCGGTTCCGCGTCGAGATCGAAGATGCGAAACGCTGGGTGTTCCGCGGAGTGCGGGGCGAAGGCGGCCACCGATTGGTAGCGGTTTCCCGCGGCGTTGCAGGTGTGGCCGTCGCAGCGCAGGTACCCGATGTGGGTCGTCCCGTCGGTGGCGTACATGCCCGCGTTGATCGCAGCGGCGAGTCCTTCCCTCTCCGCCCACTCGCGCGCGGAGGCGGCCGGCCGCCCGGACGGCGCGCCGACGCAGAGGAAACGGAACTCCCACTCGCATGGATCGACGCGCACGACGACGAGGCGCGTGTCGTCTGAGTCTCGCGAGGGCGGGAGCCCGAACGTCGCCAGCTCCATGCCCGGGGCGAGGACCGTCCAGGTGGGCGGCGGGCCGGATTGCGCGCCGGGGCCGAGCGGCCGGCCGCAGACCGCGAGCAGGGCGAACCCGAGCAGCGTGATCGCACATCTGCGAGCCATGCGACCTCGTCCTCAGACTGCATTTGCCGGGGTGGCCCGCCTGCCCTGCGGCCCTCCACACGGGCCGCCTCCCCGCAGCGCTTCGTCGTTATCCGAGGGGAGGAGCTTGACAGGCGGGGGCGGGATTGTCCAGCGGGCGTCATCCGAAGCTTTCGTCCCGCCCCGCGGCGGGTCTCTCCCCCGCGATCGCCGTCAGACGGGGTCGATGGGAGGCGAGAGATAGTGGACCGGCGGGCGTGCATCCGGATTCCCGGTCGCGAACGAGAAGGTCGTGATCGAGCCTCGCGAGAGGCAGCCCTGGTAGAGACGCGTCCGCTCTGCGGAGATCAGCGGCCGATTCCGCGCCCAGAGCACGAGAAACGCGATCGGGTCGCCGTGGGTCACGGCCGCCACCTGTGCTCCCTGGTGGCGCAGGCAGATCTCGTCCGCAAACCGGCGCATGCGTGCCAGGACCTCCGCCGGCTGCTCGTAAGGCGGCGCGCAGTTCGCATAGGCGTCGCCCCCGACGGCGCGCAGCTCCGCGAAGCTGCGCCCTTCGTAAGGCGTATGGACTTCGATCAGCAGGTCCGAGATGACCACGGCGATGTGCGGGTGCCATTGCGCGATCTCGGCCGCCGTCTGCCGCGTCCGCTCGAGCATGCTGCTGTAGATGGCGACGAGCGGTTTGTCGCGCAGGACCTCCCCAGCCGCGCGCGCCTGGCGCATGCCGCGTTCGCTCAGGGGAAAGCCCGGCAGCCGGCCGTAGTAGATCCCCTTCGGGTTCTCCGCCTCGCCGTGGCGCACGAAATGGATGGTGGTGGCCTGTTCCACGATGCCATCGTCTCCTCTCGCTTGCAGTCCGCGACGCGATCGCCTCGCCGATCGTCAGGACGGGCGGGCCGGCCAAGCGTGGGCCCGCAGCTCGCGAACGAGAGCGTGCAGGCGGGGAGTGCGGTCGAGGGCGGCGAGGATCTCGTCGAGCCCAAGCAGAGCCTGCGGAATGTGCTCGAGGAAGCCGGGGCGTTTCATCCGGCCGCCGAGCTTGCCGTATGCGCCAAGGGCCTGCATCAGCCGGTCGGCCGCGTTCGCGAGGAAGCGCTCTCTCCAGGCATCCCCGCCTGCCCGGCCGGCGGCCCCGCGCTCTTCCGCCGAAACGCCGCGCACGCCGGCGCGCGCGGCTTCCCGGCGATAGAGCGAGACCAGCCGCGCGCGGGGGCCTTCCGGCATCGCCGTGTACGGATCGAAGAGCAGCGCCGCGAGATCGTACTCGGGCGGTCCCCAGCGCGCGCCCTGGAAGTCGATCACCGCGAGCGCGCCGCCCGCGATCATCAGATTGCGCGACTGGTAATCGCGATGCATGAAGGTGAAGTGGGCCGGCGTCGGGGAGTGCGTCGCCGTCGCGTCGCCGGGCGCACCGTCCCCCGCCGCGCCGAACGCCGCGGTCGAGCCGCCCAGCGCCGCCCGCGCGAGCAGGCGGCACTCCCCCTCGATTTCGCCGAAGGCCTCGGTACGCGCCGTCATGGCGCGCACGAGCTCCGTGTGAAAGTAGCGCGCCTCCATCTCGACGACGAACTCTTCCGCGTAGGGAGGATTCGAGGTCCATTCCGTGCGGAACCAGGGCTCGCCCGGCGCCTGGATGCGGACGAGCATCCGGATGGCCTCTTCATAGAGATGCTCCACCTCGCCGTCCCGCGCTTCCCATCCGCTGCGCCGCGCGCGCTCGTACAGGCGCTCGTCGCCCAAGTCCTCGAGGAGGAGGTATCCGCGCTCCAGATCGGCGGCATAGAGGCGGGGCACGCGCACGCCCCGCTGCTCGAGGAACGCGCGCACGGCGAGGAAGCCTTCGTTCTCGTCGGGATGCGCGCGTCCCACGGGAAGCGGATGCGCGACGGCGACGGCCGTCAAGCCTGCGTGGAGCACCCGGTAGACGCGTCGCGTCGACCCGTCGCCCGCGAGCTGGACGAGGCGCGGAGATTCCGGCCGCGTTCCGGACCAGAGGGCCGCCGCTCGCGCGGCGAAGGCGGCGAGGTCGCGCTCCTCGCCCGGCGGCCGGTCCTGTCGCGCCGGAGATCTCATCCTGCCTCCCGCCGCCCGCGCGCCGTCATGCGATCTCCCGCCGCCCGCGCGCCGTGACGAGCATGCCGACCAGGTCCTCGGCGACCTGCACGCCGGGCCCGACGATGGAGCGCTCGACGGCGACGCCGGGCCCGATCACCGCGTCCCAGAGAACGATGCTCTCGCGAACCGTTGCGCCCGTGCCCACGCGCGCGCGCGCGTGGATGAAGCCGTCCTCGCTCCGACCGGGCTGGATGAGCCCCATCCGGCTCGCGGATTGCAGCACCGCAGCCAGCGGGCTCTCCGGCCCCGCGCAGATGCGGTGCGCTTCCAGGTAGTGCGCCGGAGTCCCGATGTCGAGAAACGGCAGCGTTCGCGCACCCGCCGGCGGCCAGACGAACGCGCCCAGCTGCCCGATCTTCGCGAGCAGCTTGTAGGTGTCGCGAATGTCGTGGAATCCCGCCGGCAGCATGGCGAGGAGCCGGGAGGAGACGACGTGCAGGCCGGTGAACGTGTAGCCGCGCGGGTCGCGCTCGCCCGGCAGGATCGCGGTCACGGTGCCACCGTCGACGAGCACGTTGGGCCAGAAGTCGGACGCGGTCACGACCATGGTCGCCGTGAATCCCGCTCCGCGATGGTAGGCCACCGCCTCCGCCACCGGAGCAGCGAAGAGCGAGTCGGCGTTCAGGACGACGAAGGGATCGCTGCGCAGATGATGCGCGGCGTTCGAGATCGCGCCACCCGTGCCGAGGATCTCCGCTTCAGGCGAGAAGACGATCCACCCGCGGTCCTCGCCGGCGAGCGACGGCTGCACCTGTTCCAGATGCGCGCGCACCTGGCCGGCCAGATGGTGTCCGTTCACGACGGCGCGCCGGACGCGCGGGGAGGGCAATTCGCGCAGGCGCACGAGATGCCCATCGAGCATCGCCAGACCGCAAACGGGCAGGAGCGGCTTCGGGACCTCCTCCGTCAGCGGCCGCAGCCGGAGGGCGAACCCCGCCGCGAGCAGCAGGACGTCGATCTCATCGGGCGCAGGCACGGTCATCGGTGCCCATCCTCGCTATGCGGTTCAGTCGTACAGCAGGAACGGCCGTGCCCGCTCGCGAAAACTCTCGCCCTCGTCCGGCCGTCCGGCGAGGAGATCCTCCACGGCCCGCGTGGCGGCGGAAGGCGAGCCGGCCGCGTTCGCTGCTCCCCCGTCGATCGCCTGGCGTACGCGGTCGGTGCCGCAGATGAGGTCGATCGGCATGCGCGTGTACTCGTATTCATACGGCGGCTGCCGCCAAGCGAACTCCTCGTGCGTATGCCGGATCGCGTCGAGCAGGGCGACGGTGGCGTGCACGGGGCGGTAGGTGTGGCGGTCGAGGACGTGGATCTGGAATCCGCGCGCCAGTTGCCCCTTGTAACGCTGGAAGGTCGGCTCGTAGGCGACTTCGCGGAGCAGCATGCCGGCGAGCGGAGTGCCGGCCTCGCCCGGCCCCCAGCCCCGGCCGGCGAGTTCCCGCAGAACGGCTGCGGGATCCAGCCAGGGCGCGCCGAAGATCTCGAAGGGCCGCGTCGTCCCGCGGCCTTCGGAGAGGTTCGTCCCCTCGAGCATGACCTGCCCGGGGTAGACGATCGCCGTCGAGAGCGCGGGCATGTTGGGCGAGGGCATCGTCCAGGGAAGCGTCGTCTCGTCGAAGTAGAGATCCCGGGTCCATCCCGCGAGGCGAACGACGCGCAGCCAGCCGAAGTCGTGCCCGTGCGCAACGGCGGGAGGCTGGATGAGACCCGCGCGCCACGCGCCGTACAGGCAACCTTCCCCAAGCGTGAGCCCGTGACGCAGAGGGATGTCGAGATTGCCGACGAACGACTCGAAGCCCGGGCGGAGAACCGGGCCCTCGATCGCGCCTCCGATCGGATTCGGCCGGTCCAGGATGACGACGTCGACGCCGCACCGCCGTGCGGCTCGCAGAGCGAGCACCGCCGAGACGAGGAACGTGTAAACGCGCGTGCCGACATCGGGGAGATCGATGATCAGCGCGTCGATGTCGGCGAGATCCTCGGCCCGCGGCTCACGGCGCTCGCCGTACAGGCTCACGATCGGGATGCCGAGACGCGGATGGACGCCGTCGGCCGACGCGACCATGTTGTCCTGTTTCTCGGCCGCGAAGCCGTGCTGCGGAGAGAGAATGCGCTCCAGGAGCACTCCCGGGATCCGCGCCAGCGCCAGCGTGGTCGGAACCCACGACGAGGCGACCGTGGTTGAGTTGCACAGCACCGCGGCGCGCCCTTTCCCGGGCAAGGAGAGTCCGTCGCGGAGCGCGACATCGAGTCCGGTGAGGACGGAGACGGTTCTCATGCCGGTCCTCGGCGTACGGCGCGGCAAACGCGCGAAGAGGATGGTGCCAACGGCACGGACACGTTCGGAGCGACTCTAGCGGCGCCGGCGGGGCGGCTCAAGATCGGCGCTCTCCGGGGTGACGGTCGCTGGCGCTCTCGCCGGTGCGGCGCCCTCCGGCTGTGCCGTTCGGCGCTCACTGGCTCGAACCCGTCCGGGCGCTCTCCGGCCGCCTGCCGTCCCGTCCACGGCCGGCGCATGCCGGCTCGCCTGGCCGGCTTCTCTGCCGGCGGGAGAAAAATGCCGCCTGGGCGCTTGTACCGCGCCGTCCTGCTCCCCTAGACTTCGCGCCGATGTTTCCGACGGTTCCGCACCAGATCGGCCTGCAGGCCCGCGCCCGGCCATCCCGGCTTGGGCTCTTCTCTGCGCTTGCCGGCCTCTTTCTCGCTATAGCGCTCGTCATGCCCGCGGCGGCCGCGCAGCTGGGCGCGACTCCTCAGGACGGCAGGGACGAAGCGGTCTCCGGCCGGCAGGGCATGCCGCGCGCCATCCAGCCGGGCCTCGCCCTCGAGGCGGCGATTTCGGGCGCGAGCTACCGGCTCGGGCCGGGCGACAGCCTCTTGGTCGGCATCTGGTCGCCGCAACCGCTCGTCACGCTTGCGGGCGTGACGGTCGAAGGCAAGCTCATCCTGCCCGGCATCGGCGAGTTCGCGGTCGACGGCATGCTGCTCGACGACGCGCGCGCCCTGCTCCGCGGGGCGCTACTCAAGCACTACCGCGACGTCGAGATCACGATCGCGCTCACGAGTCTGCGGCGTTTCCAGGTCCACGTGCTCGGCCAGGTGCAGAATCCCGGCACCTATCTCGCGACGGCGGCCGACCGCGTCTCGGCCGCCGTGCAATGGGCCGGCGGGTTCGCGTCCAACGCGAGCCAACGGCGCATCGCGATCTCATCGGGCGACAGCGTGCGAGCCTACGCGGACCTCTTCATCTTCCTGCAGCGCGGCATTTCGAGCGCCAACCCCTGGCTGTGCGACGGCGACATCATCTACGTGCCCTTCGCGGCCCATCGCTTCGCCGTGCAGGGCGCGGTGAACGCGCCGACGAGCTTCGAGTTCCTCCCCGGCGACGGATTCGGCGAGGCGCTCGATTTCGCCGGCGGCTTCACCCCAGAGGCGTTCCCCGATTCGATCGAGGTGGCCCGCTATGTCGGGCCCGACCGGCATGTGGCGCGCTTCTTCGCCATCGCCGGCGGCGGGCTCGTTCCCGCGCAGCCCTCCGCAGCCGAGTTCTGCCCGGCGGAGACCGGCCGCTGCCGTCTGCAGGAGACGAACGCCGCCGGCCAGCACATCGCCGACTATCCCGACTTCGACCTCCAGCCCGACGACATCATCTTCGTGCGCTCCGTCCCCGAGTACCGCGTGAAGCGGCTGGTCGAGATCCGCGGCGAAGTCGTCTACCCGGGCCAGTACGCGATCGAGGAGGGCGAGAGCCGGCTCCTCGACACGATCCGGCGCGCGGGCGGGGTCACGCCTGAAGCCTTCCTGCGCGAAGCCACGCTCGTGCGGCGCGAGGCGATCCGCCTCGAGGACCGCGAGTTCGAACGGCTGAAGATGATTCCCGCGGCCGACATGACCGAGGACGAATACGAGTACTTCAAGCTGCGATCGCGCGAGAACCCGGGACGCATGGTGGTCGATTTCCATCGGTTGCTCGTCGAGAACGACGCCAGCGAGAACCTGCTCTTGCGCAACGGGGACCTGATCACGATTCCCACGGCGCGTGATTTCATCAGCGTCCTCGGCATGGTGAGCTGCCCGGGCAACATCCCCTACGAGCCCGGGTGGTCGCCCGAGGATTACATCACCCAGGCCGGCGGCTTCGCCGAGAAGGCGAGCAAGGGCAAGAGCCGGGTGATCCGTGCGGCGACCGGCGAATGGGTCTCGCTCGACGAAGCGAAGGGCCTCGAGGCGGGCGACACGATCTGGGTGCCCGAGAAGCGCGACCGGGACTGGTGGCAGATCCTGAAAGAGACGATTGCGGTGACGACCCAGATCGTGACCATCTATCTCGTGGTCGATCGCGCGACCGAATAGCGCCGGCCGCGCGTGCCGGCCGGACCCCGGCCGGCGGGACAGCCGGCCATCGCCGGAATGCCGCGCGCAACGCTCGAGCGCGAGCGTCAGGCCGGCCCACCTCCCACACCCCGGAGAGCGAGTGGTGAAGGGGCTGTACCGCAACATCCCCGTTGCGCGGACTCGGGGGGTCGAGGCCGATGAGCTTCTGGGCGCGCCCGCCGCCGTCGCGACGTTCGAGCATCACGCGGATGTCGTCGCCGTCAACTACCACCCGCGCGACTGGCCCGACGGACCGATCCTGCATCGCGGCGAGCACGATCTCACGCGCGCCACCATGCTCGCGACCAAGGGGCTGGCGAGAGCGGGCATCTGGAAGAGAGCCGTCGGGCACGAGAGCGAGTTGAAGAGCGTCCGGTGGGAGGGCGACGCGCAGGTGGGCCGGGCGCCGATCGCCTGATCGCCGGCCGCGGCACCTGTCACGGAGATCCACTACCGTATCTCCATGCATCGGCGGATGCGCTTCTCGGATTTTCCCGCATATTCAGGGAGAGTCGCTTCCCGATCGAATGGTATCCTGTAGAGGCAAGGTCGGTCCCGCGTCTCTTCGTCCGCTCCACCGGCGGCCCGGGCCGCCAAGGCCACTGACCGTGGGTCCGCGGGAAAGGCAGCCCGGCGGACGCGAACGCAGGCCAAGGCGAGCAGAGAGGGCTTCTGGGAAGGGAGGTGCACATGCGTGTTTCGATCGCGCTGCTGTCGATCCTGTTGGGATGCGTTCCCGTCGTGGCCGGAGAAGGCGGTGCAATGCCGTTTCCGCACCTCGGACGCTGTGGCGCGCCGATCATGCCGGACGACGTGGTCCTTCCGGAGGAATGGGCCGGCATCTGGGAGGTGGACTTCACGCTGTACGACTGCACGACGGAAGAAGTGATCTTCGCCGGCACGGAGGTCGACACGATCTGTCCGAACTCGCCCATCGAGGATCCCGCCAGCGAGTTCGCGCTCGTCTGCACGGGATCGGCCGACGCCGAGACGATGACCTTCGAATGCGTGGGTTCCGGGGAGGTGATGCCCGGCTGCACGGCCGAGTACACCTTCACGGGGACGGCGACGCGCAGCGGAGACACGTACGAGGGGGTCAGCACGACCACGATCAGTTATGTAGGCGAGTGCTCCGGCGTCCCCGATCAGTGCATGCGTCTCGAGCAGTCCGCGACGCGCACCGCGCCCCCGCCCGATCCGTGCACGACTCCGGTGGTCGAAGGGGGCTGGGGCACGCTCAAGGCTTTCTATCGCTGATGGTGGTCGGAGGATTGCGCCGCCGCCGGTGATCCTCGCGCGGCCCGAGGGCGAAGATGGCCCGTCTTGCACCGGCCGGCCATCCGCGCACCCGGCCGAGACGTGCTATCCTCTCACGACCTCTCGATAGATCGCGACCAGACGCCGTGCCGTGACGCCCAGATCGTACTCCCTCTTGATCAACTCCCGTCCCGGGGCGGGCTCGAAGCGGGTTTCGAAAAGCCCCGCGCGAAGAGCGCGCACCAGTCCTGCGGCGTCCCCCGGCTCGACGAGCAACCCGGTCTTGCCTTCGACGACCAGATCGGGGCAGGCGCCAACGCGGCTGCAAACGACCGGCGTCTCGGTGGCGAGCGCCTCGAGCACGGTGACCGGTGTTCCCTCGGACAAGCTCGGCAGGACGAGCAGGTCGGCGGCGTTCAACCAATCGACGATCTCCCGATGCGGGCGGGGACCGAGGAAGCGACAGTTCTCCGCCTCCCAGCGCAGATCCCCGCCGCCGAGGAAGTGGAACCGGACGGCGCGCAGCTCCTCCGCCGCCGCCCGCAACAAGTCCACCCCCTTCGCATGCGAGAGCCGTCCCACGAAGAGGACCACCTTCTCGTTCGCAGCCATTCCGAGCCGGGCGCGCGCCGCACCCTGCTCCTCCGGGCGGAAGTGGACGGTATCCGTCCCGCAGGGCAGGTGGACGAGCTTCGCGGGGTCGGCGCCCAACTCTTCGATCAGCCGGGCGCGCACCTCCTCGCTGACCGCGATCAAGCAGTCGGCCTCGCGCACGACCTGCCGCTGGAGACGGGCGTAGAGACGCCGCCTGCGCGGCTCGATGAGCGCGTCGCTGCCGTGGAAGGTGACGACCAGGGGGTGGCGGCCCAGGCACACGGGGATGAGCGCGGAATGGAATCCATAGTGCGCGTGGATCAGGTCCCAGCCGGAAGTGAGCCCTGCGGTTGCGCTTCGCAGGAAGAAGGGCAGGTAGGCGATCGCCGAGCGGCTGCGCTTCGCCACCACCCGCACGTTGATCCACTCCCGCAGCGACCGCACTTGCTCGGCGACGAAGATGCCCCACTCGGGCGCGCCCGGGCCCGGATACATGTTGCTCAGGACGAGGACGCGCAGGTCGCGCCCGGGATGCAACTCCGCCACCATGCCCACTCCCCGCTTCTGGACCCTGGTCGGACCCGCTCAGTCGGCAGGCGCGGGTTCTGCTCCGCGCCCATCCGCCGGCTCTCGTTCAAGGGCCGGAAGCTCGATCAGCTTCCCTTCCTCGATGCTGCCCGCGTACACGTAATATCTCCTCCCCGGGAACAGCCTCGCCAGGTTCACATTTTCGGTGCCGCGGTCGTGAGCATAGATCACGTTCGCGCGTGCGAGGTCCGGCCGCTCGTGCGCAAACGCCGAGCCGAACCAGAGGTGGCGGACGAAGAGAGCATCGGGCTGGCGCTCGCGCGAGCGCACGAAGACGAGCGCGTTGCGCAGCCCCTCGCGTGCGACGAGCCGTCCCAGGTACGGGCTGACACCCCAGTACTGCGGGGTGTAGTTCAAGAAGTAGCTCGCGATGCGCGGTGGCGAACCGGGCAACGCGGTGGCCGCTTCCGCGGAAGGATGAGTGAGGCGCGGGCAGCGCGCGAGCGCGGCATAGAGAACGAATCCGAGCACGAGGAGCGCGAGCACGCCGGCGGCGCCGCGCGCGCCCCACGGGCGGCCTCCCGCGCGCAGAGTCTGCAGCCGGCGGGCCGCGCGAACGATTCCCCAGCCCGAGACGACGAGCAGCGGCCCGAGCGCGTCGTACAAGTAGCGCGGCCCGAAGCAGGAGTCGTAGTACCAGTAGAAGATGTAGGCGCCGAGGAGCGCGAGTGGAAACGCGGCCAAGAGCCAGGCGCGCTTCCACTGGTCCTCGAGCAGAGGCGCAGCGGAGTCGGCCGGGACGCGGGAGTGATCCGGCCAGGTGCCGGTTCCCGCCGCCCGCCGCCCTCCGAGCCAGCGCACCCACGCGAGCGGCGGCAGAAGCGCGAGAATGACCGGCCATAGCGATGAGACCGGCCACTGGAACAGGTGGGCGTTCAGGCGGACGAGCGACTGTCGCGCGTGGAGGAGCCCGAGCGAGGGAGTGTGCGGCGGGCCCCAGCTCCCCTTGCCGAATCCGATCCCGTGCGCCGGGCCGTAGAGCTTGATGTATCCAGGCAGGAAGGGATCGCCCGTCGTGCCCCAGTTGTACAGACCGTAGAGCACGAGTCCCGCCATGAGGCCCGCCGGGACGATCCACCAGGTGTTCGGCATTCGAAATGGGTTCCGCATCCGGCTGGCCGGGGGATTGCCCGCCGGGCGCCTGTCATGAGTCGCAGGGGACCGCGAAGCAAGCACCCAGGCCATGGCGGGCATGGCCATCGCGACCGCGGTGTACGGGCGCGTGAGCACCGCCAGAGAGAGGAGCGCGGCGGCCGCCGCTCCAGACGCGGTGCGCCCGTCGCGCAAGGCGAGGGCGAGGCAGGCGAGGAATCCGGTGAGGAGGAAGAACCCGGAGACGTGGGACATGAACCCGGCGGCCATGAAGAGCAGGAACGGCGAGACGAGCGCGAGGAGCGCGCTCACCCGGGCGGTCGCGCGATCGAACGTGACGCGGGAGAGAAGATAGGTCGCCGCTACCCCGAGACCGGCGAGCACCGGATTGACCAGCCAGGGTGCGCCGAGCCACACGCCCGGTACGAGCAGCAACGCATGGCCGGGCGGGTACTGCGAGTACCAGCGCCCGTCGTTCACCATGTGGGCGTAATCGAAGAACTCGCGCAGCGGGGGGCTTGGGAACCAGAGCCGCCCCTCGGCAAAGATGCGCGCTTGGAACAGCTGCGCGATCGAATCCTGGACGTGCGGCACGCGGCCGAAGACGACGCTCGCGCAGACCGCGGCCATCACCGCCGTTGCCATCCCGGCCGCGATCATCCAGATACGATCGGTCCGCTCCAGGGAAGCCGGCGAGGCGGGGCCGCGGGGCGGCCGCGATCTCCCGAACTGCTGCGCGATGGAGGGCATGCCGTACATAGTGGGCGTGAAGGAGAGAGGAGCGCAAGATCCTCCCTCCGAAGTCACCGCGGCCCTCGCTCCGGCTCCGCCCGCCTGCGATCCCTATCCCCGCTTCTCCGTTCTCCTGGTCCCGCGCCGTCCCGATGCTATACTGCGCTGCGTGAGCACCCCCGCCGCCTGGTTGCGCATCGCGCGGCGCTTGCAGCGCGAGGCGGAGATGGCGCGCCACGACTGGCGCGACCGGCAACACCTGCGCAGGACGAGCCACGACAGAGGACGGGGAGGGGCATTCCCCGGTCTTGCCGCCGCCACCCTCCTTCGCGTGACTCGCGAGCGCATGTCCCGCCGGCTCGAGCGGCACCCCGACTGGGCGGAGCGCATCCAGCGCGAGGCCGAAGCCGCGCGCGGCGATGCGGTGAGCGTGGCCGGCATGCTCTACACGCTCGGCGACGCGGGATCCTGGAGCCTCGACCCGCGGACGGGTCTCACGTGGCCGAAGAAACCTCATCGCAGGATCCGCCTCGACGATCCCCTTCGCCCGGCCGATGTGCGCACGCGATGGGAGCCGGCGCGTTTCCATCACGCGCTGCTCCTCGGCCGCGCGTACGCCCTGACAGGGGATGCTGCGTACTGCCAGGCGTTCGAGCGGCAGATCGCCTCGTTCGTGAAAGGCAATCCTCCGTTCCGTTCGGTCCACTGGACGACCGGCATGGAAGTCGCGATCCGGGCGACAGCTTGGGCGTTCACGCTCGATTTCCTGAGAGCCGGAGACGAGGCCGCTCCCTCACCGGCACTCGCAGGTGATGAATCCGC
>Ga0316622_100001390_pt1 | contig 15710 bp, 17 predicted proteins | sample OWC_Aug_OW2_C1_D_FD_207646 | JGI IMG/M metagenome (GOLD analysis project Ga0316622, IMG submission 207646) | Wetland soil microbial communities from Old Woman Creek delta, Ohio, United States - OWC_Aug_OW2_C1_D5_C | ecosystem: Environmental > Terrestrial > Soil > Wetlands | place: USA: Ohio... | reverse complement strand
GCGGCCGTCCACGGTCTTCTCGCGACGACCGTGATGGGTCACTTCGTCGTCTCGCGCTGCGCCGTCTACCTCGAGGGGCCGCGAGGACTCGCGCTCGCCCACGGGCGAGGTTGGCGGCGCGAGGCCGAGCCCGCGCCGATCCCGCCCGACGAGGCGCGGGCCGCGCTGGAGGGCCTCACGCGACCGACGGCGGTGGCCGGCCTGCCCGACGGGCCGCTCCGCCGGCGGCTCGAGGCGTCCCGGATGGCGCTCGCCGTGCCCCTGGCCGCGGGCCCGCGGGTGGAAGGGGTCCTCGCAATCGGGGACCGCTCTTCCGGGATGCCGTTCACCGAGGAAGACCGGGACTTCGCCCTGGCCCTGGCCAGCCAGGCGCAGGCCGCGTTGGAGAACGCCCGCCTGCAGCGGATCCGCGAGGAGAAGCAGCGCCAGGACCGCGAGCTGCAGATCGCCCGCGAGATCCAGACGAGCCTCTTTCCCCCCTGCGAGCCCGAGGTGGCGGGCTTCGACGTGGCCGCCCTCAGCCGTCCCTGCTACGAGGTGGGCGGCGACTCCTACGACTGGATTCCGCTCGGCGAGGAACGCCTCGCCCTCGTCGTCGCCGACGTCGCGGGAAAGGGGACGCCGGCCAGCCTCCTGATGGCCTCGGTCCACGCCTCCGTGCGGGCCCTCGCGGGTACGGCCACCCCCGCCCGGCTGGTCGAGCGGCTCAACGGGTTCCTCTGCGCGAGCACCCGGGCCACCCGGTTCGTCACGCTCTTCTACGCGGAGCTCGACGCAGCGACGCGCCGGCTGTCCTACGTCAACGCCGGCCACGTCCCGCCCTATCGGGTCGCCCGCGACGGGGCCGTGAAGCGCCTCCAGGAAGGGGGGCCGGCGCTCGGCCTCCTGCCCGGGGCGTCCTACGAGGTCGGCCGGGTGAGGCTCGAGCCGGGCGACGTGGTGGCGATGGTCACGGACGGCGTGACCGAGGCCACCGCCGCCGACGAGCGCGAGTTCGGCGACGACAGGGTCTGCGACGCGCTCGGCCGGCTGTCGGGGGAGGGGGCGGGCGCAGTCCTGGAGGGGCTCGTCGCGGCCGTCGACGCATGGGTGGGTGCGAAAGGCTGCCACGACGATCTGACCGCCCTGATCCTCAGGGCGCGGACGAGCGAGGGCCGATCGGGGGCGAGAACCAGGGAGGACGAGGGATGCCGAGCCAGCAGAAGATCAAGACGTTCCTGTGGTTCGACGGAAACGCGGAGGAGGCGGCGAATCACTACATCTCGATCTTCGAGAACTCGAAGATCCTGAACGTGGCTCGATACGGAGAGGCCGGACCCGGGCCCAAGGGATCGGTCATGATCGTCGCGTTCCAGCTCGAGGGCCAGGAGTTCGTCGCGCTGAACGGGGGCCCGCAGTTCAAGTTCACGGAAGCGATCTCGCTGATGGTGAGCTGCGAGACGCAGAAGGAGGTCGACGAGCTCTGGAGAAAGCTCAGCGCGGGCGGAGCGGAGAGCCAGTGCGGCTGGCTCAAGGACAAGTTCGGCCTGTCCTGGCAGATCGTCCCGACCGCCCTCACCCGGCTGATGCAGGATCCCGATCCCGCGAAGTCGAAGCGAGTCATGGAGGCGATGCTGCGGATGAAGAAGATCGACATCGCCGGGCTCGAGCGCGCCCACCGCGGGCAGTAGCGCACGACTCTCCGCGCGTCGCGCGGCTCAGGAGCGGCCGGCGCGTCTCGTGAGCGGCGACGCGTCGACCGCGTCGACGAGGTCGCCCACCACGGAGAGCCAGGACCCGAGCTCCGTCGACGTCGGCGCGAGCTCGTAGGGGTGGTGGTGGCAGGCCCGGCTGAGCGCCGACCAGGCGTGGCCGGTGCGGGCGGCGAGGCTCGCGTCCTCCAGGTAGCTTCGGAGGCAGATGAGCTGGGTCCGCATCGAGCAGCCTCCGACGTCGAGCGCGCGGTGCTCCCACAGCCGCGCGACGCTCGCCTCCAGGGCCCGGAGGGCGACGAGGGCCGAGGCGCGTGGCCACAGGCCGGCCGTGGCCGGGTCGGCGCGGCCGAGCAGGCGGTCGGCCATGTTCAGCAGGTCGCGCGGGTCGCGGTCGGGGGCCGTCACGGCAGCCCCCGGAGCCACGCGGCGAGCTTGCTCGCCTGCCGGACGAGCTCCACGGGCGGGCCGGCCTCGAGGCCGTTCGACCCCTCGTCGCACAGCCGCAGGGTCGAGGCCACGGGCGCCCCGACCTCGCGCTCCAGGCGGGAAGGCACGTCCTCTTCGCGCTGGACCTCGTCGAAGAGAGCAAGGGCGAGAAGGCGCCTCAGCCGCCCCGCGCCGCGCAGGACCCCCTCGACCTCGGCGTGCGGCTCGCCCCGGCCGAGCCGCCTCCGGCGCACGACCTCCATGCACGCGGCCTCGAGGGCGAGCCGACACAGCCCCGGCACCACCTCGGCGGCCACCGACGACGGGAGGTCGGCCGTACCGGCGACGGCCAGGGCGTCCTCGAGGTAGCGCCCGACGGGGTCGAGGGCCCGTCGCAGCTCGACCACGGAGGCGTCGCGCCGCGTCACCTCGATGACCTCGGCGGCGATGTCGAGGCGGCGCACCGCCTCGGGGAGGCGGTCGTCATGGGTGAAGACCACGACCTGGCGGTCGGCGGACGCACTCTCGAGGACGCGGGCCAGGCCGTCCACCCGGGCCGGGTCCATCGACTGCACCGGGTCGTCGACGACGATGAAGCGGAAGGGGCTCTCGGGGAGGGTGGCCCGGGGCACGAAGAGGCTGAGTGCGAGGGAGTGCAGCTCGCCCTGGCTCATGACCCCGAGGGCCGCCCCCTCGACCCCGTCCACCGTGACGTCGAGGGCCACGCGGCGCCGCGTGCCCTCGCCGGTCAGCTGGATCCTGCCCAGCTCGACGTGGCTCTGCTGGCGGAGGTGCTCCCAGATCCGGGACGCCTTCTCGGCGATGGGGGCGAAGCGGTCGTCGCGGATGCCGGCCGCCGTCCTCTTCAGCCACGCCTCCGCCGACTTCAGCCCCTTCACGCCCTCGGCCCCGCGCACGGCCTCGCCGGCGGCGGCCCTCCACGAGGCGACCTCGACGGCCACCGGCCGCCACGCGTCCTCCCGGCGTCCGAGCTCCGCACGCGCGGAGTCGCGGAGACGGACGACCGCCTGCCCCAGAGGTCCGCTGGCCTTCTCGACGTGGTTGGCGAGCGCGGCGAGGTCCGTGATCGCGCCCGCCTGGACCCAGGCGCCCAGCGCCTCGACGAGCGCGCCGAGGTCGAGCCCCACCTCGGTGGCCCGCCGGAAGGCCTCGGTCGGCAGGGACACCAGCCCCTCCCACCGGCGCCGGGCTGCCTCCGCCCTCTCGTGCGCGGCGTCCGCCTCGCGTGCGGCGTCGCGGAGCCGCGCGACCTCCTTTCGCTGTCGGGCGCTCCACTTCCCGTCGAGCGCGCCCCGGCCGCCGCAGACCGGGCAGTCGCCGTCGCCGTGGTCGGCGTGGTACTTGAGGGCGAGGTCGAGGAGCGCCGCCGCGTCGCGATAGCGGCCGGCCGCGGTCCTGGCGGCGGACCGGACGGCGGCGGCTGCTTCGCGCATCTCCGCGGCGGCGGCCGCCACCTGCGCCGGGTCGGGCGGCTCGAGGCTCGCGATCCCGTGGAGCACGTCCACCTCGGCGGCCGCGGCTCCCGCCGACGACGTCCCCGCGAGCACCTCGTCGATCGCGCCAAGGTCCCAGTCCTTGGCCTCGAGGGCCGCGACGACCTGCCGGGCCCGCGGGTCGTCGACGGCGCGCAGCCGCTCCAGGAGGCGGCCTCGTGCATCGGTCGCCTCCTTGAGCGCCTTCTCGCGCGAGCGCCGGGCCTCCTGGAGGGCGGCGAGCGCCTGGACCAGGTCCTCGAGTCCCAGGATCGAGGAGAGGGCGTCGTAGAGCTTCGAGGGCCCCTCGTCGAGGAGGGAGCCCAGCTCGTTGTAGGAGAGGAAGGGGCGGTGGGTGCGCAGGGCCCCGCTCCAGCCCAGGCTCTCGAGGTCCGACGCCGTCCGGCCGTCGAGCTGGACCGCCGTCTCGGCGGCCTCGAAGTCCGCCTCCTCCTTCCAGCGGCGCGACACGAGGCAGGGCCCGCCCTCGCCCTCCACGACGAACGTCCCCACGAGCGACGCCGCGGGGTGGTGGAGGTTCCGCCAGCCCTCGCGCCAGACGGCGGCCCGGTCCTTCCAGCGGAGGCTGTCGCCGGTGAGGAGGACCTCGATGCCCTCGGCGAAGCTCGACTTGCCCGACCCGTTGCGGCCGACGACGAGCGTCAGGCCGGGCCCCGGCCGCAGCTCGAGCGTCTGCGCGGGGCCGATGCCCCGGAACCCCTCGACGGCGACCGAACGCAGGAACGCACCGCCGGGGGCGGTCGACACGCGCGCCTCGACCGCACGCGGCGGGGCGGCGCGGCCCGAGAGCTCCGAGTCGAGAGACCCGGCTCCCTCGAGGGCCGCGAGGACGAGGCGGCCGCAGGCGGGGTCCAGCGAGCCGTCCGCCTCGAGCCGCGACTCCACGAGGCTCCTGATGCCCGGATCCATTTGGGTTTAGCCTTAGCTTAGACCACCGCGCCCCCCTGAGGGGCGCGGGGTCGGTAATAGAGAGACGATGGCATCGGTCGCTTTGTTCGGAGTTCGCCTCAGGGCTCCCTGGCCACGGGCCCGGACCCGCCGGCGTGCGCTCCGGGCGCTGCGCTCCGCACCCCTCCCGCTCCAGGTCGTCCTGGCCGTGGCGAACGGCGTCGGGCTCTGGTTCGTGGCGAACGGCGTCTACCAGGTCCTGCGCAAGCCGAGCGAGCTCTTCTTCCCCGTGAGCGGCACGCTCTCCAAGACGCCTTCGGAGACGTGGCGCGAGTACGCGCCGGCCTTCCGCGCGCACGCGACGCCCGTCGTCACGCCCACCCTCCTCGCCGCGCTCGCCCAGGTCGAGGGCTCGGGCAACCCGGTGGCGCGGACGTACTGGCGCTGGCGGCTCACGTTGCACCCCTTCGAGCTCTACCGGCCGGCGTCGAGCGCCGTTGGCATGTACCAGATCACCGACGGGACGTTCCTCGAGGCGAAGCGCTACTGCATCCACGACCACGCCGTCGTCGAGCGGGGCGCGTGGCACGACCCGGGCTCGTGCTGGTTCAACGGCCTCTACACGCGCGTGGTGCCGAGCCACGCCGTGGAGATGACGTCGGCCCTCCTCGACGTCCAGGTCGCGCGCACCCTCGAGCGGCGGCGGATCCGCTCGGCGACGCTGCGGCAGAAGCAGGACCTCGCCGCCGTCATCCACCTGTGCGGGGCGGGGGTGGGGGACGCCTACGCCCGGCGCGGTCTCCGCTTGACCGCCCGCCAGCGCTGCGGCGACCACGACGTCCGTCGGTATCTGGGCCGGGTCGACACCCTGAAGCGCGAGTTCGCGCGGCTGGCCGCCGCCGACTAGGTGGCGAGGCGGGTCGGTTCTACACCATCTCGCGGAACAGCTCCCGGCGCGGGGCGGCGATCACGGCGCGGCCCGTGAGGATGCCCTCGGCCGCGGCCACCTCGCACCCGGCGGCGACCGCGGCCTCGACGCTGGCGACGTCGCCGGTCAGGAGGACGAAGCCCTTGCCTCCGATGGCCATCGCGAGGTGGACGCGGAGGAGCTGGACGTCGGCGGTCTTGGCCGCGGCGTCTGCGACCTCGATGATGCTCGAGGCGGAGAAGGTCTCGATCACCCCGAGCGCCCCCGTCGGCTCGGGGACGTCGACCGCCATCGACACCGCAGGGAAGACCGAGGGGTGGACGTGGGGGATCACGCGCTGCTCGATCAGCGCCCCCGTGGCGACCACGGCGCCGCCCTCGACCGAAGCGGTCACGCCCGCGACGTCGCCGCCGACCACCACGATGTACTTGCCCGAGCAGATGGTGCGCGCCTGAAGGAGGTCCACCGGCGCGGCCTTGAGCATCGCGTCCTGGGCGAGGTAGCCGATGGCGATGCTCGACAGCTCCAGGAGGCCGATCGAATCGAGGTCCGCCATCTCCGGTCCTTTCTCCCCTAGGTCTCGATGACCACCACCCCGTCCACGCCGCGCACGGTACCCGCGACGCTGGCGTGGATGCGGGCGCCGAGCGCGCCCTCGGCCGGGGTCGCCACGAGGTCGCCGGCGCGCACCCTCTCCCCCGGCCGCACGACCGGCCGGGCCGGCTCGCCGGCGTGCTGCTTGAGCGGAAGCACCACCCGCGCCGGGGCGAGCGGCCGGTCCTCGAGGGGCCCCACGTTGCGGAAGCCGGCTATCCCCAGCTTGGCCATCAGCCGGCGGGTGGGAATGCGCCGCTGCCCGGCGAGCGGGTGCGGCTTCAGGTCCTCCGGCCGCCCCGCGAAGAAGAGCCCCTTCTCTCTCGCGGCCGGCTTCGCGGTCACGCAAACGCTCTTCGGATCGAGGTCCTCGGGGCACGAGAAGAGCGTGCAGAGGTTGCACTCGCAGCAGTAGAGCGTGCCGGCGATCATCCGGTCCTTGACTCCGGTGAATCCCAGGGCCCGCATCGCCTGGTGGGGCTCGATCGGGTGCCCGATCAGGTAACGCGGGCACAACTCCGTGCAGAAGCGGCACTGGTCGCAGGCGGCACGGCCGATCCTCTCGACGTGCGCCACGGGCGCCGCGTGTCTCCGGACCAGGGGGTGGGTGGCCGGGAGGACGATGACGCCGCCGGTCGTCTTGGTCACCGGCTCGTCGAGCCCCCGGGCGATGCGGGCCATCATGACGCCGCCGAGGAGGACGGCGACGTTGGGCTCGGTGGCCCCGCCGGCCGCCGCGATCAGCTCGCCGACGGAGACGCCCACGGGGACGCGCAGCGTGACCGGCTCCCGCACCGCGCCCGCCACCGTGAGGTACTTGTGGGTGACGGGGCGGTCGAGGCCGACGTTGACGAGGGTCTCGACGTTCATCACCAACGCGCCCACGTCGCGGGGGAGACCGCCCGGGGAGATGACCCGCCCCGTGACGTCGTGCACGAGGATGAACTCGTCGCCCGCGGGGTAGGTGTCGGTGAGGGGGACGAGGCGCACCCCCGCGGGGAGCTGAAGCCGCAGGGACGCAATCACGTCTTCGTACTTGTGCTTGACCCCGATCACGCCCTCGCGTGCGCCGACGCGGTCCATGACCAGCCGGAGCCCGGCCAGCATGGAGGCCGCCTCGTGCCGGAGGAGCTCCTTGTCCTTGTGCAGGAGCGGCTCGCACTCGGCGCCGTTCACGATGACGAGCGGCACCGGCGTGCGCAGCTTCACATCGGTGGGGAAGCCGCCGCCCCCCGCGCCGACGATGCCGTGCTCCTCGACCGGGCTGGCCATCGATGATCGCCCCCTCCAGGGCATGATAGGTGATCTGTCATTCTGATTCAAGTTCTTTCATCAGACGACATGCTGCCGCCGGGTGGCGTGAACGGAGCAGCGAGCACGCAGCGGGATTCCTGGCAGAGTAGCCGCCAAGGACGCCACCTGTCTTCCCTCTTGACAAAGCCCGCTCGCGTGCTAGACTCAGCCAGAAACGGTCAAAACCTTCCAGAAGGGGAAGGCAATGGCATCCAGCGCGGCGACACCCCGGCTCACCCGCTCCCAGGTCGAGGAGATCGTCCGCCAGGTGGTGGACGAGCGCCTCGAGGCCCCGCGCACCGGCGCTCCCGCCCTCGCGGTTCACGCCTCGGCGCGGCACGTGCACCTCTGCCGCGAGGACCTCGACCGGCTGTTCGGACCCGGCTACGAGCTGACCGTGGACCGCCCGCTCTACCAGCCCGGGAACTTCGCGGCGAAGGAGACCGTGACGCTCATCGGGCCGCGGAGCCGGCTGATCTCGAACCTCCGGATCCTCGGGCCGCTGCGCTCCCGCTCCCAGATCGAGCTGGCCTTCACCGATGCCGTGAGCCTCGGGTACGACGACGTGCCCATCCGGCTCTCGGGCGACCTCGACAGGACGCCCGGCGCCTACGTCATGGGCCCGCACGGGGTGGTCGAGCTGGAGGAGGGCGTCATCCGCGCCGCGATGCACGCCCACATGAACCCGGCCGAGGCGGCGTACTACGGGGTCCGCCAGGGGGACCTGATGAAGCTCCGCGTCGGGGGCGAGGCGGGGGTCACGTTCGAGCGGGTCCACGTCCGCGTCGACCCGAGCTCGCGACTGAACGTTCACATGGACACGGACGAGGCCAACGCGTGCGGCCTGCGATACGCGAAAGAGATCGGGCTGTTCAAGTAGGGAGACGATCGATGAAACAGGCGCTGGGAATGATCGAGACGCGCGGGCTGGTCGCCCTGTTCGAGGCGGTCGACGCGATGCTCAAGGCGGCGAGCGTCACCTTCTCCGGCTGGGAGCCGGTCGGCTCGGGCCTGGTGACGGCGTTCGTGGAGGGCGACGTCGCCGCGTGCAAGGCGGCGACCGACGCGGGCGCGGAGAGCGCGGCGCGGGTGGGCGAGGTGATCAGCGTGCAGGTCATCCCGCGCCCCCACGAGAACCTCGCCGCGTTCGTGAGGAAGGCGGCGGGCGAGGCCCCGGCGGCCGCGTCCAGGGAGAAGAAGCGATGAACCAGGCGCTGGGATTTGTCGAGACGAAGGGGCTCGTGGGCCTCGTCGAGGCGAGCGACGCCATGTGCAAGGCGGCCAACGTCCAGCTCGTCCGCAGCATGCAGATCGGGGGCGGCTACGTCACCACGATCGTGCGCGGGGACGTGGGCAGCGTGCGCGCCGCCGTGGACGCGGGGGCCCAGGCGGCGAAGGCGGTGGGGGAGCTCGTGTCGTCGCACGTGATCCCGCGCCCGCACGAGGGCCTCGTCGACGGCATGCTGGGCTAACCCGCGGGGATCGAAGATGGCAATGGCAATCGGAATGATCGAGACGAGAGGGCTGGTCGCGCTGGTGCAGGCGACGGACGCGGCGCTCAAGGCGGCCAACGTGCAGTTCAAGGGCTGGAAGAAGGTGGGGAGCGGGCTCGTCACCGTCTTCGTCACCGGCGACGTGGCCGCGGTCAAGGCTGCGGTCGACGCGGGGGCCGTGGCCGCCCGCGGGGTGGGCGAGGTGGTGAGCGTCCACGTGATCCCGCGGCCGCACGACGACCTCGGGGTGGTGCTGCCCGAGTGAGGGGCCTTCCATGTTCCTCGGAAAGGTGATCGGGAACGTCGTCGCCACGCAGAAGGACCCGAAGTTCCAGGGGATGAAGCTGCTGCTCGTCCAGCCGTACGTCACCCGGGACGGTGCCCTGGTCGTGTCGGGCAGCTCGATCGTGGCCGTCGACAGCGTCGGAGCGGGTGAGGGCGAATGCGTGCTCTTCACCCAGGGCAGCTCGGCCCGTCTCACCCCCGGGACGCGGGAGGCTCCGGTCGACGCCGTGATCGTCGGCATCGTGGACGCGATCGAGGTCGAGGGCCGGAAGGTGGAGAAGCCATGAGCGCCCTGGGATCGTTGCCCGCGTCGAGCCGCGAGCAGGTCGTCGCCGAGATCGCGCGCGAGGTCGTCGCCCGTCTACAGACTCAGCTCGCGGCGGGTCCGGAAAAGGCGGCGGGGAAGCCGTCCGCGCGAGTCGAGACGCCGCGGCCCGGCCACGGCGTCTTCGCCACGGTGGACGAGGCCGTCGCCGCCGCCGGCCGTGCCCAGGTCCGCCTCGCGGCCATGTCCCTCGAGGAGCGGGGCAGGATCGTCGCGATCATCCGTCGGCTGTGCCAGGAGCACGCCCGCGACCTGGCCGAGCGCGAGCTCGCCGAGACCGGGATCGGGCGCCTCGACCACAAGATCGAGAAGCTCGAGGTGGTCCGGCGGGTGCTGGGCACGGAGGCCATGCGCATCGACGCACGCTCCGACGCATCCGGCCTCTGCGTCATCGAGCGCGCGCCGTGGGGCGTCGTGGGGATGGTGCTGCCCGCTACCCACTCCGCGCCCACGATGGCCAGCAATGCCATCAACGTCGTCGCGGCGGGCAATACCGCGGTGTTCAGCCCACACCCCGCCGCCTGGAAGGTGGCCGCCCACGCGATCCAGCTCTTCAACCGGGAAATCGAGCGGGAGACGGGCGTCGCCGACGCCCTGACGACGGTCGTCGAGCCGTCGATCCAATCGGCCGAGGCGGTCTTCCAGCACCCCGGGGTGGCGCTCCTCTGCGTCACCGGGGGGCCGGCCGTGGTGCAGGCGGCCATGAAGGCCGGCAAGCGCGTGATCGCCGCCGGGCCGGGGAACCCGCCGGTGGTGGTGGACGAGACCGCCTGCCCCGACGCGGCGGCCCGGGCGATCATCGAGGGCGCCGCCTTCGACAACAACCTCCTCTGCATCGGCGAGAAGGAGGTGTTCGTCGTCGCCTCGGCAATGGACGCCTTCTTGACGGCGATGCGCAAGGCAGGGGCGTTCGAGCTGGACCGCCGGGCGATCGAGCGACTGACAGAGGCCGCCTTCACGTTCGAGGGGAAGGGCAAGGGCTGCGGGCGCGCCCACGTGAAGAAGGAGCTGGTCGGGAAGGACGCCACGGTGCTCGCGGCGGCGGCCGGCGTTCGCGTCCCCCCGGGCACGGAGCTTCTCTTCGGGGAGACGGAGGCGACCCACGCGTTCGTCCAGGAGGAGCAGATGATGCCCTTCCTGCCCGTCGTCCGGGTGCCCGACTTCGACGCGGCCGTCGAGGCCGCGCTGCAGGCCGAGCACGGTTACCGCCACACCGCGGTCATCCACTCCCGCGATGTCTCCCGCGTCACGAAGATGGCGCGCGCCATGAACACGACGCTCTTCATCCACAACGCCCCGTCCACCGCCTCCCTTGGGGTGAACGGGCCCGGCTACCTGAGCTTCTCGATCGCCACCCCGACCGGGGAGGGCATCACCACGCCCCTCACGTTCACCCGGGAGCGACAGCTCACGGTGGGGGGGGCCCTGAGGTTCGTCTGATGTACCTGGCGCGCATCGACGGCACCTTGACGGCGACCCACAAGCACCGGACCCTCGCCGGGGCCAGGCTGCTCGTGGCCCGGCGGCTGGAAGCCGACGGGAGCGCGGTGGGCGAGCCGGTCGTCGTCCTCGATCGCCTCGGGGCGCGGCACGGCTCGACCGTGGTCGTCTCGACCGACGGCGACCTGCTGCGCCGGCGGCTGGGCAACACGACGCCGGCCCGGCTCTCCGTGGTGGGGCTGGTGGACGTGGTCAGCTCGGGGGACCGCCCGTGAGGCTGGGGATCGTGCGAGGCCACGTGGTCCTCAACAAGGCCGTCCCCGAGCTGGCCGGAACCCGTCTTCTCCTCGTCGACCCCGTCACGGCGCCGAATCTGGCCGCCGGAAACGGGAAGGGCGGAGGGACGGCGCTCGTCGTGGCCGACCACCTGGCCCCCGACCTCGGCCAGACGATCGCCTTCGTGGAGGGGCGAGAGGCGGCGAACCCGTACTGGCCGGGCCGGGCCCCGGTCGACGCCTACTGTTCGCTGCTCGTCGATCGCGTCGACTTTCGGCCGCCCGCGCAGGACGGCCCGCTTCCTCGAGGGCAGGTCAAGAGATGAAGAGCGTCGATCTCAGCGGTCAGAAGGTCGTGTCCGCCCGCGACGTGGAGGCCGCGGTCGCGGCGGGGGCGACCGAGCTCGTGCTTTGTCCGCGGGCCATCGTGACCCCCACGGCTCGCGACCTCATCCGCAGGCACGGCTGCGCGGTGAGCGGCCAGGGCGCCCCTTCCGGGGCTCTCGTGGCTCCTCCGGGGTCGGCCCCCGCGAAGCTCTTCGCCTCGGCGGAGGCCGAGGCGGTGAAGGCCGAGATCGTGGCCGTGGGGCAGAAGCTCTGGCACCGGCAGTACGTGGACGGGAACGGCGGCAACATCTCGTTCCGCATCGGGGAGAACGCGGTCATCTGCACGCCGACGCTGGTGAGCAAGGCAGACCTGAAGCCGGAGGACCTCTGCCTCGTCGATCTCGAAGGCAACCAGCTCGCCGGCGCGCGCGCGCGCACGAGCGAGATCCTGATGCACCTCGAGATCTACAAGGCCGTGCCCGAGGCGAAGGCGGTCGTGCACTGCCACCCGCCCCACGCCACGGCCTACGCGATCACGGGACGGGTCCCCCCGACCTGCGTCATCCCCGAGTACGAGGTGTTCGTGGGCAACGTCGCCCTCACCCGCTACGAGACCCCGGGGACCCAGGAGTTCGCGGACGCCGTGCTGCCCTTCGTGCGCAAGCACAACACGGTGCTCCTCGCCAACCACGGGATCGTGTGCTGGGCCGACACGGTGACCCACGCCGAGTGGTACGCGGAGGTGGTGGACACCTACTGCTGGACGCTGATGCTGGCCTCCCAGCTCGGGGCCCCGATCACCCACATCCCGGAGGAGAAGGCGGCGGACCTCCTCGCCATCAAGAAGCGAATGGGGCTCCCGGACGCGCGGCTCGACGGGAACATCAAGGAGTGCCAGCTCTGCGACCTGCCCGACCTGCCGGGGGCGATCGCCGTCCCTCCACGGGAGCGAGGGGCGTGCAACGGGAACGGCGACGATCACGAGGCCATCGTCCAGGCGGTCACGGACGCGGTGCTGGCGGCGCTCTCGCGGGCGTGAGAGGGCGAGCGTGGCCCGGGCGCTGAGCTTCCTCGCCGCCGACCTCGGGGCGGAGAGCGGCCGCGTCATGGCGGGGCGCTTCGACGGGGGCCGGCTGAGCCTCTCGGAGGTCCACCGCTTCGACAGCCGGCCCGTGCCGTTGCCCGACGGACTGCACACCGACGTCCTCCGGATCTTCGCGGAGATCCGAGCCGGCCTCGCCGCCGCCGCGCGCTCTGGAGAGGAGCTCGGCGGCGTGGGCGTGGACACCTGGGGCGTCGACTTCGCCCTCCTGGACGGCGCCGGGCACCTCCTCGGCAACCCCTACCACTACCGGGACTGCCTCGGGAGCGGCGTCCTCGACCGTGCCCTCGCCCACGTGCCCCGGGCCGAGATCTTCGAGGCCACGGGCATCCAGTTCCTGGAGCTCAACACGCTCTTCCAGCTGCTGCGGCTCCGGGAGCGGGGGGCCGCCGAGCTCGCCGCCGCGGACCGGATGCTCATGATGCCGGACCTCTTCTCCTACTGGCTGAGCGGCTGCGCCGCCAACGAGTACACGATCGCCACCACCTCGCAGTGCTTCGACACGCGCCGTGGGGAGTGGGCGCGCCGCCTGCTCGAGCGGTTCTCTCTCCCCACCGGGATCTTCGGCGAGATCGTCCAGCCAGGCACGGTGCTCGGCGATCTGCGGCCCGCGCTCGCCGAGGAGATGGGCATTGGGCGCCTGCCCGTGGTCGCAGTGGGCGGCCACGACACCGCCCTCGCGGTGGCGGCCGTCCCCGCGCGAAAGGGCCGCGACTTCGCCTACGTGAGCTCGGGGACGTGGTCGCTGCTCGGGGCCGAGATCGAGGCGCCCTGCATCGGGGACGCGAGCCTCGCCGCCAACTTCACGAACGAGGGCGGGGTGTGCGGCACGATCCGGTTCCTGAAGAACCTGTGCGGGCTGTGGCTCGTGCAGGAGTGCCGGCGGGGCTGGGCGAAGGGGGGGACGGCCGACTCCTACGACGACCTCACGGAGATGGCGACGGCCGCCCCGCCCTACCGATCGCTGGTCGACGTGGACCACCCGGACTTCGCGGCCCCGGGCGACATGCCCGCACGGCTGCAGGCCTTCTGCCGGCGGACGGGCCAGCCCGTCCCGGAGACGAAGGGCGAGATCGTGCGCTGCGCCCTCGACAGCCTGGCCCTCAAGTACCGGCACGTGCTCTCCACGATGGAAGGGATCCTCGGGCGCCGCCTCGAACCCCTGCACGTGGTCGGCGGCGGGGCGCGGAACCGCCTGTTGTGCCAGCTCGCCGCCGACGCGACGGGGCGGACGGTCGTGGCCGGGCCCGTGGAGGCGACCGCCGCCGGGAACGTCGCGATGCAGGCCATGGCCCTCGGGCACCTGGGCTCGAAGGATCTCGCCGAGGCCCGCGACCTGGTGCGGCGCTCGTTCGAGATCGTGACCTACGACCCGCGGCCCGGTGCCGCCGTCGACGACGCCTACGCGCGCCTCGCGCGTATGATGGCGCCATGAAGGCGGCGGAGCGGCTCCTCCGGCTGCGCGCGATCTTCGACCGCCAGGAGTTCGCGGACCTCACGGCGCTCTGCCGGGCGCTCCGCACCTCGGAGTCCACGGTCCGGCGCGACCTGCAGGCGCTCGAGAAGGAGGGCGTCGTCAAGCGCGTCCACGGCGGGGCGCTCGCGGTGCCGAAGCAGGAGCCGGGCTACGACTTCGCCGGCCAGGCCCGGCGCATGGCAGGGGCAAAGGCCCGCATCGCGCAGGCCGCCGCGGGCCTGATCGAGGACGGGCAGATGGTGATCCTCGACGGGGGCTCGACGGTTGCCGCGGTGGCCCGGGAGCTCGTCTCCCGCTCCCTGCACGTGCTCACCAACTCCCTCCCCATCGCCAGCGTCTTCGAGCACGCGCGCGACGTCGAGCTGACGCTGACCGGCGGGACCCTGTACCCGCGGCTCGGGGTCCTCCTCGGGCCGCTCTGCGAGCAGATGCTGGGCGCGGTGGCCGCGGACGTGCTCGTGATGGGCACGGGCGGCGTGACCGAGGCGGGCTTCGGGAACAACAGCACCCTGGTCGTCGGCTCCGAGCGCCGGATGATCGAGGTCTCGCGGAAGGTCGTGATCGTCGCCGACCACACGAAGTTCGGGCGGGCGGGGATGATCCCCCTCGCCCCCCTGAGCGCCGCCCACGTGGTCGTCTCCGACCGCGAGCTCGACGAGCGCTACCGGGAGATGCTGCGCTCCCACGGCGTCGAGCTCGTCCTCGCCTAGCCCTTCACGCGGGCCTTCGCCTCCCGGCGCGCGTCTTCCCCCTGCATCATCATCTGGTAGGCCAGGTAGTACTTGAAGATGTTGCTGACGTAGGTGACGGTCTCGCGGCCGATGCGCTTCGCCGCGACGAGCTCCACGTTGTTGAACCACTTGTTCGGGTCGAGGCCCTGGGCCGCGGCCTCCTTGCGCAGGCTCGCCACCCGGCCCGGCCCCGCGTTGTAGGACGCAAAGGCGAAGAGCGCGCGGTCGCGGGGGTGGATGCCGGGCTCGTTGTAGAAGTTGTCCATCATCCAGCGGTTGTACTTGATCCCCGCGTGGATGTTGCTCTCCAGCTTGTCGATGTCGGGGATGTTGACCGCCTTGTCGCGGGCGGTCGCGGGCATGACCTGCATGACGCCGATCGCGCCCACGCGGCTGCGCTTCGACTGGTCGAGCCCCGACTCCTGGTAGCCCTGGGCGGCCATCAGCAGGTAGTCGAGCTTGTACCTGTCGCCGTACTTCCGGAAGAGGTCCAGCATGGAGAGGAAGCGCGCGCGGTCCTCGTCGCTGCGCGCGTTCTTCACCCACTTCGTGTTCTTCACGTACTTGTTGATGAGGACGTTGCCCGCGAGCGAGCCCGCCTTGTGGGTCCGGAGAAAGTCGTTCACGGCCTTCGCCAGCTTCGGGCTGTTCTTGCGAAACGCCCAGGCGATTTCCTGCGGACGGCTCGCGACGTCGGAGTGCTTGCGAAGGTTCGGGAAGATCTGGGTGTAGAGATCGGCCGTGAAGCTGTCCGCGACCGTCGCGGGAACGAGGCCCGCGCTCACCATCTCCAGGATGTCGCCGGTCTCGAGCGTCTCGTCCGCGGGGACGATCTTCACGGGCGGCTTCCCCTCGCTCTGGAAGTGGGCGTTGAGGGTGCGAAGGTGCTCGGCGTAGCTGCTCGACGGGCGGACGTAG
>Ga0316622_100001389_pt1 | contig 15725 bp, 9 predicted proteins | sample OWC_Aug_OW2_C1_D_FD_207646 | JGI IMG/M metagenome (GOLD analysis project Ga0316622, IMG submission 207646) | Wetland soil microbial communities from Old Woman Creek delta, Ohio, United States - OWC_Aug_OW2_C1_D5_C | ecosystem: Environmental > Terrestrial > Soil > Wetlands | place: USA: Ohio... | reverse complement strand
GGGGATCGACGCGAACTTCCTCCCGAGTCGGTGCAGCACGTCCATACGCAACGAGTACCCGACCGAGAACCCCGACGACCGGCGGAGCTACCTGATCTCGCGGGCGGATCCCTTCTCGTCGGCGGACGTCGCCTCGCTGCGGGCCGACGTGATTCACGTGAATGCGCTCACGCACGGCGAGTTCCCGGTCGAACTGCTGCCGCAGCTCAAGCGCTCCGCGGCGGTGCTCGCGGCCGACGCCCAGGGCTTCCTGCGCCGGGCCGACCCCGACGGCACCCTGACCTATCGGGACCTGCCCGACAAGCGCAACGTCCTCGCGGTGCTGGACGTCTTCAAGGTCGACACGCGCGAGGCGCTCGTCCTGACGGGGCTGGAGGATCCGCGCGAGGCCGCCCGCGCGGTCCGCAACCTCGGGCCCGCCATGGTCGTCCTGACGCACCGCGGCGGCGTCTGCATCTGCGACGGACGCGAGCTCTACGAGAGCCCCTTCACCGGCTTCACGGTCGAGGGTCGCACCGGTCGGGGAGACACGTGCACCTCGGCGTTCCTGGTCGCCATGCAGCAGCAGATGGGCCTGCGCGAAGCCACGGCGCTGGCGGCCGAGGTCACATCGAAGAAGATGCAGTATCGCGGCGCGTATCGGGGGTGATGACCTGATACCGCGACGCCGCCACCGCGGATCGCGATGCACTGGTGCAGGCCTGCGGGGAACTGTCGCGCGTGGGAGCTTCAGCGCGGCTCGCGCGTCAAGGGGGCCAGCCTCGCGTGGCACAGGCGGACGAGGTCGCTGGCGGCCAGGGCTACCTGCAGCCCGCGCCGGCCGGCGCTGACGCAGACGCGGGCGTGCGTGGCCAGGGACGCGTCCGCTATCACCGGCAGCGGCCTGCGCTGCCCGAAGGGGCTGATACCGCCTGCCACGTAGCCGGTGGCACGCTCCGCCGCCGAAACGGGGGCCATCGCGGCTGACTTCACCGCGCACGCGGCCGCGAGCCCCTTCAGATCGAGCTCCCGATCGGCTGGAACCAGAGCGACGACGAGCTGGCCGCCGTCGACCTCGGCGACCAGCGTCTTGAACACCACCCCGGGATCGAGGCCAAGGGCGGAGGCCGCTTCGAGCCCGAACGACTTCGCGCTCGGGTCGTGCGCGTACTCGAGCAGGTCGAAGGCGACGCCGGCCGCCCGCACTGCGCGAACCGCGGGCGTCACGATCGGGTGACCCGACGGCGCATGCCCGGATCCTTCGTGTCGGCGGAGGGAAGCCCCGGGGGCGACTCGCCTCGGCCGTCCCGGAGGCCGAGGCGGTGGCTGGCCAGCCGCGACCCCGTTACTTGATCGCGACGATGATCATCTCGGCGGGCGTCTGGCCGCCCTTTGTCTCGTGAGCCACGCCGCGGCCGATCAGCCGCACGTCGCCGCGCTTCCACGTCGAGGTCGTCTTGCCGTCCATGGTCAGCGCGATGTCGCTGGCGGCGAGCGGGATCACCACCTGGTCGTAGGCGTGGGTTGTCCCAGGGGGCTCCTGGAACGACGCGCCGGCCGACACGCGAAAGGCCTCGACGCGGGCATCCTCGAGGACGCGGGTCATCTTCATGCCCGGCCTGGACGCGGGGATCTCGGCGGTGCCCGGGGCGGCTTTCATCTCGATGACGATCACCTCGACCGGCGACTTGCCCGGGTTGGCGGTGCCGTGGGCGCCCGCCGGCATCAAGAGCACCTCGTCCGCCTTCATGGCGGTGTCCATCGTCTTCCCGTCGGGAAGGGTCATCCGCACCGTGCTGGCGGTCAGGCCGACGGCGACGTGGGCGGGGTGCGCGTGCATGGCCGCCTTTTCGCCGGGCGGCAAGGTCGCGCTGAGCACGCGGACCCGCTCGTTCTCGGCAACCACCTTGTAGTAGCTGGAAGCGACCTCCACGGGGTCCTGCGCAGCCGCGGGCACGGCCACGAGGACGAGCATGCTGCACGCGAGCGGAACGAGTCTCATGCGGCCTCCTTACGTGTGACAGGCGACGGGCCGGATCGTCGAAGCAACCGGTTGCCGTGGAACCCGGGCAGTGTACGCGCCCTGACGGGCCAGGGTCAACCCGGCGGCGGATCTCGCGGCGGATCTGGGTTGACCTGCGGGCGAAGGCCTGTCAGACTCATGGGCTCATTCAAGCCAGGCCTCTTTGTGAGGCGCAGGTCGCCGCAATGAAGCGGTGGTCGCCACGTCACCTGGCATCCGGATCGGAAGTCCGGATGCCCCAGCCCGGAGCCATGCCCGCATGAAGAACCTCGCTCGGCTCAGCCTCGTCCTCGCGCTCGCACTTGGCAGCGCGGCACCGCTGCGCGCACAAGGCGCGCCCGACCCCAATGCTCCACCGCCGGTTCTGACCATCACCCGGGAGGTGGTGAGGGTCGGCAAGAACGCCGCCCACGAAGTCAACGAGCAGGGCTGGGCGGGCGTGCTCGCCAAGGCCCAGTGGCCCACCGGCTGGCTCGGCACGACGGCCGTGACCGGCCCCAACGAAGCCTGGTACTTCACCGGCTATCCCTCGTGGGAGGCCTGGGAGAAGGACACCAACGCGCGGGACGCCGCCGAGGCGCTGGCCGAGACCCGGAAGTACGCCGCGCAGGACGGCGAGCTGCTGAACGGCACCTTCCAGATAGTGGCCCGCTATCGTCCGGCGCTGAGCTACCAGCCGAACGTCACGCTCGGCCAGATGCGCTACTTCACCATCGACACCGTGCGCGTCAAGCCGGGCCGCGGGGCCGAGTTCGCCGAGCGCTGGCGTGACATCGTCGCCGCCCACGAGAAGGCGAAGATGGACGAGCACTGGGCCGTGTACCAGGTCGAGGCCGGTGCACAGGCCGGCACCTTCATGTTCATCTACGCGCGCAAGTCGCTCGCCGACCTGGACACCGCGGGCCCGATGCACGGCGGCCAGGCGTATCGGGACGCCATGGGAGAAGCGGGCCGCGCGAAGAACCGCGAGATGGACCGTGACGTCATCGAGTTCGAGCAGACCAACCACTACGCCTTCAGCCCGAAGATGAGCTACGTGCCGAAGGCCTGGGTCGATGCCGACCCGGCGTTCTGGACGCCGAAGCCGGTGCCGGCTCCGGCGACGAAGAAGCCGGCCGAGAAGAAGCCGTAGGTCCGACGTCACACCAGAGGCCTGGGGACGGGTGCCGGCACGTAGCGCCCGTCCCGGCCTCGGGTGTCTCGGCCTGCCGTCGATCCCCTTTCCGAAGCAGGCGTAGTCGCTCAGCACCACAGACGGCGGACTGCCCGCGAGGCCGCTCGCGCGGTGGCGCCGTCTGCCTTTCAGTCTCGGGCGAGACTGTTACGAGCGAGTACGCGCGCCCTCCGTCTGGTTCGGGGAAGGTGTCCGTGTCGGGAGGGACCCTGGCACGCTGTCGGTGGTAAGCTGACCAGCCCGGGGGTTGGTCATGCCGTTGTCGTTCTCCAGCAAGACGCTGTCGTTCCTCCGCGCGCTCAGGCGCAACAACGATCGCGCCTGGTTCCACGCACACCGCGAGGAGTACGAGGCCCACGTCCGCGGGCCCATGGTGGCCATCGTCGAACGGCTGGCGCTCGACCTCCGGCCGTTTGCGCCCGAACTGGTCGTCGATCCCAAGGGGTCGTTGTTCAGGCCCTGGCGCGACACGCGCTTCAGCGAGAACAAGGCGCCGCTCAAGACCAACGTCGCGGCGACGTTTCCCCACCGCGCGCTGGGCCGCTTGAACGGCGCGGGGCTGTACTTCGAGGTGGCGCCCACCCACGTGTGGATCGGCGGCGGGATGTATGCGCCCGACAGCGCGCAGCTGCACGCGGTGCGCGCGCATATTGCCGAACACCACCGGCAGCTCGACGCCATCGTGAAGTCCCCGGCCTTCAGGAAGCTGGGTGGCCTGCAGGGCGAGACCGTCTCACGCGTGCCGCGGGGCTTCCCGAGGGACCACGTGGCGGTCGCCTACCTGCGGCACAAGCAGTTCCTCGGCTTCCGCGAGGAGCCCGCGGCGTTTGCCACCTCGCTCGGCTTCTACCAGGAGCTGCTGAAGACCCTGAAGACGCTCGTGCCGCTCGTGCGCTTTCTGAACGAGCCGCTGATCGAGCGGCCGACCAGGAAGCCGCAGGTGTAGGGCTCGACTCTCGGGCTTCTCAACACGGCGCAGGGCTCCTGCCGCGCGGGCGTGACCGGGCGCTTTCAGTACGGTCGAGGGCTACGTCGCGCCACGAGATCCACCTGACCTCCGCCTCGCCCGATCCGAAGTCTCCGCACTCCGCTATACTCCTGTACTCTTGGAGACTCGCGCCAGGAGGCGGCGTGGCGCACCGGCAGTGGCGCCCGCCGTGTCTGATGGCCTTCACGAGGGAGCACTGAATGGAAGTCGCCCGCACGACCCGGCTCGCGACGGTGTTCGTCGCGTCGCTGGTCTCGTTCCCCGCGTTCGTTTCGGCCGAGGCCATGGTGCCGGGCACTTCCCCGGCGCAGGCTCAGCAGACGCAGGGCGCTGCGCCGCCACCCGCCCAGCCAACGCCCGCGCAGGCACCGCCGCCGCCGGTGTATTCCGTCGTGCCTCCGCCCGCGGCGGGCCGAGGGCTCGAGGGCTCGCGATCGTTCACCTTCTCGTTGGGCACGGGCCTGGCCCTGGGCGGCAACGTCATCATGGAGGGGGTGGGCGCGATCGAGGGCCGGCCCGCCGTCTTCGTCGAGCAGGCCTACACCAACCACTTCAGCGACGGCATGCGTCTCCGCTTTGGCGGCGGCTGGGGCCTGAGCTACAACCTCGAGGCGTTCGGCTTCTTCGGGTACGGCAAACTCAATGCCACCGAGCGCATCGTCGGGTCGGTGGCCGGGTACCCCTTGTACACGCGCTTCTCGAACGGGCGGGCCATCGACCTCGAGGGTGGCCTTCGGTACTACGTCCGGCCCGAGGGGCGCGTCCGCTCCTACGTCGCGGCGTCCACCGCGCTCCGTTTCCTCGACGACACCACTGCCACCATCCGCGTGCCGGAGCTGGGCCTGACGATCTCGGACTTCGACTACTGGAACGGCTCGACCGTCTTGACCTTCGGCGGTGACGTGGGGCTGAGCTACGGGCTCTCGGAGCGTTTCTCGATCGGGGCCGAGGTGGGTCTGCGGTTCCAGGCGGGACCCGACCCGGCACAGATCCTGTTCGGCACGACCCTCGCCGACATCAACGACACCGGCAGCCGCTGGTCGTTGCCGATCAGCGGGTTCATGACCTACCGATTTCGGTGAGATGTCACAACTGCCCGGGTGGCGGTGGGGATACTGCCCTTCCTCGGCGCAGGACGAGTGGAGGAACACCCGGAGCGCGCGCGCCGCGGATCTCAGCGCGGGCGTCCGTATCATGACGGCGCCGGCGATGCCGGCCGCGTCGAGCAGGTGTTGGGTCGCGGCCATCTGCTCCTCGGTGAGGGGTCTCCGCAGCAGGTCCCTCGCCACGGCCTCTGCCGCCGCGGTGTCCCCCTTGATCCTACCGGCGCGACGACCGGATGGTGATGGTCGACGTGGAAGCCGCGCCGGGCTTCAGGGTTGGCAGGCCGGGGGTCCTCCGGACCCCGGGCTCCGCAAAGGGAGGAACGCTGCGTGACTGACCGCCAACACGGGCCCGTCGCGCCGATCGGCCAGACCCTCGCTCACTACCGGATTACCGCCGCACTCGGCGCCGGCGGAATGGGCGAGGTGTACCGCGCCACCGACACGAAGCTCGGGCGCGAGGTGGCGCTCAAGGTGCTGCCCGCCGCCGTGGCCGCGGACCCCGAACGGCTGGCTCGGTTCGAGCGCGAGGCGAAGATGCTGGCCGCGCTCAACCATCCCCACATCGCCCACATCCACGGGCTCGAGGAATCAGGGGACCACCGCGCCCTCGTCATGGAACTGGTCGAGGGTCAGACGCTGGCCGGGCGGATCGCGCGCGGCGCGGTGCCCCTCAGCGAGGCTCTGGCGATCGCGCGTCAGCTGGCCGAAGCGCTCGAGTACGCACACGAGCGCGGCATCATCCATCGCGATCTGAAGCCGGCCAACATCAAGGTGACGCCCGAGGGCGCGGTGAAGGTCCTGGACTTCGGCCTCGCCAAGGCGCTGGACCCGTCGGGGTCCGGCTCGGGCCCCGACGGGCGGCCGGACGCCGCGGCCTCGCCCACCATCACCTCGCACGCCATGACGCGCGCGGGCGTCATCCTCGGCAGCGCCGCCTACATGGCGCCCGAGCAGGCGAGGGGCAAGGTCATCGACAAGCGGGTGGACGTGTGGTCGTTCGGGTGCGTGCTGTTCGAGATGCTCACCGCTCGCCGGCCGTTCGCCGGCGAGGACGTGACCGACACGATCGTGGCGGTCGTGACCAGGGAGCCGGACTGGAGCGCGCTGCCAGCGACGACGCCGGCGCGGGTGCGCGAGCTGCTCCAGCGCTGCCTCGCGAAGGACCCGAAGCAGCGCCTGCACGACATCGCCGACGCGCGGCTGGACCTCGAGCAGGCCATGGGCGCTGGGGGCACGCAGCCCTCGACCGCCGAGACCTCGGCGGAGAGAGTCGTGGTCCCCCTGCGATCGCGCGCGTGGCGCATCGTCCCGTGGGCGCTCGCCGCCACGGCCACGCTCGTCGCGGCCGCTGCGCTCGCCAAGTTCCGGCTCGACGCCCCGGCGCCTTCGGGGGTGGCCGCCCATCTCTCAGTCGAACTGCCCGATGGCCTGCAGCTGACGCCCTCGGCTCCCGCCCTGTCACCCGATGGACGGCGCCTGGCGTTCTCGGCGCTCGGCCCGAGCGGCATCGCGATCTACGTCCGGGACCTCGACAGCTTCGGCGTGCGGCAAGTTGACGGGTCGGAAGGCGGGATGGGCCCGTTCTTCTCGCCCGATGGCGAGTGGCTCGGCTTCTACACGGGCACCCTGGTGAAGAAGGCGCCGGCGGGAGGCGGCCAGGCGAGCGCGCTCGCGAGGCCACCGTTCTGGGTCGGCGGGGCCACCTGGGCCGCCGACGGTCGCATCGTGATCGCCGGACTCAACGGCGGCTTGTGGGCGTTGCCCACGGAGCCGGGCGTGGCCCAGGAGCCCGTGGAGCTGACCAGGATTGACCAGTCCCGGGGCGAGCGGGGCCATCAGGGTCCGTTGGCGCTGCCAGATGGCCGGCTGCTCTTCACGGTGGTCCGCCAGGGCGAGAGCCTCATCGGGGTCTACGAACCTGCCCAGCAGCGCGTCGTGCCGCTGGGCACGAGTGGTTCGCCGGTGGCCTACCTGAGCACCGGGCACCTGGTCTTCCGGCAGGCGGGCCGGCTCGTGGCCGCTCCCTTCGATCTCTCGAGCACGCAGCTCGCCGGGCCGGTCACCCCCATCCTGCCGGAGGCCGCCCCGGACTACGTGGCGTTCTCGAGTGCCGGACTCGTGGCCCACCTTCACTATCCGCAGGGCACCAGGAAGACCCTCGTGCTGGTGGATCGCGCGGGCGGGCACAGGCCCCTCGTAGGCGAGGGGGCCGACTACCGGTGGCCACGCCTGTCGCCCGACGGCCGCCGGCTAGCCGTCGGCACAAGGGTGGTCGGTGAGGCCAGGCTCTCGGTGTCGGGACTCTGGGTGTTCGATCTGCAGAGCGGGAGCCACATCCGGCTGCAGGACGACGGGGTCAACACCGAGCCCGTCTGGACATCGGACGGCCAGCGGCTCATCTACAGCTCCAGCCGAGGCTCTGGCGGTGTCGATCTCTACTGGCAGCCAGGCGACGGGAGCGGAGCCTCCAAGCTGCTCAGCGGTCTCCCGTTCGAGCAGTGGCCCACGGGAGTCTCCCCGGACGGGCGACTGCTCGCCTTCTATGGGCAGCCCGAGGGAAGGGGGTACGGCATCTGGACCGTGACGCTCGAAGAGGCCCACACCGCCACGCAGATCCTGTCGTCGCCGGGCTTCATCAGGGGGGCGCGATTCTCGCCCGACGGAAAGTGGCTCGCGTACTCGTCCGACGAGACGGGCCGCTCCGAGGTCTACGTCCGCGCGTTCCCGAGCCTCGAGGCCAAGTGGCCGATTTCCAGCGAGGGAGGCATCAGCCCCACGTGGTCGCCGGACGGGCGGGAGCTCTTCTATCGCAGCGGGGCGCGCATGATGGTGGCCGACGTGACGACGGGACCGACGTTCTCGGCCCGTCCGCCGCGCGTCTTGTTCGAGGGGCCCTTCGACGTGGACGTGAGCGGTGACATCGACTACGACGTCGCCCCGGACGGGCAGCACTTCGTGATGACGCTGGTCGAGCGCGCCGCGCAGCCGCGCCTGCGGGTGCTGACGCACTGGGCGCCGGACGCGGTGAAGCCGTAGGGCTCGTGACGGCGCGCCCTCGATGAGTCCCGCGGACCGGCGCCTCTGCGACGCCCTGCGCCAGGCCGGCGTCGAGTAGCCGGGCGGCGTCCGGCTTGGGGCCACGGCCGCCCCCGCCACAGGGCCGACGCACTCGCGCCGGCGCATTGAAGCACGGCCGACCCTCCGGTAGAATCCACGGCACAAACACGCACGCAGATGACGGATCCCCGGACCGTTCGCCAGGAAGCCGAGCCTCTCAGGTTCGAGTTGATGGAATCGCAGGGCTCCAGCAAGTACCTGGTGTACTCGAAGACCGAGATTCTCTTCATCCTTCGCGCTCTGCAACGGAAGCGATCGTGGGTGTCCGTGTACTTCAACCAGGACAACGAGTCCCTGCTGACGTCCATCCTCGCGGTGGACGAGCAGGGCGTGACGCTCGACGTCGGCTCCGACGCCCAGACGAACCGCAAGGCACTGGCCAGCCCGAAGCTGGTGTTCGTGACCTCGCATGAACGGGTGAAGATCCAGTTCTCGACGACGGGTTTGTCGGAGGCGACGCACGAGGGACACCCGGCGTTTCGCACCCACCTGCCGCAGTCCTTGCTGCGGCTGCAACGGCGTGAGTATTACCGGCTCACGGCGACGACCGCTGCGCCCTTGAGGTGCCTCATCCCCGTCCGCATGGAGGACGGGTCGGAGCGCACGCTCGAGGCGAATGTCGTCGACATCAGCGGCGCCGGCGTCGCCGTGGTGGTGCCTCCGGAGGGCGTGCACCTCGCGCCGGGGTCGCGCTTCGAGAACTGCCGCATCGACCTTCCCGAGGCGGGGACCGTCACGATGACCCTGGAAGTGCGCAACATGTTCGAGATCACCCTGGGGAGCGGCTCGCGCATGCGTCGGGCGGGATGCCAGTTCCTGGACATGCCGGGTGCCATGCGGTCCCTGATCCAGCGCTACATCACGACGGTCGAACGCGAGCGCAGGGCCAGGGAAAGGGGGCTGGGCTAGATCCCGGACACCGTCCTGCCCACGTGCCGGGGAGGCCGGGTCCTCCGGGCCGCGCGCCGCGAGGCGGCGACGCACCGGCCTTATGCCTGCTGCAGCGTCGCGGGGAATCGCCTTCGTACTATACAATCAGCAACTCAACCGAGGTGACCGGCTGTGTTTTGTGGGCAGCGGCCTGGTGGTGCCGTGCCCGCCACCGGGGGATTCGTTCGTCTGGAGCCGAATACATGACGCGATTCGTGCCGGCCTTCGTCGGCCTGCTGCTCGCCTGGCCTTCCCCGCTCCTCGCGCAGGCGCCTGCGGCGACCTCGTCCGGCCCGGCTGCCCCGAGCCGGCACCCCGAGGAAGGCCGCCCCTTCATCCGCAGCTATGCCCCGGACGAATTGGGCGGAGGCAACCAGAATTGGGCCATCGTCCAGGACCGCCGCGGGGTCATCTACGTCGGCAGCGCGAGCGGGGTCCTCGAGTTCGACGGAGCCGCCTGGCGGCTCATCGAGACGGCCGCCCTCGACACCGTGCGCTCGCTCGCCGTTGACGACGCCGGGCGGATCTACGTCGGCAGCGTCGGCGACTTCGGGTATCTCGCCCCAGACGCGAGCGGAGAGTTGCGGTTCGTCTCGCTGGCGGACCGCGTGCCCAGGGACGTCAGCCAGTTCAGCGACGTCTGGCGGACGTTCGTGACCCCTGACGGCGTGATCTTCCAGAGCGAGCAGTTCCTGTTCCGATGGGCCAACGAGGCCATCCAGGTGATTCGGCCGGCCTCACGGTTCAACCGCTCGTCGGTCGTGGATGGCCGCCTCTACCTGACGATGCCCGAGACGGGACTGAACGTGCTGGAGGGCGACACGTTCCGTCCGCTGCCAGGCACCGCGGCGCTCGGCAGGGAAATCTACCCGGTGGTCCTCCGCTACGACGAGCGCCGGCTGTTGATCGGGACGCGCGCGACCGGCCTCTTCCTCTACGACGGTGCCAGCCTGGCCCCGTTCCCGACCGAGCTGGACGGCCTCATCAAGACAGCGTCGCTCTACCGCGGGCTGGTCCTGCCTGACGGAACGATTGCGCTCAGCACGACGGGCGGTGGCTTCGGGATCATCGACCGCGCAGGGCACCAGGTGGCCGTCCTCGACCAGGACCACGGCTTGCCGTCCAACGCCGTGTACTACCTCACGGCCGACCGGGAGGGAGCGATATGGGCCGCGCTCGAACGCGGCATCGCCAGGATCGAGACACCGTCCCCGGCCTCGTTCTTCGACCGGGGTGACGGGTACCAGGGCAGCTTCAACCTGACCAGACACCAGGGTCGCCTGTATCTGGCGTGGCAGTCGGGCGTGTTGTACCTGCACGACGCCAAGCCGGGCGATCCCTCGCGCTTTTCCCGGGTGTCGGGGCTGAGCGACCAGTGCTGGTGGTTCGAGACCGTCACCGACCCGTCGGGCCGGCGGCCCCCGGCGCTGCCGGTCGCGTGCACGGACGGCCTGCACGAGATCCGAGGCACGTCGGCGGTGCCCGTGTATGCGCCCGGAGACGGCACCTACCGGGCTGCTGTCCTCCTGACGTCGCGTCTGGACCCGACGCGTCTCTGGGTCGGCCTCTTCGACGGCCTGGCGTCGTTCCGGTGGTTGGACGGACGGTGGATCGACGAGGGACGCGTCCCGAACGTCAGCGACCAGGTGCGCTCGCTCCACGAGAACGCCGACGGCTCGCTCTGGGCGGGCACCAGCTCCACCGGGCTCCTCAGGGTGACGTTCGCCTCCAAGCCCCAATCCGGCGGTCCCCGCCCGACAGCGTCGGTGGAGCACTTCGGTGCTGCGCAGGGTCTCCCGGCGGGTGTTCTGGTCGCCCCGGTCGCCGGCGAGCCGTACTTCACGCCGTGGGGCTCGGCGCGGGAACCATTCGTGGCGCGCTTCGATGCCAGTTCACGGACCTTCGTGCACGACGCAGCCATCGAAGGGGTCGGCTTCGACCGGCTTCGCGGCTCCTTCGGCCTGGTCGAGGGCCAGGACGGGCGTGTGTATGCGAACCTCGGCCAAGGCATCGCGGTCCTGCAGAAGGCGCCCAACGGCTCCTGGTCCGTCGACAAGACGACCTTCAGCCGGTTCGGGCGGGTGCCGACGAGTGTCGTGCTGGCCGAGCCGGACGGCGTGGCCTGGTTCGGCTGGGAGGGCAGCTTCGTTCGATTCGACCTCTCACGCCGCCCCAGCGGGTCGGTGTCGGTGCCTGTGCTCGTCCGCCGCGTGACCGCCAACCAGGACCAGCTCCTCTTCGCGGGCGCCGGCTCGGTGCCCGCGCCTCGTCTGCCGGCATCGGCGGGCACGCTGCGGTTCGAGTTCGCCGCCCCCAGCTTCCTGGACGAGACCTCGACCGAGTATCAGACGACGCTCGAAGGCCTGGACCGGGGCTGGTCGTCGTGGAGCCGTGACTCCCGGCGGGACTACACCAACCTCGGGTTCGGCGACTACCGGTTCCGGGTGCGCGCCCGGAACATCGCAGGGCAAGTGAGCGAGGAGGCCACCTACGCGTTCGCCATCCTGCCGCCCTGGTACCGCACGTGGGGGGCCTACCTGGGGTATCTGCTGGTGTTCGCGCTCGGCGTGTTTGCGGTCGATCGGTTCCAGCGCCGGCGGCTCATTCGAAAGGAACGCGATCGGGCGCAGTTCGCCGAGGCACGCCTGCGCGCCGAGAGCGCCGAAGCCCTCGCGCGATCCGAGAGCGAGGGCAAGAAGAACGTGGAGCTGCTGAGCGAGATCGGCCGCGAGATCACGGCGTCGCTCGACATCGACACCATCTTCGGCCGGCTCTACGAGCGGGTGAACGAGCTCGCCGACGCCGAGGTGTTCGGGGTCGGGCTCTATCACCCGGAGCGCCACCAGATCGACTACCGCCTGGCCATCGAGAACGGCAAGCGTTACGCCCCGTACTCCCGCGACACCAGCGACCGCAACCAGCTGCCCGTCTGGTGCATCGACAACCGCCGGCCGGTCTTCATCAACGATCTGCACGCGGAGTTCGGCAAGTACATCGGGCGCTACGAGGAAGAGAGCCGCCAGCTCGAGGACGGCTCGATGTCTGCGCAGCCGCAGTCGATCATCTACATGCCGCTCGTCGCGAAGGAGCGCGTGCTCGGCATCATCACCATCCAGAGCTTCAAGAAGGACGCCTACACCGAGCATCACCTGAACGTGATGCAGAGCCTCGCGTCCTACACGGCCATCGCGCTCGACAACGCCGCGGCCTACCGGCAGCTCAACGAGCAGGAGCACGAGATCCGGCGGCTGTTCGAGGAAGCCGAGCGCGCCCGCGCAGCAGCCGAGGAGGCCGACGCCGCCAAGAGCGCGTTCCTGTCCACCGTCAGTCACGAGCTGCGGACGCCGCTCACCTCCGTGCTCGGCTTCGCGAAGATCATCAAGAAGCGGCTCGAGGACCGCATCTTCCCGCTGGTGCAGACCGACGACCACAAGGTGCGGACCACCATCCAGCAGGTCGAGGACAACCTCAGGGTCGTCGTCAGCGAGGGCGAACGGCTCACCAAGCTGATCGACGACGTGCTCGACCTCGCCAAGATCGAGGCCGGCAAGCTCGAATGGCACATGGCGCCCGTCACGGTGGAGGACATCGTCGATCGTGCCACCGCGGCCACCTCGTCGCTCTTCGAGCAGAAGGGGCTGCGGCTCGTGAAGGAGGTCAGCCCCGACCTGCCGTCCGTGACCGGCGATCGAGACCGCCTCATCCAGGTGGCCATCAACCTCATCTCGAACGCGGTGAAGTTCACCGACCACGGCTCGATCGCCTGCCGCGCCGAGCGCCGTGGCGGCGACATCGTCGTCAGCGTCGTCGACACGGGGATGGGCATCGCGCCTGCCGACCAGCCCAAGGTGTTCGAGAAGTTCAAGCAGGTGGGCGACACGCTGACCGACAAGCCGAAGGGCACCGGCCTGGGCCTGCCGATCTGCAGGGAGATCGTCGAGCACCATGGCGGTCGCATCTGGGTGGAGAGCGCCATCGGCCAGGGGAGCACCTTCTCGTTCACCCTGCCGGTGCCCTCCGCCGAGGCACCCGCGCCGAGCGCATCCGGGCCCGTCCAGCTCGCGGCGCTCATCCGCCAGCTGCGCGAGCAGGTCGACGTGACGACGCCGCGCACCACAGAGAGGCGGCAGCGGATCCTGGTCGTCGACGACGACCCCAACATCCGGGAGCTGCTGACGCAGGAGTTCACCGAGGCAGGCTACGAGGTGCTCCTGGCAGGCAACGGGCGCGAGGCGGTGGCGCGGGTGCGCGCCGAGCGGCCCGACCTGGTCGTCCTCGACGTGATGATGCCCGAGATGAACGGCTTCGACGTCGCGGCCGTGCTCAAGAACGACCCGCAGACGCTGGACATCCCGATCGTGGTGCTGTCGATCGTCCAGGACCGGGAGCGCGGCTTCCGCCTTGGGGTGGACCGCTACCTGACGAAGCCCATCGACACGGACCTGCTGTTCAGGGAGGTGGGCGCCCTCATCGAGCAGAAGAAGTCGCACAAGCGCGTGCTCGTCGTCGACGAAGACGCGTCCACCGTGAGGACGCTCAGCGACGTGCTCACGGCGCGCGGGTACACCGTGCTCGAGGCCAGCGGGGAGGAACTCGTCGAGCGCGCGGTCGCGCTGCAGCCCGACATCATCATGCTGAACTCGGTGTCCTCGGCGCGTTCCGACGCCGTGCAGATGCTGCGATTCGAGAAGGGGATGGAGAACGTCCTCTTCCTCGTGTACCAGTAAGGAGCCTACGTGAACCGGACCATCCTGATCGTGGACGACGAAGCCCATCTCCGGACGCTGATCCAGCAGACGCTGGAGGAGCTCGAAGACGAGGGCGTGGAGCTCCTGACGGCCGCCAACGGCGAGCAGGCGCTCGCGACCATCGAGTCGGCGAAGCCGAACCTCGTGTTCCTGGACGTGATGATGCCCAAGCTGAGCGGCTTCGACGTGTGCAGCCGCGCCAAGCAGACCCTGGGGCTGAAGGACGTGTACATCGTGCTGCTGACGGCCAAGGGGCAGGAGTTCGACCGGCAGAAGGGCCAGGAGGTCGGGGCCGACATGTACATGACCAAGCCCTTCGATCCCGACGCGCTCCTCCAGAAGGCGCGCCAGGTTCTGGGGTTGTAGGACACATGGCACGAGCCGTGCTCCGCCACCTCATCGGTCGCCAGCACGACGCCCGCGCGCTCGTGGCGACCATCGCCGACGCCCTGGGCTCGCCTCTGGCGATCGAGGATGCCGAGGGCCGCCTGCTGCACGGAGAGCTGCCTGCGGACACCGCCACCGCCCGGTTCCCGATCACCCACCAGGACACCGGCCTGGGTTGGGTGGCCGGCCCCGAGCAGGCCCGCGCCGTCGCGGCGCTGCTCGATCACCTGGTAGCCAAGGAGGTCGAACGCAAGGCTCTGGGCGCCGAAGTGCTGCACCTCTATCGGGAGATCAACCTGATCTACAGCTTCTCCGAGAAGCTCGCCGCCCTGCTCGAGCTGGAACGCGTGGCGAACCTCACCCTGCAGCAGGCGCGGCAGATGATCGTCGCCACCGACGGCGTGATCATGCTCCTCGACGACGAGACCGGCGTGCTGACGACGATCGCCGGCTTCGGCGACGAGATGCCCGTCCTGGAGGGATTCCGGCTGGGCCGCGGCATCGTCGGTGCCGTGGCCCAGACGGCGGTCGGAGAGATCGTCAACGACGTGGACAGCGACCCGCGACGCGTCACCGAGCAGACGTCGGTGAAGGCCTTGATCTGCGCGCCGCTGAAGGTCGGCGAGCGCGTGATCGGCGTCATCGCCCTCGGCAGCGGCGTCCCGATGGCCTACACCGCCGCCGAGCTGAAGCTGCTGAACACGCTGGCGCTGCAGACCGCCACCGCCATCGAGAACGCGCGGCTGTTCGAGCGGACGATCCAGGCCGCCCGGGAACGCGAGCGATTGCTGGCGCTGCACAAGGAAGCCGAGGTGGCCCGCGCGAGGCTCGAGAACGAGCTGGACCTGGCGGCACGGATCCAGGCGGATCTCTTCCCGGCCGAGATGCCTCGGGTCGAGGGTTACGAGTTCGCCGCGCGGAATCGGCCGGCTCGCCGGTGCGGCGGTGACTACTACGACGTGCTGCCGCTCACCAGGCCGAACGGCGACAGCTGCATGCTGCTCTGCGTGGCCGACGTCGCCGGCAAGGGACTGCCGGCGGCGCTCGTGATGAGCAACATGCAGGCGACGCTCAGGGCCCTGCTAGGGCGTGTCGATTCGCTGCCCACGCTCGCCGGTCACGCAAGCGAGCTGCTGTTCGGATCCATCTCGCCGGAAAAGTACGTGACGGCGGCGCTCGCGGAGCTCGAGCCGGCCAGCGGGGCCCTGACCTTCGTGGGCGCGGGCCACCTGGACAACCTGATCCTGCGCGCATGCGGCGACGCCGTGAAGCT
>Ga0316622_100001388_pt1 | contig 15727 bp, 12 predicted proteins | sample OWC_Aug_OW2_C1_D_FD_207646 | JGI IMG/M metagenome (GOLD analysis project Ga0316622, IMG submission 207646) | Wetland soil microbial communities from Old Woman Creek delta, Ohio, United States - OWC_Aug_OW2_C1_D5_C | ecosystem: Environmental > Terrestrial > Soil > Wetlands | place: USA: Ohio... | reverse complement strand
TGCGCGAGGCCGAGTACGGCCCGCTCAGCGATCCGGAGTTCCTCGCCTCGATCTCCCCGATCCACAAGGCCGCCGCGATCCGCACCCCGCTCCTCGTCATCCATGGCGTCAACGATCCGCGGGTACAGATCGGCGAGGCGCGCCAGGTGATCGCGGCGATCCAGGGGCACGGCGGCGAGGTGGACTCGCTCATCTTCGCCGACGAGGGCCATGGGACGGGCAAGCGGGACAATGTCATCATCGAGTACCGCAAGCAGGTCGAGTTCCTCGAGCGGTACCTCCAGCGGGCGGATTAGGCCGGCCCGGCGATCGCCCGGCCGGCGGCCGGAAGCGGCCGGGCCGATTTTCTCCCTTGCGCAGTATTCGTATATTCAGTATCATGCATATGTGGATTTTGGAGAACGGGCGCCCATGCAGAAACCATCGGCCCAGGAACTGGAGCTGCTGCACGCCAACCTGTGCAGCGCCCTGAACGACAAGACGCGCATCGCCATCCTCTTCGAGTTGGCGGAGGGGCCGATTCACGTGGGGCGCCTGGCCGAGCAGCTCGGAATCCCCCAGGGGACCGTCTCGCGACATCTGAAAGTGCTGCGCGATGGCGCGATCGTCGTCGCGACGCGCGATGGCAACCGGGTTCTCTGCCGGATCGGGGACCGGCGCATTCTCGAGGTGTTGGGGCTGTTGCGTCAGATCCACGCCGACGCCATGCGCCGGCGCAGCGAAACGGTGAGGGGGGTCCGCCCGGCGCCGAGCGCTCCGGGCCCCCGCCGGGCCGCCCGGGCTTGAAAGGCAGGGCGCGCGGCGCCGTCCGCAAGCCGGCGCCACGCGCAGAGGCAACCGTCGCAGGGCGGGCCGCAGCGGATCCAGAGGAGGCAGAATGGCGGTCGATGTCGAATCTCAATTGAGGGAACTGCGGGAGAAGGTGGAGGCGCTGCGGCCCGGTCCCGAGCCGAAGATCTCGATGATCGTCTTCTCCGGAGAGCTGGACCGGCTCCTCGCCGCGATGATCATCGCCACCGGCGCGGTCGCCATGGGCATGCAGGCGGTGCTCTTCTTCACCTTCTGGGGCACGGCCGCGCTGCGCGACCCGGGGCGCAAGGCGAGCGGCAAGGATCTCATGGGACGGATGTTCGGGCGCATGCTGCCCAAGGGGCGCAACCAGCTGAAGCTCTCCAAGATGCACATGGCCGGAATGGGGACGGCGATGCTCAAGGACCTCATGCGCAAGAAGAACGCCCCCTCGCTCGACCAGCTCTTCGCGATCGCGGCCGAGCTGGGCGTGCAGGTCAAGGTCTGCGAGATGTCGATGGACCTCATGGGCTTCAAGCGCGAGGAGATGATCGATTACCCGTCTCTGGAGTACTGTGGGGTGGCGACCTTCCTGGCCGAGGCGCGCGAGTCGCAGATCCAGATGTTCATCTGAGCGGCCCCTGGCCCTGCCGGCGCGGATGGCAGGCGGCGGACGCAGAGAGGAGGAATGCCATGGCGGAGCACGATGCGGTGAAGATCTTGGACTTGAAGGGGCTGCCCTGCCCGATGCCGGTCGTGAAGATCAGCCAGCAGATCGGCACCGTCGCGGTCGGCCAGGTGATCGAGGTCCACACGACCGACCCCGGTTCGCTGGCGGATTTCCCGGCCTGGGCAAAGTCCTCGGGCCACCAGATCGTCGAGAGCCGGCAGGAGCCGGGTCTCATCCGCATCTTCGTCAAGCGGCTGAAGTAGTCGGCGAAGGGAGCGATCATGGCCGACCAGGTCTCCTTCGTGATCCTTGTGCCGATGGTCTATCTGGCATTCGCGGTCCTCCTCGCCGGCATCGGCGTACGCATCGGCCGGGTGCTCGTCTCGCCGCGCCATCCCTCCACGCTGCGCCTCTTCCCCGCCCGGCGAGCGGCCGGCGTCGCGGCGCTGCAGGACACGTTCCTCATGCCGCAGGTGCGCCGCCATGCGTCAGCCTTCTGGGCCTGCCTGCTGCTTTTCCACGTCTCCTTCCTGCTCCTGATCCTGGGGCATCTGGATCTCCTGCCCTGGACGCGCCTGAGGCCCGCCGACTCCAAGCACATGCTCGGCTGGGGAGCGGTCGGCGTGGGCGTGACCCTGCCGGCATTCTACTTCCTGCTGAGGCGCATGCGCGGACCGGTACGCGAGATCTCCACCCTCGGCGACTACCTGCTCCTGCTGCTGCTCGTCTTCGTCCTCTTGAGCGGCGACATGATGAGCTGGGCCAATTCGTGGAGCGAGAACGGGTTCGTCATGACCAAGCAGGATTTCGGCGCCTACCTGGCGAGCCTGGCGCGCTTCGAGTTCGCGAACCCGCGCGACCTCCTGCCCGGATCGCACTACATCGTCGTCGTGATCCACGTCTTCCTGGCCAACCTGTTCCTCATGCTCTTGCCCTTCACCAAGGTCATGCATACCTTCTTCGCCCTGCCGCTGAACCGTCTGAGGAGAGGCTGATGGAGAACGCACTCCGGGAAAGGCTGAGGGAGCTCTTCGCCGGCAGGCTGAGCGCCGAGATGCGGCTCTATCTCGATACCTGCGCGCGCTGCGGCGTTTGCATCGAGGCCTGCCACGTCTACGCCTCCCTGCCCGAAACGCGCTACACGGCGGTCGCCCGCGCGGAGACCATCCGCAGGATCTTCCGCCGGTACTTCAAGCTCGAGGGCCGGATCTTCCCCTGGCTGGGCGAAGTGCTCCCGCTCGACGACCCCGCGCTGGAGAAGGTCTACGAGACGGCCTACACCTGCACCGGCTGCCGCCGCTGCATGACCTACTGTCCATTCGGCATCGACACGCAGATGATCCAGGGCATCGCCAAGCTGCTGCTGATCGGGGCCGACCGCGAGCCGAAGCTCCTCACCATGCTGGCCGACATGTCGATCGCCAAGGGCGAGACGATCACCGAGTCGAAGGAGAACTTCGAGCTGGCGATGCGCAATCTCGAGGGCGAGGTGATCGAGAAGTGGCGTGGCGAGGCCGGGAAGGAGGCCATCCCGGTCGGCGTGCAGGGGGCCGATATCCTCTACGTGGCCCTGGCCGGAAAACACTCCATCGTGCCGGCGGCCGCGATCATGAACGCGGCCGGCGAGAACTGGTCGCTGAGCTACTTCGAGGCGGTCAACTTCGGCGCGTTCGTCGGCAACCCGGCGAAGACGCGGGAGATCTCGCAGCGCATCATCCAGGAAGCGCGGACTCTGGGCGTGCGCGAGGTCGCGATCTGCGAGTGCGGGACCGCCTACCGGGTGATGAAGTACCAGACGGGCGAGCAGCCCTTCCGGGTGATCAGTTTCGTCGAGCTGATCGATCGCTATCTGGAGCAGGGGCGCATCCGGATCGATCCGCGCCAGCTGCAGGGTCGGGTGACCTACCACGATCCCTGCCAGATGGCGCGCAACGGCGGGATCTTCGAGGAGCCGCGCCGGATCCTCCGCCGCCTGACGCAGGACTTCGTCGAGATGCAACCCAACCGGGCAGAAAACTGGTGCTGCGGCGGAGGCGGAGGTCTGGTCGCCATGGGCGAACAGGAGTTCCGCATGAAATCCGCGCGCGTCAAGGCCGAGCAGATGAAGGCCACCGGTGCGGCGGTGATGGCAACGGCCTGCGAGAACTGTCACACGCAGCTCTCGGACTTGAACGAGCACTACGGGCTCGGCATGCGGGTCGCCTTCCTCTCGGCCCTGGTCGCCGACGCTCTCGTGCCGAGGGAACCGGAGGCCGGCGTCGCGGCGCGGCCAAGCGACGGACTTCGCCGGGCGGAGTCATGAGGAGGGGGCATGAAGGGTAACGGGATCTTGGGTTCGAGGGGCAAGCGCATCTCCGGCATCGGTCTCGCCGTCTGGGCGGTCCTGACGGCTCCCGCCTGGGCCACGAACGGCATGAACCTCGAGGGCTACGGGCCGGTCGCGGCCGCCATGGGAGGCGCCTCGCTCGCCTATGACAACGGGACGGCGGCCACGATGAACAACCCGGCCACCCTCGCCTGGTCGCCGGCGGGCGTGCGTCTCGATCTCGCCCTCGGCCTGCTCGGCCCACGCGTGGACGCGGTTCTCGTCATGCCGGGTGCGCAGCGCGTGGCCGAGTCGCAGTCGCGCGCCTTCTTCATGCCGGCCGCCGGCATCTTCAGCAAGCGCGGCCGTCTGGGCTTCGGCCTCGGCCTCTACGCCCAGGGGGGGATGGGCACCGAGTACGAGGGCGACAGTTGGCTCGGCGATCCCAGCATGGACGTCAATACCGCGCTGACCGAAGCGTTGGTCAATCGTTCGGAGGTTAGCGTCGGCCGGGCGATCGCGCCGGTCACTTTCGACGTCACTCCCCGCCTGCGGCTCGGCGGCAGCGTCGATTTCGTCTGGGCGGGCATGGATCTCCAGATGGCCCTGAGCGAGGGCCAGTTCCAGGATCTCGCCAACCCCGCCGCGCAGACGATCGGGACGGCGGCCGGTTCGCTCGTGCAGGCCTTCGGCGGCCTCTACGAGCCGTTCGGCGGAACGGGGATCGAGCGTCTGCATCACGCCTACTTCGATTTCAGCAACGACAGCAATTTCACCGGCGAGGCGATGGGCAGCGGGTTCGCGGGCAAGGTCGGCCTGACCTACGCCGCGACTCCCCGGCTGAGCCTGGGCGCCGTCTATCAAAGCGAGACGGCCCTCGGCGACCTGAAGACCGATCAGGCGTCGATGAGCATGGGGGTGAGCATCGATCCCGGCGTCCTCCAGGGGTCCCCCACCGGCGAGTACGTGGACATGATCCTGCCGCTCGCGGGCGAGATCGCGGTCGAGGACTTTCAGTGGCCGGCGACCTACGGCATCGGCGCGGCCTTCCGGCCGACCGACCGGCTGGTGCTCGTCGCCGACGTGAAGCGCATCGCCTGGTCGCAGGTGATGGAGGATTTCGAGATGACCTTCACCGCCGACGCGGTCCCCGAGAACGGGCCGTTCGGCGGACTGGCGATGGACGCGACGCTCTTCCAGGAATGGGACGATCAGACCGTCTTCGCCGGCGGGGCAGCCTATCAGATGACTCCGGCCCTGACCGTGCGGGCGGGATTCAATTACGGCAAGAACCCCGTCCCGGCGCAGTTCCTGAACGCCCTCTTCCCCGCGATCGTCGAGAGCCACGTGACCTACGGAGCCGGCTATGCCTTTCATCCGCGCACCCGGCTCGACGTCTCGATCATGCATGGCCTCGACACGGCGGACACCAACGCCGGCAACGGCGCGACCATCCCGGCGGTCGAGTCGACTCACAGCCAAACGAATGCCATGGTGATGGTGAGCCACCGCTGGTGAGGATCGGCTGCCCGGGCGCGCGGGTGGCCGCCTCGGCGTCAGGCGTCGCGGCGCGTCGACGGCCGGAGCCCGGATTGCCTCGAGGCACGAGGCTTCAATGGAATCCGGGCGCGCTGGGCATCACCGGATGGCTGCGGCTCCGGCAGGTGGGGTGCGGATTCGGCAGAGATCTGGTGAGAACGAGACTCGACCGGGTCACGCCGGCTACTCGTCTGCCTCTCCTATCTCCATGTGGCATATTCGGCTTACAAGGATTCCCCCGAACACTGAACGGCTGGCACGTTCCCTGCCCTACCGTAGTACCGGCAACCTGATCAGAAAGGACACCGATCGCAGCCCAACTTCCAAGAAGGAGGTGCGAGATGAAACCTAGATGGACCCTCCTGATGCTCGCTCTCGTCGCGGCGCCGCTCGTCTGGCAGCCAGCCGGAGCGGCCGCGGCCAAGGAGCGCGCGGACAAGCAGACGCGGGTCGAGCGCCGCGAGACTCGCATGGAGAAAAGGACCGAGGCCCGGAAGGCCCGGGACGATCGCGAGACGAAGGCCGCCCGGGAGAGCCGGCGGAGCCGCGAGGACGGCGAACGGAAGGCCGTGCGGGAGAGCCGGCGGAGCGACGGCGACCGCGAGCGCGCCGCGCGCGCTGAATCGCGCGAAGGGACCGAGGAGCGGGATGGCGTCGTCGTGCGCAGGCAGGACCGGGATCGCGACGGCCGGGGAGACCGGCCCGCGGGTCGCTCGGAGCGACAGGTCGTGATCAAGCTGCGCGATCGCATCTCGAACCGCCCCTCCGCCAGCGCCCGCATCGTCGTGCGCGAGCGGGATCGCGACGGGCGCCGCAACTGGGACCGCCCCTGGTACCGCGACCGTGACCGCCGCTGGGATCGCGAGCGGGACCGCCGGCCGAGTTGGCTGAACATCTTCGGCCACGGGCACTGGGACCGGTATCGTGATCGGCGCCCGGTGCATTCTCTGCCCCATCATCACAGGATCGACGTTCACGGGCACCGGTACTTCTTCTCGGGCGGACTCTTCTACGAATACGGACCGCTGGGGTACGTGCTCGTGCGGGCGCCGATCGGCGCGCACGTCCCGTTCCTGCCGGACGGATACCGGACCTTCGTGCACGGGGGCATCACCTTCTACCTCCACCTCGGCACCTACTTCCGGTTCGATCCGATCATGCGCGTGTACGTCGTCGTCGATCCGCCCGTGTACGACTACGACCTGCAGGACGTGCTCTACCTGAGGGACGGCGAGATCATGGTGGGACATCTGCTGAGAACCGACAGCGAGATGGTCGACTTCTTGATGGACGGAGAGATCTACGAGATCCCGCTCGAAGACGTGGAGTCGATCGAGATCGCGCCATAAGGGTTCTGGCCGGCCGGGAGCCACCGCCGCCCTTCGCGAGGCGGCGGGTCCGCGAGCGGCCGGGAAGACATCGCCTGCGAACGGCGAGCGGGAAGCGGGGAGCCGGGGGCACGGCTCCCTGCGCGTTCATGCGGCGTGCTTCAGGCCGCACGCTTCAGGCCGCGGGCTTCGTGCGGCGAACTCCGGGCATCGCGCTTCGTGCGGCGCACGGCCGGCAGCCCTCGCGCTTCCTTCGCTAGCTCGAGCGCAACCGCTCGAACTGGCCGGGGGTTTCCCGTGCGAGCAGGCGCCGGGCATCGACGCGGCCGGGGCCACCGTAGCCGATCTCGAAGACGCGCACTCCCGCGCCCGTCCTCTCGGTGAGCAGGACCGCCGGGCGACCGTCCGGCGGCGAGAGGGAGATCGCGGCGACGACTTCGCCGATCTGCACGTACTGCGAGTAGATCGTCGTCCGCGTGCCGTCCGGCTCGAGGACGTACGCTTGCCACACCTGCCCGTCGTCCCAGGCCGGCTCGCCGCGATGGAGGGAGACGTTCGCGACGAGCACCGCTCGTTCCGCCGCGCCGTCGCCGTCGAGATCGACTTCGGCGGAAAAGGCGTACTCCCACCCGGGATCGCCCGCCGAAGCGACCGGATAGTTGGCATCGATGAGCGCCGGCGGGGCGAGCGCTTCACCGCTCTCCCGCGCAAGGCCGGCGGCGCGCACCCCACGACCTTCCCCCATGGCGGCCGGGTCGGCCGTCGCCCCGCGGGCGGCCTCCCCGTCGCGCGCGTCGTCCTCCCGCGCGCAAGCCCCGAGGGCCAGGGCCAGGGCGAGCGGCAGGGCCAGCGAGCGCGCGCATCGTCCTCGCTTCGTCATTTGGATTCCTCCCCCTTGGCCGGACGGGCGGCCGCAGCCCGCGCCTTCGCCAGCAGGAAATCGTAGCGGCCGAGATTCATGCCCACGATGGCCGCGAGGCGGCCCTTGGCAAAGAGCGGCGCGCGCGTGATCAGGCGGATCTTGTCGTAGTAGAGCCGCAGCTCGGGATCGGCGATCGCGTTCACGCCCGCCGAAACCGATTCCGGATAGCCGGCGGGGATCTCGCGCGCGAAGTGGCCCGACTTCCAGCCGCTCATCGCGGCCGGGCGGCGGGCGGGAAGGCGCGCGAGCAGCGGATCGCTGAGCCCGACCTTGTCGATCAGGAATTTCTCCGGGCCCGCGCCATAGCCGGCGAAGCCGATCGCGGGCAGCTCGAACGCGCCGCCGATGTGGACCTTCCCCGGCGCCGCGCGCACGCGCTCGCCGTAGTCGAGCCAGGGATGCGCGGGCATGCGCTTGCCCGGCCTCCAATTCACGAGCGCGGAACCCTCCTGGTACGAGTACCACCGCGCGTCGATGGAGCTCGGACGCTGCGCGGGCGGGCGGTAGGCCGGTGTCGCGAGCTTGATCGCCGAGACCGGATTGAGCACGAGGGCCGCGGCGAGGACGGCCGCGCTCACCCGGGCGGGACGGCCGCCGGGAAGCGCGAGGACGAAGAGGGTGATCGCGAGGAAGAAGGGCACCGCGTAGAAGCGCCCGCTCATGTGCGTGGCCGAGGCCGCGGAGACGACGATGTAGATCTCGTAGAGGAAGACGCCGGCGAGGAGCGGGAGCAGACGGCGGCCGCTCCGGCGCAAGCCGAGGACGAAGGCGGCCAACACCATGAGATGGCTCGCGGTGTCCCAGAGCAGGCTGTTCCCGAGGTACTCGAACCCGCGGCGCAGCTTCCAACTCGCCGGAACGGCCGTGGCGAGCATCTTCGCGTAGGCCGTGTTCGGAAAGGGAAAGCCGTAGTAGACGAGCGAGAAGAGAGTCCAGAGGACCGCGGGCGATGCCCCCAGGGCGAGCTCTTTCGCGATGCGTCCCGGCGTCGTCTCGCCTGCGGCGTGAAGCCGGATCACGGCCGCGACGAGGGCGGGCCCGAAGAGGATCACGAGGTCGGGCCGGCTGAGATAGGCGAGCGACGTGAGGAGCGCGAGCGGAAAGAGGCGCGGGCGAGGCGCGCCGAGATAGACCGCGAGGAAGAGGGCCGAGAGAAGGTACGAGAGCGCGTTCTCGAGGCCGGCGGTCGAGAAGTCGATCAGGGCTTTCGACGCGATGAGGGCGAGGACGAGGAGCGGAACCTTCCAGAACTCGCCCTGCCCCCGGCGCGTCGCGAGCCAGGCGGCGAGCAGGATGGCGCCCAGGGTCAAGGCGAGCGAGAGGACGATCGAGGTGTAGAAGGGTTCGCGTGTGACGGCGTAGAACGCGGCGACCATGATCATCCAGAGCGGATGCGTGTAGACCTGGACGCGTTCCTCGACGTTCCAGGTGAGACCGTATCCGTGGACGAGATTGTCGATCGTGCGGAAGGTGATGTAGCCGTCGTCCGAGACCCAGGCGTTGACGACGAGGACATAGAGCAGGACGAGCCCCGCGAGGAGCGCGAGCCGGCGCTCGCGCGGGGTGAGACGCGACAGGGTGAGCGCGATCGCCGCCGGCGACCGCGCAGGCGCGCCGGCGGAACGCGGCCGCGCACGGGCAACCCGCTTCATGCGCCCCGTCCCCGCGGATCGGTGCGCCGGATGATGTCGCTCACGGCCGCCTGGTTGAAGCCCTTGAATCCTTCGGCGCGCTGGATGTTCTCGAGATGGCTGCCGATGGCTCCGCTCTCGAGGAACCGCCGGCGGGCCGCCTCATCGATCTTTGAGGAAGCGGCCGCGGCCTCCACCCGCTCGGGATCGACGACCCACCTCTCACCGCGCGTGAAGGCCTGCCTGAGGAAGGAGAAGTCGCTGAAGGGCGAGAGCATCGCGACCCCCCAGTCGGCCAGCCCGCGCGTCAAGGCGTCGAAATCGCTGCGCACGGCGAGGTGATGCAGCCCGGCCGCGAGCATCGACTCCCCGTGAAGCGCGCACCAGAGGCCGACCGTGCCCAGCTCCTCGCGCGGGACGAGTTCCCCGTGGGCGAAATCCTCGGCGACTTCTTCGGGAGAGAGATCGACATCGGCGAAGACGGCGATCCGGCAGGTTGGCTGCTCCAGCACCTGCGCTCCCCAGCCTGCCTGCGCTCCCGCGTGGAAGCGCTCGCGGCTGCGGAAGCCGAGCGTCTCAAGAATGCGGATGAGGAGCGGGAAGGCGAAGCGCGAGCTGCGGAAGGTGTGATGATCGTGGTTCGCCCAGCCGAGGCCGAGGGCGTCCTGGCGCGCCTTCTGCGCCCGGCCCGCGCGGTTGCGTCCCTGCCAGCGCTCGCGCTCGACCGCGAAGACGGTCCAGGCCGCCTCGTCGGCGCCCAAGTCGCCGGCGAGGGAGCCGGCGAGTTCCAGAGCCGACTGCATGGCGGCCAGAGTGGCATCGGCCGGGAGGGCGTTCGCACCGCGAGGGGACGCGTCCGCGTGGCCGGCGCTCGAGCCGCTCGCGGCATCCTCCCCGCGCATGGGGCGCGCGCGCCAGGCCTCGCTCGCGCGCAGGACGCGGCTCGTCCAGCCGGCCGGCCGCTCGGGCGGGACCACTCCCGCATGGCCGCGCCGCTCGACCGCCCACAACTCGAGACCGTCGTCCTTGGCGATGCGCGCCCGGCGCAACGGTCCGAGCGCCGGCCCTTCGATCGGCGCCTCGATTCCCCGGACAGCGAGAAAGGTCTGCACCTCCTCGACGCCGAGCGCGGCGGCGAGGAAGCCTCCCCCGCCACCTGCGCCCGATCTCCGGAGAACGAGTTTCGGGAAGAGCGCACCGGGATGAGACCAAACGCCTTCCGCCTCCTCGGGCGCCGCCGCGACGAACCCGAGCGCGGCCAGCTCCGCGCGCACCGCCGGGCCGTCCTCGATCGCGACGTGGTCGATCCAATCGATCCAGCGCGTGCCGGTGCGCGCGTCGATCTCTCCGGCGATGCGGTCGAGCGACGGCATCGCCCGGCGCGCGCCGGCGAGCAGGCGCCCGATGAACGCCTCCGCCTCGGGATGGCGCTTCCACTCGCTTGCGGTCATGCGGCTCTCCTTCGCCCGGCCGGGCTCCGCGGTTCGAGGACGAGACTAGCGCAAGCGGGCGCGAGGGCGGAACGATTCTCGCTCGAACGAGGCGGGGCGGCGTTCAGGTGCTCGACCCTCTCGCCGCCCCGCTCCCCAAGCGCTTCCGGCAGGACGCGGGCGCCAGGATCCTGGCGCCCGCCCGCGTCCGTCGCGTCCGTTTACCGGACGACCATGATCTTGCCCGCCTGCGTCTCCGCGCCGACGCTCAGGCGGTAGTAATAGCTGCCCGCGCCGACCGGCTGGCCCTCTCCATCGCGACCGTCCCACGGAATCTGGTGCAGGCCCGCGGCGAAGCTGCCTTCGGCCAGCGTGCGGATGCAGCGGCCCGCCGGATCGAAGAGGTCGAGACGCACTTCCTGCTCGCGAGGCAGCCGGAAGCGCAGACTCACCGACGCATCTTGGCCGCGCGCGAAGCGGACGACCGCCGGGTTCGGGAAGGCCGGCATGAGCTGCGGCCGGTAGACCGCCTCGACCGTCTCTCCCGTCTCCATCGCAGCCGCTTGGACGATCTGCACGTCGTCCACGTACCAGCCCTCGGCGTTCACCGCGCGGTCGGAGCCGAAGGCCCAGCGCAGCCGGACGGGTCCCGAGTAGGCGGAGAGATCGAAGGCCGCCGCCTGCCAGTCGAAGAGCCCTGACCAGACGGGGGTGTTCGCCGTGAAGGGTCCGGTCTGCGTGCCGCCGGTCCGGATGAGGAACGGATAGCCGCCCAGCGGAGCGAGCGACTGCCAGGCGCCGCCGTTCACCGAGATCTGCAGCAGGCCGCCGTCGTAGGCGTAGCCCGGGTAGGCGGGGCTCGTCTCGGCATTCATCCAGTGCCAGAAATGCAGCTGCGATCCGGGGAGCAGGTTGAACGAGTTGGTCTGCAGCAGGCTGTAGCAGTAGTCGGCGTAGTTCGCGCTTCCCGCGCCGCCGCACTTCCAGCTGGTCGCTCCGCCGACGGTGTGGTTGCGATACGTCTCCAGATGCCAGTTGTCGACCCAGGTGCCGCCGCCCGAGGAGTGCGTCCATTGCGCGCCGCCCGCCTCCATGTTGTCGGCGAAGATCTGGCCGACCGGAAGCGAGACCCACTTCGCGCGCTCGTAGAAGTCGGGCCCGGTCATGTGCACGACGAGATAGCCCGCGTGGACCGGCGGGCAGCCGGCGTCGACCGACGCCGCGAATCCGCCCTCGGTCACATCCTCGCCGGCCGGCAGCACGCCGATCGGATGCGGCGTGGGGTCGGCCGTGAAGTACGGGTCGCCGCTCGTCACGTGGGCCGAGAGATCCGGCGAAGGGCAGCTGCCCGTGTTGCGGATGTTGAAGATCAGACCAAGCGACTCGCCCGGCTCGACGATGCCGTCGCCGTCGCCGCCCTGGCTGTCGTCGATCATGCCGAGGAGCACTTCGTACTCGGGCGCGGAAGCCAGCAGACCCACGTCGAAGCCGCCCGGCTCCTCGCTGAGCGCCAGCGACAGGCCGAGGTCGGCCCCGTCAGGCACGTCATGGGAGACCCGGAAGACGAACGGCAGGGCGTTCATCACCGTCGCCTCGGACGGAATGTCGCCGTAGACGATCTCTTCTTGGATCAGCGTGACGTACGGCGAGGCGGTCGCGAGCGTCCCGACCACGCCGATCGCGTCGGTCATGCCCAGGTTGCTGAGCGAGAGGTAGAGCTCGATCGTCTCGCTGTACTCGACGACCCCGTTGCCGTTGCCCTGCGAAGCGCCCAGGTCGTCGTCGTCGAGGATCGTCTCCTCGCGGGTGAGATAGACGCCCTCCATGTTGCCGCGGAGGTTCACGATGTCGCCGAGATCGGAGGGCGTGCTGCTGTATTGCGGCGTCTCGTCGTCGAAGTCGTGCGCCTCGGCATAGAGGAAGGCTTCGCGCATCGAGACGATGCCGTCGTCGTTCGTGTCGGCGTCGACCGGCTGGCCGTAGGCGTTCTGCCAGGCGACCGCGCTCGTCCAGTGGAAGACGAACGTGTCATAGACGTAGTCGGGCGGCATCGCCCAGGAGTACTCGTCGTACCGGGCGGCCGTCGCGATGATGCGGCCATCCGCGACCAGGTCGTCGAGCATGCCGCCGCTGAAGCACTGCTCGAAGGTGCAGACGATCGTCTCGCACGGCATCATGTTCACGTAGGTGGCCATCTGATCGTCGCGCATCTCTTCCCAGTTCCACAGATTCAGGTAGGCGTTCCAGCCGCCTTCGCTGCCGCCGTGGTCGGTGGTGAAGATGAAGAGCTGGTCGCTCGGGTTGAGCAGCGTCGCGAGCTCGTTGAAGACCGGGCCGATGTAGGCCAAGGTCGCGGGGTACTGGATGTCGTCGTCGCCGTCGCCGTCCAGGTCAGGGGGCGAGTTCGTCCCGTTCGAACGGTCGACCGCCGGATTGGTGCCATCGGAGATGCAGACGAAGATGTTCTCGTCCGCATAGCCGTAGTAGTTCACCAGCGTGCGGTAGATGAACGCGCAGTCGTTCCAGTAGCGGATGTGGTTGTTACCCGAATCCGCGCCGCCGCTGATGATGAAGGCGTACACCTGGCCGCGGGTCTGCTTCTCGGGCTTGGGCAGCTTGCGCAGCTGCTCGTCGAATTGCGCGAGCATGCGCTCGGAGACGCCCTCGGGCGGGTTGTCCGCGCCGTGGGTGATCTCGAGCATCTGCAGCCGCTGGGGAGGCGGGACCATCGCCTCGTACGCGGCGAGCTCACCGCTCTCTGCGTCGACGAAGAAATAGCGGCACGGGTGCTCCCAGTTGGCGGCGGGCAGGAGATCGACGAAGACGAACCAGCCCGGCGCGGGGGTGACGAACACCTCGCGCTTGCAGGTCGACACGACGGTGCCGGCCACGGACGGCTCATGCTCGATGTAGAGACGCACTCCGTCGAGCGAGCCTCCCGGAAGAGCCGCGGTCACGATGGCGACCGCTTCGTCCTGCGAGACGGGCCCCGCTGCCCCGGCGGACGGGGAAAGCCCCGCGGCCGCGAACAGGAGGACGAGGAGCCCGAGAGCCAGGGACAGGAACGAGGTGGATGGACCGAAAAGCGAGAGTCGAGACGTAGTCATGGATGCCATCACGGAGCCTCCCTGTCTAGGATCGGCACCCCGTCCGGATGAGGGGGCCCCGGAAGCAATAGGTGCCAGACAATAAGACGCTGGTCGCAACCCTCTGAAGCAGTATACCATAGGCAATCTGTGCAGGCACGCGCAAAGCGGCCGCGGGCGAGCCCCGGGCCCGGGCAGGGCTCGAGACGCATTCCTCGGCTCGCGCCCGCTTTCGGGAGAAGCGCCTTCGCAACGTAAGAGGAGGCAAGGCATGGCGGAAGCACGGTTCCTGCGGATGTCCCTGGCGCAAGTGCGTGGAGGAGCCTGGCTCGAGCAGGCGCGCGCGGCCTGGCTGCGCGGCGAGATCGGCCTCGTCCTGGTCGAGCCGGAGCCGAGCGCCGATACAGAGTTGCGCGCGGCGGTCGCGACCATGCTCTCCTCGAACGGCTCCTACGCGCCGGGCGATCGCGCCGTGATCCACGCGCGGCCGGCCGCGCTCGAAATGGGCTGCGAAACGGCGCAGCAGTTGTCCGCGCAGGGCATCGCGGCGACCGTGGTCTTCGGCATGGGCTCGCTGGGCCGTGAGGTGGCGAGCCTGATCCAAGCCGCGGCGGCGGCCGCGCGCCGGGCCGGGAAGGGGCCGGCCCCGGCGGCGGGTGAAGGGCAGGAGGCGCGCAGCGAAGAGGTCGACCCCGCCGTGATCGAAGGCGTCGCCGAGGGCTACCGCGCGCTGCTCGCGCCCTTCGAAGCCGGGGGACGCGGACACTGGATCGTGCCGATCGGCACCGCCGCCGACCCGGATCCCGCCTACGTGCCGGCGATCGACATGTTCATGAAGGTGGCCGGACGCGGCCTCGCGAGCCTCGGCGCGATGCGCAACGACGGCCGCATCCGCTCGCACGACATCTGGCTCTGCCCGACGCAGCTCGATGTCGCGCGCCTGAATGAGGGCCTGCCCACCGCCCGGCATTGGAGCCTCGCGGAGTGGCGCTCGCTCGTCTTCCGCTCGATGGCCGTCTCGGCGGACGAGCTGCGGCGCCTGGCGCTCGACATCGAGGGCGTGCAGCTGACCATTCACGCCTCGATCCACGGTGGCGTGCTGCACTACGCGCGCGAAGACGGCACCGACTTCCAGTATCGCGTGCAGGGCCGGCCGGTGATCCTCGACTGCGGCGCCGTGGGGGTGAACTCGCTCGGGGGGACGACGGCCTATCGCTCCGCCATCACCAATCAGCCGACCACGGAAGTCTTCGTCGCGCCGATCGAGGACTCCTTGAAGGGAGTCATCGTCTACACGCAGCCGCAGCGCACCGCGCACGGAGTGATCCGCGCCCCCTACCGCATCGAGGTGCAGGAAGGGCGCGTCGCCGGGGTCGAGGCGCCCGACGAGGACAGCCTGCGCATCCTGCGCAACTACGCCGGGCTCGAGCCCTATGACCGCAAGGCGCTCGCGGGCGACGAGGCGGAGGCTTTCGGCTTGCGGCGCGTCATCGCGGAAGCGGCGATCGCCGGCTTCAATCCGGCCATGCTGCCCGAGATCCGCAACGGGCGGCTGCGTCCGGTCACGGGGCTCGTGCTCACCGATGAGAAGGTCGGCGACCACCAGGCGTTCGGCTCCAACGACCAGTTCATGGGCGTCACGCCTTCGACCTATCGCCACGAGCACGTCGAGCACACGGACTTCGTCGGGAGTATCGAGCGCGTGATGACGCTCCGGTAGCGCGCGCCTCGCCGTCGCTCGCGCCCGGGCGGCGCGGCTACGCCTTCTCGCCGTCCGGCGAACGCTGCTTCTCTTCCCGGCGGCGCTCGAAAGAAGGGCGGTCGATGTCGTAGGCGCGGCCGCAGCGAGGGCAGAGGATCTCGACGCCCGGCTGGCCGCGGAAGAGGTCTTCGGGCAGGCGCGAAAAGAGGGAGACGGAAAGATCGAGGAGCCGGTCGCGGTCGCAGGCGCAGCCGAAGACGATCGGGCGCGTCTCGATGTGACGCGTGGTCGGGGCGTCGACGAGCGCGCGCGCGGTGGGGGAATC
>Ga0316622_100001387_pt1 | contig 15729 bp, 9 predicted proteins | sample OWC_Aug_OW2_C1_D_FD_207646 | JGI IMG/M metagenome (GOLD analysis project Ga0316622, IMG submission 207646) | Wetland soil microbial communities from Old Woman Creek delta, Ohio, United States - OWC_Aug_OW2_C1_D5_C | ecosystem: Environmental > Terrestrial > Soil > Wetlands | place: USA: Ohio... | reverse complement strand
TTCTGGCCTCACCTGGCGTTGACCGGCTGCACCCTGCTCCTCGCGGCCCTGCTGAGTCCCCGCTACGAGGTTCCGCAAAACGACGACTGGGCCTACTTCCTCACGGTCCAGCACTGGTTCCGCTCGGGCAGGCTCGAGCACCTCGGCTGGAACGACCCGACCCTGGTCTTCCAGGCGTTGTGGGGTGGACTCTTCGCCGGGCTCTTCGGGCTGAGCTACACGTCGCTGCGCATCTCGACGCTGGTCCTCTCCTGGATCGGCGCGCTCTCCCTCTACGGGATCCTCCGCCGCATCGGCGCCGGCCGGGGCGCCTCGTTTCTCGGAGCGGCCGTCCTCGTCTTCAATCCGCTCCATCTCGTGCTGAGCTACTCCTTCAACACCGAGGTGCCCTACACGGCTCTCGCCAGCGCGGCCGTCTGGGCATTCCTGGTTGCGCTCGATCGCCCGTCGCGCGCCCGCCTCCTGGCGGCCGGCATGCTGATCGCGATCGCCTTCCTCGTCCGCCAGCAGGCGCTCGCGATCGCCTTCCTCGCGCCGCTCTTCCTGTGGCTCGAGTTCCGGCAGCCGCGTGGTGGAACGCCGGCCGGACGGCCGGACGGCCGCCCGGGCCTCCTCGCGGCGTCGCTCTGGATCCTCGCCCCGACGGCCGCCGCGGTGGCCCTTCACCGACTGTGGACGGCCAATGCGACCTACGGCGGCTGGACGATGCGCATCACGAACCTGCCCGCCGTCCTTCGCACCGGATCCGGCGCGGATCTCGTCGATCTGCTCCTCCAGGCGCCGAGGATGGGCGCGGGACTGATGCTGGATCTCGGCATCCTCGCCCTGCCTCTCGTTCTGGCCGCCGCAGCCGCCGGGCCCGGGCGGATGCGACCGTCCGCCCGCCGGCTCGTGCCCGCCTGCGCGATCCTCTTCGCGCTCGCCACGTTCTGGATCATGGGAGAACAGCCGCGTCCGGTGCGTGGCTGGCCCTATGTCGGCAACTACTTGACCCGCGTCGGCCCGCTTCCCCCCGGGCCTCCCTACCTGGACCGCTCGGTCTGGTCCATCCTCACCGCTCTCGCTCCGCTTCCCGCCGGCTGGATGGCCGCGGCTGCCGTGCTCGCGCTCATCCGCTGGAAGCGGAGCTCATCCGAACGCCGCACGGCGTTCGTCGTCGCCTTCGGTCTCGGTCAGTTCCTGCCCACGCTGGCGCTCGGCGCGGTCTACGACCGGTACCTGATCGTCTTCATTCCCACGGCCATCGCGGCCGTGATCGGCTCGACCAGGATCGGGAGGCGCGGCCTTCTCGTCGGCGCGACCGGGCTCGCTCTGCTTGCGCTCGTCTCCATGGAATGGACGCGGACCTACGTCGACCGCTCGCGCGCGCGCTGGACCGTGGCCCAGGATCTGGTCTCGACCGGCGTGCCGCCGGCGGAGATCGCTGCCGGATTCGAGTGGGGCGGCGCCCACCTCTACCTCGAGGCGCTCGACCGCCTGGGTGCCCGGCCGCCGTTCGTGGGCGGCGCCTATCCCTGGGCCCCTCTCCAGAAGACGGGCATCCGCCTCGTCGAGTGGCAAGAAGGCGATGCCGCGCCCGTCGGCGTGCGCGAATCGTCGCCCCCGCGGCGCTATCGGCTCTTCCTGTCGCGGCGGATCATGAACGTGGCTGCGGTAGGGCAACGGAGCGCGCCTCGGTCCTCCTGAGCAGCGCGAGCAGCGCTGCGCCGAGGAGCAGAGGCATGAGCGCCCGGGCAGAGCTGGCCGCGATTGCGTGGCGGCCGAAGGGCTCGCTGTTCGCGTCCAGCAGGACGCCCGGCGCGCTCGCGAGAACGATCAGCCCCCAGACGACTCGGTCCTCGGCCGGCGCCCGCGCGCAGCCGATCGCGATGACAAGCGGGACGAGGAGCAGCAGCTGATAGTCGGGCCACGAGGTCGGAATGACGAAGACCGCGAAGCAGACGGCCAGGCCGTAGGCCAGAAGATCGAGCCGCGCGGGATCCATGTCCGCCGCCCGGCGCACCGCGCGGGCGAGAAACCACGCGAGCAGCAGGGCGAGGAGGACGAACGCGAGCTTGCCCGCGAGATCGGCCGCCGCAATGGCGGGCGACTCCGCCTGGACATAGAGCATCGCTTCGCGGAGCTTCTCCGGTCCGCCGCTCACGAGCAGCGCCGCCCGGGCGCAGAACGCGTGCAGGCTGAGGTTGACGGGATTCAGCGTCGTTCCCCCGATGCGCGGAAGAATGCGCGTCACGTATTCGGCCCAATAGACCGGGGCGAGGGCCAGGCAGCTGGCCAGCGCGGCGAAGACGCCGCCCGCCGCCACGGCGGCGAGCCCCCACCCGCGACGTCTCGGCAGGAAGAATAGCGAGAGCAGGAGCGGATAGACCTTGAGCGCGGCGGCGATGCCGACGAAGAACCCGGCCGCGCTCGCGCGCCGGATCACGATCAGGAGCGCTCCCAGCCAGACGAGCAGCAGTAGCGCCGTCTCCAGCTGCAGGCCCGCCATGCTTTCCCAGAAAGCGCGCCACTGCAGGAACAGAATCGCGACGAGGAGGGCGCGGGCGCCTCTCAAGCGCATCATCCCCAGCGCCAGGACCAGGGAGGCGAGCAGGAACGACGCCAGGGCGATCACCATGATCTGCATCGCGCGGTGGAGCGGCAGCCGGTGAAGCGCGCGCAGGACGGCGGCGAAGGTCGGCGGGTACTTGTAGGCCGGGCTGCTGGGGAGGAAGTAGTTGACGCTCTCGGTGTCGTAGAGGACGCCGGTCTTCTCGAGCTGGCCCATCGCGCCCATGAAGACGACGAAGTCCCGGTAACGCGAGAGGAGGTCCTTGCGCGGCCAGTCCTCCCTCGGCCAATTGGGCGGCAGCCAGGTAATCGTCTGCGCCACCGTGAGAGCCGCCATCGCCAGGAGGACGATCCACATCCCCGCGCGGGCGAGGCGCGCTCCCCGTCCGGCATCTTCTCGGCTCGAGCCCGGTGCGCCGCCTGGACCGCAGCCGAACAGCCGGCGGGCGGAGAGCGAATGCGGCGGCCGGCTCATGCGGGAATCTCCCCTTCGTGCCACACGCTCACCTGGGGCGGCAGGCGCACGCCCTCGCGCTGCGCGATCCGCGCAACCGCGCCCTGGGCCAGCCGGAGCATGCCGCTGATGATGCGGTCGGCCGGGTAGAGCTGCGTCGATTCGACCAGGTAGCAGCCGTCCCAGGGCGTCTCCTGCGGCGGGACTTGCTGGTTCGCGCCCACCTGGAAGGCGGGCTGCGCGTAACGGGAGCGGAACACGCGATGGTCGGCGATGCAATCGCGGGTGAAGCCGGGGTCGAGGATGGCCAGCGCCGCGGCGTACTCCTCGAGCAGCTCCTCGTCCTTGCGCGTGAAGCGCGGAGAATCGGACGTCAGGTAGAAGGGAATGTAGAGGATCGTTTCCCCGGCCCCGGCCGGGCGGTTGAGATTCGTGTACTCGATCACCCCGTTGAACGCGATCCGCTCGTCGTTCACGTTCAGCCAGAAGTAGGGCGACACCGAACGGCGGAGGCGCAGGATCATGCAGACGACCCCGAGAAACGGGATGCCGTCCAGGCCCCGCAGAACCTCGGGATCGTCTCGAGGGATCAGCTCCCGATAGACGGGCAGCGGCACGGCCGAGACGACGTAGTCGCAGGCGAGGAAGCGCGCGCCCGCGGGACCGTTCGTCGCCGGGCCCGCCGTCCGGACCTCGAGCCCGCGACAACGGCCCCCCTCCGCGCGGATGGCCGTCGCCCGCGACCCGAGATGGATGCGCGCCCCCGCCGCGCGCGCCTGGCCGGCGAAGGCATCGATCAGCGTCTGCGTGCCGCCCTCGAGGTAGCCGAGTTCCTCGCGATGGAAGGCTGTGCGGCGCGAACTGGCCACGCGGTGGATGCGATGCCACATCCAGGCCGCGGGAAGACGGTCGTGGTAGTGGCCGAACTTGATCCGCAAGAGCGGATCCCAGACGAGCTCGTACACCCGCCGGCCGGCCCCGCCGATCAGCCAGTCGCGCGCCGGGACGTGCTGCAACTCTTGCCAGTCGCGCATGCGCCTCGCCCGCAGGATGTGGCGGCCGAAGCGCATCTTCTCGCCCCAGGAGAGCGGAGCGAAGCGCACCAGATCCAGCGGCGTTCCGAAGTCGCGCTGCTCCCCGGCGAAGAACAGGCCGGTGCGCGTCGAGCGCCAGCGCAGGCGATGTCCGATGCCCAGGCGCCCGCAAGTCTCGATCAGCGTGCGGTCGCCGCGGCAGATGAAGTGGTAGTAGCGTTCGATGCGCGTGCCCGAGAAATCGAACGCGGCCGCGAGGCCTCCCAGTTCGTTCTGCTCCTCGAACAGGTCCACCTGGAAGCCGAGGCGGGAGAGCTCCCAGGCGGCGGTCAGCCCCGCCACACCTCCGCCGATGATGCCGACGTGCTTCATCCCTTCCCCGCTTCGCCGCTCATGCGCGCCACTGGTCCGCATGGGCATAGGTCTTCATCACCCGCTCGCGCAGACGGCGCCCCCGCCCCAGGTAATACCAGAGGAAGTACCAGAAGCGGGCCCCGGTACAAAAGAAGCGCAGCAGCGGCCCCTCGAAGGCCAGCCGGTGCAGAGCGGAGGATCGCAGGCGTTCCTCGACCCGCGAAATCAAGTTGGACCGGGCCGGGGCGAAGGCCAGCCGGGGAAGCGCGTTCCATGGCGCGCCCTTCTCGCCGACCACCTGGATGCGCGCGCGATCGCGCACCCCGACCCCGTCGCGGGCGCAGAGATCGAGATAGCGGATCGGGCGGTCGTCGAGGGCCATGATCTCGCTCGCGATGGTGTCGAGCGCCACGGGATCGCGGCTCGCGAGCACGAGGTCGCAGATGCGCGGCCGCCCCGATTTGGGCGCATCGCCCTCGAGCGCGACGGTCGCGTCCATGACCGCGAAGGCGGGACGCAGCACCCGGGAGAGGTCGCGGAGAACCTCGTGGACGATCGGATGGAAGTTGTGCCGGAAGGTAGGCAGGCAGCCCCACTGGTTCTTGATCGCGCCGGTGATGACCGTCTTGTTGTGGGTCTTCATCACCGGAACGGTGATCAGGTGCGCGCGGGTGAGGAGTTCGGGAAGCTCCAGCTGATCGAGCGCCAGCGGATCCGGCACCAGCACGCGCACGAAGGGGGCCTGGCTCAGATTGATCCAGGTCACGCCGTAGCGCGCGCACAGCCGGTCCATGCGGGTCTGCCGCAGTGCGCGTTCGCAGCGCACCAGCACCTGGTCCGCTTCCACCAGGTACACCTCGCCGGCCCATCCCTGCAGAACGCGGATCACTCCCTCCACCACGCGGGGAGACGTGACGGCGCCCGGCAGGAAGAGGTCCCAGCCGAGATTCGGCTTGATCGCGACTGGCGCTCCGCGCGGGATGGCCGCCCGCCAGCCGGCGGCTTCCATGGCCGCCGCCACCGCCGAGCAGACATCGAATTGCGCGGAGACGAGCGAAACGATGGTCGAGTCAGACATGAAGAAGGAGTCTACTTCAGCCGGACGCCCAGCCACAAGGCGGGGATTGAGCGGGTGCGCATCACGCGGGCGCGGATCGTGCCGGCGTGCTGGCCCGGGTCGGGCGCGGTCAGCGGCCCGCCTCGCGCTCGGCGGCCAGCACCGCGTTGCGGAAGATGGCGATGCCCGCGCCGATCTCGCCTGCCGGCGGCCTCACCCCCTCCTCCCCTGCCCAACGGCGGCGCAGCCAGTCGGGATGGTTGGTCGGATGGTTGTACGCCTCGGGATGCGGCATGAGGCCGAAGATGCGCCCGCGCGGATCGCAGATGCCGGCGATGTCCTCGAGCGAGCCGTTCGGGTTCCAAGGGAAGGCCCCCGCCGCCGGGCGGCCGTCCGCGCGCGCATAGCGGAGCGCGATCTGTCGGTTCGCGCGCAGGCGTTCGAGCACCTCCGGCGAGGCGACGAACTTGCCTTCGGCGTGACGCACGGGCAGATCGATCCGAGACAGACCGCGGGTGAAGACGCAGGGTGAATCCTCGACCCGCGCGTGCACCCACTGGTCGCGGAAATTGCCGCAGTCGTTGTACGTGAGCGCGATCTCGCGGCGCAGCGTGCCCGCCTCGAAGCCGGGAAGGAGGCCGAGATTGGCCAGCGCCTGGAACCCATTGCAGATGCCGATCACGAAACGCCCCGCCTCGACGAAGCGGAGAATCGCGTCGCCGAGATGCCGGCGCAGCTTGGTCGCGAGCACGACCCCCGCGCCGTGGTCGTCCGCCCAGGCGAAGCCGCCGATGAGCGCGAAGATGTGGTAATCGGCGAGGCGCTTCTCGCCGGCGATCAGTTCGTTCACGTGCACCCGCTCGGCCTGCGCACCCGCGAGCGAGAGCGCGTACTGCGTCTCGAGATCGCAATTCAAGCCGTAGCCGCCGAGGACGAGCGCGCGGACGGCGGGAGCGCCAACGGCGGACGCCGCCGCGCCCGCCGGCGCATTCTGCGAAACGGATCCGCTCACGAAACCTCCCCCATCAGGGTATCGTGATCCATCTAGATCAGATGCCCGAACGGCCGCTTCCAGGCCTGCCACAGCCGCTCGACGGGTACATCCAGAATCCCTTCGCCGGCGATGCCGCGCACGGAGAGCCGCGGCTCGCGCGTGACCTGCCCGATCGCCGCGCAGGCGTGCCCGGCCATCCGCGCCTCGAACTCCTCCTGCCGGTCTTCGGGCACCGTGACCAGCAGCCGGCCGCCGCTCTCCGAGTAGAGCAGGACGTCGTTACGCAGCACGACTCCCCCGGAATCGTTCTCGCAGGGGACGCGGGCGAGGTCGACCTCGAGGCCGAGACCGCCCGCCATCGCCATCCAGGCGAGATGCACGCCCAGCCCGCCGCGATAGATGCCGTGCGCCGCCGAGACCAGTTCGTCGCGCAGCGCCGCGGCCAGCGCGCGGTAGAGCGCGAAGGCCCGCGCGTGGTCGACCGTCGGCGCGCGGCTGCCGAGCAGATCGAAGAGCGCGTAGTACTCCGAGCCGCCCAGCTCGTCGCGGGTCGCCCCGAGCGCGTAGAGCCGGTCGCCCGGGCGCTTGGCCACGAGGTCGGCCGCGCGGCGCACGTCGGGCACGAGGCTCACGGTCGTGAACTGCAGCGCCGGCCGGCCCGAGACGCGATGGCGCTCGCCGAAGGCGCCGGGCAGGCTGCCGTCGATGTACATGCTGTCCTTGCCCGAGAGCAGCGGGATGCCCATCTCGAGGCAGGCGGTCTTGAGCGCGAGGCACGCGCGCACGAGCTGCGCCGCCTTGTAGCGGCCGTCGGGGTTGCGCGCCGCGTCGTGGCGCACTTCCGGCCAGCAGAAGTTGTCGAGCCCGCCGATGTGATCCGGATCGCCGCCGACCGCGATCACCCGGCGCACCGCCTCGTCGATCGTGACCGCGGTCATCGCGTGCGTGTCGATCGCGCCGTAGCGCGGATGGATCGCCTGGGCGAGGGCGAGGCCGCGCGTCGATGCGAGCACCGGCCGCACGACCGCCGCGTCCGACGGGATGTCGTGGTTCACGCCGAGGAGCGGCTTCACCACGCTGCCGCCCTGGACTTCATGGTCGTATTGGCGCTGGATCCACTCGTGCGAGGCGAGGTTCGGCCGCGCCAGCATCGCGAGCAGACAGCCCGCGTGGTCGGACGGCTCGGAGAGCACGGGCTCGGTCAGGCCGCGCTCGTCCGGCGAGAGCCACTCGGCTGCGAACTCCCACTGGGGGAAATCGCTCTTGAAGAGGTCGAGGGAGAGGTAGGCGCAGCTCTCGCCCTCGTACTTGAGATGCACGTAGCCGCTGGCGGTGTAGCGGCCGATCACCGTCGCTTCGACGGCGTGCCGGCGCGCAAGCTCGAGGAACTCCACGCTGCGCTCGGGCGCGACCGCGATCACCATGCGCTCCTGCGACTCGGAGATCCAAATCTCCCACTGATCCAGCCCGCTGTACTTGAGCGGCACGCGATCGAGATCGACCTCGACCCCGCCCGCGAAACGCGCCGACTCCCCGACCGCCGAGCTCAGGCCCCCGCCGCCGCAATCGGTGATGAAGCGGATCAGTCCGCGGTCGCGCGCCTCGATCAGGAAGTCGTGCATCTTCTTTTGCGTGTACGGGTCGCCGATCTGCACGTGCCCGGCCGGGGTCTGCTCGCTGTAGATGTGCGACGAGGCGGTCACGCCGTGGATGCCGTCCTTGCCCACGCGCCCGCCCGCCATGACGACGAGATCGCCCGGGTGCGTGCGTTTCTCGTCCGAGCGCTCGCCGTCGATGAGCGCCGGCATCATACCGAGCGCCACCACGTACACGAGGCACTTGCCGAGATAACTCTCGTCGAAATAGAGCGTGCCGAAGACGGTCGGGATGCCGCTCTTGTTGCCGCCGTCGCGCACCCCCTCGACGATGCCATCGAGCAGCCGCCGGGGGTGCAGCCGCGGGGTGAGCGGGCCGGGATAGTCGCGCGGGCCGACGCAGAAGCCATAGGTGCCGCAGACCAGGCGCGAGCCTTTGCCGGTGCCGAGCGGATCGCGGTAGACGCCGACGATGCCCGTGAGCGACCCGCCGTAGGCCTCCATGTTCGACGGCGAATTGTGCGTCTCGCCGGTGATCGTGTAGACGTAGTCCGCGTCGAAGCGGCCCGCCCCGGCGTTGTCCCACAGCACGCTCACCACCCAGTCCTTCTTCGCGGCGATGGCGAGCGTCGGTTTCTCGATGAAGGTTTCGAAGAGGCTGTCGATCGCGAGCACCTCTCCGGTCGAGCGGTCGCGATAGTGGAACAGGCCGCGGAACGTGTTGTGGTTGCAGTGATCGGAACGCGCCTGGGCGATGTACTCGATCTCGACGTCGGTCGGAAGGTCGAGCCCCACGGCGCGGCGGGCCCGGCGGATCTCGGGACGGAGATAGTACTGGCGGATCGCGGGCACGTCGCGCGGATCGAGGAACAGATGCCGCTCGGCGCTCAAGCGCAGGAGCTCCGCGTCGCTCGCGATGGGGATCTCCTGGACGCTCGGCCGGTGGCGCAGCTCGACCTTCGGCACGAGCAGGCCCACGCCCGTGCGCGGATCCCAGAGCGGAGCGGCGGCCTCCGCCGGGGCGCCTTCCCGCAGCGGGCCGGGCGCGCGCGACGGCGACGGCTCCGCGCCCATCCGCACCTCCGGCGCCGATCGCACGCGCCAGATGCGCCAGCGCTGGATCAGGTCGTTCGCCAGAAGCTCGCGCGCGATGCGCTCGACCGAGGCGCGCGCGAGCGGCGCGGCGCCCGCCCCGGCCGCCTGGCGCAGGAAGTAGAGCCGCGAGGTGTAGCAGGCCTCGCCGGTGCCCAAGCGCGCGCCGAGGAGATCCTCGATCGCCTCGCACGCCGTCTCTCCGGCCGAGTCCTTCACACCGGGAAGGTAGCCGACCCAGATCACCCAGTCGGCGGCGAGCGAGAGGGGCGCGTAGGAGGAGATCTCGGTCACCGGATTGGTGAAGATCTCGGTGCGGACGCGCTCGAGCGCTTCGCGCGCGAGTTCCGCGTCGATCGTCAGCACGCGCACGACGCGCACTTCGGCCGTCGCGATGCCGAAGTAATCGCGCGCCTTGCGCGCAACGGCGGCGCCCTCGGCGTCGAAGAGCTCGGGACGGAACGTGATCTCGAGTCGATGCGGCATCGTGCCCCCGATCGTTCCCGGCCGGATCGGCCGGTCTCGTCGGAACCCAGATCGCCGAAATCCGGAAGAGCGGGACGGTAGCACCCCCCGGCCGGCGGGACAACCGCGGGCGTGGGCACGCGCGCATGGGCACGTGCGCGGGGCGACGGCGGGAGATCGAGCGACGGCGGGCGGAGGATCCCGGCCGGCCTGGGCTCCCGGTTCCGCGAGTGATACTCTCGCCGGCGCAGGCGGTCTCGCCCTCGTGGCCCGGCAGCAGGGGAAAGGAGCGCGCCATGATCGAGCCTCTCTCGCCCTTTCACGCGCACGGTCCAGCTTCGCGTCCCCGGCACCACGGCCCGCTTCCGCGCGCGGCATTCCGCGGCGAGGCGCTCGGATCGGCGTTGGTCGCGATGCTCCTTGCCGCCCGCGCGGCCGCCGGGTCGAGCCCCGGGCCGGACGGCGGCGTGGCCGACGCAGCCGGTCTCGCGGATCCGTCCGGCCCTGTTCTTCACGTGGCACCTCTGGGGCTTGGAACGCCGGAAGGCGACGGGACGGCCGAGAGGCCCTTCGGCAGCCTCGAGCAGGCCCTCGGTCGGGCGAGCGGCCTGGAACCGGGGCTCACGATCTTGCTCGCCCCGGGGAGCCATCACCTCTCGCCGCGGCCCTACGTCGACCCCACGTGCGGAAACTGCCAGGACCCAGCCCAGCCGGTCCCCGCGACCCTCGGCCTGCGCGTCAGCGGAAGGGGGATCGTTCTCCGCGGTGCGGGGTTAGAGAATACAACCATTTATACCCATTCTGGTTACGGCCTTCTCTTCGAGGACTGCGAGAACTGCCGCCTCGAAGATCTCACCCTGACCGGCGGCGAACGCGACACCAGCGGCAACGCCACCGACGCCGCGATCGTCGTCCGCCGCGCCAGGCTGGACCTCGCGCGCTGCCGGATCGCCGACAACCTGGGCGACTCCGCGACCGTCGCGCGCACCGTCGTCGGCGTGATGGGCGTTTGCGGGCGCGAGGGCGCCGATCTGCGCATCCACGCCTGCGAGATCGTGCGCAATTCCTGGGACGGGATCGCGCTCTACCGGGATGCGTCCGCGGTGATCGAGGATTGCCTCGTCGACGGAATGGACTCGGGCCGCGGGCGCCCGGATTGCGGCGGCCGCGGAGTCGGGATCGGCGTCACCTGGAACGCGCGCGCCGTGATCCGCGGCAATCTCGTCCGCCGCTACTGGAAGGGCATCGGCCTCTTCGTCGACGCCGAAGGGATCGTTCAAGAGAACATCGTCGAGGACGTCCTCACCTGGGGCATCGCCCTCTGGGATGCCGACCGGGGCCGCCCCTTCGGCGACATCGCCGGGAACGCGGTCTATCGCACGGGCGCCTGCGGGATCTCGGTCACTCGCGGGATGGAAGGCGGCCGCGAGGAGTCGCACATCGTCGGCAACGCGCTGGTCGCGACCGGGCAGAACCCGCGCTACGACGACGGCCAGACCTACTGCGCGCAGCGCGCGCTCGCCCTGGAAGCGGTGCGGCCGGCGGTGACCATCGAAGCGAACGCGTTCTTCCGGAACCGCGAGCCGGGCGAGCGTCCGGGGGCCTTGGACATGCCCTCCGCGGGCTTCCGCGCCGCGATCGCCCCGCTCGTCGCGCGCCTGCGCGCGCGCCCGGCTCTCGCCGAAAGCGCGTTTCTGGCGGAGTTCGGTGGAACGGCGGAGGAAGCAGGCGGCGCCGGCGCGCGCTGACGGCGCCCGCCCTCACAGGAAGAGCAGCGCCACCCCCGCAACGGCGAGGAACGCTCCGCCGACCGCGCGCGCCGACACCCGCTCGTGGAAGATGAGGACCGACGGCAGGATGATGAACACCGGCACGAGCGCCATGATCGTCGCCGCGATTCCCGCCTGCGTGTGCTGCACGGCGAGCAGCGAGAAGGAGACACCCAGAAAGGGGCCGAAGAAGGCGCCCAAGGTGATGCGCGCCATCGCCGCCCGGTTCGAGAGCGCCTGAAACGCGCGCCGCCACCAATGGGTCAGGAAGAAGACGACCGCGAAGCCGGCGATTCCGGCGATGATGCGGATCTGCGTCGACGCGAACGCGTCGTAGTCGCCCATCCCCCGCTTGCTGAAGACGAGTCCGATCGCCTGGCAGATCGCTCCGACGAGAGCCAGGATGACTCCCCGCCAGCGCCCCTCGTGCGGGGAGACCGCCGCGTCGCGGTCCTTGCTTCCCTGGCGCGGGGAGGAAGCGATCTGCGCGCCGACGGCCCGCGGAGCCGGGTGCCCTTCGAGCACCACCCACGCGACCCCCGCCACCGTGACCGCCATCCCGAGCCAGTCGCGCGCGACCAGAGATTCGCGCAGGAAGCCCAGCCCGATCAGGGCGACCATCGGCGGGACGAGGGCCATCATCAGCATCGAGATGCGCGAACCGACGAGCACGTAGGCGCGAAAGAGGCAGAGATCGCCGATCGAGAAGCCGATCAGCCCCGAGAGGCCCAGCCAGAGCCAGGCCCGCGCGGGGGCGTCGGTGGGCAGCGGCAGGCCGCGGGCGATCCAGCCGAAGATGCAGAGGAAGCCGAGGGCGAGGAAGAGGCGGATCAGATTGACCGACAGCGAGCCGACGCGCCGCCCGGCCGCTTCGAACGAAAGGCCCGTCACGGTCCAGCAGCAGGCGGTCGTCAGCGCGGCCAGTTCCCCGAGATGCGCCAGGGCCATCGCCTCACCTTGCCCGGCTCACGACGGCCGCGCCTCGCGAGCGGACGCCGCGGCGACCGCGCCCGGCAGCCCGAATCTCTCGCGCAGAGCTTCCATCGCCCGCGCGAGATCGCGGTCGACGCCGCGGACTTCGTTGAAGTCGCGGACGGGGATCCAGCGGTCGAGCTGGTCCTCGGGGATCCAGCGTTCCATGTCGTCGACGATCGCGTTGCGATCGAGGGGCACCCGGCAGCGCCGCAGGTCCTTGAGCGAGCCGTCCGCGCCGCGCGGCCACTCGACGTACTCGTAGCGGCGCAGGAACTCGGACGGAGCGGCTCCCTGGCGCACCAACTCCTCGAAGACCGCCTCGGCCTCCGCGCGGTCGAGAAGCGTGTAGACGAAGAGCCGGTCGAAATGCTCGAGGCAGAAGGCGAGGAACTCGGCCGACAGCGGCCGTGCCTGCCAAATGCCGTAGCCGGGAATGAGCGAGCCTTCGATGTCGAGCGTGACGGCCCGCGCGGGCGTGAGCTTGCCTCTCACGGCGCGCAGCGCGGCGGCCGCCTCGGCGGCGCCCGCGAAGCGCTGCCCGGGTTCGGCGGCGAGCAGGCGGGCGAGCAACTCCCCGAGCGGCGCAGCGATCTCCGCCAGCGCGCGGAGCGGTCCCTCCGCCTCCGGCTTGACTCCCGTCACCATTTCGGCCAGCACGACGCCCGCCGAGTACAAGTCGCTCGCCGGAGTCGGGAGCCCGCCGGCATGCAGCTCGGGCGCCATGTAGCCGCGCGTGCCCGCCGGCACGCCGGGCAGCAGCACGCCCGCGCGATCGCCGGACTCGCCCGCGATGCCGAAGTCGATCAACTTGAGCGCGTGCTGGTCGTCGAAGAGCAGGTTGTCCGGCTTCACGTCGTTGTGGACGATCCCGCGCGCGTGCACGGCCGCGAGCACGTCGAGGAGCGCGATCGCGATGTCGACCGCTCGATCGACGGGTAGCACGCCGTTCACCGCAAGCTTGTCGCTCAACGATCCCCGGCCGGCGAGCTCCTGCTCGTGCACGATGCCCCAGGGCCCGGGCGGAATGCGCCGCGAGACGACGACGGCCGGGTGCTCGATCGCCTGCGAGAAGCGCTCCTCACCCAGAAAGCGCCAGAAGTTCTCGTCGAGGATTCCTTCCTCGTACCGAAACGTCTTGAGCGCGACCGGCCGCACCTCCTCGCCGCGGCGGGCGACGAAGACGTCCGAAGTTCCACCGCGCCAGATGAGGCCGAGCACACGGCCGTACGCGGGCAGTTCGCTGCCGTCCTGGAAGCGGGCCGGCGGCGACTGGATCACCCGCAGCAGCTCCTGCATCGCGGGCAACTCGCCCGTGCCGGGCGCCCCGCCGAGAGCGCGGCTGCATCCCGGGCTTCCGGGAACGCCGTCCTCGATGTAATGGCCTTCCTGCTGCTCGACCCGGCGCAGCAGGTAGAGATGGCCGAACGCGTCCTGCGCGCGCTTCTCCCAGACGAGCAGCGGAGCGAGGACGAGGAACCAGCCCGTGGCCGGATCGACGAAGAGCGGCACGCCGGCCGGAAGCGTGGGCGGCATCGGCACGCTGCTGCCTCCCGTCGCCGGATACTCGATGTGCGGTCCGAGGAGCACGTCGAAATGATCCGCGGCGACGACGACGAGGCGGTAGCGCGCCAGCGGAAGGAGCGCGAGCAGGGCCTCGCGCAGCGAGGCGCAATCGACCTCGGGCGCGCGCTCGGCATCGATCAGCCGCTCGAGCGGCCGCGGGTCGATCGCCTCCAGCATGCGGGCGAAGGCCTCGACCTGCGCCCATCCCGGCCCTCCCGTGGGGATCGGCGCGCGCAGATCGGTCAGCGAGGGAGGATTGACCGGGCCGCCCTGCTGGACAGCCAGGCGGGCGGCCTGCCGCAGCGCGGCGAGGAACCGCAACGCGACGCGCGCGCACCAGCGGCAGCGGAACGCGAGGTCGCCGCGATCGGCCGCGAGACAGACGCTCTCGTAGGCGAGCGAGACCGGCCGCGGCAGGCGGTACCGCAGGAGGAAATCCTGTTCGTAGCTCTCGAACGTCATGGGGCCCACTCCCCAACCGAAGGACGCGGGCCGGGCCCTCGCCCCGACCGCCTCCCCGCCGACTCTCCCGGATACAGAACCATGTAGGATGGCACCGCGCGCGTCGGGATTCCAGTTCCTTGTGCGCGGGAGGCGATCTAGGATCGGGCCTGGAAAGGAGCCCCATGGATCCGGTGACGCTCGCCGACATCCGCGCCGCATCCGCTCGCATCGCGCCGCACGCCCATCGAACGCCGGTCCTCACCAGCCGGCAGATCGACCGCCTGGCGGGCGCCCGACTGCTCTTCAAGTGCGAAAACTTCCAGCGCGTCGGCGCCTTCAAGTTCCGCGGCGCCTGCAACGCGGTCTTCTCCCTCAGCGACGAAGAGGCGGCGCGCGGAGTGCTCACCCACTCCTCCGGCAATCACGCGGCCGCGATCGCGCTCGCCGCGCGCCTGCGCGGAGTGCCGGCGATCGTCGTCATGCCGACGAACGCCCCGGCCGTCAAGCGCGCGGCCGTCGAGGGCTACGGCGCGCGCATCGTCCCCTGCGAACCGACGCTCGCCGCGCGCGAATCCACGTCGGCGGCCCTGCTCGCCGAGACAGGCGCGACCTTCGTGCATCCCTACGACAACGACCTCGTGATCGCCGGCCAGGGAACCGCGGTGCTGGAGTTGTTGGAGGAAGCGGGCGACCTCGATCTCGTCCTCGCCCCGGTCGGGGGCGGCGGCCTGCTCAGCGGAACGGCCGTCGCCGTGGCGGAGAGCGCCCCCGCAACCAAGGTGATCGCGGTCGAGCCGGCGGGAGCCGACGACGCATGCCGCTCGTTCCGTTCGGGGCGGGTGATTCCTCAGACCGATCCGCGGACGATCGCCGACGGTCTGCGCACCTCGCTCTCCGAACGCACCTTCACCCTGATTCGCCGGCATGTGGCGGACATCGTCACCGTGGAGGACGACGATATCATCGCGGCCATGCGGCTCGTGTGGGAACGGATGAAGATCGTGATCGAGCCTTCGGCCGCGGTACCGCTGGCCGGGTGGCTGGCCGGCAGGATCCGGCTTCCGGCCCGGCGCGTGGGGATCATTCTTTCCGGCGGGAACGTGGACCTCGATCACCTGCCTTGGGTCCGCGCGGCCTCTTAGGCGGCCTCGGCGAAGGACGGCGCGGCCGTCCTTCCCGCGCTCCTCCGCTTTCGCGCTCCTCCCCGCCTGCCCGCTCGCGGCGTTGCGGTCTCGCGGACGGGCGCGATGGGCGCGGCCGTCCTCCAGGGGGCCTGTCGGGACGCCCCGCGGGGCGCGCTCCGAAACGTCTCTCCGGCCGCCCGGTCCGCTCCGACCCGTCCGGCCTTGGCGGACGTTCGGTCCGGCGGGGTCGCTCATCGCT
>Ga0316622_100001386_pt1 | contig 15729 bp, 19 predicted proteins | sample OWC_Aug_OW2_C1_D_FD_207646 | JGI IMG/M metagenome (GOLD analysis project Ga0316622, IMG submission 207646) | Wetland soil microbial communities from Old Woman Creek delta, Ohio, United States - OWC_Aug_OW2_C1_D5_C | ecosystem: Environmental > Terrestrial > Soil > Wetlands | place: USA: Ohio... | reverse complement strand
TGTGACTGGATGCCAGGATCTCAGCGGCCGGAATAAAACCAGCCAGGCAGGGTCGGTTCAAAACCCGCCAGTGTTAGGTTCTATCTTCTTTACCATTTTCAACTTTGCTCTTGCAAGCGGTATCCTTCAGCCGGTAGCTTTTGCCGGTGATTTGGAGTATGTCGGCGCGGCTCAGGAAGCGATCCAGGATGGCGGTGGCCGTGGGGACATCGCCCACCAGCTTGCCCCATTCATCGAGAGGCCGATTTGAGGTCATGATCGTGGATCTGAGCTCATAGCGGCGCATGATGATCTCGAAGAGATACTCTCCGGACTGTTTCGGCAGCTTTTTGAGTCCCATGTCATCGATGATGAGGAGGTCGGGCCTGAGATACCGCTTTATTGCCTTGTCGCTTTCATTGAGCGTTTCGCCCTGAATCAGTTCGCCCACGGTGTCGAAGATCGAGCGATACAGGACGGCATAACCCATTTTTGCCGCCTGGTGTCCGAGGGCCTGCGCCAGATGCGACTTGCCGACGCCGGGAGGGCCGGTGAACAGGATATCGCGCTGTTCACGGATGAACCGGCAGGTGGCCAGGTCCATTATCTGCCTTCTGTGTATGGAGGGGTTGAAGCTGAAGTCAAAGTCCTCGATGGTCTTCACGTCGCGGAATCCCGCGGCCTTGACCCTCCGTTCGATGGCCCTGTCCTGTCTGAGGGCGATCTCATCACCGATAACCAACTCCAGGAACTCCAGGTGGCTGAGCTGGTTGCCCTGGGCCTCCTGCAATCTGACCTCCAAGGAGGACAGGAGCCCGGAGAGCTTCAGACGCTTCAAGGCACCTTTAAGTTGTTGGTTCATTGTCACTCCTTTCATTGTCTGGTAGTTTGAACGAGACGGTCACGAGGTGTTGGTATTCCGACAGAGGCCGGATGATGGGATGGCTTTCCGCGAACTCAAGGTCTTGCTGTGCGGAATGCCTCCTGATAAGCTCTCGTAGAGGCCGCAGCCTGAACATGCCGGCCGCCAGAGCGGTCTTGCTCGCCTGATTGATGGCGCGGGCAGGGTACTTCTTCGCCAGGCATAGGAAGCCCTGCAGCACGCGGACCCCTTCGATCCCCCGGGCATCGAGCATGGCCTTCGCCCACAGGCTCGCCTCCGTGCCGATGATGACGGTCTTGCGCAACAGGTATTCGGCCCCTCGTTCAACGGCCGATATCTTTCGATCGGCCAGATGAGCGCTGCTGGTGTTGAACCTGCCCGGCGCCACCCGGGGATGGAGGGCTATCTGCTCGAACTGTCCATTGAAAACCCTGACCAAACGGCTGTCCCAGCGGACCCACACCTCACGGCCGAGGTACTCGGGTGGGACCGAGTAATACCCTTTTGCCACTTCCACATGACCGTCACGATGCACTTTGCGTCTGCCTTCATGATAGAAGGGAAAGGGCTCAGGGGGCAGAGGCTGAAGAGCGTGCCTTTCAACTTCCTCGAATATCCGGCGAACCTGCTTCTTGGTCGTCCCGTGGATGCGGGTATCGGCCACATCCTTCTCCCACGTGAAGAGGAACTGTCTCTGTTCTGATAAAGAAGAGAACACTCTGCCCTTGAGGGCGTTGTTCTTGACGTACTTGACGCCGCCTTCGATCTTGCCCTTGTGACGGGGCGTGTAGGGTTTCGTGGGGAGGATGACCGTGCCGTAGTGCCGGGCGAACTCCACCACCTTGGGGTTGATGTCCGGATCGAACCAGTCGGCGTTCGTCACCGCGGCCTTGAGGTTGTCTATGACAAGGGTTTTGGGAACACCGCCGAAGGCACGGAAGGCGTTCTCCAACGAGCGGATGAAGTTCTCCGTCGTCTGCCGCCATATCGGCTCACTGTAGCTCTTGCGGGAGTGGCTTAGCGTGATGCGCAGGATATGAGGCCGGCGTCGCGTGCCGTCCTCGATGACCCAGGCTCCGGTGCCGAAATCCACCTGGGCCTCGTGCCCGGGCTCGCACTCCATTCTCCGAAACGGCAGCGGGGTGGTCGCGCCAAGTCTGCGGACGAAACGCTTCACTGAAGAGTACGACCCGGTGAATCCGTGTTCGCTCCTCAGATCCTGCCAGACCCGCTGGGCGGATAATCCGCTGTCGAGTTTCTCCTTGATCAGGTCGTTGAACGGATCGCAGTGGCTGGGCCTTCCCGGGGAACGTCCGGACGCCTCGATGAAGGCCAGGTTCTCCAGCAAGGACCCGGCGGTCGGAATGGCGGCATCTGGACCTTCAGCGTCCCCGGAGCCGGGGGCCACAATGGCGGGTTTTGACCGGCCGAGCCGCAGCCGGTCGTAGCGCGCCACCGTCTCCCGGTCGACGCCGAGCTCCCGCGATATGCGCCGGTACGGCCACTCCTGCTCCAGTAAGCCTATGATTGCGTGGATCTTTGCCATCTTGAGCCTGTTCGACATGTATACCTCCCTTGCAAACGGCAAGACAAGGTATACATCATCTCCTCTCAATAATGGCGGGGTTTGATTCGACCTTAGGTGGCGGGTTTTAAGCGGCCGCTAACAGCAATAGTAGCATCGGAAATCTTCATCCAAACCTAACAGCGCAAGGACATGTTAGTGGCTGAAACCTTGCGCCGGTCGCTCGTCCAGAACAGCCTTTGCTTCGGGAAGAAGATAACGGCGGAATCGGTTCTCGTTTGCAAGGGGGGTCGTTAGCAGATCGTCAACCAGCGTCATTGGGTAAGCGCCGGGACAGCTATTGCGGCCCCTGTGATCAACGAAGACACCAGACCTCGGCGTCCTCTCGTTCTTCAGAACTTGATCACTCGTAGAACCGCTTGGTGTCTTTCTAGACGACCTGGAGGTACACCGGGGTATTCTTGAGCGAGGCCTCCCCGAGCCAGATCTGGACGACGAGGGCGTTGGTATGGGCACGGGCTGAGGCGCGCCCCCCACCCCTACCATCCGTAAGGCCATGACGGTATGTGTATCGATATTGCGATCTTCTTGTAGGGTCCTATCGCTCCCTCACACAGTCGTCTTTTTCGTTGAAGTTCTCTGAAGAAACGTCTCTTTAGGGGCCCCTCACGCCACTCTGTTCAGAAGTCCTCTCTCTCTGGTCAGCTCACATGAGACTCCGAGAGTCTTCTTATGGGCAATCAGAGGCCTTCTTATCTCAAACATCAGTCCTTCCCGGACAGTCTGTGGTCTGACTTGACATTGCCTGCTAATTCAGCATAATCTGATTTATCAGAATATCAAGGGTACAACAACTGCTTGCGGGAGGTGCCGGTGTCCAGGAAGACCAAGACCACATTGTCATGCAGCGTCCCAACACGCCATGAGAGCGCAGCCTGCAAGGTGGACTCCATCGTGAGCATCGACGAGAGGGGCCAAATGGTCCTGCCGAAAGAACTGCGGGAGAGGGCCGGTATCAGAGGCGGTGACAAACTGGCCGTGTCAACGTGGGAAAAAGACGGCGCAATATGCTGCATAACACTCATCAAGGTCGAGGACCTCGTCGGGATGGTCAAAGGCCAGCTCGGCCCCATAATCAAGGAAATCCTATAAGGATTCCGACGCAATGCAAATGAAAACCAACAGACCGCTGCTACGAGATACGAGAGAGACCGCGTCAGTCACCTGCGGTTGCTCAGACCGTCTCAAAAACCTGCAGCTGACCCTGATATCCCAACCCTCTGCGACCCTCACCGGTGGTCCTGTTCCTCCGTGGATCGTGGGCAAGGTGGTGACAGCGGCGGGTGCTGTCAGCAGGGTCTCGACGGAACTTTCCTCTTCCGACCGCTGGGAGCATGTCAGATGCAGGGTGAGCGGCTTCAGGAATGACTACAGGGTCCCTCCCGGCCTGTACGCTGTCGGCGAGCCTGACAGGAACTCCGATGTCCTGGTCAGCGCTAACTACAAGCTCAGTTTCGACTCGCTCAGGCGTGAGCTGCGAGGCTTGAATGCCTGGGTGCTCGTCCTGGACACGAAGGGAATCAATGTCTGGTGCGCCGCGGGCAAGGGGACCTTTGGCACCGAAGAGCTCATTCGGCGGATCGATCTGACACATCTGGCAAAGATCGTGGAGCACCGGAGGCTTATCGTCCCGCAGTTGGGCGCACCCGGCGTCAGCGGCTACAGGGTCAGCCGTGCAACAGGGTTCAGGGTTCTCTTCGGCCCTGTCCAGGCGAGGGACATAGTAGCCTATGTCAATGCAGGGTACAAGGCCTCGAGACAAATGCGCACCATCAGGTTCAGCCTCGTTGACAGACTCATTCTCACTCCCATGGAGATCATCCCAGCCATGAAGAAGTACCCTCTTTACGCCTTGCTCGTACTGGGCATTTTCGGCTTCCAGCCGTCGGGAATCATCTTCAGGGACGCCCTGTCCGGCATGCCTTTTCTCCTTCTGGGCCTGATAGCGGTCCTGGCAGGGGCTTTTCTCACGCCTCTCCTTCTGCCGGTCATCCCTTTCCGGTCCTTTGCGGTCAAGGGCTGGCTCGTCGGCATGCTGGCCGTCAGCCTGGCTATGCTGTTCTTGGCCCCGTCAAGCGCTGTGCTGCTGGCCTTAACCTATGTATTCTTCCCCCTTGTCAGCTCCTATGTGGCCCTCCAGTTCACTGGTGCGACGACCTTCACGGGCATGGCAGGGGTCAAGAAGGAGCTGAAGTTCGCCGTCCCCGTGTACCTTGTCTCTGGGGCGGTCTCGGCAGTGCTTATCATTGCCTTCAAGCTCGGCCAGTGGGGTGTCCTGTGAAGTACCTTGCGGACGTGGCCAGCCTTGAGATCGTGCGCGGGAAGTGCACCGGCTGCGGCATCTGCCTGGAGGTCTGTCCTCATGGCGTCTTTGCCATCAGGGATAAGAAGGCCGTCATTACTGACAGGGACAAGTGCATGGAGTGCGGGGCCTGTGAGAACAACTGCGCCTTTGATGCCCTCCAGGTGGACAAAGGGGTCGGGTGCGCCACAGCACTTATCAATAGCATGATCACCGGCGGTGAGCCTGCCTGCGGCTGCAGCGCCCCTGAGAAGCCGGGTTGCTGCTGAGCAATCTGACTCTCGGCTTCGTCCTAAAGCTGTGCAACAGAGCGACGTCCAGTTCGATGAAGTCTTCACCGCATTCTACCCCAGAGTGCTTGCCTATGTGACACGTCGTGTTGGACCGCAGGACGCTGAGGACGTTGCCCAGGAAGCTTTTCTCAAGATCAACAAAGGCTTGCGGAACTTCAGAGGCCAGTCGGCGCTGTCGACCTGGGTGTACCGGATCGCCACAAACGCGGCACTGGATAGGCTGCGGAGGGAGGCTCGCCGCAGCCTGAAGGAGGGCGACTCTTCCTGTGCCCTTGAGGAGAGGACGGGCAGCGAGGACGTGACTGAAGGCCTCCTGAATGCCGAGGCCCCGCTGAACCCGGAACAGCAGGCGATCAGACGGGAGATGAACGCCTGCTTAAGGAGCGTCATAGACAGCCTCCCCCCCGCCTATCGTACTTCACTCGTTCTCAGCGACCTTGAGGGCATGACTAACAAGGAGATTGCCGAGGTGCTGGGGGTCACGGTCGATTCCGTCAAGATCAGACTGCACCGAGCCAGAAGCAGACTGAAGAAGGCACTCGAAGACCGCTGCATCTTCTACCGTGACGAGCGGAACGAACTCGCCTGTGACCGTAAGGTCCCCATCATGACCCTCGGGAGGAAGCGGTGAGAGGCGTATCTTTTCCATCCATGCCTTCGTCTAAAAGGGTAAAGGGAGGTGCATGAAATGTTCGCTCAAACGGTAGCCGGATCTGAACACTGGTGGATCTTCCCCCTTCTGATGATTGCCGTCTGCGCTTTCATGATGTGGAGAGGAATGGGAATGGGGTGCATGATGAGGGGCATGCAGTCTCATTGTGAAAAGGAGCGCTCGGGGAGCGTTACTTCGGAATCGGCTCTCGACATCCTGAACAAACGCTATGCGCTCGGTGAGATAGGCAAGGAGGAATACGAGGAGAAGAAAAAGGCGATAAAGGATCAGAAGTAGGTCAGCGGCTCCCCTATGCGGCCGGGGGCCGAGCGTAGGTCACTCTGAAGATCGAGTCCGCCAGCCACTTGCGGAAGGCGGGGTTGTCGCTGAATTGCTTGAAGAGCTCCGTATCATCCTTTAGCACCGCGGTCATGACGCGCGTCAAGGCCTTGTCGTGCTCAATACGTGCGTTCTGCCTGTCGGAGTGCTGCTTGGCGTTCTGGTAGGCCTTATCGGCTGAGACCTTGATGCGGCGAGGGGAAAGATGAGGGGCCAGTTGATGGACATCATAGTCCTCGGTATTAACTCCGGACTCAGCCAGGAGGAGATCATGAACCTCAAGTGGCAGAGCGTTGACCTTTCGCGGAGAGTGCTCGTGAGCACCCGCGAGAAGACTGATGTCACCCGCACAATTCCCCTCTGCCAGAGAGTTATTTCAATGCTCACCGGGAGAGCAAGGGTCAAGAGCATTTCCGGCTACGTATTCCACAACGGCGCTCACAAAAGGATCGACCGATGGAAGCTGAAAAGCCAATTCAACGCAGCCGTCAAGGCAGCTGGCATTGCACACCTTCGATTCCATGATCTGCGGCATACCTTTGCAACGCGGCTTGTCCAAGCCGGCGTCGACATTTACAAGGTGTCGAAACTTCTCGGGCACAAGGACATTGCAACAACGCAACGCTACGCACATCACTACCCTGAAAGTTTGCGTGACGGCGTTGAGGTTCTTGATCGCTGCTACAATTCTGCTACAGTTGAGGCAGCGAGCGGGAGATGAGGTTCGCTAAGTCATTGAAAAGAAAGTACCCCCTGCAGGGATCGAACCTGCGACACCAGGTTTAGGAAACCTGTGCTCTATCCTACTGAGCTAAGGGGGCTCAAAGGTCAACAGATTTATTATACTATAAAATAAACGGTTGAAACGTTGCTGGCGGCTAAAGGGCTCTGTCATACGGCCCCTGTACCGTCGCCATTCGGGCACTTACACGCAAGGGTCTGCATAACCACGTGATTCCGCATATCGATTACAGTCTCTGCGAGGGATGCGGCGCCTGCGCCGAGCATTTCCCGCTCTTCTTCGTGATGAGGGATGACAAGGCGTGGCTCATCAACCACGACCAGTTCTCACCCGAAGAGGACAGGGGGGTCCTCTACTGTTGCCCTTACGGGGCGATCACAATCGAGTAGCAGCGGATTGAGGGGCGTGTCCGCCTCAGCGCTTTCGAGACAACAGGTCAAACACTGCGTCAACGGCCTCATCGGCGCCCTTTGCGTGGACGATGCCTTGAATGTCCCAGGTCCGGAGCCCTACAACGGGTTTCCCCGTTTTCAGCGCAAAAGCGATCTCCGAGAGGGTGCCGTACTCGCCGCCGACAGCAATCAGGGCATCGGCAGTGCGGACAATGATGATGTTTCTGCCCTCGCCGAAACCAGTGGCAACCGGCACGGTGATGTGGGGGTTGGCCTCGTCAGGGTCGGAATTCGGCAGAATGCCGACGGTGAGGCCCCCCTCGCGTGAGGCGCCCTTGGCAGCGGCTTCCATAACCCCGCCCAGCCCACCGCAGACAAGGATCGCCCCCCTTCGGGCGATGGCTCCTCCAACCTCCTCAGCGACACTATGCGTGCGATCGTCGGCCTTTCCGGCCCCGATGACACCTATGATCGGTCGTCTTGATTCCACGCTGATTCCCCTGCGGCTGTATTTCCTGACTGACGGCTGCTTACTATCGACTCATGAGCGCCGAATGTTTCATGGCATCCTGCCCCGCTGCGGGAACGAGCCCGTAAGGTATAATCATTCTACCATGCGTCGCCCTGCGGGCTGAGCGGTCACCGCCGTACGGTGTCACAAGGGCAATCGGGGGCCGTCATTCTCCCTGACCGGTGGGCTCGGGACCGGACATGTCGGCCTCATTCCTTGAAAATCAACCATTGTTTATGCTAAATTTTTTTCTTACATATCACACGCCCCCAAAGGGTCCTCCCATGGTCCCCTGGGGCCTCTCTTTGAGCAAGGCCCCTGCGGGTGAAGAGGACAGGGCGGAGGAAGAACCAGGAGGAATCGCAGTATGAGTGTTGTGACCATGAAGGAGTTGCTTGAGTCGGGTGTCCACTTTGGCCACCAGGTGAAGAGATGGAACCCCAAGATGAAGAAGTTCATCTTCGGCGAGCGGAATGGCATCCACATTGTAGACCTTCAGAAGACTTTGAAGGGGATTGAAGAGGCCTATAACTACGTGAGGGCTGTGGCGTCCTCGGGATCGTCGATACTCTTCGTCGGCACCAAGAAGCAGGCCCAGGATGCAATCGCCGAGGAATCCCGGCGCTCAGGCGCCTATTACGTGAACAACCGGTGGCTCGGGGGGATGCTCACGAACTTCACCACTGTCAGAAAAAGCATCGAGCGTCTCAAGAAGATCGAGGCCATGAAGGAGGACGGCACCTTCGGCGCCCTGACCAAGAAAGAAGTGGCAAGCCTCGAGAAGGAGAGAGAGAAGCTCGAGAAAAACCTGAGCGGCATCAAAGACATGAATGGCCTGCCCGGTGCTGTCTTCATAATAGACCCGAAGAAGGAGCGCATCGCTGTGGCAGAGGCCAGGAGGCTCTCCATTCCCATAGTCGCCATTGTCGACTCCAACTGCGACCCCGACGAAATCGACTACGTCATCCCGGGGAACGATGACGCCATCAGGGCGGTGAAGCTCATCTCCTCAAAGATGGCCGAGGCCATCATCGAAGGCAAGGGAGCTTATGCGAAAGCCCTTCAGGAGGAACTCGATAAGGCACAGGCTGAGGAGAAGGTTTCCCAGGAGGAAGGCGCAAAGGAGGTTGCAGAATGACAGTGACCGCTGAAATGGTGAAGGAACTGCGCGAGAAGACCGGCGCCGGTCTCATGGATTGCAAGAAGGCTCTTGCGCAGACGAGCGGCGACGCGGAGAAGGCCCTTCAGGTCCTCAGGGAGAAGGGGCTTGCCACGGCAGCCAAGAAGTCGGGCCGTACCGCTTCGGAGGGTCTGATCTCATCTTACATCCATATGGACAAGCTGGGCGTCCTGGTGGAGGTCAACTGCGAGACGGATTTCGTGGCCCGGACCGAGGATTTCAAGAACCTCGTGAAGGACATCGCCATGCAGGTGGCCGCATCAAACCCCCTGTACGTCAGCAGAGATGACGTGCCTGCCGAGATCATCGAGAAGGAGCGCGAAATCTACCGCGCCCAAGTGACGAACAAACCGCCCCAGGTCGTGGAGAAGATCGTCGAGGGCAAACTGGAGAAGTTTTATTCCGACATGTGCCTCCTCGACCAGATCTTCATCAAAGACCCCGAACAGAAACTGAAAATCAGCAACCTCATCACCGAGAAGGTCGCCAAGCTCGGGGAGAACATCGTGGTACGGCGTTTTGCCCGGTTCCAGCTCGGCGAGGGAGTGGAGAAAGTATCGGCGTGCTGAAGAAGCCAGCGGCCGGAAAGAAGACGGGGCCTCCTCAGGCTCAGGAGGTGCGATACAGGCGCATCCTCCTGAAGCTCAGCGGTGAGGCCCTCATGGGCGACAAAGGCTACGGGATAGATCCCGCCACTGTGGCGTACATGGCCGAGGAGATCAGAAAGGTGGTCTCGCTCGGCGTGGAGGTCGCGGTGGTCATCGGCGGGGGAAACATCTTCCGGGGGGTCGAGGCCTCTCTCGAGGGAATGGAGAGAGCCTCGGCCGACTACATGGGCATGCTCGCCACCGTCATCAACGCCCTGGCTCTGCAGAATGCCATCGAGAAGCTCGGCCTCGAGACGAGGGTCCAGTCCGCCATCGACATGAGGGAACTCGCTGAACCTTATATCAGGCGCAAGGCGATCCGGCACCTCGAGAAGGGGAGGATTGTCATTTTTGCCGCCGGCACCGGGAACCCCTATTTCACCACCGACACGGCCGCGGCACTGAGGGCCATGGAGATAGGGGCCGAGGTGATCATGAAGGGAACCAAGGTTGACGGCGTCTACAGCGCCGACCCTGTCAAGGATCCCGGAGCAACGAAATACGATGCCATCACCTATCTCGACGTCCTCAAGAAGAACCTCGGCGTGATGGACTCCACCGCGATAAGCCTCTGTATGGACAACAACCTACCGATAGTTGTCTTCAATATCAGAAAACAAGATAATATCACTCGAATCATCAGGGGAGAGCAGTTGGGAACCCTGGTCCTGAAGAAATGAGCGGGGTGCGACCATGCAGGAGATAAAGAAAAAGTGTGCTGAAAGGATGGCGAGTGCCGTAGACTCTCTCAAGAGGGACTTCGGATCCATCAGAACCGGCAGGGCTTCGCTTTCCCTGCTGGACTCGATCCGCGTGGACTACTACGGCACCCTGACGCCGCTGACACAGGTGGCGACTCTGGGCGTACCCGAAAGTCGCCTCATAACGATCCAGCCCTGGGAATCGAAGGTCATCGGCGAGATCGAGCGGGCAATCCTGAAGTCCGACCTTGGCCTCACGCCGAGTAACGACGGCAAGACGGTCAGGCTCAATATCCCCCCCCTGACCGAAGAGCGGAGGAAACAGCTTGTGAAAGTGGTCAGAAAGCGGACGGAAGAGGCGAGAGTCGCCGTGAGGAACATCCGGAGGGATATCATCGAGGAGATCAAGAAGTCGGAGAAGGAGAAGCACTGGAGCGAGGACGACGTCAAGAAGTTCCAAGAGGAGATACAGAAGCTGACCGACTCATACATCCAAAAAGTTGAAGAAGTCCTTCAGCACAAAGAGAAGGAGATCATGGAGGTCTGACATGGCCGTGAACAGCAACTTTATGGTGAAAGTGCAGGATGCGAAGCTGGCCGACATCCAGAAAGCGCTCGAGGGCGCCGGCATAAAGGTGAGGAGCATTGTTGAGGTCTTCAAGGAGGAGGTCGAATCCCCGCAGCCTCAGGCCTGATCGCTCACGGACAGAACCGATGACGGTCAGACACCCTGAGTGGGACAGGAGGTCCAATGCCAACGAAGCCGAAGACAACGAAGAAGCCCAAGCTCGGTGAGGCGGTCGAGGACGAGAAGACCCGGAAGGAGCGGCTCAGGAAGCTCCTCGTGGACAAGAGGGAATCCCTGGTAAAGGAAGCCAAGACCGAGATCAAGAAGTATATTACGGGTGAGAAGAGACAGCTGGTGGAGTCGGTCCTCGACGACGGGGACCTTTCGGTCATGGATCTGTCCGAGGACATCAGCCTCAAGCAGCTCAGCACCCACCGAGAGACGCTGATCAAGATAGACACCGCCCTGAGAAAGCTGAACGAGGGGACCTACGGGTTCTGCGAGGAGTGCGGAGACGAGATCAGCGAGCAGAGGCTCAAGATCATGCCCTTTGCCATCTTCTGCAGAGACTGCCAGGAGGCCCGGGAGCTCCGCGAGAAATTCGAACGCGAAGAGACGTAGGCTTTTCCCCGGCGGGGCGCCCTCGCCGGGCCGTCAGTACCTGACGCTCTCAAGGAACAGCCCCTGAGGCGGGGCGGTCGGTCCTGCCAGGGACCTGTCACCGGAACGCAGGATCTCTTCCACGCGGCCGGGTTCCATCCTGCCCCTGCCGACCTCGACAAGCGTTCCCACGATGTTTCTCACCATGTGCCTGAGGAAACCGTCAGCTTCAACGGTGACCTTCAGGAACCGGCCGCTGAGCGTTGCCGTCATAAAGCCGATGTGGTCGGCTTCATCGAGACCGATGCTGAAGACCGTCCGGGTTGAGGTCATCGCCCCGCACCCGCTCCCCCGAAGGGCTGCGAAATCGTGTCTCCCGGTCAGCGCGGGCAGACATGCTCTCATGGCCTCACGGTCGAGCGCGCAGGGAACCGCCCAGACGAACCTTCGCAGAAAGGGCGGGACAATCCCCTCGTTCCAGATGATATAGAAGTAGCGCTTGCTCAAGGCGTGATAGCGGGGATGAAAGCCGTCGGGCACATGGGCGGCTCCCACAATCCTGATATCGTCCGGCAGCATGGCATTGACTGCCCTCCGGAAGGTCTCAGCCGTCAGCCGCGACGAGGTCAGGAAGGCCGCCACCTGACCGAGGGCATGAACCCCGGCATCGGTCCTGCCTGCCGCGGCGAGGCCGACGGACTCTCCGGTGATCTTTGCTATGCCGCTGCAAAGGGTCCCCTGGACCGTCGGTTCTCCGGACTGTGTCTGCCAGCCGTGATACTCCGTGCCCTCATACTGAATGTCGAGCCGGATGTTCCTCACGTCTGATGGACGGGAACAGTGAAGAAGAAGGCTGCACCCTCACCCGGGCTGCCCTCTGCCCAGACCCTTCCACCGTGACGCTGAATGATTCTCTGCACGATCGAGAGTCCCACGCCGGTGCCGCCAAAGTCCTCCGCAGAGTGAAGCCGCTGGAAGACCCCGAAGAGCTTGGCGGCTTTGTGGGGGTCAAAGCCTGCACCATTGTCTCTCACAAAGTATACGTTCTCATCGTCCTCAACGACCCCCCCGATCTCTATGACAGCCCGCTCCTTGCGGCTTGTGAACTTGATCGCGTTCGAGATAAGGTTGGTCAGGACCTGACGGAGCATCGCCTGGTCTCCACGGGCAGGCGGGAGCGGACCAATCGCGGTGTCGATGACTCTCCCGGCCACGGTGGGAACAAGATCCTCAAGGACCTCACGGGCCAGGTCGTTCATCGAGACGTCGGAGACCCTCAACTGCTGACGGGCCGAACGGGAGAAGGCGAGCAGCGCGTCGATCAGCTTCTCCATCCTGTCGGCCGTGGCCTTTATGGTGCTCAGCATCTCCTGCCCGCCGTCATCGAGGGCATCGCGGTAGCTCTTCATGAGCATGCGCGTGAAGCCGCCTATGACTATGAGGGGCGCCCGCAGGTCGTGGGACACCGAGTAGTTAAAGGCGTCGAGATCCCTGTTTGCGGCGGTCAGCTCAACCACACGTTCCTGGAGCTGCCTGTTCAGACTCCGGATCTTCTCCTCCGACTTCTTCTGCTCGGAAATGTCCCGGGTCACATTGATTATGCAGGGAACCCCGTCGAGGTCGATCAGTTCTGCCGACCGGGACATGGTAAGGATCTCGCCCGACTTCATGCGGAACCTCACCTCGTGATTCCTGAGTTCGCCCTGCTCGAGGAGGAGCCTCACCGTCTCAGCCCGCTGTGAGTAGTCGGCCCAGAGATTGAGGTCTGTCGAGGTTTTGCCGATCACCTCCTCACGCCTGTAGCCGGTGATTCTCAGGAAAGCATCATTGACATCGACAAAGCGCCCGTCGGCCAGCGTGCTGATGACAATCCAGTCGGGGCTGGACCTGAAGACCTTGGAGAACTTCTCCTCAGACCTTCTGAGACGCTCCTCCATCGCCTTCTTTTCAGTGATATCCCTGATGATGCCCTGGTAGCCCTCCACGCAGCCGTCCGGAGCGTACCGGACAGACGAAGTCAGAAGGCAGGTCATCGTCGAACCGTCCTTCTTCTTGAAGAGCACCTCATAGTCCTTCACTGTCCGGCCCTTCTCTATTTCGGCCTGGAAGACTTCACGGTCAGCGGGGTTCAGGTAAAGATCCCTGAAATGCAGCCCCGTGAACTCCTCGCGGCCGTAGCCGAAGAGCCTCAGCCATGCTGGGTTGACGTCGAGGATCCTTCCCTCACGGGAGGATATGTAAAGCGCATCAGCAGAGTCCTCGAAAAAGCTCTCATGACACTCAGCGAAGGACCTGGGGCCGGCTGCCGCCGTTTCCTGCCTCACCCCACCCCCAAGGTCATCGAGGCTGTGGCGCACTTTCTCAAGTTCCTGAATCAGTTGTTTTTTTGTCTTATTCTGGTCTTTCACCGCTTCCTGATAGTGTGAACGAATGTTAATCTCCTGCCAGGCGGCAGAGCATAGGAATTATAGCAGTTTCTCCTTCCACTGAGGAGCCCATCGAGCGTACAGGCGGCACAAAACATGAGGCATTACAGAAACATGAGGCGAAAGCCGCCCCATCCCGGCGTCTCTGTCCCGTCACCGCCCCAGGGCGTCTTAGGTTATAATACAGCACCACAAAAAATGAGGGCCACATGATTCATCATACATTCTCATTTCTTCACGGCATCGGAGAGCGGCTCGAACGGCGTTTCTGGAGAAGCGGTATCCTCACCTGGGACGACTTCATCGCCGCAGAGGGGATCGAAGGTCTGGGGCCGGAGAGCAAGAGCCTCTACGACTCACAGTTGACAGCCCATGCAAAACATCTCGCACAGGGTGACGCCCGCCATTTTGCCCGCACCATGAAGCGGCGGGATCACTGGAAACTCTATGAAGTCTTCGGGGGTGAGGCCGTCTGTCTCGACATCGAAACAAACGGGCTAAGGCCTGAGTATGGAGGATACGCGACGGTCGTGGGCCTCTATGACGGCTACGACTGGACCTGCCTGGTGAAGGACGAGAACCTGACAACCGATAACCTCAACCGCGCCCTGTCGGGCTACAAGTGCCTGATCACCTTTTACGGTGCAGCCTTCGACGTCCCTTTCCTCCAGCGGTGCTTCCCCGGCGTCAGGTTCGACATTCCTCATTTTGACCTCTGCTTTGCCGCCCGGAGAGTCGGCTTCAACGGGGGGCTCAAGAAACTCGAGGTCGAATGCGGCGTCTGCCGGGAAGAAGCAGTCAGGGGTCTGAACGGCTACGATGCCGTCAAGCTCTGGGATCGGGCAGAGCGGGGAAGCCTGGAGGCCAGAAATCTCCTCCTCGTTTACAACAGGGAGGATACGAGGAACCTCCTGGCCCTGGCGGGACTTCTCTACAGGAAACTCAAAGTTTCGACCGGTATTGAACAGTTCGTCACCTGTGGAATTGCTTAAGGGCTTTCTCTCCTACCTTTCAGTCGAGCGGGGGCTGTCGGCGAACACGGTGCAGTCCTACCAGAGAGATCTTCAGGGGTTCATGACATACCTCAAAGACCGGGCCGGAGACCTGGGATCCTTTACCAGAGAGGATATCACGGGGTACCTCGGCAGATTGAGGGACGCCGGATACGCTCCTTCCAGCATGGCCAGGTTTACCTCAGCCCTCAAAAGCCTTTGCAGGTATCTTCTGGTCGAACGGCTCATCACCGAGGACCCTTCGGACAACCTCCACACCCCGAAACAGTGGGAGCGGCTTCCGAAAGCCCTGTCGGTCGACCAGATGAAGGAACTCCTCGGCACCCAGCCGGATGCATCGATGTGGCCCCGGGATTCGGCGATGCTCGAACTGCTCTACTCCTCGGGTCTCAGGGTCAGCGAGATCATCTCCCTCAAGGTCAACGACCTGAACTTTGACGCTGGCTTCGTACGGGTCATGGGAAAGGGTTCGAAGGAACGGATCGTACCGTTCAACAGCCGGGCCGGGTCAAAGCTCACGTCATACATGAGGGAACTCAGGCCGCGCCTGCTCAAGAGAAGGGAATCACCCTATCTGTTCCTTACCTCCCGGGGCGCTCCCATGACCAGGCAGCGCTTCTGGCAGGCCCTCAAGAGCTACGGGAGACAGGCGGGCGTGAATGTGTCGCCCCATGCGGTCAGACATTCCTTTGCCACGCATCTGTTGGAAGGCGGCGCCGATCTCAGGTCGGTCCAGAAGATGCTCGGCCATGCCGACATTTCGACCACTCAGATATACACAAAGGTTTCGGCCGAAAGAATACGGAGGGTCTACCGGGAGCATCACCCGCGGGCGAAATAGCACCGGGGGCGGCGATTCTCGAGCCACACAAGCGCCCAGTAGCCTCCATAAGCCGTACGCGTCCGTTTTGTTTGT
>Ga0316622_100001385_pt1 | contig 15731 bp, 14 predicted proteins | sample OWC_Aug_OW2_C1_D_FD_207646 | JGI IMG/M metagenome (GOLD analysis project Ga0316622, IMG submission 207646) | Wetland soil microbial communities from Old Woman Creek delta, Ohio, United States - OWC_Aug_OW2_C1_D5_C | ecosystem: Environmental > Terrestrial > Soil > Wetlands | place: USA: Ohio... | reverse complement strand
CGAAATCTTTCTTCCGGATGAACGTGTTGATGAACGCCGCCCACTCCACGACGTGGATCTTGGCATCGATCCCGACCGCGCGAAGCCGGCGCTGGATGATCTCCGCCGTCTGCTGGCGGACCAGGTTTCCCTGGTTGGTCCGGATCGTGAAGCTGAACGGTTTCCCGTCTTTCTCCAGGATCCCGTCGGCGGTGGCGCGCCTCCAGCCGGCCTCGGCCAAGAGCGCCTTGGCCCGCTCCGGATCGAAGGGGAACGTCTTCACGTCGTCCTTGTACCACCATGTGCCCGGTTTGTACGGCCCAACCGCAGGGCGACCCAGGCCGAGGAGCACCCCCTCGATGATTTCCTGCTTGTTGATGGCGTGCGCGATGGCCTGCCGCACGCGCTTGTCCCGAAAGCGGGCGTCCAGCAGGTTGAACCCGAGGTAGGCGTAGCTGTTGGAAAGGTACCGGTAGCGGTGAAACGCCTTGAGAAACGCCGGGAACTCCGTCTGCCGCCGGTACTGGATCGGCGTCAGCGACGCCAGGTCGATGTTCCGGCCCTTCAGCTCGAGGAAGATGGTGGACTGGTCGGGGATGATCCGGTAGACAACCCGCTTGATGTACGGCCGGCCCTCGAAATAGTCTGGGTTCGCCTCCACGACGATCTTCTCGCCGGTCTTCCATTCGCCGAACCGGTAGGGGCCGCTCCCCACGGGAAACTTATTCTGCCGCGTCGTCCGGAGATCCACCCCCGCCTTCCAGGCGGGCTGCAGGATGTGCCGCGGCAGGATCCAGAGCCCCCACGAGAGGAGGGCCGGCGCGTAGGGCTTCTCGTAGGTCACCCGGTAGGTGTGTCGGTCCACAACCTCGGCCTGCCGGACCTGCCGGAACGGCTCGCCGTACGCCGTCGGTGTCTTCGGGTCGATCATGTAGCGATACGTGAAGTCCACGTCCTCCGCCGTGAGCTCCTCCCCATCATGCCACTTGACGCCCTTGCGCAGGTAGAACGTGAGGGTCATCTCGTCCTTGGAGATGTCCCAGCGCTCCGCCAGCTCCCCTTCCGGTCGCAGCTCCTTGTCGGTCCGGATGAGATTCGAGTAGATGAGGCCGCCGATCTCGTGGGAGGCGGAGTCGCTGGTGATGTTGGGGATGAGGCCGCTGATGTCCCCGATAGAGGCCTGGACCAGCGTGTCGCCGTAGGCGGGACCCCCCTCGGCGGCGCTGGACTCGGAGACGGACTCCGTCCGCCCGCACGCCGCCACGGGAAAGGCGCCAAGCAGGGAGAGAAACGCGCGCCGACTGAGATGAGTGAGCGCGGTCACTACTTCCCTGGAGCGGGCGCCGCTGGGGCCGGAGACGCCGGTGCGGCGGGAGCCGAGGACGCAGGCGTCGGGCGGTCGGCGGGAACCACGGTGGTTCCCCCCCGCTGCGACGCGAGCAGGGTGAGCGCGATGGACATCACCATGAACAGGACGGCCAGGACGGTGGTCGCCTTCGAGAGAAAGGTGGCCGCGCCGCGGCCGCCGAACACGGTCTGGCTGGACCCGCCGCCGAAGGCGGCGCCGATGTCGGCCCCCTTGCCGCTCTGCAAGAGCACGATCAAGATCAAGCCAGAGGCAATCAGGATGTGGAGAAACGACAGCGCGATGTACATGCAACCTCCCGTTCACTACCACGATGCTCGGGGCGGCATGCAGCCGCTCCCGAGACTACCCGCGGAACCGGACGATCTTGGCGAACGAAGCTGCATCCAGGCTGGCGCCGCCCACCAGGCCGCCGTCGATGTCTGGCTGCGCCATGAGCGCAGCGACGTTGTCCGGCTTGACGCTCCCGCCGTACAGAATGCGAACCGCCTGCGCCGCCGCCGGATTCGCCGCCTGCGCGACGACGCCGCGAATGAATGCGTGGGCCTCCTGGGCCTGCGCCGGGGTGGCCGTCTTCCCGGTGCCGATGGCCCAGACCGGCTCGTAGGCGACAACGAGGCGCGGCGACGTCAGGTGCCGGGCGAGGCCGTTGCGCACCTGCCGCTCCAGCACGGCAAAGGTTTGCCCGGCTTCCCGCTCGGCGAGGGTCTCGCCCACGCATGCGATGCAGCCGAGGCCGTGCGCCAGGACCGCCTCGACCTTCTTGTCCACGGTGGCGTCGGTCTCGCCGAAGAACTGCCGCCGCTCGGAGTGGCCCACGATGCAGTGGCTGCACCCGAGGTCTGCGATCATGGGCACGGCCACCTCGCCGGTGAACGCGCCTTCCTTCTCCCAGTAGCAGTCCTGCGCCCCGATGGCCACGCAGGATCCCTTGGCCGCCTCGATCGCAGCCGGAAGCGCGGTGAAGGGCGGGCAGATCACCACCTCTACTTCATCCACGCCCGCGACGAGACCCGCCAGGGTTCGGATCGTGTCCCCTGCCTGCCGAGCCGTCTTATACATCTTCCAGTTGCCTGCCATCACCGGCATTCGCATGAGCGCTCCTATTGATTAGTCAATCGGTCATTTGATCAAAACGACGATTGGTCGAGAAGTCGCCGACTAAGGGCGCGACGCTCCTCCGATACGAATTGATTACTCGACGAGTTGACTCGTCACTACTTATCGGTCAAGGCCGCCACGCCCGGAAGCTCGATACCCTCCAGGAACTCCAGGGACGCGCCGCCTCCTGTCGAGATGTGGGTCATCCGGTCCGCCACGCCCGCCTGATTCACGGCGGCCACCGAATCGCCGCCGCCCACGATGGACGTCGCCCCGCTCTCGGCGATGGCGCGCGCGACGGCGAAGGTCCCTTCGCGGAAAGGCGCCATCTCGAACACTCCCATCGGCCCGTTCCACACCACCGTCTTGGCCGACCGGATCGCCGCGGCAAAGGCCTGACGCGCCTTGGGCCCGATGTCCAGCCCCATCCACCCTGCCGGGATCGCGGTGCTGTCCGCCGCGCGCGTCTCGGCGTCGGCCGCGACCGTCTGGGCGATCACATGATCCGCGGGGAGCAGGAACGGTACGCCCTTGCCTTGCGCGGCGTCCAGCACCTCGCGCGCCACGTCCAGCTTGTCGGCCTCCAGGAGCGACTTCCCGATCTCCATCCCCTGGGCCTTCAGGAACGTGTAGGCCATGCCCCCGCCGACCAGCAGCGTATCCACCTTGGCCACCAGGTTCTTCAGGACGCCGATCTTGTCCGACACCTTGGCGCCGCCCAGGATCGCCACAAATGGGCGGTCCGGGTTCGTCATGGCGCGCCCCAGATACTCCAGCTCCTTGGCCATCAGGAAGCCGGCGGCTGACACCGGCACGAACTTCGTCACCCCCACGGTGGACGCGTGCGCCCGGTGGGCCGCACCGAAGGCGTCGTTCACGAAGACGTCGCAGAGCGCCGCCAGCGCCCGGCTCATGGCCTCGTCGTTCTTCTCGTCCCCGGCGTGGAACCGACAGTTCTCCAGCATGAGAACCTGGCCCGCGGCGAGGGTGGCCGCGGCCGCCTCCGCGGCCGCGCCGATGCAATCGGGCGCCATGCCGACGGGTTGACCGAGGAGGGCGGACAGGCGCGTGGCGGCGGGCGCCAGGCTCATGGCGGGCACGGCCTGCCCTTTGGGACGGCCCAGGTGCGACACCAGCAGCACCTTGGCCCCCTTGCCCTGGGCGTACCGAATCGTGGGCAGTGCCGCGCGGATGCGGGTGTCGTCCGTCACCTCCAACCGCTCGTTCAGCGGAACGTTGAAATCCACCCGCACCAGGACCCGTTTACCCGCCAGGTCCAGATCGGCGATGGAAAGCTTGGCCATGCCGTCACCTCGCTCGCGCGTCCGGCCGCGGACACTCCCGCGCCCGGACGCCACGCCACGCGTCGCGGAGAATCCGCTTACTGCCGAGACGCGATGTACTTGACCAGATCGCGCACCCGGCAGGAATAGCCCCACTCGTTGTCGTACCAGGCCAGGACCTTCAGCATGGTGCCGTCCACCACGGACGTCGAGGCACCATCGACGATGGACGACAGCGGGTTTCCGTTGAAGTCCACGGAGACGAGCGGTTCGTCCGTGTACCCCAGAATCCCCTTCAATTCGCCCTCGGCGGCCCTCTTGAGCGCCCCATTGACGGCCTCGGCGGTCACCGGCTTCTCCATCTCGGCCACCAGGTCCACCAGGGAGACGTTCGGGGTGGGCACGCGAATGGCCACGCCGTGTATCTTGCCCTTCAACTCCGGCAGGACCAAGCCGACCGCCTTGGCCGCCCCGGTGCTCGTGGGGATCATGGACATCCCTGCGGCGCGCGCCCGCCGCAGGTCCTTGTGGGGGAGGTCCAGGATCTGCTGGTCGTTGGTGTAGGAGTGGATGGTCGTCATGAAACCGTGCCGGATGCCGAAGTTCTGGAGGAGCACCTTGGCGACCGGCGCCAGGCAGTTCGTGGTGCAGGAGGCGTTCGAGATGACGCGGTGCTTGGCCGGATCGTAGCGGGTCTCGTTCACGCCCAGCACGATCGTGATGTCCTCGTCGTTGGCGGGGGCCGAAATGACCACGGTGCGGGCGCCCGCGTCGAGGTGTTTGGCCGCGCTGGCCCGGTCCGTGAACCGGCCCGTGGATTCCACGGCCACCTCGACCCGCAGATCCTTCCAGGGCAGGGCGGACGGATCCTTGCTGGCCAGTACCCGGATCTCCTTGCCGTTCACGATCAAGCTCTGATCCTTGGCCTGCACCGTGCCCGGGAAGACGCCGTGGACCGAGTCGTACTTGAGCAGGTGGGCCAAGGTCTTGGCATCGGTGATGTCGTTGACCGCCACGATGTCCAGCGCGCCGTCGCCGCACGCCGCCCGGAAGAAATTGCGCCCGATGCGACCGAAGCCGTTGATGCCAACTCGCGTTGCCATGCCGTCCTCCTTGGAATCGCCACAGAATGTCAAAGTCCGCCCGAAACCAGGGGTTGCGGTTTCGGAGCCGTGCGATGTTAGTGGAACGCCCGGGAATTGTCAAAACATATCGGAGTGCCGATATGCAATGCACAATGGAAAACCGACAACCGAGAACCGATCAATGAAGGGCTGCATCTCCTTGCTCGGTTTTTCATTGTCAGTTGTCGGTTTTGCATTGACGTTTACTCCACCCGGGCCAGGGTGAGCACGCCGACGGCAGCGGCGCCGGCGGCGAGCAGGGCCGCGGCGCAGGCGTTGGCCGTGGCCCCGGTGGTGAACACGTCGTCCACCAGGAGCACGCGCTTTCCCGCGATTCGCGCGGGGCGGCGCACGGCGAAGGCCTTCTGGACGTTCCGCTGCCGCGCCGCGGCGTCCCCGTGCTGGGGCGGCGTGGCGCGCACCCGCACCAGGCATCGCCGCTCGACCGGAAACCCGTGGCGCCGACCGACGGCGCGCGCCAGCGCCTCGGCCTGGTTGAACCCGCGGCGCCAGCGCCGGCGCCAATGGAGGGGAACGGGCACCGCGGCGTCCCACACCCGCCGCATCAGATCCTCGGGCGCCTCCGCGGCCAGCAGAGCCGCCAGGTGCTGGAGCAAACCGAGACGCCGGCCGTGCTTGCAGAGCAGGATGGCCGCGCGGGCGATGCCCCCCTCCCGGTAGAGGAGCACGGCCCGGGCCGCCTCGAAACGGTCGTGGGTCTGCCGGCAGCGCTGGCACAGCGGGCGCTCCACGCCGCTGGTCGCGGCGGCGGCCGGAAACGGCCACCCGCAGCGGTGGCACCCCGCCGGTGCCAGGCGCTCGAGGGCGTCCCAGCACGCCCCGCAGAGGGCGCTGTGCCGGCCGCGGCCCAGCGGGAGCTGACACACGTGGCAGGGGGTGGGAAAAACGAGATGGAGCAAGCCTGCCGCCACGCCCCGGAGCGCCGACCGGAGCGGAGGAATCTCAGCGGAAGGCATGGCCGAGCACCTGGGTCGCGTCCGGCCCGGCCAGGTTGCGCTCGACTTCGTGAAGGAGGACCTCGACCGACGGGAACCGCTTGGCCGGGGCCTTCACCATCGTGCGGAGGACGATGGCGTCCAGCCAGACCGGGATCTGGGAATTCCATTGCCTCGGCGATGCAGGCTCCGTGTGCACGTGGTGGTACAGGACGTCCCCGTCCACGAAGGGGGGCCGGCCGGCCACCATGTGATACAGCGTGCACCCCAGCGCGTACTGATCCGCGAGCGCCGAGACAGTCTCGCCGAGGATCTGCTCCGGCGCCATGTAGAAGGGCGTGCCGCGCACCGTGGAGACCTTGGCGCTGGCGCTGGAGATCACGGCAGCCAGCCCGAAATCCATGAGCTTGACCGTCCCGCTGGACGACAGCATGATGTTCGCGGGCTTCACGTCCCGATGGACGATCTGCTGGCGGTGGGCGTGGATCAGGCTCCGGCACGCCTGCTTGAAGATGTCCAGAGCGCGCGACAGGGGCAGCGTCCGCACCTCGTCCAGGATGTCCTGGAGCGAGCGACCTTCCACGTACTCCATGGCGATGTACACGGCATCCGCCGTCTGGCCTGCGTCGAAGATGGTCACGATGTTGGGGTGGTGCAGCGAGGCAGCAATGCGGGCCTCGCGCAAGAAATCCTCCAGCGCTTTCGGGTCGTCCCGCACGGCGTCGGGCAGGACCTTGTAGGCGACCGGGCGCTGCAGGACGTCGTCCTCGGCCTGATACACGATGCCCATGCCGCCCCGCCCCACTTCGCGGACGATCCGGTAGCGCGCGGGCGTGACCTTCGGCGCGATGCCTGCAGGCTCCCGGCCCGGCACGACCTGCGTGGACCCGGCGAGGCGGTCCCACAGGTCTGCGATCCGCTGCTGGACATCCCGGTAGTCGAATTGCTCCGCCACGACTTTCTCGCACAGGCGCAGGGCTTCCTGGATGTTGCCTTGCCGCTCGTGCAGGCACGCCAACTGGTAGGTGGGATAGACGAACTCCGGCCCGGTCGGACGCAGGGCCGTCGCGCGCTCGTACTTCTCGCGGGCGGGGCCGTCCAGGTTCCGCTCGACGAAGAGGTCTCCCAGCAGGATGGTGGCCTCCAGGTAGCGCTCCGACTCCGGCGCCACCTGCTGGAGGAGCGCCATGGCCTCCTCGGCGGCGCCGACCTCGACGAGCTGGGTGGCGGCGCCGAAGTGGTCGCCGATCTCTTGGAGCAGCCGGGCCGCCTCTCGATGCTCGCCCGCCTGCTGGTAGTACTGCGCCGCCTCGGGGAGCTTGCCCCACCGCTCCAACGACCTCGCGGCCTGTTTCGGGTCGCCCGCGGCCACGTACATCTCCGAGGCGCGCTCCTCGTCGCCGTGTCGCGCGTACATGTCGGCGGCCTTCGCGTGCTCGCGAGCCCGCTGGTACATCTCTCCGGCCCGCCACCAGAGTCCGCCGGCCTCGAACTCCCGACCGGCGTCCCCCTCGCGACCTTCGGCCACGCACTGCTCCCCTCGCACGATGTGCAGCTCGGCGTCCCGCCCCATCTGCTGACAGAGGTGCACCGCTTGCTCGAACTGCTGGTGCCGCAGGAAGAGCCCCAGGCCGACATCCCAGTTGCCCGCTCGGCAGTAGTGTTCGGCGGCTTCGACATCCAGGCCATGCTCGCGCAGCACCGCGCCCGCCTTCTCCGGCTGATCCGCCTTCGCGTAGGCCTCCGCGCACTGCCGCACCAGCGCCAACGTGGCGGACTGGGAATTCTCGGACTCCTGCGGGACGCGCCGGAGCCGTCCCAGGGCGCGCTCCAACAACTCGCCCGCCTGGGCGTATTGCCGCAGGCGAAAGCGAAGCTCCCCGGCGCGATCGAACGCGTCGAACTTCACGTACAGCGCCGCCGCCCGCTCCAGGTCCCCGGCGCGTTCGGCCGCCTCGGCGGCGCGCACGTCCAAGCCTCCCCGCTGGAAGAGCGTGGCCGCCCGCAGGTGGTTCCCGGCGCGCGCGTACATCTCCCCGGCTTTGAGGAACTCGTTTGCCTGCTCGTACAGGCGGGCAGCCTTGGCCGGCTGATTCTGGTGTTCCCACACGCGGCCCGCGTCCACAAACGCTCGTCCGCGCTCATAGGCATCGGCCGCCGCCTCCCAGTCCGCCAGTTGTTCGTAGAGGCGTCCGGCATCGACGTAGGCGCCTTGGCGGAGCAACCGCCGCGCCTTGGCCGCGCTCGGCGCGCCGGAGACGGCCCTGCCGTCTTGCCGGAGCAGGCGCGGAACCAGCCACAGCAACCACAGGGCCAGGAACCCCAGGGCGACGGGGCCGGCCAGGGGCCGATTGACGAGATCGTGGATCCACCGCTGCCCCGCGGCGAGCCGGTCCTCGACGCGCTGACTCGCGGCGGGCGGTTCGTCCTGGACCGGAGCCTGGGCGTCGGCGCGGCACACCAGGAACGCGGCGGCCGCGGCGAGAAGAAGCCACAGAGCGACCAATGGCAGGAGACGAGGACGGTGGGAACATCCTCTCGGGGACGTGCGCGATCCTTGGGTTTGCGGTGCCGCAGCGCACACGGAAGCAACCCATCCGCGCGGGGAGACTGGCGCAGCCACGCCACCCGGGCTGTTTCCAGCCGGGGGTGGCAGGACAGCGAGAAATCGGGCAGCACGCGTCTGCAGCGCGTCGCCGGACACCCGCTGTCCCGGACAGGGCAGAATCACTTCTCGGCCTTGGCCCGCTCCTCTTCTTCTTGGCAGGCGATGCAGAGCCTCGCGAACGGCAGCGCCTCGAGGCGACGCTCGCCGATCATCTCGCCGCACGCCTCGCACAGGCCGTAGGTGTCCTGACGGATCTTGTGCAGTGCCTCATCGACCTGCTTGAGCATGCGGCGCTCGGTGTCGCCGATGGACAGCAGGAATTCCTTGGTATAGGCATTGCTGGCCTGATCGGCGATGTCCTGGATCTCGTCGCTGCCGCTCTCCAGGTTCTTGACATTCGAGCCGTGGACCCCGCTCAGCAGTTCCTTCCGTTTGGTCAGCAGGCGCTGTCGGAACTTCTCGACCTTGGCTCCCTTGAGCGACATCCTCAATCCCTCCCGTGGCCGCACGGACCGCGATCGGTGACTGCCGGACCGTTCGGACCGCTCGCGCCGATGCCCGCGAGTCCGGTCCTCCTGCGATCCGCGCGGATGGTCGGCGATTCGTGTGCGACAGACGTTCGACTCATGCGGTTGCCGTGCATCCCGGCGACCGACGCGGCACCCCGGCCGCGCGCATGGCCATACCGCCGGGAATACAAATCCTCGCGAAAACCGGGCACCTGCCGGGCCTTCGCGAGGTCCTCTGTCCGCGCCGTGCGCCCGGAGCCTCGACGCAACATCGGGGGCTGGCGCAGGACGCTTGGCTATCCGATCTGGGCAGAAGAGTCACCGACCAGCATTCGCTTCGGCGCATCTCCCCAGAGCCGCTCCAGATCGTAGAACTGGCGTGTTTGCTCGTCGAAAATATGAACGACCACATCCTGGTAGTCAAGCAAAATCCAGTGCGCCTCGCCGGCGCCTTCCCGGTGCAGCATGCGCACGCGCTCCGCCGTCAGGCGCTCTTCCACGCGTTCGGCGAGCGCGCGGACCTGGCGGGACGCGTCGGCGCTGGCGATCACGAAGTAGTCGGTGAAGCCGGACAGTCCGCGCAGATCCAGGATTGCCAGATAAATCGGCTTCACCCCCGATGCCGCCTCGGCGGCCAGCTCTGCAATCGTCGTCGACTCGATGGCTCTGCCTCCTCCGCACGCGCCGGCGTGGCCGTCGCGCGTGCTCGCGGCCCGATCAGCGGCCGGCCTGCGGCCGCTGGTACAGGCGATTCTTGACCATGTAGGCCGCCACCGTGTCCGGCACGAGGTGGCGGACGCTTCTCCCCTCCTCGACGAGCTGGCGAATCTCGCGCGACGCGATGTCCAGCGAGACCACCTCGACCAGGAGGACCTCCCGCGGCGCCGGACTCTTTTCCACCTGCGCGGCGTCGATCTCGCCCACCTTGAGGTATCGGAAGGTCGGCTCGCCCAGCAGGCGGCGCTGCTCCGGCGTGAGCAAGCCCTCCACTTCGTCCAGGCGCCACCCCGGCCGCGCCGTCACGACGACTCGGGTCAAGCGGAGCAGTTCCTCCGCCTCCCGCCACGCCGACATCTCCAGCAACGCGTCCACCCCCACCACGAAGTAGAGGCGGGCGTCGGGGCCGGCCGCCTTCCGGAACTCGCGCACCGTCTCGACGGAATAGGATTTCCCCTCCCGCTGCAGCTCGATGGGAGAGACGGTGAAGTACGGCGTGAAGACCGTGGCCAGCGACACCATCTCGTATCGGTGCAGCGCCGACGCCACGACCGCCTCGTCCTTGTGCGGCGGGCGGGCCGCCGGCACGAAGACGATCCGGTCCATCCCGAACGCCCAGTAGATCTCCTCTGCCGCCCGCAGATGCCCCAGGTGGATGGGGTCGAACGTGCCGCCCATGATGCCGATGCGCATGGTCGCTCCCGCCGGACCGCCGCCGTAGCCGGGCCTTTTTCAGCAGCCCGCTACTTGCGTGAATCGCGAGTCTGCCCGTCCCCCAGCACGATGAATTTCTCGCAGGTCAGCTCGGTCAGCCCCATGGGCCCGCGCGCGTGCAGCTTCTGCGTGCTGATCCCCATCTCGGCCCCCATGCCGAACTCGTACCCGTCGGTGAAGCGCGTGGAGGCGTTGACGAAGACCGCGCCGGCATCCACCTCCCGCAGGAAACGCATGGCGCAGCGGTGGTCCGCCGTCACGATGGCTTCCGCCAGGCCCGATCCGTGGCGCGCGATGTGGCTCACCGCGTCGTCGAACGAGGCCACCACCCGGATGGAGAGCGTGAGCGCCAGGTACTCCGTGTCCCAGTCGAGCTCGGTGGCCGGCACGACGTCGGGAGCCAGCGACCGGGTGCGCGGGCAGCCCCGCACCTCCACGCCGGCCGCGCGCAGGCGGGCGATGAAGCCGGGGAGGAACGCCGCGGCGACGCCCGCGTGGACCAGCAGCGTCTCCATGGCGTTGCACACCCCTGGGCGCTCGACCTTGGCGTTGTAGGCGATCTCGGCCGCCATGGCCAGGTCCGCCGATTCGTCCACGTAGGTATGGCACAGCCCTTTGTCGTGGGCGATGACCGGGATCTGTGATCCTTCGCGCACCGCGCGGATAAGCCCCTCGCCGCCCCGCGGGATGATGAGGTCAATGAGCCCGTGGAGCGAGAGCATGGCCTTCACCACCGCCCGGTCGGCCGAGGGCACCACGGCCAGCGAGGCCGCGGGAAGCCCCGCGGACGCCACCGCCGCCGACAGGACGTCGGCGATGGCCCGGTTGGTGCGGAGCGCCTCCGAGCCCCCGCGCAGCAGCACGGCATTGCCGGACTTGAGGCAGAGCGCCGCGGCGTCCGCCGTGACGTTCGGCCGCGACTCGTAGATGATCCCGATGACGCCCAGGGGCACCCGCATGCGCCCGACGTCGAGGCCGTTGGGCCGGCGCCAGGTGCCCGTCACCGCCCCCACCGGGTCGGGCAGTTCCGCGACCTGGCGCACCCCGCGCGCCATGCCTTCGATCCGCGACTCGGTCAGCGTCAGCCGGTCCACGAAGGCGGGCGCCTGCCCCTCGGCCCGGGCCGCCGCCACGTCCTCGGCGTTCTCCGTCAGGAGTCGCTCCCGCGCCGCCACCAGCCCGTCGGCCATCGCCAGCAGGGCGCGGTTCTTGTGGTCGCCGCTGGCGCTCGCCAGCGCGCGGGCCGCCGCCCGCGCGGCCTCCGCCATTCCCCGGATATCGCACCCGCTCATGCGTCACCTCGCTCCGGCACCGAGGCCGGCGGCGCCTCGAGGATGACCAGGTTGTCCCGGTGGACAACCTCGTCGTACGGCCTCGCCCCCAAGACACCGGCGATCTCGTCGCTCTTCAACCCCTTGATCTTCTCCACCTCGTCGCGGCTGTAGTTCGCCAGCCCTCGTCCGAACTCCTGGCCGGCCAGGTCCACCAGGCTGACCACGTCGCCGGCGCGGAAGGTCTTCTGGGTGCCGCGGACCCCCGAGGGGAGCAGGCTCTTGCCGCCGAGGACCAAGGCACCCCGCGCCCCGGCGTCCACCACGATCCCGCCGCGCGGCAGGCTGGCGAAGGCCAGCCAGCGCTTGCGGCTCTGCATGCGGCTGCGCGAGGGGATGAACAGCGTCCCCACCTCTTCGCCGCGCAGGATGGCCTCCACCGACCCCGGCGCCCGCCCGCTGGCCACCACTGTGGGGATGCCGGCCACGGCGGCCCGGTGGGCGGCACGAACCTTGGACGTCATCCCCCCGATGCTGGCCGCGCTGCCCGTGTCCTCGGCGCAGAAGGAGGCAATGGCGTCCTGCGGTCGCACCAGCGGGATCAATCGCGCCGTCGGGTCCCGGTGCGGGTCGGCGGTGAACACCCCCTCGGTGTCCGTCAGGATCACCAGGAGGTCGGCTTGGGCCAGGTGGGCCACCAGGGCGGAGAGCGTGTCGTTGTCGCCGAATTGAATTTCCCGCACCGCCACCGTGTCGTTCTCGTTCACGACGGGGAGGACGCGCAGGCCGAGCAGCGTGAAGAGTGTGTTCCTGGCATTCAGGTAGCGGCTGCGGTGCCGGAGGTCCTCCTGGGTGAGCAGGATCTGTGCGACGCGGCCGCCGCACGGCTGAAACGCCTCCTCGTAGGCCCGCATGAGGTGGCTCTGGCCCACCGCGGCGGCGGCCTGCTTCAGGGGGAGCTCCCGCGGGCGCTCGGTGAGGCCCAGTGCCTCCATGCCCGCCAGGATCGCCCCAGACGACACGAGGATGGACTCGACCCCCTGCGCCTGCACGCGGGCCAGACACCCGGCCAGCGCCTGGAGGGTTGGACGGTGCAGGCCGACACCGCCGTGCGACAGCACGCCGGAGCCGACCTTGACCACGATCCGCCGTGGCGTCCCGAGCCACTCCGCGCGGCTACCGGTGGGGATTTTTCGGGAGGTCATGCGGTTGTCCTTGCGAGGCCCGCAGCCGCGTCGCGAGGGCCTCGAGGAGGCCGGGGATGCCGTCGCCGGTGAGCGCCGACACCGCCAGCAGGGGTATTTCGGATGCGCGGCAACGCGCGGCCAGGCGTGCCAAACCCTCCCCGTGCGGCAGGTCGGTCTTGTTGGCCGCCACGATCCGGGGCAGAGACAGCAAGGCGGGGTTGTATGCCAGGAGCTCCCGCTCGACCGTCTCCGCGGCCGACACGGGGTCCTCCGCGCCGTCCGCCACGTCCACCACGTGGACGAGGAGGCGCGTCCGCTCGATATGGCGCAGAAAACGGATCCCCAGGCCCGCGCCGTGGGCCGCCCCTTCGATCAATCCGGGGATGTCCGCCACCACGAAACCTCCGTGGGGCTGCACGTCCACCACGCCGAGATTCGGGGTGAGGGTCGTGAAGGGGTAGGCGGCGATCTTGGGCCGCGCCGACGAGAAGGCAGCCAGCAGCGAGGATTTGCCGGCGTTGGGCAGACCGACCAGCCCCACGTCGGCAATGAGCTTGAGGTCGAGCCGGAGCGTGCGGATCTCGCCGGGGGTTCCGGGCTGGGCGAAGCGGGGGGCCTGGTGGGTCGCCGTGGCGAAGCGGGCATTGCCGCGGCCGCCGCGGCCGCCGCGGGCGACGAGGACCCGCTGCCCCTCCTCCGTCAAGTCACCCAGGACGGCGTCCGTCCCCACCTCGCCGATCACCGTCCCGAGCGGCACCTTGATGGTCACGTCGCGACCGGTCGCGCCGTGCTGGTCCTTGCCGCGGCCGTGCTCGCCGCGCTCGGCCCGGTAGAGCTGCTGGTATTGCTGATCGATCAACGTACGAAAGGAGCGGCTGGCTTCGATGTAAATGCTGCCCCCGTTCCCCCCGTCCCCGCCGTTGGGTCCGCCGCGAGGCACGTACTTCTCGCGCCGGAAGCTCACGCAGCCTCGCCCGCCGTCGCCGGCCTGCACGACGATCTGGGCGGTGTCAACGAATTTGGCCAAGGGTTGGACGCATCATCGCCGGCCGGTCCAGCGGGCGCGAATCGCTCGCATGGACCGGACGGAATCGTTAGGCCGCAGGTGTGATGCAGAGGAACCGATCACCGCCGCGCTGCTCCACGCTGACGACGCCCGCCACCTTGGCGAACAGCGTGTCGTCGCCGCCGATACCCACGTTCTTGCCGGGCTTGAAGCGAGTCCCCCGCTGCCGGACGAGGATGCTGCCGCCCGTCACGGTTTGCCCTGCGAATGCCTTCACTCCCAGCCGCCGACCGGCGCTGTCCCGCCCGTTGCGCGAGCTGCCTACGCCCTTCTTGTGTGCCATGGTATCCTCCGTGCGCGCCGGACGGCTACGCCACGATCTCCGCGATCCGGACCGTGGTCTGCTCTTGGCGGTGACCCGTCTTGCGGCGATACTTCTTGCGCTTCTTGAACTTGAACACGTCGATCTTGTCGCCGCGGGTGTGGGACAGGATCTCCGACACGACCCGCGCCCCGGACACCGTGGGATGCCCGACCTTCAGGCTGCTCCCGTCCGAGACCAAGAGGACCCGGTCCAGCTCCACCCGGCTGCCCTTCTCTCCCGGAAGACGCTCCAGAGCCAGGACCGCGCCCGGCTCTACCCGGTACTGCTTCCCTCCCGATTCAATGATCGCGTACACCGAAGCTCCTCCTCCCGCACCGCGGCGATCCCCTGGCGTGGGACACGCAATGTGTGCCAAAAAAACGACCCCGCCTCTGGGCGAAGCGGGGGCAAATCTATAACACGCGTCCCCAGGAGTGTCAAGAAATTCCGCCCCCCGGACCGCCGCCGGTTCCGGCCAGGTTGGCGTCGAGCGCCGCCGGGGCGGTCAGCCTTCCAGAAGCGAATACTTCCCGGCCGGATAGCTCTCCTCCACGATCAGCTCGATCTCGCCCCCGAGCTTCTGCTGCAGCGTGTCCACGACCTCGGCCTCCTCGGCCTTGATCCAGTCCACAAGATCGCGGGCGGCCCGGACCTTGATCCGCGGCAGGGCCTTCCGCGCCATGCGCCACTCCACCTCCCGCAGCGTCTGGTGCGTAATCGATGCCACGGAGCGGACCCAGCCCAGGCCACCGCAGGCGGCGCACGTCTGACTGAGGGACTGGTTCAGCCCCTGGCGGACGCGTTTTCGGGTCATCTCCACCAGGCCGAGTTCCGAGAGCAGGGACACGTTCGTGGGGGAGCGGTCGGCCTTCAGCGCCTCCTTGAGGTCCGCCATGACCTTGTCCCGGTTCTCCTGGCGGGCCATGTCGATGAAGTCGATGATGATGATGCCTCCCAGGTCGCGGAGGCGCACCTGCCGGGCGATCTCCACCGCCGCCTCGCGGTTGGTCTTCAGGATGGTTTCCTCGAAATCGTGCTTGCCCACGTACTTGCCTGTGTTGACGTCCACCGAGACCAGCGCCTCGGTCTGCTCGATGACCAGGTAGCCCCCCGATTTCAGCCACACCTTGCTGCGGAGGGCCTTCTCCACCTCGCGCTCGATCCCGAAACTCTTGAAGATCGGCTCGTCTTCCGTGTACAGGAAAAGCAGTTGCCGCAGTTCCGGGAACAGGGACTCGGTGTATTCCATGCAGCGCTCGTACTCCACCGCAGAGTCCACCACCAGCCGCGTCACGTCCTTGGTGATCAGGTCGCGGAAGATGCGGAAGATCAGGTCCAGGTCTTTCTGCACCATGGCGGGGGCCTTGGCGGTCTCGGCCTTGGCCTTGATCCCGCGCCAGGTCGAGCGGAGAAACTCGAAGTCGGCCTGGATCTCGGCCTTGGACCGGCCGACACCCGCGGTGCGGACGATGACCCCCTCGCGCGGCTCGTTGATCTCCTCGATGATTTGCTTGAGCCGGGAGCGCTCGGACTCGGCCTCGATCTT
>Ga0316622_100001383_pt1 | contig 15760 bp, 11 predicted proteins | sample OWC_Aug_OW2_C1_D_FD_207646 | JGI IMG/M metagenome (GOLD analysis project Ga0316622, IMG submission 207646) | Wetland soil microbial communities from Old Woman Creek delta, Ohio, United States - OWC_Aug_OW2_C1_D5_C | ecosystem: Environmental > Terrestrial > Soil > Wetlands | place: USA: Ohio... | reverse complement strand
GGTGGCAAGGTAGACCCAGTAGGACGACACGATCGGCTCGTCCTCCCACAGGCCGTCGTTGACGAACAGGACCCCGAGCTTGGCCAGGTCCTCGGTGCGGACCATCAACCCGTGGCCGCCGTTCGGATAGCCGCCGGTGAACACCCAGTGCCGCTCGGTGATGCCGAGCGGACCGAACAGGTGGGCGTCCGCGAACTCGAGCGCGGACATGCCCGAGGCCTCGGTGAGCACCACCGAGAGCAGGTGCGAGGCGGCGGTGTTGTAGTTGAAGGTCGTCCCCGGAGGCGCGGCGAGCGGCCGCGACAGGATGTCGCGCACCGGGTCAGGGCCGTAGAGCCACGGCACCACGTCGGTGTCCTCGTTCCACTGGAAGCCCGACGTCATGGTGAGCAGATGCCAGATCCTGATCTCGTGCTTGGCCGGGTCTGCGGGGACCAGGTCGGCGGGCAGGTAGTCCACCAGGCGGGCCATGGGACCTTCTGGGATCAGCCCCTGGTCGATGGCGATGCCGATCAGGGTTGATGTCACGCTCTTGGTCACCGACCGCGACTGGCGGAGGGTCTCCGGTGAGCCCTGCCAGTGCTCCTCGGCGAGGACGAAGCCGTTGCGCGCCACGACCATGGCGCGGACATAGCCGAGCTGCTCCATGTCGTCGAAGGCGGCGGCGAGAGCCGTCGGGTCGACGTCCTGCTGGGAAGGGGTGGTGCGCGGCAGCGGCTCGAAGGCGACTGCAGCCGAGCTCGCGAGCACTGCGAGCAGCACGCTGGCGAAGCGGGTCGTCAGAGGTCGTGCGGAGTTCATCGAGGTGCGTCCTCTCCGGCTCGGATGGGAGCCCACGAGGTCGTGAGTTCGAATCGGATCTTCGTACTCATGCTACGTCCTCTCGGGGCAGGAGGTTCAGACCAGGGCGGCGATCACGATGAAGACCAGGAGGATCACAAGGCACGCGATCACCGTGGCCGCTACCTGGCCGGGTTCACCGACCCCCGGGTGGCGGATCAGCGGATGGGTTTCGTGTCGTGAGATGATCTTGGTTCTCATCGCTGTGGTTTTCTTTGGCCCGTGCCCGGCGCCCCGGCCGGGCTCGGGGGTGGCCTCCAACAGGGAAGGCGAGGTTGGAGGACAAAACCCGCAATGTGGCGAGCAGCGTCCCTGTGCGATACTCATGCGGAAGAACGGTTTGACAGTGGCAGACGACGTCAGAACGCGGGTCACCGAGATCGTGTCGGCGCTCGACCGGGGCGAGACGATCGACCCGGCCACTGTCGATGAGCTGATGCCGCTCGTGTATGACCAGCTGCGGCGGCTGGCCAGGGCATACATGAGCCGAGAGGCTCCGGGTCACACTCTGCAGCCGACCGCGCTCGTGCACGAGGCGTACCTGCGGATGGTGGACAGCTCGGGGATCTCCTGGCAAGGCCGCACCCACTTCTTCGCGATCGGGGCGCAGGTCATGCGCCGGCTTCTGATCGATCACGCGCGGGGTCGCGGCCGCGTCAAACGGGGTGCCGACTGGCAGCGCGTCACCTTCAGCGAGATGCTGCCGCACATCAGGCAGCACGAGATCGACCTCGAGGGGCTGCTGGCCATGAACGAGGCGTTGGACCGGCTGGCACGGCTCGACGAGCGCCAGGCTCGGGTGGTTGAGCTCCGCTTCTTCGGCGGCCTGACCGCGCCCGAGGTGGCGCAGCTGCTCGGAGTGTCCCTGCGCACGGTCGAGGGTGACTGGACCCACGCGCGGGCCTGGCTGCGACGGGAGCTCGCCCGCGTTGAGGAGGCCTGACGGGGCATCCGCTCGTCGTTCCGTCGCTGCGATGCTGCGTGACGAGCGCGATCTCAGAGGCCGAGATGGATGGCCACCCCGCACAGGAGGATCGCGAGGCCGGCGAGGGCGTGCGAGTAGCGCTCCAGGCCGCGCGTCGGGAGCCGGCTGAGGCCGAAGGACAGCAGCAGCACGAGCGCCAGCATGGTCAGGATGGTCGCGGCGCTGAACACCCCGGCGACCAGCGCGACGCCGAACGCGCTGTCCGCCGCAGCGGGGTACATCAGGATCGGGATCAGGGGCTCGCACGGGCCGAACACGAAGATCGTGAATAGCACCCAGGGGGTGAGGGACACCGCGTTGCCCTCATCGTGCGGATGAACGTGGGCACGCACGTGGTCGTGCACGTGGACGTGAGTCTCCCCGCCGGAGTGGGCGTGGACGTGGCTGTGCGTGCGGTGGCGGGCCGCGCGCCGGATGCCCCACACCATGTAGATGAGCCCGAAGGCGGTGAGCAGCCAGGCCGCGACGTCGCCGCGGGCGGACTCGATCCCCTCGACCCTGGCAACGGCGACGCCAAGGGCGATGCCGATCGTACCGAGCACGATCGACGAGCCGACGTGACCGAGGCCGCACAGCGTGGTCACCAGCACCGTGGCGGCCCTGGACCAGCCGCGGGCGCGGGCGAGGACGACGAACGGCAGGTAGTGGTCGGGGCCGAGCAGCGTGTGCCCGACGCCGATCGAGGCAGCGAGGATGGTCAGGGCCACGAGCTCCGCTGACATTCGCTCCTCGCTCCCTTCGGCCGGTCCGTCGACCGCGTATTACGAACTGAACGGTAGTATTACCACAATGCGAGCCGGCTCGTCACGTCCCGTTGCGTCAAGACCGTCCGACACGCTGCGGCACAACCACCCGGCTGGCTTCCGCACCCTGGGGAGGTCGACCGTATTGGCCACAGGATGCGCGGAGCGCATCCTTCTCGGCGCGCGTGGGGCGTAGGCCAGCCAGCGACCGCGACGCCTCACGCACACCCCAAGAGCCTGCGACCCGCGTGCGCCGAGGGGCCTATGCCCCTCACGCTCCTAGAGGTCGATGAGGCCTGGCTCCGCGGCCGACGCGGCCTTCGAGGCCTCGATCGGCGTGATGAAGGTGGCGTTTACCCGGCTCATGGTTCCCAACGACGTGGTTCCGATCGGCTCCATCGTGGTCGCGCCGGTGATGTTCGAAGGCTCGTAGGCTTTGATGGTGTCAGGCGAGATCACGACACCGCCGGCGGTCGAGCCGCAGCGCACCTGGGTCCAGCCGCCGCGGATGATCGTGTTGCCGCAGTACTGGCGGCCGGCCGCCTGGAAGTTGTTGAGGTAGGCGAGCACGTCGGAGCAGGACTCGCCCGCGCCGACGGTGACCTCGCACGGCCCGGTGAACCGGAAGTTGGTCAGGCAGCAGACGTTGCTGCCGCCGCCCTGCTGAACCTGGCCTGAGACAACCTGCGCGGCCGCCGTCGCGGCGGCCAGCACCAGCACCACGGAGACCGCGGCCGCGCGGCCCGACGAGCTTCTCGCGAACAGCTGGAGCATCGTGGCACCTCCATCTTCCGTGACCGGCCACCGTCGAGGCTGCTGCTCGAAGATACCACCACCGGCCGGGGAGCAGGGACACCGGGCGGCAGAATGCTCCGAAATCGGAGTGGAGCCCTGAGCCAACCTCCGTCAGCGTCCAGATGCGCTGCGCGCATCCTGAGGAGTTCGTGCCGCAGTGGCCGTCCGGCAACAACTCGGTCAACCACGCCCGCCGAAAAGGCCAATGCGGTTCGAACTCCTAGTAGCTGTGCTCGTCGAGCCGCACCTTGCCGCGGAAGGTCCAGTAGACGATCGCGGTGTAGGCGATCACGAAGGGCATGCCCACCAGGGCGATGATCAGCATGATGGTTAGCGTCTTGGGGCTCGAGGCTGCGCTGAAGATGGTGACCGAGGCGGCCGGGTCATTGCTCGCCGTCACCAGGTTGGGGTACAGCGCGAGCCCGAACAGCAGGGTCAAGGTTGCGATCGTCACACAGCTCGAGACAAAGGCCTGACCCGGCCGTCCCCAGTGGAGGCAGCGCGGGATGTTGGCGACCGCCAGCACGTTGACGACCACCACCGCGGCTGCCCACGGCCAGTGCTCGAAGTTGGCGGTTGCCCGCGGCACCAGCGCCAGCGTGTACATCGTCGCCAGCATGTAACCGACCAGGAACAGTCCCCAGCTGCGCCACATCCAGTCGCGCAGCCGCTCCTGAAACGCGCCTTCGGTCTTGAGGTAGAGGAAGAGGCCACCGTGCATCGCGAACAGCGCGACCGTCATCGCTCCGACCAGCAGCGGATACGGGCGGAGCTGATCGAGCAGTGTACCGGTGAAGTTGCCGCGCTGGTCGAGCGGGATGCCGAGGATCGCGTTGCCGACGGCGACCCCGAACAGCAGGGTGGCGAGGGCCGAGCCGCCGAAGAAGCTCCAGTCCCAGAAGCGGCGCCAGCGCGGGGTCGCGACCTTGGATCGAAACTCCATCGACACCGCGCGGAAGATCAGCGCGAACAGCAGCAGCATGAACGCGCTGTAGAAGCCGGAGAAGACCGTCGCGTAGGCCTCGGGAAAGGCCGCGAACAGTGCCCCGCCGAACGTCACCAGCCAGACCTCGTTGCCGTCCCACAGGGGCCCGATCGAGTTCATCGCGACCCGCCGCTCGTCGTTGGTCCTGGCCACGAAGGGGTGGAGGATGCCGACGCCGAGGTCGAAGCCGTCGAGGATCGCGTAGCCGGTGAGCAGCACGCCCTCGAGCGCGAACCAGATCACGCACAGTGTGGCCCAGTCCACTCCGGACCTCCTCTCAGCGAGCCCCGTCGGCTCCGGTCAGCGAGCCCGAGTGATCCTGCAGCCGCGCCGCCGCCGCGAGGACGTCCGCGCGGCCCGTACCTCCGGGCGGCTCCAGCGGCTCCGGACCGTGGCGGATCTTGGAGTCCAGCACGTACAGCCAGACCGCGAGCAGGGCAAGGTAGATGGCGCCGAAGCCGACGATCGACGCCAGAACCTGCGACGCGTCCACGGAGGGGCTGGCCGCGTCGGCGGTGCGCAGGCCGAGCGACTCGTCGTACTCGACCACCCCGTCCGGGCCGACCGCCAGGTCGCCCTGCTCGGTCCACTCGACCGGCGGGTGGACGACCCACGGCTGGCGGCCGACCTCGGCGGACACCCAGCCGAGCTCGTTGGCGAGCACCGGTCCCACGACCGCGAACACGAACACCCACAGCAGCCAGCGCGTCTCGTAGAGCCGCCGCCGCCAGTGGAGCACGGCGGCCGTGACGCTGAGTGCGATGAACAGCATGCCGAGGCCGATCATGATGTGGTAGCTCGCGAAGCTGAGCAGCACCGGTGGTCGATCGGAGCGCCGGAAGCGGTCGAGCCCGATCACCGGCTCGTCGAAGTCGTCGTGCACCAGGAAGGAAAGCCCGCCGGGGATCGCCAGATTGAAGTGAATCGTCTCGGCGGCGTCGTCCGGCAGGCCGAGCAGGCTGAGATCCCCCGGCCCGGTCCGGTAGTGGGCCTCGAAGGCGGCCAGCTTCGCCGGCTGGTAGCGGTAGACGCCGCGCGCCTGGAAGTGGCCCGAGACCACCGCGGCCAGCGAGGCCAGGGTCGCGAACAGCAGCGCGCCCGCAAATGACCGCTTGGCGAACTCGAGGTAGCGGCCGCGGAGCAGGTAGTAGGCCGAGATCGACATGATGAAGAACGCGCCGAGGATGAAGGCCCCGATCCAGACGTGGACCAGCCGGTGGACGCTCGACGGGTTCAAGATCAGCGCCCAGAAGTCGACGATCTCGGCGCGCAGCACGGGGTGGCCGTCGATGAGCAGCGGCCGGCCATCGCGCAGCACGGGCACCACGTGGTGGCCGGCGGGGGTTTGCTGCCAGCTGTTGGCAACCACGATCCAGACCGAGGAGAAGACCGAGCCGAGCGCCACCATGCAGGTGGAGAAGAAGTGCATCCGCGGCGAGATGCGATCCCAGCCGAAGACCAGCAGAGCCAGGAAGCCGGACTCGAGGAAGAACGCGAAGATCCCCTCGGCGGCCAGCGCCGAGCCGAAGACGTCGCCGACGAAGCGGGAGTAGGCGGCCCAGTTGGTGCCGAACTGAAACTCCATGACGATCCCGGTGGCGACGCCGATCGCGAAGTTGAGGGCGAAGATCCGGGTCCAGAAGCGGGCCGCGATCTCGTAGACCCGGTCGCCGGTCGCGAGGTAACGGCCCTCGAGGAAGACCATCACAACGCCCATGCCGATGGTCAGCGGCGGGAAAATGTAGTGGAAGGCGATGGTCAGCGCGAACTGCAGGCGCGCCAGCAGCACGGCATCCATGGTCCGGTCACCTCGGAGGTTCGAACGTCAGAGCTCGGTGTTGGGCTCGCCCGGAGGGACCTCGACCCAGATCCAGCCGCGCACGTCGCCCGCGACGAAACCGACGGCCTGGTCGTTCGGATAGAAGGTCGCGATCGCCCGCTGGACATCCTCCGAGATCGAGTCGACCGGTCCATGGCACATTTCGCACTCGGCCCGGAGCCGAATCGGCAGCAGCGCGGCGAACTCACCGCCGGAGCCGGCCAGGAAGCTTGGCTCCCCGACGCGATCAGCGACTGAGCGATCTGCCCAGGCGGGAATCGTGTTGTTCGGATTGCGCAGCCGGTGCGAGGTGCGGCCGATCTTGACCCCATACTGCTCGGAGACGCGGGCCGCGATCTCGGGCGCCTTCAAGCGACACGCCTCGATCCCGGCGGGGCCACCGCCGGAGTGGAGGGCCGCCTCGAGCTCGCCCAGCAGCTCCGCCGCCATCGCGTTGGTCGCCGTTGCGACGAGCTCCTGCTGTGCCTTCTGGGTTGCGGTCATGTCGGTCGGCTGGACCTGGTGCCAGTCGATCGTGTGCACGGTTGCTTCGACCTCAGCCACCGGCTCGGGCTCACGGGAGCAGCCCACGAACGCCAGGCAGCACACCGTCACGGCGACGATCAGATGCCTCATCTCGCTCCCCCTTCCTGGTTCGAGCGTCGGCCATGGGGACGGCGACCACGCCGCCCTATAGATAATGTGAATCCTTTCACGTGTGGTGTCCACTCCTGGGGGTGGGCGGACACCACGAAACTCCCGGCGAGTCCGCCTGGCGACCCGAAGGGAGACATCACACCGGGCGTCTCCCGGACCGAGCGAGTGAGGTGGCGGCGAGCTCTCAGCGGCTGCCGGTGAAGCTGCCCACGAACCAGGACACCAGGCTCACCATCAGGGCGCCGAGCACCGCCCACCAGAAGCTGGAGACCTCGAAGCCGGGCACCAGCTTGGACGCCAGCAGGAAGATGAAGCCGTTGACGATCAGGTAGAACAGGCCGAGGGTCAGCACCGTGATCGGCAGCGTCAGCAGCACCAGGAGCGGCCGCACCAGGGCGTTGAGCAGGCCGAGCACGATGGCCGAGATGGCGAGCGCCTGCCACGAGCTGAACTCCACCCCCGGCAGGATGTAGGCGGTCACCCAGAGGGCGAGGGCAATCACCAGCAAGTGAACGATGAATCGCATCGGTGCGCGGCCTCCCTTCCCGGTCGTTGATGGTTGGCAGAGTATAGCAGCGCCGGCCGCATGGCGGGGCGGCACACCTCGGTCCCCGTCGCCGGCCCCCCTCCGCGCTATCATCGCGATCGGGGCAGCGCCGGCCGGTGGCACCCCCCGGGGGAGGGGCGACATGCAGGTCTACGAGATCCAGGACGGCTTCGGGCTCGATCACTTGAAGCGCGCCGAGCGATCCGATCCTGCTCCCGGCCCCGGCCAGGTGCTGCTCCGGATGCGGGCCGCGTCGCTCAACTACCGCGACCTGATGATGGTCGAGGGCAGCTACAACCCGAAGCAGCCGCTGCCGCTGATCCCGTGCTCGGACGGGGTGGGGGAGGTCGAGGCGGTCGGCGAGGGAGTCACCCGGCTCACGGTCGGCGATCGGGTCGCGACCCTGTTCTGCCAGGGTTGGATGGGTGGCCGTCCAGCCGTCGAGGAGCTTCGCTCGACCCTGGGCGGTCCGCTCGACGGCACGCTCGCCGAGCTCATGGTGCTGCCCGAGCGGGGCGTGATCCGCGTTCCCGAGCACCTCAGCGACGCCGAGGCCGCGACCCTGCCGTGCGCTGGGCTGACCGCGTGGAGCGCGCTCGTCGAGCAGGGGCGGGTGACAGCGGGCGACACGGTGCTGGTCCAGGGCACGGGCGGCGTCTCGATCTTCGCGCTTCAGTTCGCCCAGCTGCTCGGTGCTCGCGTCATCGTCACCTCGAGCAGCGACGACAAGCTGGTGCAGGCGCGGCGGCTCGGCGCGTGGCAGGAGATCAACTACCTCGATGACCTCGAGTGGGGCAAGACCGCACGGGCGCTGACCGGCGGAGTGGGCGTCGATCACATCGTCGAGGTGGGGGGGGCCGGAACGCTGGCCCAGTCGCTGCAGGCGATCCGGGTCGGGGGGGAGGTCACCCTGGTCGGCGTACTGGCAGGTGGTGCGTCCGAGCTCAGCATCGTACCGGTGTTCATGAAGGCCGTGCGGATCCAGGGACTGCTCGTCGGCTCGCAGCAGGCGTTCGAGCGCATGAACCGCGCCATCGCCCAGCATGAGCTGCGCCCGGTGGTCGACCGCGTGTTCCCGTTCGCCGAGGTCCGGGAGGCCTTCGAGCACCTGAAGTCGGGCGCTCACTTCGGCAAGGTCTGCATCGGTTTCGAGTGACGCCGTGGTGAGTCCAACCCCTCGCCTCGGCGCGCTGGCGTTCATCCTCGCTGCGCTCACTCTGCTCGGGGTGCTGGCGACGCTGCCGCCAACCGGCTTTTTTTCCGCTGACTCCGGCCCCAAGTACTGGCAGTGCCTCGCGTTCGCGGAAGGTGAGGGGCGGCCGCGCGGGTTCGACTATCCGGCGCGGGACCTCGATCCCGGGCGTCGCTACGTCCCGCCCTTCACAGCGCCGGTCGGGGACCGGCTCGCCTCGATCTACCCGGTGCTGTTCCCGCTGCTGGCCGCGATTCCGGAGCTGGCCGCGGGCGACCGCGCGCTGCGGCTGCTGCCGTGGCTCGCCGCTCTGGCCGCGGCGTGGGCGACCGGCCGGTTGGCGAGCGCGCTGCGCGGGGAGTCGGTGACCTGGCCGGGGGCGGCGATGGCGTTGGCCGCGACACCGCTCGCCTTCTACGCGCTCGCCTTCTGGGAGCACTCGTTGGCCTCGGCGATGGTGGTTGGGGGCCTCCTCCTGGTCATCGCGGACGAGCGCGGGGGCTCTCGCACCGGCTGGCGCTGGTGGACGCTCGGCCTGCTCGTTGGTCTCGGCACCTGGGCGCGCACCGAGGTGGCGTTCCTGATCCCGGTGCTGCTCCTGGGCGCGTCCTTGCCGCTGGCTCGACACGCGTGGCGTACCGCGCTGTCCCTCGCGACCGGGTGCGCTGCGGGGTTGACCGCTGGCGCAGCGCTGCAGGCGGCGGCGCTCGGGAACTGGCTGCCGTTGCACGTCACCTACCACGCCGCGTCCTCGCTTCGAGCCCACGCCTTCCTCACCTCGAGGCTGGCCTCCCTCGAGCTCTTCGTCTCGCCGCATTGGTCATGCGGGCTGGCCGCGGCGCTGTGGCTGGCGGCGATCGCGACCGTCGTCAGCCGGGTCGGCTCGCGGAGCCGCACCGGCCAGGTCCTGGGCCTGGCCGCGGTGGCGGCCTCGGTCGCCGCCGCCACGGTGGTGCCCGCGGTCCGCTGGCTCGCCGGCGCGCGGCCGACCGAGGCCTTTCCGGTGTGGGCGCCGGCGACCACCTGGCTCGCGCTGAGCGCGCTGCCGATCCTGCTCTGGGGCCAGCCCCGGGATCTGGTCCGGGACCGCCGCCGGCTGCTCCTGGCAGCGGTCGCCGTGTGGTCGATCGCCGCCGTCATCGCCGCCCGTGCGATCCACGCGTTCGAGTGGGGCGGCCGATTCTTCCTTCCCTCCGTGCTGGTGCTGCTCGCAATCATGGCGTCGTTGCGCGTCGTCGACGGGCCGGGCCTGCGGCTGCGGCGCGCCGCCGTTGCAGCTGCGATCGCCACCGCCGTGGCAGTCCAGGCGCTGGGCCTGGTGCTGCTGCACCACGGCGCGACCACCCACCACCGGATCACGGTCGAGCTGCTGGCGTTCAGCGAGCCGGACGAGCCGATCGTCACCGAGTCCTACATGCTGCCGCTGCTCTCCGGCCGCGGCTGGTGGCAGCGCCGCTTCCTCTACGCCACCGGTCGGCCGGGTGTGGAGCGGCTGGCAGCGTCGTTCACGCAGCACGGCGTGGCGCGCTGGACCTATGCCACCCTCGAGCGCACGCCGGCCGGGGTACTGGGGGACGATCGCGAGCTGGTTGGCTCTGACGGCTGTCGCTGGACATCGAGCCTCGCTCTGGAGCGAGACATTGGCAGCGAGCGGCTCCGGCTGGTGCGCTTCGAGCGCCGCCGGCCGACGCGCTCCACGGCCGAGACGGAGGTGCCGTAGAACCGCCGTGGCCCGCAGCCTCGAGTGCGGGGAAGCGCGTCCTTCCTGCGTCAGCGTTCGACGGGTGCGCGCCGTGACTGGCTCGTTTCGGGTAGACTGTTGATCGGGAGAGCTGTGTCCGTGGCGGGAACGGTCGACAAGTACGAGCAGCGGGAGGCGCTCCAGCAGCTGCAGCGCTACCTGTCCGACACGATCGCGCCAATGATCTTCGCAGATTCACTGGACACTCTGCTCGCCACGTCACCGGAGTACATCACTGCTCAAATCGTCTCCTGGGTGGCGTCGCTCTCGGGCGTCGAGTCGAAGCTCGCGACCGCGGACTACCTGTTCCACGCCGCCAAGAAGATCCACCTCCTCGGCGAGCTCGAGCTGCTGCCGCGTGATCAGATCGCCGCCTTTCTCCGGAGCCTGCGGCCGAGCCTGCTCGCTGCGTGCCCCGAGCAGGACCGGGGCAGCCTTGCCAACGACTTCAACAACCTCGAGCTGAGCCAGGGCGCCGAGGCGCCCTCGGCCATCGGACACATCCACCGCGCCGGCGGGGCCGAGGTCAGCCGGGGGCCGGCGGTCCGGGCCGATCGCCCGGCGGAGACCGGCGGCGTGGCGGGCGGGTCGGCGGCCGCGGGCGAGACGGTCGCGCGAGGGTTCCTGAAGGGTCTGCGGCGGGTCAACATGCTGCTCGAGCGGCTGGGCGACCGCGCCGAGGCCCCCGCCGGCCCGGCCGGCGTCGCCACGCTCTCCGGGTCAACGGAGGGCCAGACCCTGGTCGCGAGGATCGTCGCCGAGACGGCGGACCGGGCGCGGAGCTCCGACGAGCTGCACGGCTCGCTCGATGAGCTGCGGAGCCAGGGTCTCCAGATCGACGCCGCCCAGCTGCTCCGGTTGCTCGCTCACAACCTGCCGAACTGGGCGCCGCCGCCCACCGCCGATGCGGGAACGCCGGCGCCGCAGGGCGCGGCCCGCGCCATGGGCCAGCTCGTGACCATGTCCCGGACCGCCGGCGAGAGGGCGCAGCGCTTCCAGGAGCTCGTGACGTCAGCGGTCGAGGAGTTCAACGGCGGGTCGCTCGGTCGCGCGGTGACCATGATCGATCTTGCCGAGCGGCTGGCCGAGAGCCAGGCAGTGGACGGTGCGACCGTCACCTCGACCCACAGCCGGGCGCACGACGCCCTCGATCAGGGCCGGCTGCGAGAGTACCTGGAGGACGAGGGCAAGCACCACCTGCTGCGGCGGATCATGACTTTCTTCCCGCGCTTTGCGCCCGGTGAGCTCTTCGCCGAGCTGGAGACCGAGTCGAACCGGGATCGCCGCCGCTTCCTGCTGATGCTCTTGAACGCGCAGGCCGAGGCCACCCGCACGGCCGCCCTCGCGGCGCTCCACGAGGCGGTTGCCGGCGACGTGAGCTACCCGTGGTACTTCGAGCGCAACCTGGTCTACCTCCTGCGCACCATCCGCCGGCCGCCCGACGCCCCGGTCGACTTCGAGGTCGACGTGCTGATCCCGATGTCCGAGCTGGAGGGCCCATTGCCGCTGGTTCGCGAGGCCCTGGCGACGCTCGGACAGATCCAGCACGAGCGGGCGGTGACCGCGCTGGTGGCCCGAGTCAGCGAGCTCGAGGACGCCCTGCTCGGGAAGCGCCAGCTTCCCCACAGCCAGGATGAGCTGCACGGGCTGCTCGACAGCGTTGTCGCCCTGCTCGCGCGCAGCGCCGCCAAGGAGGCGAGGCGCTGCGTCGTCCAGCACGGCCTCAAGCGCCAGCCCCAGCTCGGCAACACGCTGGCGCGCCTGGCCAAGCTCTCCGGCCAGGACCTCTCCGACGACCAGGGGGTGGTGGACCGGCTCGTCCGCGGCCTCCGCGAGGAGCTCCCGACCAAGGTGCTCGGGCTGACCGTCATCACCGACAGAAAGGGGCGCAACGTCGAGCGCATCATCCAGGCGCTGTCCGGCACCGACACGCCCGCGGTGCGCGAGGCGCTCGGCGAGGTCGTCGGAGGATACCCCGGCCAGGACTTCGCGGCCGTCGCCGCGCGGGTGCTGGCGCAGCTCGGTGCCACCGCCCACGCCGACGAGGCGCCGAGCGCGGCCCTTGCCGGCGACCTCGATCTGTTCGGGTTGCCCAGCCTGCTCCAGAACCTGTCCGACTCCCAGCTGACCGGCATGCTGACCGTGCTCGACGGCGACGGGCGAACCGCCGCCTCGGTGATGCTCGACACCGGCTTCATGGCCAGCGCCGAGGCCGGAAGTCTGCGCGGCGAGACGGCGATCTACCAGCTGCTCGAGAAGCCGGTGCGCGGCCGTTTCGTGTTCATCAAGCAGGAGTCGTCCGGCAGAGCGGACGCGAAGGCCGGTGGGGCGAAGCCAGTCGCACCCCTGCTGTTCGAGGGCATCCGGCGCTACGACGAGTTCATGCGCGCCGCGGCGCTCGCGCCCGACACCGCGCGTTTCCGGTCGACCGGGAAGCGGCCGACCAACGTCGCCGACGAGCCCAACACGGACCTCGTCAAGAACATCTGGCGGCGGGCGCTCGAGGGCGCCACGCCGGAGGTGCTCGAGCGGGAGCTCCCGGTCGACAGCTACCGCGTGCGCCGGCTGTTCGAGCACTGGCTCGGCGAGGGCTCGCTCGAGATGCAGGATCAGAGCGGCGTCGCCTGACACCGTGGGGCGTCCACGGGACGCGACCCCTCCTCAGACGTGAAACAGGAACTCGACGACGTCGCCGTCGCTGACGTGATAGTCCTTGCCGACGGTGCGCAGGTGGCCGCGGGCGCGCAGGTCGTGGAGCGAGGCGGCCTCGCAGAGCTCATCGGCGTGCGCCACCTCGGCGCGGATGAAACCGCGTTCCATGTCGCTGTGGACCTTGCCGGCGGCGACCTGCGCCGGCGTGCCGAGCGGCACCTCCCAGGCCTGCAGCTTGTTCTTGACCACCGTGTAGAAGGTGATGAGGTCGAGCAGCTGGAAGGCCGAGCGGATGAGGCGATCGAGGCCGCGCTCCGCGATGTCGAGCTCCGCCATGAACTGGCGTCGCTCCTCCGGTGACAGCCGTTGCAGCTCGGCCTCGAGATCGGCGTCGACCGCGACGCACCCGACCTGGGCGCGGCCGGCGCAGAGGGCCTGCAGCGGCGCGGCGTCGTCTTCGCCCGAGACGTTGGCGACGTAGAGCATTGGCTTGCCGGTGAGCAGGCCGGCGGTGTCGAGCTGGCGTCGCTCCTCGGCCGACAGGCCGGCCGCGCGCAGCAGGGTGCCGCGCTCGAGAATGGCCCGGTACGCGAGCAGCCGCTCGCGTTCGGCGGCGTGCTCGTGAGGGTGGGTCCGCCAGTCCTTGTCGCGCTTGGCGATCGCGCGATCGAGCACCTCGAGGTCGGCGAGCACGAGCTCGGTCTCGACCACCTCGGCGTCGCGCTTCGGGTCGACGTCGGCGAAGACGTGGGCGACCTCGCCGCTCGAAAAGCAGCGGACCACGTGGGCAATGGCGTCGACCTGGCGGATCTCGCCGAGGAACTGGTTGCCGAGGCCCTCGCCCTTGCTGGCTCCCTTGACAAGGCCGGCGATGTCGATGAAACGGATGGCGCACGGCGTCACTTTGTCCGGCGACAGAGCGCGGGCGAGCGCCTCGAGCCGGGGGTCGGGAACGGCCACCACGCCGACGTTGCTCGAGATCGTCGTGAACGGGTAGTTGGAGACCTCGGCGTGACCGGTGGTCAGCGCGTTGAACAGGGTCGACTTGCCCACGTTCGGGAGGCCGACGATGCCGACAGAGAGCACCCCTCGATTCTAGCGGTGTCCGGCTCGGATTGCGAACGATACCAGCGCCAGGGTGGCGGAGGACGTGACCGGCGAGCTCGCAGCTCGAGAGCCTACTGATGGCTCTGGGCGAGCTGCGATCGCAGCGACGGTGAGCCGCACCGCGAGACCCCGAGCCCCGGTGCCCGCATCTGGCACGATGTCTGGCTACTGAGGCATCACGGTGGTCGGGTCGCCGGTGGCGTTGTCGATGATCGAGCCGTAGGCGGCGAACGCACCGCCCGCGGTCTCGGTCCACACGTCGACGTAACCGACGGCAACCGGCAGGTAGCTCTGGAACGGCCGGTTCAGCTGGGTGTTCGACCACGGCGCCAGGGTCTTGGTCTGGGTGGCGCCGAGGGCGTTGCCGTCAGCGTCGTACAGGGCGATCTGGACGTCGATCACCGCGCCGGTCCCGTTGAGCAGACCGAGGTTCGAACGGTAGGCGTCGTTCTCGGTCATGAACACGATCCGCATCCGGGTGTTGACCGGGATCAGCCGGCCGGCCGCCAGGCCCTCGATCGACTGCCCGAAGGTGCCGGTCGCGGACTGGTTGAACGTCCGGCTCATGACGATCTCGTCGGTGCTGTCCGCCAGGACCGCCAGGGCGCCGAAACCGGTCTGAGAGAACACGGTGCTCAGCACGTTGCTGTACCGGGTGCTCTTGCCCGGGTTCAGGGTGAACAGGTCGGACTGGGTCGGGTTCGAGTTGTCCTGATCCCGCGGCAGCCACAGGAACCGGTAGCTCAGCTCGGTCATGTCGGGGTTGTTGATCTCGATGTCGGTGACCCACTGCGAGCCACCCGCCCCACCCGCATTGCCGGCCGCGGCGACGAAGTTGAGCTGGTCGACCGCGAACCGCTTCACCGCGTTCACGTCCGCAGGCATGACCGTGGTCGGGTCGCCGGTGGCGTTGTCGATGATCGAGCCGTAGGCGGCGAACGCACCGCCCTCGGTCTCGGTCCACACGTCGACGTAACCGACGGCAACCGGCATGTAGCTATGGAACGGCCGGTTCAGCTGGGTGTTCGACCACGGCGCCAGGGTCGTGGTCTGGGTGGCGCCGAGGGCGTTGCCGTCAGCGTCGTACAGGGCGACCTGGACGTCGATCGCCGCGCCGGTGCCGTTGAGCAGACCGAGGTTCGAGCGGTAGGCGTCGTTCTCGGTCATGAACACGATCCGCGCCCTCTGGTTGGCCGGGATCAGGGAGGCGGAGTAGAGGCCCGGGATCGACTGCCCGAAGGTGCCGGTCGCGGACTGGTTGAACGTCCGGCTCATGACGATCGCGTCGGTGCTGTCCGCCAGGACCGCCAGGGCGCCGAAACCGGTCTGAGAGAACACGCTGTCGAGCACGTTGAGATAGCGCACGCTCGTGCCGCCGCCGAGGGTGAACACGTCGGACTGGGTCGGAGTCGAGTTGTCCTGGTCCCGCGGCAGCCACATGAAGCGGTATTGCATGGCGTCGTCATCGGGGTTGTTGATCTCGACGTCGGTGACCCACTGGGAGCCGCCCGCCCCACCCGCGTTGCCGGCCGCGGCGACGAAGTAGAACTCGTCGAGGGTGGAGGGCGGGGTGACCGTGATCTCGTGGGTGACCGGCGTCGACGGGCCGCTGGCGTTGGTCGCGGTCAGGCTCACGGTGTAGGTCCCCGCCGCGGCGTAGGCGTGGGTCGGGTTCTGTTCGGTCGAGGTCGCGCTGT
>Ga0316622_100001382_pt1 | contig 15762 bp, 17 predicted proteins | sample OWC_Aug_OW2_C1_D_FD_207646 | JGI IMG/M metagenome (GOLD analysis project Ga0316622, IMG submission 207646) | Wetland soil microbial communities from Old Woman Creek delta, Ohio, United States - OWC_Aug_OW2_C1_D5_C | ecosystem: Environmental > Terrestrial > Soil > Wetlands | place: USA: Ohio... | reverse complement strand
GACCGACCGCATCGAGCGCGTGGGCTCCCGGCTCTCGTACTCGACCGAGGTGTCGGTGCCCGAGGACTGGGGCGAGTTCCAGCTGTTCGGCATGGTCAACGTCACCATGAAGGACACCCAGGGCGTGACCGCGACGCGCGTGATGACCTCGTACTATCTCGAGCCCAAGACCATCCTGCTCTGGTCGATCCCCACCACCCAGGGGGCCAAGGTCGCGCTCGCGGCCGCGGCCATGCCCGTGGCCGCGTTGGGGCTCGCGCTCGCCGCGACGTCGGCCGTGCTCGTCGTGCTGGGGAGGCGGGGCCGCCTCGGGTCCGCGGTCGCGGCCGCGGCCCTGCTCCTGCTGGGGGCCGTGTTCCTCCGCGTGGGCGTGGGCGAGCTGGCCGTGGTCTTCGATTTCCCGGACGCGGAGTCGTTCTCGGCCTGGTGGTGGCTGGCGCTCTCGGCGTTCGCGCCCTCGGCCGCCGCGTCAGGGCTGATGTCCTGGGCCGCGCTCAGGTGGCCCGAGAAGGGGAAGGGCGAGCAGGGAGCGAAGGAATCGGTGCGGGGCGCCGCGCCCGAGGGCCCCCCCGAGGCCCCCAAGGATGTGCCGCCATGAAGTACCCCGTGCTCGCCGTAGCGCTCGTAGTCATCCTCGCGAACGCCGCCATGTACGACAGCTGGACCGACTCCGGGAGCGGCGGCACGGGCTTCACGGAGCAGCCCGGCGAGGGCGACATCGCCGCCATCTCCAACCTCACCGTGGTCGTCCCCCGGGAGCGCCTGGGCGACTTGCTGCAGTACGACTACTACTTCTACGGCGAGATGTTCTCCAAGAACATGAGCTCGGGCAACTGGTCTCAGGTCGTCCTCAAGGCCAACGGCCAGCGGCTGGACTCGTTCCCCACCGTGGGCAGGCAGGCCGACGGGTACAACCAGATGCACGACGCCTACCGGTCCCACGTGGAGCTGCGGCTGTCCGTCACAATCTCCATAATCGATTACAGGCCCGGCGAGGACAGCCAGCCGCTCATCGTCACGGGGCGCATCGAGGGCGACCGCGACAAGTACGCGACATTGCGCGGCGACATCCCCATCATGAGCTACGCCAAGGGGGAGCTCAAGGTCGACGACATCGAGGGGTGGCCCGCCGGCGGCCTGGGCATGAGCTCGTTCGAGTTCGACGTCGAGACCTGGGGATGGCCCGACCCGAACATCGAGCCCGAGGTGCCGCTCGAGGAGCGCATCTACAAAGACGGTGCCGCGCTCGACGTGGGCATGAGGGGGAACTACAGCGACCGGGGGGAGGGGTGGGGCAACTACTCCCAGGTCTACAACTGGTCCATCGACGGCGCCGACCGCGTCCGCGGCTACGACTGCGTACGGCTCAACATCACCCCCGACTTCCAGGGCTTCTTCAATTTCTCTAAGGTGCTGTGGCTCAGCAACGACGTGCCCTCGCCGGTGCGGACGGTGTACAACTCGACGACCTACTACGTCGAGTGGCCCGAGTACAGCTACATCATCATCAACTCCACGCAGACGCTGCTGAAGGCCGGCTACTCCCAGGGCGGCGCGCCCATCGACGTGCGCCCCGACGAGCGCGAGCAGTTCGCCACAGTCCACCCCAGCGCGGACCTGCGCACGTGGGGGGCGTCCCCCGAGGACGGCCCGCTCTCCGGCACGAGCTTCGAGCTCGGGCTCGAGGAGGCGGTCGACTACGCCATGGAGAGCTCGGAGGGGCTCAAGTACTGGCTCCGCACGCACCCCTCTCCGATGGTCGTGGAATCCAGCTATTCGCGGAACACGACCGACCAGCCATTGAACGTCGAGGAGTACATCTGGAACATCACGCTCTCCGACGAGCCCGGCGAGTGGGAGGACTGGGAGGAATGGTACCCGGTGAACGCCTACCAGGTCAACGTGTCCAAGCGCATCGAGCGCCGCCCCGTGCTGGGCGACCGGGTGACCATGTCCATCCTGAGCGAGCGCGGGCCAAGGCACGGGGCCGCCCCCTACGAGCGGTCCGACCTCTCGACGAAACTGGTCACGCTCGCCTCGTCCGAGGCCATCTGGTCGCAGGTGCAGATGGTCGCCCAGAAGGCCTACACCGGCCTCGATGGGAAGGTCGACTTCAGCGACGCGCTGTACTCGTTCTCGCTCGGGGGCGTGAGCTCCTCGGGCTTCGGGTTTGAGATGCTGGACACGCTCACGGGCATCTCCGTGCCCACGTCGAACACCGGGTGGGTCATGCAGGTGGGGGACGTCTGGGAGGGCACCGAGACTTACATGGTGGGCCTCGACGCCGAGACCGGCCGGATGCTGTTCATCACCGACGTCTCCGGGCCCCAGGCGCTCTCGCTCATCCTCGGGATGGCCTGAGCGGGCCGGCCGTCCCTCACTCTATGCCGAGGGTCTTTTTGATGCGCCCCACGTTGTCCTTCACCTGGGCGTCGACGCGCTCGAATATGGAGTTCCCGTGGGCGTCGATGCCCACGGTCATGGGCCCGAAGTCCTTTGCCTCGAGGACCCAGAGGGCCTCGGGCATGCCCAGCTCCTCGAGCCAGTGCACGGCGGTGACGCGCTCGATGCCCCTGGCCGCGACGACGGCCGCGCCGCCGGTGATGGCCAGGTAAACGGCCCCGACCTCGCGCATCGCGTCCACGGTGGGCCGGGACATGCCGCCCTTGCCGATGATGGCGCGCGGGCGGAAGGTGCGCAGGAACTCGGGCTCGAGCGAGTTCATGCGCGTGCTCGTCGTGGGGCCTGCGGCGACGATCTCCCACTTGCCCTTGCCTATCTCGCGGGCGATGGGGCCGCAGTGGAAGACGGCCGAGTCCTTGAACTCGAACGGGACGGGCTTGCCCTCCTTCTTGGCGTGCATCGCGTGCATGTGCGCCTCGTCGCGCGCGGTCACGAACGTGCCCGTGATGTAGGCCGTGTCGCCCAGGCCGAGGGCGCGGACGGCCTTCTCGGACAGGGGCAGCTTGAGGCGGTGCTCGGCCATGTCAGCCCACCCCCTCGTGCGACGGGTACTCGACGCGACCGTCGGCGTGGATGCGCGCGGTCGCGCGGCGCGCCGCCCAGCACTGGATGTTGATCGCCACCGGCAGGCTCGCCGTGTGGCAGTGCGCGTACTCGATGTTGACCCCCAGCAGCGTGGTCTTCCCGCCCAGGCCCATGGGGCCGATGCCGATGGTGTTGAGGACCTCCTTGAGCTCGAGCTCCAGGGCCGCTATCTCCCTCTCGGGGTGGCGCTGGTCCACGGGGCGCAGGAGGGACTCCTTGGCGAGATGTATCGAGATGTCGGCCGAGCCGCCGATGCCCATGCCGATGATGATGGGCGGGCAGGGCTTGCTGCCCGCGGCCACGAGGGTGTCCAGCGCGAACCGCTTGATGCCCTTGATGCCCTCCGAGGGGTTCAGCATCTTGAGCGCGGACATGTTCTCGGACCCGGCCCCCTTTGGCATGACGGTGAGCTCGAGCCACGGGTCCTTGGAGGGGGGCAGCAGATTGATGTACGGCATGCCCGTCCCCCGGTTGTCCTTGTGGTTGGCGCGCGTGATGGGGTGCACGGTGTTGGGCCGTAGCGGGACCTCCTTGGTCGCGCGCGCGACGCCCCTACCGATGGCCTCCGCGAGGTCGCCGGTCTGGACCGCGCCCGGCCTCACGAAGAAGATCTGCACGCCCGTGTCCTGGCAGATGGGGGTCGTCCCCTGCTCGGCGAGCGCGATGTTGTCGAGAATCGTGCGCAGCTGCGTCCGCGGGACCTCCTCGGTCTCCGACTTGTATGCCTGCTCGAGCGCTTGCTCGATGTCGCGGGGGAGCTTGGTCACCGCCTTGCGGAGCATCTCCACCACGACGTCCTCGACCTGCTTGTCAGATATCATGTGGCTCCCTCCTGGCCAATGTGCCCCGATGGGGGGCAGTGAATGGCAGGGGGGGCAGAAATAGTTTGTCGGGGGAACGCCACCAGCCTCAGCAGAGGCCCAGGAGCCAGAGCGCCACGAACGTCGCCGCGGTCGTGGCGCCGATGGAGGCGAGGTTGACGTCGTTCTTGGACATGCGCCCAGCGTTCTCCAGCGTCGCGCCCAGCACGGAGTCGAGCTGGCACGACAGGAACCCCGCCACGACCGGCAGGGGGAGTATCCAGGCGTTCTCGGCCCACCAGCCGCTGGCGCCCGTCGCGGGCGCGACCGCGAAGAGGAGCATGCCCACGAGGACCGAGTAGCCCGACGCCAGCAGGGCGAAGACCTGGCCCTGCACCGAGACGCCCCCGTTGGTGCCCGGGGGCACCACCTTGGACGGGCGGGTGATGAGCACGGGGTCGCGCGCGAGCACCCCTATCTCGGACGCCGCCGTGTCGGCCGCGGCGGCCGCGATGGCGGTGATGAACAGCACCCCGATGGCGTGCGGGGGCAGCGCTGGCAGCTCCAGCATGGCGAGGACGGCCACGCCCGTGGGCACCGCGCCGTTGGCGAGCACCGACTTCCAGCCGCGCTCGCCGCGCCTCCCCTCGGCCACGCCCGCGGCCTGCTTGCGCGCGTAGCCCCACCTGGTGACCCCGAAAGAGGTGAGCAGGAACAGAAGCAGAAGCAGCACGTACTCCCAGCCCGCCCCCAGGCCGATGGTGATGCCGATCGCGGACGCGAGCACCGTGCCCTTCGAGTCCAGCACCGCCCGCCACCTGGCCGCGGCCCCCAGGCCGAGGCTCACCACCAGCGTGATGACCACGTCGGCCAGTGTGGGCATGTACACGGGGGCGCGAATGGGCTTCCGGTATTTGACGTTTTGCCTGCGCCACAGCGCGCCTGGCAGGCCGCCTGGCTCACCTGTTGGCGAGGTAGTGGAACACGTACACCGCCGCGAACCCCAGCTGGAGCGCAAAAAGCATCATGTACATGTGCTTCCACACGGGCGAGTTCTCGAAGCTGGGGTCGCGCTCGTTCGCGTGGCCCTGGAGCAGGTACATCACATAGACGCCCCAGACCGAGAGCACGAGCAGGAGGTTGGCCTCCTGCACCAGGTACCCCTCCAGCACGCCCAGCGGGATGAGCAGGAAGGGCCCCACGAAGAAGGGCGTAGCGATGAGCGCGGCCCTGCGCGCCCCGTAGACGACCGGCAGCGTGCGCATGCCGTAGCGGCGGTCGCCCTCGATGTCGGTGAAGTCCTTGCTGGTGGTCGCGCCCACCAGGAAGATGAACATGATGCCCCCGATGACCCAGGGGGTGGGGTTCAGGGGGTCCCCGAAGAGCGTCCACGCCGCCACGAACCCCAGCATGCCCCGCCCGAAGGCGATGCTTATGTTGCTGAGCCACAGCCGCTTCTTGAACCGCACGGGCGGCATCGAGTAGTAGTAGGACGTGGCCGCGACGAGCATGACGATGGCCCAGAAGGCGGGGCTGATGAGGAGGGCGCGGAAGAACGCCAGGAAGTAGAGCGCGTACGCGAGGGAGACGGCCTCGTCGCGCGTCACCAGGCCCCTCGGGATGGGCCGGTAGGGCTTGTTGATGGCGTCGATGTGCGCGTCGTACGCCCCGTTGAGGCAGTTCGAGGCCGCGTTCAGGAGCACGAGGGTCGTGATGCCATAGACCAGCGTCCACACCGCGGAGGGCCAGGCCCACTCCTCGAAGTCGCCCGCGGCCAGGGCGAGCACGGCGCCGCCGATGCCGCCGAAGACGGGCGCGAGCAGCGTGAAGGGGCGTATGAGCTCGACGTAGGCCGCGATCTTGCGCGGCACGCCCACGCGCCAGCCGGGGTAGCGCTCGCCGGCGCCGGGCGCTGGCTCGTGGACGTGGGCGTCGATGGCCTCCAGGTCGGGGTCGAGCAGCCTCGCGCGCGGGCCAGGGCCCTCGCCCTCCGGGATGGCCTCCCCCCTCAGGTTGGTGCGCCCGGACGGGGTCTCCAGCGTGATGCGCGACGCGGGGTGGTCCGCATCAGGGTTCTGCGCTGCGCTCTGCTCGCCGGCCATCGCCCGTGGGAAGGCTCTCCCCCGTATTTGGCGTTGTCGGAGGCGACCGGCCGCGGGTGTCCAGTCCACGCCGGCGCGCGCGGCGGCCAGGGCTCCCCCCCGCCCTCCCGGCTCACCTCTTCTCGAGGTCCTCGCCGCCCGCGTAGACCATCTGGGCGGCCGTGTACAGGTCCTCGAGGCCCTCGCCCGAGGCGCTCGACACCATCGTGAGCGGCCCGATGGCCCCGAGGGACTCGATGGCCTGCAGCACCTCGACCGACAGCGCGGTCTGGGGCGTGACCTCGCCCTGGGTGAGCTCGCTGTAGAGCCGCCACTTGTCGGCGGCCCAGGCCTGGACCGCCTCGCGCTGGTCCTGCTTGAGCAGGTCGACCTTCGAGAGCACCGACATCAGGGGCACGCCCAGCCTGAACTGGACGGTCGCCCCCAGGAGCATCGAGGTGAGGAAGCCGTTCGGGGTCACGACCAATGCCGGGTCGTAGAGGTAGGCCACCATCGGCTTGGAGCCGCCCAGGACCTCGACGAGGCGGCGGCTCGCGCTGCGGAAGGCGAACAGCTCCAGCTGGCCCGGGGCGTCGTAGAGCACGTAGTCGGCGTCCATGGTCTCCACGGCACCGAGGATGTCCTTGGCCTGGATGGCCATCATGTCCGCGGCCGCGACCTGGGCGCCGTTCGGGCCGAGGTTGTACTCCTCCATGATCTGCCCGAGCACGACCCAGTCGCGCACGTCGACGTCGGGCTCGTACGCGGGCACCTCGATGCCCGGGTCCAGGTTCACGGTGAGCGCGCTGTAGGACTCGCCCTCCATCCACCTGCGCAGGGCCGCCACCATCGTGGACTTGCCCGACCCGGCGGTGCCCACGAAGAAGATGGCGACCTTCTCCTCGACCATGCCTTGTCCCCCCTTGATTGCGCGCGGGCGCGCGACGAGGCGCCGCCGCCTCAGCCGCTATCGCCCATGCGCTTGATTATCTCCATGACCTCGGACTTGAACTTCTCCGGGATGACGTCGGAGTTCTTCGCGACCTCGAACGAGACCTCGTCGCGCACGCTCTCCATGCGGTCCTGCGCGAGCAGCCTCAGCAGGTCCTGCGACTCCTTGGGCAGGCGCTGGAAGTTCTCGGCGATCGCGCTCACGACGTCCTCGCGCACCATGCGCTCGGGGTCGCGCGCGAGCTTCAGGAACACCGCCTGGACGACGTTGAGCGGTATGCGGTCGAAGTTGCGGTTCACCTCGAACGCGACCTCCTCGCGCACGCGGGCGTCCTCGTCGTCGGCCAGGTCGCCCAGCAGCTCCTGGATGTCGCGCGGCACCTCGGTGTAGTTCTCCGCGATGGCGGACACCACGTCCTGCCTCACCACGGGGTCGTCGACGCGGTGGAGCGTGCGGATGAGCGACTCGCGCATCTCCCTCGGGAGCTTCTGGAAGTTGGCGGCGACGCCGATCACCGCGCGCCGGTCGGCGCCCTTGGCGGCCGCGGCCGCCTCGGCCTCCGCGAGCGCGGTCCTGCGCTCGGCCGCGCGCGCGGCCGCCTTGCTCGTCTGCGAGGCCGACGCGCGGCGCGCCTCCCACGGCACCACGGCCGCCCCGCCGCGGATGGCCTCCTTGGCCAGCTCGGACCTGCCCTCGGGCTTCTCGAACGTCTCGACCGCGATGGACTGGTCGCGCTTCTGCAGCTCGGTGCCGCACCTGATGCACCGCACGAAGATGCGGCGGTTCATGTAGCCGCAGTTCGCGCATGGGACCTTGTCCTTCTCGTCGGGCCCCGTGGGCGCGACCTCGACGGTGATGCTGGAGGCGGGCGCGTCGGACGGCATCGCCGCGGCCGCGGGCACGGCCGCCTCGGGCGCGGCCATGGCGGGGGCGGTCGCCGCTCCCGCTGCCGCGGGCGGTGCGGCCCTCGCGGACACGGCCCCGTCCTCCCATGGCCGCGCCTCGGGCCGGGCCATGCGCTGCGCGGGGGCCGCGGGCCCGGCGCCGGAGGCGGCGGCCGACCGTGGGGCGACGGCCGCGCGGCTCTTGGACAGCTCCTTCAGGAGCGCCGCCTCGGCGCGCGCGTTCTCGAGCTGCGCCATGTAGTGCTGCTTGGCCAGGAGCTGGGTGGAGTAGATGAGCACGCCGACGGCGAAAAGCGCGATGCCGAGGCCCATGCCGGCGCCCGTCAGCACCGTGAAGTGGCCGCCACCGCCCAGGTAGAGCGAGACCATGTACAGCCCCAGGCCGGCGGCCATCGCGCTCAGGCCGATGATGGTCCTCTGGGCGATGCGCTTGCGTCGGGCCGAGAGCATCGCGACGGCCTTGCTGTGCTTGCGCGCCCGCGCCGCCGCTGCGGTGGATTTCTGCTTCCGCTTGATGGCGCTCCGCGCCGCCGCGAGCCCGGTGCCGGCCTTGGCCGCACCCTTGGGCGCGGCCGCCACCTTGGGCCCCTTGGCGGGCGCGGCCGCGGTGGAAGCGCTGGGCCGCGCCACCGCCTGCGCCCTGGGGGCCGCGGGGGCGGGCGGGGACGCCTGCGCCGGCGCGGCCGCGGGCACGGCGTCTATGAACACCGCACCGCAGCTGGGGCACTTGGGGTCCGCCTCGCCCACGGTCGCGTCGCACGTGGGGCACTTGAACTGGACGGGCTCGCCGCCCGGCGCGGCGGCCGCCCCGGCCGCGGGCTCCTCCGCGCCCGCCTCGCCGTCCTCGACGAAGATGGCGTGACAGCTGGGACACTCCTTCGCGGTGGAGGAGACGCGGGTGCTGCATATCGGGCAGAGGTAGAGCTCCTGCCCGGCACCCTCGTTCGGTTGCTGCCACCCCTCTGGCATCCTGGTCCACCCTAGGCTAGGCGGCTTAGGATGCCCGTCACGCGGTAATAACCTTTTGGACGTGATTCCCACGGCCGGGGAACAATCTGGCATGAGCCCGGTGCGGAGCTGCGCGACCACGTCATCCGATGTACGTGAGGTCCTCGCGCGACGCGTCCTTCTCGCCCTGCTCGAGGTCCCTGAGCTTGGAGGTTATGCGCTCTATCTGGTCCGCGCGCTCCTCGAGCTTGGCGAGGTCGACCGGGATGTCGAGCACCTCGGACAGGACCATCACGAGCCTGCGGGCCGAGCTCGGGTCGCTGAAGTAGCCCGAGGTCTCGCCCATGAGGCAGACCGCCGGGATGCCGTTGATGTCGCCCAGGCCGAGCAGCAGGCCCGATGCGCCCACGATGCCCGAGCCGGGCTCGCCCTTGGAGAACGTCACGCCGTGCTTGCGCATCTCCTCGACGAGCGCGGGCCTGGTCACCGCGCCGAGGACGCGCGGGTCCTCGACCATGCGGCCCACGCCGAAGCCGCCCAGGGTGTAGATGCGGCGCACGCCGAGCTCGACGCACACGTCGATGACCCGGGATGCGAGGATGTACTGGCCCTCCGATGTGATGCCCTGGATGTCGCCCACGAGGAGGATGACGTCCGGGCCCTTCCCGCCCTCGCGCTTCCAGTAGTAGAGCTCGTTGCGCACGAGCTTGATCGTGCCGTCGTCCTGCACGATGACCTGCGGCGGGAAGTACCGCGAGAAGATGACCGCGAACCGCTTGGCACCAATCTCGGACACGATGTGCTCGGCCGCGAGCTTCCCGACGTTGCCCACGCCCGGGAGCCCCTCGACCAGGATGGGGTCGACGAGCTTGGGGTGCTCATCGTAGATTATCTCGACGTCGTCCATCGGCATATCGCTCACGCCTCCTCCTGCTTGCCCGCGGACGGGCCCTCCTCGCGAGCCGTCGCGCGCCTGAGCGCGCGGCGGTAGGTGCCGTAGCGGTCCTCGGGCGAGTACCGGGCCGGGCCCGGCCGGTCCGTGGGCGCGCCGCACGAGGGGCACCCCTGCCTGAGGGTGTAGCGGCCGCACTGGCGGCACCTCAGCAGCGTCACGGGGCTCATGCCTCCTGGCGGGTGAAGGTGCCCTCGCCCCCGTTCGCCTTGACGTGGCCGAGGACGCGCTCCTGCGCAAGCGCGAGCTCCTGCTCGGCGGATTTGTAGTCGGGGGCAGTGACGAAGACGGTGTACCTCGGCGCGCCCAGGTACTGGACCGTGATTGAGACGCCGGGGTCCTTGACCTCGCCGGCGCGCATGAGCGCGTCCCTGATGACGTGGACGCCCCTGGGCCCGCCGCACCCGAGCTTGAAGACGCCCCTGATCTCGACCTGGGGCGGGACGATGTTCTCCTTCGCTATCTGGATGAACATGTCCGCCCAGGGGCCCTCGAAGCCCTCGGCGGCGATCGTCTCCGGCGAGTTCGACGCGGTCTCGAGCGCGACGTACATCGCGCCGAAGGTGTCGATGAGGCGGTTCCCGAACTGCTCCCACGCCGCGTCGGCGGTGAGCCCCACCCGCTCGGCCACGAGCTCGAACAGCTTCTGCGCGCGCTGCTCGTTCTTCCAGTGCTGGATCTTCTCGCGCCTCTGGTGCTCGTTGACGCTCTTGAGCGAGAGGTCGATGTGCCCCTTCTTGGGGTCGACCCGGAGCACCTTGGCGACTATCTTCTGGCCCTCGCGCACGTAGTCCCTTATGTACTTGACCCACCCCGCGGCCACCTCGGCCACGTGGATGAAGCCCTCCTTGCCCGCGTACTCCTCGAGCTTGACGAAGGCCCCGAAGTTCTCGACCTTCTTGACGGTGCCGACGACCAGCTCCCCCTCCTCGGGGAAGCCTATCTCGCGGCCCATTACTGAAGCACCCCGACGAGCTCGCCCTTTAGGCGGGCCTTGCCGCCGGTGGGGGTGGCGAGAGTGCCGCCGCACACCTGGCAGTTGACGGTCGTGTTGGTGCGCCAGAACATGATCTGCTCGTTGCCGCAGTCCGGGCACTTGACCTTGATGAAGCCGCTGCGCGGCCCGCCCTCGGACGTCTCGCCCTGTGCCATCGCGCTCACTCCTCCGTGAGCTCGAACTTCTTGATGCGGAACCCTGGGGGCTGGGTCGCCTTGCCGCACACCTTGCACCGCATGCGCAGGCCCTGGCGCTTGGTGGGCTTCTCGCGCCCCTCGAACTTGGGGCGGGGGAAGCCCCCGTAGCCGGCCGTGACCCTGCGGAACCGCCTCTGGCCCTTCTTGAGCTCCGACGCCTTCCGCTTCTTCATCTTCTCGACGGAGTGAAGGGTGTGCTTCTTGCACGTGGGGCAGTACCTCTTGACGTTCCTGGGCCACTTCATAGATGGGTCCCCCTGGGGGGTCGCGAGCATCGGTAATGGCTAGGGTTATATAAAAGCTTGCGCGGCGCGCGCGCGGGCGCGCCCTCGCGCCGTGGATGCTGGCGCGGGGGACTCGCGCCCCCGACCCCCTCGGTCGCCTCCCTCCATCCTCCCGGACGCCCCGACCCGCCGGCCAGGGCATCGTACCAAGGCCCCCTGCGAAGGGTATTAATACGAGTCCATCGGATACAATGGCCGACCGGGGATTGTCATGGAGCGCAAGTTCATACCGAGGATGGTCTGCGACACCTGCAAGGCGGTGCAGGTGCAGAACCTCGGGGGCCGGTGCCTTGTGCCAGGATGCCACGGTCGGCTCGAGGTCCACGAGGAGGACGCGGAGCTCTACCATCGTCAGGTCGAGGACGACTCGGTCGTGACGTGGATTTCGCTCATCTAGCGACGGCGCGGCCCCGGCCCCGCCGCAGGTGAGCCGGCGTGACCCTTGAGCTCACGCCCGCGGCCCGCCCCTGGCAGGCCCGGCCGCGCAGGCCCTCACAGCGCGATTGTGAACCCGGACTGGGTCTGCAGGAAGGGCAGGTAGACGAGCTGCGTGCCGAGGACCTTGACGGAGTAGTCGATGTCCTGCAGCACGCCCGGCTGCTCGGCCTCGAAGGTGAGGACAAGGAAGTCCGCGAGCTGCATCGCCACCTCCTCCGAGATTGCCAGGGCCATGCGCTTGTGGTTCCCGAAGCCCTGCGCGGGGGTGTACTGCGGGGGCTTGGTCGTGAGCGTCTGCGCCCAGTACTTGAACGACTTGGGGTCCCACTCGACCGCGGGCACGAATATCATCATCCGCCCGCCCTTCCAGTCCTTGCCGAAGAGCTTGTTGAGGAACCCGCCCTCGGACCGCGCGCGGTTGATTGTCACCTCGGATTCGAGCCGCCAGACGGGAAGGTAGACGGGCTCGCCCTGCGCAATCGCCGCAGGGTTGGGAGACGCTATCTCGTACTTGAGCGGTTTGGCGCCCGTGTCGTCGCGAGTGTGCGCCGTGCCGCAGCTCCCGCAGACGTAGACGCGGTCGGCCTTGTCGCCCTGTACGGGCGCGCCGCACCGGGTGCACTTCACCAGTATTATCTTGACCGGCATCGGCTCACCTCCTCGCGGCCATCATGCCCACGTCCTTGCCCATGTTCTTGAGGTCCTGCAGCCCCTTCTTGTAGCCGGCCGCGATGTCGCCCTCCGTCACCTCGGAGCCGTGGCGGAAGAACATGAAGCCCGCGGCGAAGGCGACGATGCCGACGATGACCCCCACGATGGCCGCCTCGCCCCATCCGGCGGCGAGGGCGGCCGCGCTCAGGCCCGTGATGGCGCCACCGCCCGCCGCTCCCCCCACGCCGATGAGGGCCTGGTAGAGCGGATCGCCCGGCGCGCGGCCCGAGAGGCTGCGGCCGGACACGCCGTCGAGCGTGGCGAAGTACGTGCGGTCCGCATAGGTGTACCGGCAAACCCAGATGGGGTAGTAGGTGATGGCAAGGTAGCGGGGCATCACGTGCATCTTCTGGAACGTGATGTTGGGGACGCCCGCGGAGGAGATGGCCTGGGCCCGGAGGGCCTCCACGCCCGTGCGGCGCGCGTCGTCGACCGAGGTCGTGGGCTCGAAGGTGGGGATGGAGCCCTCGTCGTGGCCTATGACCTCGCCCGAGAGCGCGGGGAGCCGCGTCACGCCGATGTCGCCCGGGTCGCATGCTATCTGCGACCACTCGAAGTCCCGGAACACCATCTCCTCCATCGGGACCTTCCTCTCGTGCCTGTTGCCGTTCTTGTCCGTGTAGTGCTCGACGCGGTAGCCGCAGACCCAGCCGGCCGCCCGCGCGCGCAGGCGCCAGAAGGGCACGTAGATGGGGAACACCTCGGTCACCTGGGCCTTCTGCGCCAGGTCGCGCGCCTTGAGGCCCTTGGTGAACCATCCGGAGAGCGTCGACGTCGCCCGGACGGTGTCGAGGGTGTTCTTGAACATGGTCGTGTAGACGCCCTGGTCGCCCTCGAGGTAGAGGAGGGACTTGCAGTAGGGGCAGTTCGCCGACTTCTCGCCCTCGGCCGTCGTGAGGGCGCCGCCGCACTGGGGGCAGTTCATGCTGAAGGTCAGCCCGTCCGTCATGGCATCACCTCTCCTTCGCGACCTTGTGGAAGAGGAACACGAGCACCGGGACCGTCACCAGGAGCGCGACCACGCCGAGCACCACGTCGACGGCGACGATGACGAAGCCCTCCGCGGCGCACACGACGAACCCGACCACGGCCGCGCCGATGTAGGCGCCGGCCTTGCGGGGGGGCCAGTTGGCCGAGAAGACCTGGCCCGTCGAGCCGTCGATGACCGCGTCGAAGGTGTTGCCGCCGTACCAGTACTTGATGGTGAACAGCGGGAAGAAGACCATCGCCTGCTCCTTGGCCTTGCCTGGCAGGCGCGACATGTAGGCCATCATGTCGATGTCGGGGGGCGATATCTCGGCCTTGCCGTAGTCGAACTTGCTGTCGAACACCTTGAGGTCGCCGGCGGGCACCTTGAGGCTGTGCAGCCCAGGCAGCGTCGTGGACTTCGCGGGCTCGACGAGCACCTGCTCGCCCTTGTCGGTGTCGCGCCTGAAGAGGAACACGGGGAAGAACTGCCGCTTCATCTCGACGATGCGGTGCGTCCCCTCGAGGTCCTTGGCCTTGTCGGAGGCCGCGGTCCACCTGCGGAACACGCCGCTCGCGCCCGCGTCGTCCATCTGGTACGGCAGCACGTACACGAACGCCGCGCCTGACTTGTCGATGTAGCTCTCCGTGTTGCAGAACGCGCACCTCAGCAGTTTCCTGCCGACGTCGAGCTCGTTGGGCGCGTCGCACTTGGGGCACTTTATGGTCGCCACTAGCTTCCCTCCCTTCCGACATCCACCTGATGGTCGTGACCGTCATCGCGCGCGGGAGGGGGCGCGGCCCCCTCCCCGCGCGCGTGCGCTCAGCCGAGCTTGCCGCCGCACTGTGGGCAGAACTTGCCCGCCTGCACGTCCTTGCCGCAGGACGGGCACTTCACCGTCCCCTGCTTGGCCCCGCAGTTGGGGCAGAACTGGGTGCCCGGGGCCACGGGCTGCCCGCAGCTCACGCAGGGCTTCGCGGTCGCCTGCGTCGCGCCGCAGTGCGGGCAGAACTTGGACCCGGCCGCTATCATCACGCCGCACGCGGTGCACGGCGTCTGGCCCGCCGCGGGCCCGGGCGCCGCGCCGGGCGCCGCGGGGGGACCCGCGCGCTGGCGGTTCATGGTGTCCATCATCATGTACCCCATGCCCATGCCCGCGCCGAGCCCCACGCCGGTGCCGGCGGCCCCCCCACCGGAGGGGTTCGAGGCCGCCTCGCGCATGGCCTGCCCGGTCTGGTACGTCATGTAGTCGGCGCCGAGCACCTGCATGCTCGAGCGCTGGTCCACCGCCTTCTGCACCTCCTCGGGCATGCTGATGTAGAGGCCCGAGAGCTTCTGCAGCTCGATGCCGTACAGCTCGAAGTGCTCCTTGGCGCGCTCGAGCACGAACTGCTCGATGGTCGTGAGCTGGGACGCGAGGTCGGTGACGCCCGTGCCCTTGTTCTTCAAGTCGCCGAGCACGTCGTAGGTGAGCAGCACGATCTGCTCCTGGATGCGGCCGCTGATCTCGTCCGCGGTGGAGTAGTTGAGCGTGCCTACGAACTCGTTGATGAAGTTCTCCGGGACGGAGACGCGGTAGCGGGCCTCGCCGAAGAGGCGGAGGTTGACGATGCCGAAGTCCTTGTCGCGGAACTGGTAGGGCTGCTTCGAGCCGAACTTCACGTCGAACGGCTTGCGCTGCAAATAGTACACCTCGGCCCACTGCTTGACGCCAGAGAGGTACTGGATGAGCTTGCCGATGATAGGCGCGTTCTGCGAGGTGAGCGCGTAGCGGTCGGGCTTGTCGATGTACATGAGGGCCTTGCCGTCGCGGTAGAACACCGCGAACTCGTCCTCGCGAACGACTATGTTGTCGTTCATCTTGATGTTCCGCGGCACCTTCCACATGATGACGCCGCGCTTGTACTGGTCGGGCCAGTCCATCGTTGTAGCGCCGATGAGGCTCATTCATCTCACCCCATGTTGTAGATGCCAGCGATGCGAGGGATGCGCTCCTCGAACGCCCGCGTGAAGTTCGTGAGGTTCGCCCTGATGGCGTCCACTGAACCCTTTGTGCGTGCCGGGTCCGACGCGTCCACGGCGACCTTGAGCTCCGCCGCCTGCCGCAGCAGGTCCTGGATGCTGGCCACCATCGCGTAGTCGTACTCGTAGAGGCGGTTGAGCTCGTTCTCCTCGATGCGTATGGCCGCCGAGAAGCCGGAGTAGCCCTGCTCCGCGTGCCTGACGCGGCCCTCGAGGGCCGTCGTCTTGTTTATGAGCCCGCCGATGGAGTCGATGCCCTCCGTGACCATGTTGTCGACCATGGCCCGGCGCGACTCCTCGAGGGCCGCCCTCACGTCGTGCAGGCGGTCCGCCATTTGCGTGCGCAGCTGCGAGTCCGCCTGCCTGATGTCCTCGCGGCGCCTGTAGCCCGCGTACCCGGGGATGACCGACTGGATCTTCTTGAGAATCCCGCGGTCCTCCTCGACTGACCTCCTGATGT
>Ga0316622_100001381_pt1 | contig 15769 bp, 12 predicted proteins | sample OWC_Aug_OW2_C1_D_FD_207646 | JGI IMG/M metagenome (GOLD analysis project Ga0316622, IMG submission 207646) | Wetland soil microbial communities from Old Woman Creek delta, Ohio, United States - OWC_Aug_OW2_C1_D5_C | ecosystem: Environmental > Terrestrial > Soil > Wetlands | place: USA: Ohio... | reverse complement strand
GGCGCAGGCCTTCGGCCTCGCGACACCGCTCGGCATCAACTCCACGACGGGCGTGGCCGGCCTCACGCTCGGCGGCGGCTTCGGCTGGCTGAGCCGCAAGCACGGCCTGACGATCGACAACCTGATCGCGGCCGACGTCGTGACGGCCGACGGCAGGCTGCTGCACGCCAGCGCCCGGGAAGAGCCGGAGCTCTTCTGGGCCATCCGCGGCGGCGGCGGCAACTTCGGCGTGGTCACCTCGTTCGAGTTCCGCCTGCACCCCGTGGGGCCGAAGGTCGCGGCCGGCCTGATCGTCCATCCGTTCTCGGAGGCGCCCGCTCTCCTCCCCGAGTACCGCCGGATCGTGGCCCGGGCCCCGGAGGAGCTGAGCTGCTGGGTGGTCCTGCGAAAGGCCCCGCCGCTTCCCTTCCTGTCGCCCGAGGTTCACGGACGGGAAATCATGGTGCTCGCGCTGTGCTACGCGGGCGACGTCGATCGGGGAATGAAGGCCGCGGCTCCACTCCGGGCCCTCGGCCGACCCCTTGCCGACGTGGTGGGCCCGCACGACTTCACGGCGTGGCAGACCGCCTTCGACCCGCTGCTCGCGCCGGGCGCGAGGAACTACTGGAAGTCGCACGACTTCACGGCGCTCTCGGACGACGTCATCCAGATCATCCTCGACTACGCGGGGCGTCTGCCCTCGCCCGAGTGCGAGATCTTCGTCGGGCACCTGGGAGGCGCAATCAACAGCGTGCCCACGGACGCGACGGCCTATCCCCACCGGACCGTCGAGTTCGTCCTCAACGTACACACCCGCTGGTCCAACCCCGCGCAGGATGCGGCGTGCATCGGCTGGGCACGCGAGTTCTTCGATCGCGCGGCCCCGCACGCCACCGGGGGCGTCTACGTGAACTTCATGCCCGGGGACGAGGTGGAGCGGATCCGCCCCGGCGCGTACGGGCCCGGCTACGCGCGGCTCGCCCGCGTGAAGGCCCAGTACGATCCCGGGAACCTGTTCCGGCTCAACCAGAACATCCGCCCGGCAGCGTAGCCGGCCGGCCTGGCAGGCGGGCGCCGCTCACGCCCGCCTGTCCAACCCTCATCAGCCGGGAGGAGGGCGAAGGTGGAGCAGACCCTTTACGAACGTCTGGGCGGCCACTCGGGCATCGCCGCCATCGTCAGCGACCTGGTGGACCTGCATGCCGCGAACCCGGCCATCCGCACCAGGTTCCTGAAGTTCGATCTCGACGAGGTGAAACGGAAGGCCACCGAGTTCATGTGCATGGGCACCGGCGGGCCCGAGCCGTACACAGGCCGGGGACTCCGCAAGTCGCACGAGGGCATGAACATCAACGCGGAGGAGTTCCTGGCGGTCATGGACGACGTGGCCGCCGTCCTGGAGAAGCACCAGGTGGGCACGCGCGAGCGCCAGGAGGTGGTGGCCACCTTCATGGACCTGCGCAAGGAAGTGATGCACCTGTAGCGCGGCGCCGCGACGACAACGGGCGCATGCCGACGACAGGGCAGGCGGCCCGGCTCCGGACACGGCGGCGTCCACGACCCGACGCCCCCGTCCCCTTCTCGGCCGCGCCCATCTCCTATAATTCCCTCCTCCCCCAGCAGAGACCGATTCCTGGCGGGCAGGAGGGTGGATGCGTCTCGCTTCGGGAACCAGGCTGGGCCCCTACGAGATCACCGCGCCGCTCGGCGCCGGCGGCATGGGCGAGGTGTATCGGGCGCGCGACACGCGGCTCGAGCGCGACGTCGCCCTCAAGGTGCTCACGTCCGACGTGTCGCTCGACCCGGAGCGACGCACGCGGTTCGAGCGCGAGGCGAAGGCGATCGCGGCGCTGACCCACCCGCACATCTGCACCCTGTACGACGTGGGCCACGAAGGCGAGGTCGAGTACCTCGTGATGGAGCTGCTCGAGGGCGCCACGCTCGCCGAGCGCCTCGAGCGGGGATCGATGCCGGTGCAGGAGGCGCTCGCGACCGCGATCCAGGTGGCCGACGCGCTGGCCGCGGCGCACCGCCTCGGGATCGTCCATCGCGACCTGAAGCCCGCCAACATCATGCTCACCCGCCCGAGCACGGGGCGGGCGGGTCCGCCTCAGGTGAAGCTGCTCGACTTCGGCCTGGCCAAGCTCCGCGCCGACGAGCCCGGCGCCGTCGGCGGCCACACGATGACGGGGCCGCTCACGGGCCACGGACAGATCCTGGGGACGCTGCACTACATGGCGCCCGAGCAGCTCGAAGGGCGCCCCGTGGATGCCCGCGCCGACATCTTCGCGTTCGGGGCGATCGTCTTCGAGATGCTGACCGGGCGTCGCGCGTTCGACGGGTCGAGCGCCGCCAGCGTGATCGGGGCCATCCTTCGCGAGCCCGTCGCGCCCCTCTCACAGCTGGTTTCGCTGTCGCCGCCGGCGCTCGACCGCGTCGTCTCGACGTGCCTCGCGAAGCACCCCGACGAGCGCTGGTCGAGCGCGCACGACGTGCTGCTGCAGCTGGGGGGGATCGCGGATGCGGTGGCGGCGCCGGCCGCATCGGGCCCCGTGGCGACTCCCGCACCGGCCCCGGCCACGGGCACCGTGCGGGCAACGCTTGCGAAGGTGGGCGCCGCGGCGCTGGCGGGCGTGGTACTAGGCGTCGCGGCGGGCACGTGGATGGGCCGGTCGGCGCCGGCATCCGCGCCACCTGACACCGCCGTCGAGCGCCTGGCGATCATCGCGCCCGAAGGCGTGTCGATCACGCGCGGCGAGGCGCCGCAGATCTCGCCCGACGGCCGCCAGGTGGCCTTGGTTGGGGCGGGTGCGTCGGGCCGAAGCATGATCTACGTCCGCCATCTCGACTCGGTCGAGTGGCGTGCGCTCGCCGGCACGGAGGACGCCTCGCTCGTCTTCTGGGCCCCCGACAGCCAGCGGCTCGGCTTCTTCGCGGGGGGACAGCTCAAGACGACCCTCGTATCCGGAGGCACGCCCCGCAGCCTCGCGCCCGCACCCGTGGCGCGCGGGGGATCGTGGAGTCGCCAGGACGAGATCATCTTCCAGGGTTTCCCCACCGATCCCCCGCGCCTGGTGGCTGCGTCGGGAGGCGAGACAACCGCCCTGCCCGTGCCGAAGGGGGTCCTGGGCGGCCGGTGGTTCCCCGCGTTCCTCCCCGACAGCCGTCACTATCTGTACCTTGCCTCTCGTCAGGACGACCGCCTGGGGTTTGCGATTCACATCGGCTCGATCGATTCGCCCCAGAGCCGCGAGCTGATGCGGTCCGCGGGGAACGTCGCGTACGCGGCCCCCGGCATCGTCTTCTTCAGGCGCGGGACCGCACTGATGGTCCAGCGCTTCGATCCAGGCACGGGCGAATTGCGCGATGCGGCCTCCCAGGTGGCCGACGACGTCGGCTTCAACGCCATCACCTACCAGGGCCTGTTCTCGGCGTCCTCAGGGGGTGCGCTGGTGTACCAGGGTTCCGCTCCGGGGTCGGAGCTCGCCTGGTTCGACCGCCGGGGCAGCCGGCTTGCCACCGTGGGCCCGCCAGGCGACTACGGTACCTTGTGCCTCACGGCCGGTGACGAGCGGATCGTCTACGACCTGTCGGACCCCGCTTCGGGCACGGTGGACGTCTGGGCCGGTAACGCCTCTGGCAGCGCCGCCTCCCGCTTGACGTTCGACCGATCGGTCGACTTCTACCCGGTCTGCAGCCCGACCACGCAGGAGGTGGTGTTCGCCTCGCTCCGGGAGGGCCCTCCGAACCTGTTCCGCGTCGCGGCGGACGCACCGGGCAGCGAGACGGCCATCCTGCGCTCGCCGAGTCCAAAGGTCCCGTCGGACTGGTCGCGCGGCGGCCGGTGGCTCGTGTACTCGGAGTTCAACCGCGACACGAGCTTCGACATCCGCGTCCTGCCGCTGTCGGGCGGGGACCCGGTACTCTTCGCCGGCACGGCGGCCGACGAGCGCAATGGCGTGCTCTCGCCCGACGGCCGCTGGATGGCCTACCAGTCCAACGAGACCGGCTCGTCGGAGATCTACGTGCAGCCATTCCCCCGGACGGGCGCCCGGTGGCAGATCTCGAGGGGCGGGGGATCGCAGCCGCAGTGGCGTCACGACGGCGGCGAGCTGTACTACCTCTCGGCCGACAGGCGGCTGATGGGCGTCGCCCTGACGGTTCGCGCCGGGCAACTGGCAACGGGAGATTCGACCCCGCTCTTCCAGACTCGCGTGGCGCCGCGCGACCCGGTCAATCTGAATCGCCAGTATTCCGTGTCGGGCGACGGCACGCGGTTCCTGGTGGCGACGGGCACCGACGCCCCGCTCGCGATCACGATGGTCCGCAACTGGCGCGCGCTGCTCAAGAGGTAGCGCAGGGCCGCGACTGCCGAGCCGTTACCGCCCGTCGGGCCACGCCAGCGTGTACGCCAGCCTGGGGAAGTGGTAGTAGAGGTCGAGCACGTCGTCGCCCATGCCGCGCAGCTCGCGGCGGGCGCCGAACAGGTAGTCCACGTAGACGAGCGGGATGCGGGCGGCGTCGGCCTCGATGATCGGGAGCGCCTGCCGGTAGAGGGCGCGCGCCCGCTCGCGGTCGGCTTCCTGGAGCGCGCGGTCGAGCAGCGCGTCCAGCTCGGGGTTCGAGTAGCCGCCCGCGTTCTGGCTCCCGCCGGTGCGGTACTTGCTGGCCAGGTTGTCGCCGGGGTCGAGCAGGCCGCTGTAGCCCGAAATGATGCCGTCGTGCTCGGCGCCGAGGCTGGCGGCCACCGCTTCGTAGCGCTCGCCCGGGATGCGCACGAAGCGGACGCGGAGCCCGATCGACTCGAGGTTGCGCTTCACCACCTCGCTGGCGGCACGGCGGAAGGGCTCGTCCCACCACACGGCGAGCGCCAGCTCGAACACCCGTCCGTCGCGCGCGCGCCACCCCTCCGAGCCGACCCGCCAGCCGGCCTCGTCGAGCAGGGCCCGCGCCCGTGGCAGGTCGCGGCCCGGCGGTCGGACCGGGGGTGCGTAGGCCCAGCTGATCGGCGGGATCGCGCTGAACGCCGGCTCCCCCACGCCGAGCAGCCCCTCGGCCACCATCGCGTCGCGGTCGAGTGCCAGCGCGATCGCCTGGCGCACCCGGCGGTCCTGGAGGTGCGGCTGGCGCACGTTGAGGACGAGCGACCGCCAGATGCCGCTGCGGTAGCGGTAGAGCCGGACGTCGTCCCGCCCCTGGACGAGCGTCATGTGCTGCGGCTTGACGTGCGCGAGGTCCACGGTGCTCTCGGCCACGGCGCGCGCCCGGGCCTCATCGTTCTCGAGCGGCACCATCACGAGCCGCTGAATGGACGGCCGCCCCTGGTGATAGGACTCGTGCGCCTCGAGCACGAGCCGCCCGTCACCCGGTCGCTCCGCCAGGCGGTAGGGCCCCGTGCCGATGGGCCGCGCGTCGAACACGCGGCCCTCCGCCACATCGTGTCCTTCGAGAACGTGGCGCGGCAGGATCGGCACGTCCACGAGGGGCACGGCGAGCCCGGGTCGCGGCGCCTTCAGGTGGACAACGAATGCGTGCGGCCCCGGCGCCTCGAACCGGTCGATGACGTCCAGGTCGCGCCAGCGTGCCGTACCGGGCGCTGTCCTGCGCAGTGCGGCGAACGTGAACAGGACGTCGGCGCTGGTGAAGGGCGTGCCGTCGTGCCAGCGCACGCCGCGTCGGAGGCGCAGCGTCCACGTGCGCCCGTCGGCCGAGACCTCGTGCGCCTCCACGAGGTCGCCCACGAGCCGCCCGGACGGGTCGATCGTGTAGAGGCGCGAGAGCAGGGCCGCGCTCGCCTCCGTCCACTCGTTGGTGAGCGCGTCGAGCGGCACGAGGGGGAGCGTGGCCCCGTACACGAGCGGACGGGCCGCCGTGGCCTGCGCGCCCACGCTCGCCGCGTGGGCGGTCAGCAGCGCACCGTGGAGGAAAGCGACCAGCCAGACCCGCGTCGCGTTCGTGATCGGCGCACTCTGCCTCTGAGACTCCACGCCGCTCTCGCCCTCACGCCCGCCGCAGCCGCTCGGCCGCCCGCTCGAGCGTCTCGTCCTTCTTGGCGAAGCAGAAGCGCAGCACCGGCGGGCTCTCGCCGCGGTAGAGGAAGGCCGATGTGGGAATGGAGGCCACGCCGTGCTCGAGGAGCAGCCGCATGGCCACGTCGGCGTCCCTGTCGCGGGTGACGGCCGAGTAGTCGAGGATCTGGAAGTAGGTGCCCCGGCACGGCAGCGGCCGGAACCGGGATCCGTCGAGGAGCGCGACGAACCGATCGCGCTTGGCCTGGTAGAAGCGCGTCACCTCGCCCGCCTCCACGCCCCGCTCCAGGAACTCGGCGTACGCGTGCTGGATGGGCGTGTTCACGGCGAAGGTGACGAACTGGTGCACCCGCTGGATCTCGGCCGTGATGGGCGCCGGCGCGGCGACGTAGCCCACCTTCCAGCCCGTGGTGTGGAACGTCTTGCCGAACGAGCTGACGACGGCGCTCCGCTCGGCCAGCGCGGGCACCCGGGCCAGGCTCTCGTGGCGCCGTCCGTCGAACACGAGGTGCTCGTAGACCTCGTCGCTCAGGACCACGATCGGCGTGCCGTCGACGAGCGCCGCGAGCTCCCGCAGGTCGTCCTCGCCGAGCACCATGCCGGTGGGGTTGTGGGGCGAGTTCAGGATCAGGAGCCGCGTGCGGGGCGTCAGCGCCCCGCGCACCTCGTCCCAGTGGATCCCGTAGTCCGGAGAGCGAAGCGTCACGAACACCGGCACGCCGCCGGCGAGCTGCACCGCCGGCACGTACGAGTCGTAGCAGGGCTCGAGGACGACCACCTCGTCGCCCGGGTGGACGAGCGCCGTGATGGCCGAGAACAGCGCCTCGGTGGCGCCGGCCGTGACGGTGATTTCCGTGTCGGGGTCGTAGCGGGCGCCGTACAGGCCCTCGATCCTCCTCGCGAGCGCCTGCCGCAGCCGCGGCACGCCCGCCATCGGCGCGTACTGGTTCTGGCCCCGGCCGAGCCACTCGCGCACGAGCGCCACCAGCTCGGGGGCGCAGTCGAAGTCAGGGAAGCCTTGCGAGAGGTTGATGGCGCCGTGCTCGTTGGCGAGCCGCGTCATCACGGCGAAGATGCTGACGCCGACCTCGGGCAGGCGCGATCGCGGGGTCACGGAGCTGGTCATGGGAATGCCGCAATTATCGCCCGAGTCCGAGGCGCGGGGAACGAGGTCAGACGGAGCTCACGCGTGGCCGAGGGCGTCGGGGATCGAGAGGCGCGCCGCCCGCCGCGCGGGAAAGAGCGACGCGAACACGGCCACACCGGACAGGAAGATCGCCGCGAAGGCGACCGCCCGCGGGAGCAGGCTCACCGTCAGGGGGATCGGCAGCGAGGCCACGCCGGCGGTGTAGCTGATCGCCGCGCCGTTGATGAGGGCCACCGCGACCGCCGTCACGGCCAGGCCGACGGTCGCCGACACCAGCGCCAGCAGGGCCGCTTCCAGGGTGAAGAGGACCACGATCTGCGGCCGCCGGTAGCCAAGGCTGCGCAGCGTGCCGATCTCGCGCACCCGCTCGTTCACCGCCTTGAGCATGGTCGTGAAGACCGACATGCCCGCGATCGTCACCACGATCAGCACCACCAGCACGCGGTAGAGGCCGAGCAGCGCCATGCCGCGCCGATAGTACTCGCCGTACACGTGGTCGTACCAGGGCACGGCGGCCAGGGCGAGCCCGCGCCCGCGTGCCGCGGCGTTCAGGTCGGCGGCGAAGCGCGCAGCCTCACCGCGGTCGGCCAGCCCCACGACGTAGAACGACACGGCGTCGGTGTCGAGCAGGCGCTGTGCGAGCGCTAGCGGCATCAACGCAAACCGTGTGTCGAGCTCCTTGAGGCCGGCGTCCACGAACCCCGCGATCTCGGCATCCACCGCGTTGAGCTGCCCGCTCTCGGTGGTGGCGGCGAGCTGCACGCGACCCCGCCGGCACGTGAATGGGCGCTCGGCGGCGATGAGGGTGCCGTCCCGGTTGACCACTTCCCCGACGCGGGGGCCGTCGCAGTCGAGCAGGCGCGCGAGGCCGCCGCCCACCATCACCGAGTTCGGACCGCTCAAGTGCAGGGGCCGGCCGGCCACGGCGTTCCAGGCCCACGGGCCCCGGAGGCGCGTCCCCTCGGCCACGTCGTGCCCCCACCCGAAGAAGACCACGCCCGCGCGCCCGCTGCTGGCCAGGCCCGACAGGAGCAGCACGCGCATGCGCGTGACGACCTCGGACTGGCGGGCGCTCAGCAAGCCGTCCACGAACGCCTGCTCGGGTCGATGGAGGAGGAAGGCGAGCGGGTCCTGCCGCCCCTCGCTCGCCGAGGCTCCGAGCTTCTCCACGAGGACCGTGCCGAACATCGCGCGCTGCTCGTACAGTCGGCGGTTGAGGTCCTCGAGGTCGCTCAGGTAGCCCTCGAAGAGGCCGATGGCCACGAAGCCCACGACGATCGACAGCATCGAGCCCAGGCTGTGCCGCCAGTTCTTGCGGACGTTGCGCCAGGCAATGCGGAAGAGCGGTGTCAGCGCCATGGGCGTCCCGCGTGTCGGTCGTGGTCACCGCACCACGTTGTTGACGTTGAACATGCTCACGGGGTGCGTCTCGCTGCGGGGCGCGTCGAACGCGATCGAGGTCACGGTGCCCGCTCCCGTTGCGTCGCGGATGGTCATGCGGCTCACGAACTCGAACGTGCCCGCTGCCGACCGCAGGCGGTTGCCGTAATCGAACGTGGCGGTCTTGAACAGGTCGCCGCCCACGGTGAGGAACTCGGCCCTGAGCCCCAGGTGCCGCTTCGTGGAAACCCAGTAGCGGATGCGGTCGTAGGTGACGTTCTTGGCGCGCGCCTTGAGCTCCAGCCTGTAGGCCGGCTCGCCCCCCACCGGCTCCTCGCCCACGATCGTTCCCTCGTAGTCGCGCGCGTAGTTCGTGCTGGCGATGTCGCCGTTGGCGGCCTCGCCCGAGAGACGCTGGCGGGCCGAGATCGACACCGGCTTCCGGAGGCCGGGCTTGATGAACCAGATGGTGCGATCGTTGAAGAGCATGATCTCGCCCTTGTAGCGGGCCGGCGCGAGCGCCTCCACGAGCGCGTCGTTCCCTCGCGCCTTCACGAGGAAGGTGCGCGCGGTGGTGACGCCGTCTTCGGTGGTCTCCACCGCGGCCGTCCAGGTGATGCCCGTTGCCACGCCGCCGCGCGCGCGGTCCGCGTCGCGCAGCAGGGCGTCGGCTGTTGGGGCCTGTGACGCCCCGGTGGCCTGGACGAGCAGCGCCAGCAGCACGGCGAGGCCTGCGGGCGCTGGCCGCCGGCCGCGGGCCGGGAACCGCTGACGGCCACTGCGGGGTGACCGCCGGGAGTCGATGGCCCGGGACTGTGTCACTGGGCGCTCCTCCTCAGGCCGTGGTGGCTGTCAGCAGGTCCGCCGTGCGCTCCTGCAGGCGCCTGCGGACGACGAGCCATGTCACCAGGATCGACAGCGGCAGCAGCAGCGCCACGAGCGCCAGGTACACGGCCGGCCCGGGCGTGAGCACGACCTGCAGGGTGCCGGGCACGCCGGGAGGGCTGATACGGATGTTGGCCAGCCGGACACCCGTGGCGACGGCGTGCGAGAGCGCGAGCCCGCCGGCCAGCCCTGCGGCGGAGAGCAGCGTCACCTCGCGCAGGAAGAGGCCCGTCACCTGCGATCGGGTGTAGCCCACCGCCCGGAACGTCCCGATCTCGCGGCTGCGCTCGTAGACGGTGAGCGTGCCGGTGTTCATCACCCCGAGCACCACGACCGACGCGACGAGCAGAACGATGAAGACGACCATCGACTGCAGGAACGTCATCGACCCGACGTAGTAGGGGCTCACGCGCTCGTCCGTGAACGGGTACGCCACCACACCCAGCCCCACGCCCCGCAGCCGCGCCTCGAGATCGCGGGCGAACGGCTCCGCCTCGCGCCACTTCTTCAGATACACAGCCACGTAGGTGACGGCGTCGGTGGAGTAGAGGCGCTGCAAGGTGGAGAGCGTCGTGTAGAGCGTCTGGTCCTCGGTGTCGGTGGTCGGCGTGTGGAACACGTTCACCACCTCGCCGTCGATGGCGGCGAGGGCGCCGTCGAAGCTCAGCGCGGCGAGCTGCACGTTGGCGTCGCCGGCGATCTGCGCCGTCGCCTCCGGGCTCCCGCAGTCGGGCACCACCACCGCGGCCGCCGGGCCACCGAAATCGTCGTGGGTGCGTGTCTTGCCGAGCAGGCGCGCGAGGCCGGCGGCGAGCCCCACGGCCCCGTCCACGTCAAGGTAGTCGAACAGCTGGCCCCCGCGGACGGGCCGCACGAAGTCGGCGCTGATGCGACGGACGTCCGGCTGGCGCACGTTGCGCTGCAGTACGCCGGGATCGATGCCGAGCGCAGCGAACGGCACGGTGCGGCACCCGTTGCCGGCGAGTCCCATGCCGCGAAGGTAGCCGGCGGAGTACTCCACGCGCGGGTCGCCCTCGAGGGCACGACGGATGGCCACCTGGTCCGTCGCGGTCAGGCTGTAGCGCGCGGGCCGCGCCCCGGCCTTCTCGAGGCCCTCCGCGTGGTAGACCGCCACGTGGCCCCCGTGCTGCAGGTAGACCGTGTTGGTCCGCAGGAACAGCTCGATGCGCGTGACGTAGCCGCCGAGGATCGAGAGCCCGGCAAAGCCGAGGGCGATGCCCAGCGCCGTGGCGCCGTTCCGCCGCCGGTTGCGGCGCAGGTTGCGCAGCGCGAGGCGCCAGCCGTCCGTCACCGGCGCCCTCCCGGAACGGGCCCGCCGTCGCCGGCCCGAGGTTCCGCGGCCACGTGCCGCGGCTGGGGGTCGCGCGGGGCGGCCGGCACGCCGTTGGCGTCGACGATCACGCCGTCCGAGATGTAGACCACGCGCGCCACGCGCGCGATCAGCTTCTCGTCGTGGGTCGAGAAGAAGAACGTGACCTTGCGCGATTCGTTCAGCTGGAGCATCAGGTCGACGATGCGGTGCGTCGTCCCCGAGTCGAGGTTGGCCGTGGGCTCGTCGGCGAGGACGAGGAGGGGCGAGGTGACCAGGGCGCGGGCGATCGCCACCCGCTGGCGCTGGCCGCCGGAGAGCTTGTCGGGCAGGTGGCGCACGAAGTCGGCCAGCTCCACGTCCTCGATGGCCTGCAGGATGCGATCGCGGCGCTCGGCCTTTGGCACGCGTGCGTTGATGAGGAGCGGCAGCTCCACGTTCTCGTAGACGTCGAGCACCGGCACGAGGTTGAACGACTGGAAGATGACCCCGATCTTCTGGTTGCGCAGCCGGCTCCGCTCGTCGTCGGAGAGGTGCGCGACGTCGCGTCCCTCCACCAGCACCGAGCCGCGATCGGGCTCGTCGATGCATCCCACCATGTTGAGCAGCGTGCTCTTGCCAGAGCCCGACGGGCCGACGAGCGCAGTGAACTCGCCCTGGTGCAGGTCGAGCGTCACCCCGCGCAGCGCGGGCACGAGCGTCTCGCCGAGGCGGTAGGTCTTGTGGACGTCTGCGAGCGACACGAACGGCGATGCCATGGTCACCAGCTCCACACCGCACCGACCACCACGCTGGCCCGCGCGAGCCGCGCGAACTCGGCGAACTCGCGGCCGTACGTGAACGTCGCCGAGCCGAACAGCACGAGCGCGTCGGCCGCCTCCAGGCTCGACGTGACGAAGACCACGCCGGAGCGGTCCGTGAACGACACGAGGTATCGGCCCTGGACGTCGAGGCGGTCCGCCGGCTCGAGGTCCGGCACGCGCACGGAGACGAGCGCGAGGCGGCGGCCGAGGAACTCGAGCCCTGGCGCCAGCCACTGCTCGACGGCCGCACGCGTGGCCTGAGTCGCCACGGCGAGGGCCGACAGGTCGCTCTGCGCGCTCGAGTAGCCGGCGTCCTGGTGGACGTACTCGACCCGTGCGTCCACGCCGCTCACGAACGTGTAGCGGAGCCCGGCAACGGCCAGCACTCGCAGGTGCCCCGATCCGCGGTCGGCGGTTTCGAAGGCGGCCGCACCCGGGGCCGTCGCCACCGGGTACCACGCCTCGGACCCGCGCTGAAGGCTTGCGTCCAGGTACGCCGACAGGCCTTCGGTCACCGCGAGGGCGCCGTACGTCCCGAACCACGGCGTCTCGCGCAGCCGCGCGCCGCCGGTCACGCCGATGTAGCTGGCGCCGGAGGCGGTGGTGAACTCGAGCTTGGCCTGTGCGGCCCGCTCGAAGGGCGCGCCCGCGCGGAAGGGCGCCTCGCTCGTCGCCCCGAGGTCGGCGAGGGCGACCAGGCTCCACTGCTTGCCGGCCGAGACGTTCACGCGGGCCAGGTGCTTGCCTCGCACGGAGTAGAGCGGATCACGGAAGATCCCCACCTCGTGGAAGATGCGATTGCTCGGGCCGAGCAGCTCGGCCGGGCCCCACTGGAAGTTCTGGAGCCCGTATGCGAAAGAGACGGCGTCGGCAGGCCGCCAGTTCGCGTAGAGCTCGGTCATCTCGGCGGTTCCGCGCGCGCGATCCTGGCGCGGCAGTCCCGTGGCCCACGACTGCTCGATCGTCCCGCGCCAGCGGGGACGGGCCACCAGCTGCCATCGCGGGCCGATCTCCAGGCGCACGTTGGGCCGTACGTCCGTGATCCAGACGAGCTGCGGCAGGCGGAACGTGGCGTTGCCCGGGTTGAGCCGCGTCTCGCTCGGGTCGGTGCCACGGACGGCAGTGATCCACTCCAGGTTGGCGCGCAGTGACACGCGAGGCGCTTCGTCGGCCGCCGGAGCGGCAGGGTCCGTCTGGGCGTCGGCGAGGCTTGCGCACGCGACCGCCAGGATCGCGGCAAGCGTGGGGCCTCGCAGTCGTCTCCGCCGCCGGGTCCGACCGGGCGCCGGCCTCACACCTTCAGGCCGAGGAACCGCCGGCCCGCGGCCACCGCGAGCCCCAGCGTGCCGAACCGCTCGCGGTAGATCTGCGCGTAGAGCGCCGGGATGTTCCTCGGCGGCACCCGCCGCGTGTCCTTCTGGTGGAGCGTCATCGCCTCCGACGGGCAGGTGGTCACGCAGAGCGCGCAGCCGATGCAGTGCGAGCGCGCCACGGCCGCCTTGCCGGTGTCGAGGCTCACGGCGTCCATCTGGCACCGGCCCACGCACGTGCCGCAGGCCTCGCACTTCCCGGCGTCCACCTCGGCGTAGTAGTTGGTGCTGAAGTACTCGGCCGGCTCCGGCAGGCGCTTGGCCGTGGTGAGCACCCCGCAGCAGCACCCGCAGCAGCAGCACACGAACTGGGGATCCTGCGTGTTGCCGGGCTGGAGCACCAGCCCGTCGTGGTCGGCCTCGTCGAGCAGCCCGAGCATCTCCTCGCGGCTGATGAACCGGGCGGCACCGGTCCGCACCATCCCCTCGGCGGCCGGGCCGATGGTCAGGCAGGTCTCGTGCCGCTCGGTCTGGACGCAAGGGTGCCCGACGAGCCCCTTGCCGAGGCGGCAGATGCACTCCATGGCGGCGAACGGGCCTGTCGAGGCGCGGACGTGCGCCCGGATGTCGTCGTACGTGGCGACGTCGCGCTCCGGCGTCAGGCTCACGTTCACGGGCACGGTGCGCATCTGCGGGGTGCCCTTCGTGTGGACGGCCGTGCCGAAGCCCTCCTCGAAGTACTGCAGGACATCGCGCTCGAGCTCGGCCGTCAGTCGGGGCAGCTGGAACTCGTAGATGCCCAGCACGAAGGGCAGCTTGCCGTACTGGGGCGTCCCGTGGCGCTCGCCGCGCAGGATGAGGCCCCGGGCCGCCATGTCGTCGAGCCGGGTGCGGAGCCCGTCCAGGCTGTACCGCCACGCGAGGCGCGCGTGGATCGTGTCCAACGGCTCGGCCATCGCGCTCAGCTCCAGCGCGATCTCCGCGTCCTCGGGGATGAAGAGCCGCCTGAGGATGCGGATCTCCACACCCGACGCCGTCGCCGGGAACCCGATCGGCATCCGATCGAGGTGCTGCTGCAACCGCCGGTACACATCGTTCTGCTCGGCCATGGCGGCCTCCCCTGCGCGTCGCTTCTCCCCCCGGCACCGCGGGCTCCTCGCGGGCGCCGGCCCGCGCCGCCGGCCGGCGGCTGACGGCCGACCGGCCGCGGCTCACAGTCCCTCAGAGCCCGTACTGCTCGATGATCTCCTTCTTCCCCTTGCCGAGTATGTCGTACTTGCGGCCCACCTTGACGAAGGCCTCGATCGCCCGGTCCAGCTGGTGCTTCTCGTGGGCCGCCGAGAGCTGCGTGCGAATGCGCGCCTGGCCCTTCGGCACCACGGGGAAGAAGAAGCCCACCACGTAGATGCCCTCGTCGAAGAGGTCGCGCGCCACGTCCTGCGCCAGCTTCGCGTTGTAGAGCATCACCGGTACGATGGGGCTCTCGCCCGGCTTCACGTCGAAACCCGCCTCCGTGAGGAGCTTCCGCCAGTAGGCGGTGTTCCACTCCAGCTTGTCGCGCCGCTCCGTGGTGCGGCCGATGAGGTCGAGCACCTTGAGCGCGGCCGCCACGATCACCGGCGGCACGGTGTTGGAGAAGAGGTAGGGCCGTGCGCGCTGCCGGCACATCGCCACCAGCTCGGCCCGGCCGCTGACGCAGCCGCCCGACGCTCCGCCGAGCGCCTTGCCGAGCGTCGTCGTGATGATGTCGATCCGGCCGAAGACCCCCTTCTGCTCGTGGGTGCCGCGGCCAGTGCGCCCCAGGAATCCGGTGGCGTGCGAGTCGTCCACGAACACCATGGCGTCGTAGCGCTCGGCCAGCGTCACGATCTCGTCGAGCTTCGCGAGGTCACCGTCCATCGAGAAGACGCCGTCGGTGATCACCATCCGGATCCGCTTGTCCTGGTGCTCCTGCAGCTTCTCCTCGAGGTGGCCCATGTCGGAGTGCTTGAACGTGTCCTGCTGGGCCTTGCAGAGGCGCATGCCGTCGACGATCGAGGCGTGCACGAGCCGGTCGGCGATCAGCACGTCGGGCTCGCCCACCAGCGCCTCGAACACGCCGGCGTTGGCGTCCATGCAGGAGGGGAAGAGCAGCGTGTCCTCGGTGCCGAGGAACGTGGTGAGCGCGCGCTCCAGCTCGCGATGGATGTCCTGGGTGCCGCAGATGAAGCGCACCGACGACATGCCGTAGCCGCGGGCGTCGAGCCCGGCGTGCGCGGCCGCGATCACCTCGGGGTGGCTGGAGAGCCCGAGGTAGTTGTTGGCGCACAGGTTGACGACGTGCCGCGTCGCACTGCCGCTCGGGTACTCGACGTCGATCTCGGCGCCCTGCGGCGCGTGGATGTAGCGCTCCTCCTTGAACAGGCCCGCCCCGCGCAGGCCCTCGAGCTCGTGCTGGAAGTGCTCCCGCACAGCGACCGCGTAGGCCATGGCTTCCTCCGTCCGCCCGCCGGCTCGCTACGCGCGGCCGGCGCCGGCCTGCACGCGCGCCACGAGCTCGGCGATGTTCTGCACCGTGTCGAACGCCGCCGGCGTGGCCTCGGCGTCGGGAATCCGTATCGAGTACTTCCTCTCCAGGAACCGCTTGAGCGACACCATCGAGAAGGAATCGACGATGCCGCCGGTGATGAGCGGCGTCGTCTCGGTGACCTCGCGGTCGTCGCCCTCCTCGAGGTACTCCTTCACCACGTAGTCGCGAATCACGCGCTTGAGGTCGTCCATGCGATGGCCCTCCGGGGCACGGCGCTCAGTCGTCCATCAGGGTCGAGACGTCGCCGACCGGCTCGCCCCACTCGCGGGCGCGGAGCACCCGGCGCACGATCTTCCCGCTGCGGGTCTTGGGCAGCGCGTCCACGAACTCGATCTCC
>Ga0316622_100001380_pt1 | contig 15769 bp, 15 predicted proteins | sample OWC_Aug_OW2_C1_D_FD_207646 | JGI IMG/M metagenome (GOLD analysis project Ga0316622, IMG submission 207646) | Wetland soil microbial communities from Old Woman Creek delta, Ohio, United States - OWC_Aug_OW2_C1_D5_C | ecosystem: Environmental > Terrestrial > Soil > Wetlands | place: USA: Ohio... | reverse complement strand
CCGGCGAGGCGCGAGCGATAACCTGACGGAAGCCTGGGCGCGGGCACTGCCGCCGCTGCCGGTCGAGGGCGGAGGAACCATCGAGGCCCGCATCAGCGATGCCCAGGCGCGCTTCAATCTCAACAACCTGTGGCGCAACGGCGCTCCCAGCGGCACCGACATCGACGTGTTCCGGCGATTGCTGCGGGCGCTCGACCTCGAACCGGAGCTGACCGAGGCGCTGCTCGACTGGATCGACCCCGACGCGGTGGCGCGCCCGCAAGGCGCCGAGGACAGCGACTACCGCAATGCGCCCATGCCTTATCGGGCCGCGAACCAGGCGCTGCAGAGCGTTGATGAACTGCGCCTGGTGAGGGGCTTCAGTGTCGAGGCGGTGGAACGACTGCGCCCGTTCGTGGGCGCGCTGCCGGATGCCACGCCGATCAACCTCAACACCGCACCGCGCGAGGTGCTGGTGGCGCTGTTCGGCGACCCGGTGCGGGCGCAGGCGATCCTCGACGCGCGCGAGCAGCAGCCGTTCGCGAACCCGCCGCAACTGCCGCCGGGGGTGCCGGCGCCGCAGGCTGCGTATGGCGCGCGCAGCAACTTTTTCCTGGTGGCGTTGGACACCCGCATCGGACGGCTGCAAGATCGCAGCGAGGCGCTGATTCGGCGTGCCGATGGCGGGACCGCCACCGTGCTGTGGCAGCGCCCGCAGCCACTGACCCTGGCGCGGGAATGACGATGACCGCCATGAGTGCAACCACGGGGCTGCGCAAGATCCTGTCGCGGGCAAATTGGCGCATCGCGCCCGCGGCGTTCGCGCCGGCCACGCTGGAGATTTTCCTGCCGCCGGACTGGCCCGAATCCGGCGCGCCACTGGCATGGCGGCGGCATGGCGGGCACGGGCCCGTGCAGCACGGCCAGGCGTCCGACCCGGGTGTGCTGGCGGAGATGGCCCGGCGCGCGCGCCTCCACGTCTGGACGCCGGCCGGCGCGACCCTGCTGACGCGGGTCAATCTGCCGACCCGCCGGCGCGCGAAAATCCTGCAGGCGTTGCCGTACGCCCTCGAGGATCAACTGCTCGAGGATCCGGCGCAGCTGCACTTCGCCTGGACGGCGCAGGCCGACGGCAGCCTGGTGGTTGCCGTCACGGCGCGCGAACGCGTACGCGCCTGGCTCGGCGGCCTGACGGCGCTCGGGCTGCGGCCGCAAGCGCTGTGCCCGGTGACGCTGGCGGTACCGCTTGCCGACGACGGCTGGTCGCTCGCCTTCGCCGACGGCCACTGCTGGCTGCGCACCGGCGCGCTCACCGGCTTTGCCTGCCCGGTGTCGCCGGCGACACCACCGGCATTGCTGCAGGCGGTGGTCCGCGAGGCGCGCGCGGCGGGACGGTTGCCGCCGGCATTGACGGTTTACGATGCGCCGGACGGGTTCGATGCGCGCGCCTGGTCCGCGGCGCTCGGCCTGCCGCTGCTGTCCGCCGCGGCGCCGCTGCAGGAAGCGCCGCCGGCGACGCTGCCGATGCTCAATCTGCTGCAGGGCGAATTCGCGCCGGCGATCCAGGTCGCGACATTCCTGCGGCCGCTGCGACTCGCGGCGGTGGTGCTCGCCATCGCCGTGATCGGCGGGCTGACGGTGGATCTGTGGGAATGGTGGTGGCTGCATCGGCTGCACGTGTCCAGCCGCCAGGAAATGACGCGCCTGTTCCTCGAGTCGTTCCCGGACCAGAAGGTGGTCGTCGATTCGGCATTGCAGATGCAGCGTCAGATCGAGGCCCTGCAGACGCGCCAGGGTGTGCCCGGCGCCCGGGATTTCCTGCCGCTGCTCAGGCGCATCACGCCGGTGCTCGGCGCCAATGCCGGGTCCGGCGTGCGTGCGCTGACCTATGCGGATCGGGAACTGACTGTGACCGTGCTCGTGCCGGACCGGGCGGCGCTCGACCGGCTCGCGGCGGATCTGGGACGCGTCGGCCTCAGTGTCGAAATCCTGGCCGCCGACAGCCGCGCCGACGGGTTGCAAGGGCAGTTGCGCATCCGCGCCCCGGCCGCTGTCGATGCCGCGAGGACGAAGCGATGAAACCCGAATGGATCACCCGGGCGGTCGCCCAATGGCAGAAACTGGCACCGCGTGAGCGCCGGCGGGCCACCGGCGCGGGCATCATCCTGCTGCTGGTATTCGCGTACGCCGGGTTGTGGCTGCCGTTTCAGCGTGACCTCGCGCGCCTGCGGCAGCTGGTTCCGGTGGAAAGCGAACGCGTGGTCTGGATGCGGACCCAGGCTGCGCAGGTCGGCGCATTGCGCGCCCGTGTTCCGCTGGCGCAGAGTCCGGGCGATCTGCCGGCATTCGTCGAGCGCTCCGCGACCGCGTATGGCATCCGCGCCCACATCACCGGTCTGGAGCCGGATGGTGCCACCGCCATCCGGCTCACGGTCGCGAACATCGGTTTCAACGATCTGGTTCGCTGGCTTGACGAGCTGCAGCAGCAGGGCGGGCTGCGCGTGGAGCAAGCGAGCATCGAGGCTCAGCCGTCCCCCGGCGTGGTCGAGGCGAGTCTGCTGCTGCGCGCCGCCAGCCGCTGACCGGTCATCTCCAGGCGCAGCGGCCGTAACGGTGTCGATGAAACTGCGGCCCGATCCGTATCCGAAATCGGGGGAACATCGGTGCGCGTTCGGGGCGGCCAGGAAGGATGAATGTCAAAGTCACTGAAACGAATCCTCTTCGCCATTGGCGGTCTCATCGGGCTCCTGGTCCTGGTCGCGGTCGCCGTGCGTCTCTTCGTGGACATCAACGCCCACAAGCCCCGGTTGGAGGCGGTCGCCGCCAAAGCACTGGGGATGGAGGTTCGCGTCGGTGGCCGGCTGGGGATCGGCTTGCTACCGGGTTTGCACGTCACGCTGGAGGACGTGCACATCCGTAACCGCGGTGCGGAGGTCGGTGCCGCGAACCAGGCCAGGCTTGGGATCGATCTGTTTCCTCTGCTCCGCGGCCAGGTCCGGATCGGGACGATCGCACTGAAACACGCCACGCTCATCATCGAGCGGGGCCGCGACGGCAAGTTCAACGTCGAGAGGCCGGAGGCGGCGGCAGGAGCGTTGCCGGCCGTGGCCCTCGCGACCGTTTCCCTGTCGGACGGGACTCTCCGCTACACGGACCGACTGTCCGGCGACGAATTCGAGGCCGCGGCCTGCCGCCTGGAGGTGCGCCGCCTGCGGCTTGCGGGCAGGGGAAGCCCGGAGCTAATGAAAAACCTTTCCTTCACGGCCGAGCTCGCCTGCGGGGAGGTCCGGAGAAATGACTTCACGGTCTCCGACCTGGAGTTCTCGGTCGCCGGAAAGAACGGGGTATTCGATGTCGAGCCGGTGGCGATGCGTGCCCTCGGCGGGCAGGGTTCGGGGAACATCCGGGCGGACTTTACCGGTGCTGTCCCGATTTACCACATCCGCTACGCCCTGGCGCAGTTCCGGATCGAGGAGTTCTTCAAGACCCTGTCGCCGCAGAAGGTCGCGGAGGGGTCGATGGATTTCTCCGCGAACCTGTCGATGCAGGGAACGACCCTGAACGAGATGCGGCAGACCCTGTACGGGCAGTTCTCGCTGCGGGGCGAGAACCTCACGCTCAGCGGGCACGATCTCGACCGGGAATTCTCGCGGTTTGAATCCAGCCAGAACTTCAACCTCGTGGACGTGGGCGCCTTCTTTCTTGCCGGGCCGGTCGGCGTGGCGGTGACCAAGGGCTACAACTTTGCCAGCATCCTCCAGGGTGCGGGCGGCCGCAGCGAGATCCGGTTGCTCGTCTCCGACTGGAAAGTGGAACGCGGCGTGGCCCAGGCGCAGGACGTGGCCATGGCGACGAACGAGAACCGGATCGCTCTCCAGGGCGGCCTCGATTTCGTCAACCAGCAGTTCAATCACGTGACCGTGGCGGTGATCGACCCCAGGGGCTGCGCCATGGTGCGGCAGAAAATCAGCGGCCGCTTCCGCAAACCGGTGGTGGAGCCGCCGAACATCCTCATGTCCCTCACCGGGCCGGCACGCGAGCTGCTCAAGAAGGGGAGGGACCTCTTTTCCGGCGGAGAGTGCGAGGTGTTCTATGCCGGTTCCGTGGCGCCGCCGAAATAGATCCACTGCAACGAGACCGCTGTACGCGCGCCACGGCCGGTGTTCAGGCCGGGGGGATACCACCCTGCGGGTCACGCGTCAGCAACAGATGAAATACCGAGGAGTCGATCGGCACCAGCGGGCGCACCCGTTCATCGATCCAGATTGAGACGCGATCGCCATAGGGGGCGAGGCGCTTGAGCAGGCGCTCGAGCTGGCGCCGCTGATCGGCGCGCAGTGCCTCGATGTGCAGGGTCACGGTGGCAGCGGAGCGGCACAGCATTATCTCCAGGCGGCGCGCGGCGCGCGTGAAGAACACGCGACCGACGTAGCCGCGCAGCCAGATCTGCAGATGGGCGCCGCCCTCGCCGATGCGACTGCCGATTTCGACCACCCCGCGACGCACGTCGGCCGCACACAGACGGCGCAGCCGCGCGCTGGTGAATTGAGCCAGACGCTGCTCGCGGTTGCGGTCGGTCAGGAAGTGGCGCTGGATGTAGTCGCGCATGGCCAGCCCTGCGATCCAGTCCGCGAGCACCTGCGGCCAGGCGCGCGGTGGCGCGACGGACAGGGTGCGCAGCAAGTGAAGCAGGCGTATCGGCCCGCCGCTGAGCAGGGCGTGCGTGAACAGCCGGCGCACGATGGTCAGGCCCTCGGGCAGCGAATACTTCCCCTGGTAGACCGGATTGCGCAGATAGCGGATCTTGTTGCCGATGCGCCGGGCGATGCCGTGGTCGCTGAACAGGCGCTGGTACAAGGCCTGGTAGTTCTGCACCATGGCCTCATAGCCCATGCGCTTCGGGATGATGTTGGTGCCCGGCTTGGTGTTGTCACCGTGTTCGGCCCCGGCGATCAGCCGCCCCTCCTGCCGGAGGCGTTCGTAGAGCGGTGTGCGCGGCAGGGCCGTGAGCAGGCCGACCATGGAAACCTGGATGCCGGCGCTGGTGATGAAGCGGTACTGTTTGTCGAAACTGTCGAGTGTGTCGTTGTCGAAGCCGATAATGAACCCCGCCAGCACGTCCACGCCGTGGGCATAGATGGTTCGCACCGCGGTCAGCAGGTCGCGGCCGGTGTTCTGGGTCTTGCGGGTTTCCTTCAGGCTGTCTTCATCCGCCGACTCGATGCCGATGAACACCCAGGCGAAATGCGCGGCCTGAAACAGCTGCAACAGCTCGGTGTCATCCGCCAGGTTGATCGACACTTCGGTGCCGAACTGGAAACTGTAGCCGTGGCGGCGCTGGTAATCGGCGAGATAACGCAGCAGCGCCTTGGCCAGTTTCGGGTTGCCGATCAGGTTGTCGTCCACGAAGAAGATATTGTGGATGTCCTGGGCGCGCAGCCGATCGAGTTCGCGGCCGATCTGATCGAGGCCTTTGGTGCGTGGCCGGCGCCCGAACATGACGATGATGTCGCAGAATTCGCAGCGGTAGGGGCAGCCGCGCGAGAACTGCATGCTCGCGGTGGCGTAGCGATCCAGCTTCAGCAGGTCGAAGCGCGGCGTCGGCGAGTCTTCGAGGTTGACCACGCCGGTCTCCTGGTAGCGGGACCTGGGCGCGCCCCGTTCGAAGTCACGGCAGAATTCGCGCCAGATGTATTCAGCCTCGCCGGCAACGACGGTGTCGGCCAGATCCGCGAAGCGTTCCGGGCACAACGAGGCAAAACTGCCGCCGGCCACGACGTAATGGCCCTGCCGGCGGTAGTAGGCAATCAGCTCCTGTTGGCGCCGGAACTGCACGGCCATGCCGCAGATGCCGACGATGTCGGCCTGCGGATGCAGCGGTACCGGTTCGATATTCTCGTCGATGATTTCCACCTGCCAGCCGGGCGGGCAGAGCGCCGCCAGCGTGGCCAGCCCGAGCGGCGGGTTGAGCGCGCGTTTGTTGGGCAGAATGGTTTCCAGCGCCCAGCGAAAGCTCCAGAAGCTCTCCGGAAACTTCGGGTTGATCAGCAGCAGACGCACGGGACCACCCGGTGACAAATTCGACATGGCGACTCCGGGTCAGCTGCTCCGCCCGCCCTTGACGAGACCGATCACCAGGCTGAGGAGGAAGATCACGATAAAGACAAAGAACAGGACTCTGGCGATCTCGGCCAGTCCGGCCGCGATACCGGTGAACCCCAGAACAGCGGCAACGATGGCGATCAGAAAGAATATGGCGGCATAGTAAAGCATCGTCTTCTCCTCAATTCAGGGTCACGGCGTTAGCCGGTTATTGAAAATCCCTTCCAGTCTGGTCTTCCGCCCCCTCGACTTCGCCCAGGACAGGCTCAGGACGAACGGCCAAGTGCCTGACTTGACGAAGTCGAAGTCCGTTCGCACCGGGCCTGTCGAGACATGAACGGACTCATTCAACAACCCGTCAGGTCGCGCGGAGTCCCGGTTTCAGTCAACTGGACCGGAAAAGCCGTCTGGCGGCGGACCACGGCGGCGGTGCGCCGCCGTCAAATCGGACGGATTGACCATGGGTCAACTCATCCGCAATGGCGAAACGGCGATTCGGCATCGGGCCCGCGTCCTTGGGTGCATACGGTGCCGGCATCTGCTCCCGGAGATGAGGCGTGTCCGGCAAGGCGATGATGGACACATCCTGCCCCATGCCCTTGGCGAGATACATCGCGACATCGGCCCGATTCATCAAGTCATCGCAGGTTTGTCCATCGGCCGGATAGACGGCAGTACCGACGCTGACGGTCATGTGAATCCTGTAGCCGTCAATAATGTAGGGCTCACCGAGCCGCAAGCGGATCTTCGCGCTAACGGCCGACACCATGCCCGGGTGATCGAGTTCCGGCAGCAGGATGGCGAACTCGTCTCCGCCATAGCGGCAGGCGGTGTCGGCAGCACGGACAACGGCGCCCAGGCGTTCGGCCACCGCCTGCAGAAGCAGGTCGCCGCTGGAGTGCCCCAGCCGGTCGTTGACGCATTTGAATCCATCGAGATCAAGCATCAGCAGTGCCAGCGGTCGGTGATGCCGCTCCGCCTGGGACAGCGCCTGTTGGAACCGGTCCTGAAGCAGACTGCGATTGGGGAGGCCGGTCAGGGCATCGTGGTACGCCAGGTGGCGGGCCTGCGCCTCCTTCTGCGCGAGCGCCAGAAGTTCCTGCTGCAGAAGGCTGTTACGGTCGCCAAGCATTTCAATTTCCTGGCGCGCGCTTTTCAGCTGCCGCCGGCATTCATCCAGTGTGTTGGCAAGATTCTGCAAACGCGACCCGCGCGGCGTGAGCCGGGGCTGCGAGTCGGTAACACTCGTCGCGGCATCGCCACTACCGCGCCGCTTTCCCTCTTGCCGGGTACGGGGGACGGCCTTGCTGCTCCGGGTCCTGCCGGTGTCCTTATCGCGCGCCATCGCTTGCCCTCTCCTTAGTCCTTGGCCAACAAAGCCACAACCGCGGCCCATTCCGGTGTCCGCGATCCACACCCCCATGCTACTGAGCAAAAGTACCTGCCAAACTGTCGGCATTCTGTGCGTTATCCAACATTGGCGCAGATGGCGGGTAGCCTGGACCTGCCCGGTTTCGCTTCGAAATTTGCCGAATTGACTTAAAGAAGGGGCCTTATTTGGGGTCTTGGCGAGCCCGCTGTGAGGCCGCTTTATCAGGAACTACTTAAATACCTGCCAGTCACAGAGCCCGCCCGGTCTGCTTCCGGGCAGCGGAAATCAGTGTGTCGCTCGCCGCCTGGAGCACAGTTGCTGCGCGTGTGGCATCGAAAAGTGAAGGGAGATTGGTGCCAGCGCATGCCGTTTTTGCTTGGTCTCCATGTCGGCCCTTGCTTGAGCGCAGCCGATTCGGCCAATTCAGGCTCTGTTCGTTAGCGCACGGAACCGCCAAACGAAATGACTAGAATTTCACCACGATCGAGGTGGAGCCCTTTTTGATGGCGCTTCCGGCACCGCTGCGGTGTGTGCGCGAATTCATCGAGCCTCCCAGCAAGCCGAAAGGTGTATTCCACCAGGGAGGCCGGTAAGGACTCGCGGGCGAACCCTGCTGCAAAGCCATTCCTCCTTTGTGGTGCGGATCAGCGCACCATTTTTTTGCCTTTGAGAATGGTGAGCAGCTGCTACCGGCGACGAGGCTTGGGCCGGCGTTGTCGCATTGTGCCGGACTCCCGCTGCGCAAAAGCGTGCCGATGTTGAAACGCGCCACATGCGGTCGTTCTCCATCCGAAGTTTGAATACGGACCGGTTGCGCGGGGCATGAATAGATATGCGAATTCAGGAATCCCGACGAGCTGGAAGGTGTCTCCACAGCGCGATTGAGCGGCTGCGTTCCGATCGCAAGCAAATACAGCAGCGGAATCTTCTTCGCCGCTATTTTTTCGCCCTGATAGGATGTGTTTTGATTCCCGTCGGCGGACTGGTTCCGGCCGGGTGTGCAAGTTTGCCGGACCGCCAAAGCCAGGCGGCGATCCCGCGTGACCAGGCGGTGGAATTCGAGAGCGCACGCGGCCCGGTCTCCGCACGCCGGGGTGAGGCCATCGTCGAAGCGCTCAAGGGCGAATCCGGCGATATCGACATACTCCAAAAGCATCTGGTACTGGAGCAGGGGATCAATACCGACAGCCCGCTGGTGCTGGGCAACAAGCTGGTGCTGTTGCAGGACGGTCCGGCCACCTACAAGGCCATGTTTACGGCCATGCGTGCCGCCAGGGACCATATCAACCTGGAAACCTACATTTTCGGTGATGACGACGTCGGCAGGCAGTTCGCGGACCTGTTGCTGGAAAGGCAGGCCGCCGGCATTCAGGTCAACCTGATTTACGACAGCGTCGGATGCCTGGGCACGCCCGGGGAATTTTTCAAACGCCTGTCCGACGGTGGCGTCCAGGTACTGGAGTTCAATCCGGTTAACCCGCTTGCCGGCAACAAGAAGGAGTGGCTGCTCAATAACCGTGATCACCGCAAACTCCTGATCGTCGACGGTCGCGTTGCATTTCTCGGCGGGATCAATATCAGCGAGTCGTACTCCAGCAGCCCCTTTTCCAGGTCCAAGAAGAAGAGCAACAAGCCCGCTACCGGTTGGCGCGATACCCATCTTCAGATCGAAGGCCCGGCGGTGGCGAAACTCCAGGCGTTGTTCATGGATACCTGGACAAAGCAGCACGGTGAACCGCTGGCAAGGAAGAACTACTTTCCCGCGTTGCACAAGCAGGGCGACGAAATTGTCCGTGTCATCGGCAGTACCCCCGGTGACCCTTATAGTCTGATCTACCTCACACTGCTTTCGGCGATCAACAACGCGGAACGGCGTGTCTATCTCGCCAATGCCTATTTCGTCCCCGATCCGAAATTCATCGAGGCCCTGACCGATGCGGCACGACGCAACATTGACGTCCGGTTGAACCTGCCGGGCAAGACCGATTCATGGGCGGTGTTCCATGCCGGGCGTTCGCACTATACCAAGCTGCTCGGTTCCGGCGTCCGGATTTATGAGCGACGCGGCGCGGTCATGCATTCCAAGACCGCGGTCATTGACGGCGTGTGGTCCACGGTCGGTTCAACCAATCTGGATTGGCGCAGTTTTCTTCATAACGACGAGCTCAATGCCGAAATTCTTGGCCGCGAGTTTGGCAAGGAAATGGAGGCCATGTTCGCCAGCGACCTGGCCGATTCCACGGCCATCGATCTCAAGACTTGGAAGCGCCGGTCATTCACACTTCGAGTACAGGAGTGGGTGGCACGGCTCGTGGAATACTGGCTATAGGCCGGTCGACTCGCGCAAGGAAAGGCGTGTCCCAATTCGCGACGACGAATTGCTCGTGAATTGGGCGAGCTCCCGGCAGGATATGTTCGGTGACGCACAGATTTCGCGTGACGGCTGCCGGTAAGCTTGCTCGCTATGTTGTGGCGGTGCAACACGATGTGCCCGGTGCCGGTAATCGGGGAAAGCATGTGTGGGGTGCCGCCCAGGAAGGAGGAGTGACATGACATTGGGTACGGTGCTGTTGGTCGTTCTGATCTTGCTGCTTATCGGAGTGATCCCGAGCTGGCCGCATAGCCGCGGGTGGGGCTACGGTCCGAGCGGGATTCTCGGGCTCGTCCTGATCATTGTGCTTGTTTTGTTCGTGATGGGGCGAATTTGAACTTTCGCCTCGGCGCTTGCAAATGACCGAGTGCGAAATAAGTACCGAAACAGTGTCTCGAAACGATACTGTCATCGGAAGGTGTTTTGTCAACCGTAACTGGAGGGTTTATCCATGAAGCAGGTCAAATTGGTCTCAGCGGTGTTCATGGCGGTGTTGCTGGTTTCGTTTCTGGGTTGTGCCGGCACGTCGCAGAAGGAAGGTACCGGGGAGTATGTCGACGACAGTGTCATCACCACCAAGGTAAAGTCGGCGATCTTCAACGAGCCTGGACTTAAGTCCAGTGAAATCAATGTGGAAACGTTCAAAGGCGTGGTGCAATTGACCGGCTTCGTGAACTCGCAAGCGGACATCAACCGGGCCGTTGAGCTGGCCCGTTCTGTGAAAGGCGTGAAGTCCGTGAAGAACGATATGCGCCTCAAGTAGAGGCCGAGGCAGAGCAGGAGGCAAAACATGGCGAGCAGGATGCGTGAGGTTCCGTTCTCCCAGGTCCAGGACCGGGCGGAGCGAAGCCATGGGGAGTACGTGGCGGGTGAGGCGCTGGTGAAGATGGTCAATGAAGACCTGATGGCGCGTCGAATCTCCATCGCTGTGTGCCGCGACATCATCAAGTACCTCCGCGACGAGGACGCACCGACGCGTCACGGACTGGAAGGCATTCTGGCGCTCAACGGCCAGCGTGCCGGCGATGCGGCGAATCGTGCGGCCAGGATTGCCGTTGATAAGGAATAGCGGCTCAAACCAGATCATCGGGATCCCGCCTTGCCGGTGAGCCTCTCTGTCGGGCAAGCGCCCGGGAGTATGGCTGGCATGGTTGCCATTCATAAAAGCCCGCCGCGCCGCCGGGCGGGGCTGAAATCTGCCGCGCCGCCGATACCGTGCTGCGGAGTCTGCACGAGTCATCGCCGGGCAAGCAGCTGTGTGCGATAGCAGACAGAGGAGGGGCGGTGGTGGTGATAGCGTGCACTGTCAGCCAAAAACCAGGTGTTACGAGGAGATTCAACATGAAAGTCAGCAAGCTCGGTGCCCTCGTCGGATTGTCGACCGCCCTTATACTCGGCCCCGTGACCGCCGCGCAGGCACAAAAGCCGGGGTTTTACCTTGGCGCTGAAGTGGGCGTCTACAACGTCGATGAAGGCAATGTCAACGAAAACGACCGTGTTTTGAAGGGCTACGTCGGCGGCCAGTTCACGAACTGGTTCGCGGTCGAAGGCTCGTGGACCGATTTCAACCGCATAGACAGCGGTGGTGACACATTCAAAGCGGACGGCGCAGGCCTGTCCGCGGTGTTCTCGCTTCCGATGGGTTCCGCGTCGTCGCTGTTTGTAAAGGCCGGGCAGTTCTGGTGGGACTCGGACTCGGTCCTGGGTGGAACGCCAGGCACGAGTGACGGCAGTGATCCGTTCTGGGGTGTCGGTGGCAAAATGGGCTTTAGCGACCACCTTGCGTTACGCCTGGAGGTCGAACGTTATGATGTGGCAGACATCGATATCTATACCCTGATGGGCGGTCTCGAGTACAAGTTCTAACTGCGGCTCTGCAACGGCGCTGGAGCCAGGCGTTCATGGCGATGGTCGACCGGGATCGCATGTAAATGGTATTGCGCTTATCGCGATGGTATCCGGCCTTCCGGTGAGGATGCAGCAGCAACGGCGGCGGTATAGCCCGTTAAGACACGAAACACTGCTTGAAAAGGCGCATGACTAAAAAGGCCGTCCCTGGATGGCCTTTTTAGTTGCAGCAGAATAATGCACAAAACGGGGCGGAGGGGCTAAAAGGCAGGCAACCATTGTTACGCATCACAACTGCCGGGAAGGCGATCCCTCCACCCCGGTACTTTCGGGATCCCGACACCGGTTTTGTGGCCTCAGTCCTCCCACCTTCCGTACCCCGGGATGTCGATCTGTGACTCGCTATAGGACCCGTGCTCGGCGCGGGTGTGGCAGGCGTTGCACTGCGCGAGGCTCTTTACCCTGGGGTTGCCGGTGACGAGGCGCGCGGGGAGTTCGCGGTGCTTCGACTTGATGTACGGTGTATCGGTGATGCGCAGTGGCGTGTCACCGGAGCGCAGCGACGCGGCGATTTTGCGCGCGCGTTTCTCGGGCGCGCGATCGGCGGCGTGGGTGGTGAGGAAGGTCGTGATCGCGGTTTGGTCGTCGGGCGCGAGCTCGGCGTTGTCGCCGAAGTGGTCGGCGAGGTCGCCCATGAGTCGCTGCCAGGAGCGCGCCGGCAGGAGTCCGGGCTGGTAGGCCATGTGGCAGCTCGCGCATTCCTGCTGGTAGGGCGCGTTCGTCACCGGGGCCACGTCCGGGCCACGGTCCCAGCCGTCGGCAAACGTGGCCGGTGCGGCGGACGCGGCCGCGACGAGGATGAGCAGTCGCAGGGATAGCATGGTTCTTCTCCTTACTGGTTGATGAACATCAGGATGTCGCCCTTCTCCTGGGCTGTGCACTCGCGCCCGTAGGTCCACTTGCAGTTGCGCAGGAACCACTTCTCGACCTTTTTGGCGTCGCTGAGGCGCTCGGGATTCACGGCCGGTTTCATCGGCTTGATGGGCTTGCCGGTCTCGGCGTGCTTGCCGGTCTCGGCGAGGTTCGCGCGGTGGCAGGTGGCGCACGAACGCCTGTCGCCGGTGCGCGCGTCGGTGAATTCCTTGTTCCAGAGTCTCTCACCGGCCTGCGCGCTGAAGTTCTTGGCGCCCTGGCTTCGGTATTCGGCCAGGCGCTCGTCGACGGTCGCGGCCCGGGCGGCCGCGGCGGTGAAGAGGCTGATGAGAACAAGGGTCGCTGCTCGTTTCATGATGTTCCCTCCTTGGGAGCTTGGGTGGTGGACAGGCGGGTGCCGGGGTCCGGCAGGCGCATGGCGGCGTCTTCGAATGTGCCCTGCTCGGCATCGAGGTGGCAGGCGGTGCAGTCGTGGCGTCCATTGACCGGTTCCGTCGCGAAGGCCGTATCCGGGATGGTGCGATGGGCCGCGCGCCAGTAGCGCGTCGCGGTGATGCGCAGCGGTGCTTGTGTTGCGGGCGTGGTGGTGTGGATCTTCCAGGCCGCCTCGGTTTGCTCGCCCTCGGCGGCGTTGGTGCGCAGGAACGCCGTAATCGCGGCGGCCGTGTCGGCATCGAGGGCCAGGTCATCGCCGAAGTGGTCAGTCTGCCCGGTCATGAGCCGCTCCCAGGAGCGTGCCGGCAGCAGCACCGGGTGGTAGGCGAGATGGCAACTCCCGCACTCCGCGCGCCAGGTGGCATTGTCAGCGAGTTGGGGACCGGTGAACGGCAGGTAGGGGTGCCCGGGACTGGCGAACAGATATCCCGAGAACGAGGCCGCGGCACCGAGCAGCGTGGCGAGCAGCAGGGCGATTCCGACGGCGCGGTAGCGGCGCGCGGCCGGTGCGCGGCCGCTCTTGCGACCGCTCACCATGGCGGCGATGAGGTTTTCGCGATGCACGGCGCTCTCGACAACCACCCCCGTGAGGTGTCCGAGTACCAGCAGCAGCATGGCAATCGCCGCGAGTTCGTGCGCCTCGTGCAGCACGGCACCGGCGCGGAAGCTGAACAGGCCGGCGAGCGGTCCGTGGCGCTCCTCGCCGCCAAGCACGCCAATACCGGTGGCGGCGACCGCCACGCCGAGCGCGAGCATGGCATAGATCGCCCAGCTCCCGGCCGGGTTGTGGCCGAGATAGCGCCGGGCACGCCCCCGCAGCACATCGATCAGGTACGTACGCGCCTCACGCCAGGACCAGGCGAATGAGCGAAACCGTGCGTACCGGCCGCCGGTCATGCCCCAGACCAGCCGGAATACCAGCAGCGTGGCGAACAGGTAGCCGGCGAAGACGTGCACGTCGAGGAGGCGCGACGACTCGTGCGTCAGCCACGCGACCGCGAATGAGCCGGCAAACAGCCAATGGAACACGCGGGTGGGCAGGTCCCAGACGAGGACGCCGCCACCCGCGGTGCGACCGCTCATTTGAGTCATTTGCTCCGGTCTCCAGTTGATCCGGAACACAAGATAGCCGGGCAACCTGAAAATTAGCTGAAAGACCACGGTGCGAGCGGCGCGGCGCGATCATGCCGTAGCGTGGCGTGCCTCTCCCGTCCGGGGGAGCGGGATGGCGATTTGCTGGCGCATCTTCTGTGAAAAATTCCACGAAGCCGGCGCTACCAAAATCCGGAGGACTGGGTCACATCAAAGCCTGTTCTGAAATGTTGCACCATTGGGTGCTGACCCCGATTTGAATAGGGTGGGCAGCGATGTCGAGACGCGCAGTCGGATGGCCATGGCTCGGTATCAGCCCGAGGCCGGAAATTGCTATGACACTCCTGCCTGGGTCTTGACGCTGGGCGTCACCGTGTATATTACGTTCGAGTGATCAACGGGTCGGTTGAACGTAGGCAGCGAGGCAGGGGCGCTGCAACGCGACGTTCGAACGAGCTCAAGACCTGAACGGACTTATTCAAGGTCTGGCCTCGACATTGGCAAGAAGTTGGAACGAGAAACAGAGGAGGGGTGTATGAGTCGGTGGATTGTCATAGTGCTTTCCTGCTTTTTCACGGCAGTGGCGAATGCCGTGGTGCCCAAAGATCTCACGGGCCGTGAGTATTCCGAGACAAGGTTGCTGCTAAGCCAGTCAGACTTCGAAGTCCGATTGGCGGCCAAGTCGCTGTACCGGCTTGGCTCCAATCGCCAGTTCGTCCTGGACTTGGCTGCGGAGGTGACCTGGACTGCCTGTTCGGGAAGCCGAACGATGAAACCCGATACGCTGTCCTGGCTGGTGAAGGCGCTCGGAAGTACGAAGCAGGTGAGATACGGGGCACTGCTTGATTACTGTCGCGCCAACACGACCGACGAGAAAGTAGTCAAATATCTGACGGAGGCCAGAGGCAGGCTTGAAGGCACGGCAACCAGTGTCTTTGAAGGCGGAAAAATGGATCTGCGACAGATGCGCGACCAATTTGCAAAAAGGGGCGCTGCCAGGCGTGATCAGCAGGCAGCGAAGCAGTTCGATGGGCTGCGCCGGGGTCGGCCGCTGGAAGCGGTCTATTCCGGCTTGGGCGTGCCCGACGACGTGAACGGCGTCAATGTGCCTGGGCGCAAGGTTGGGCACATCGTCAATGTTCGTACTTCGGAAGACATGGTTGTTTTTGTGTACGGCGGTCTGGGTACGATTCATTTTGTCTATGACGAAGAGAAGACCGACTGGCTGCTTGCGGAAGCGAAGAGTGACAGGGACCTGATCTGGGCCCGACAAGGTGGTCGCTTCGTCGCCTCTGAGGAGTTGATCACCGAGGGTGACAACTCGCAATTGCGCGATGTTCTGCGGCAATTGCGGAAGCAGGACACGATCGAGAGGGTGACCCTGGATCGGGTCGCCGACCGGATATACCAGTCCCGTCTGGATCCGGACGATGAACTGGCCGACACCTTGGCGCACCTGTGCAGGATTCTTGCAGAGAGTGGTGAGGGGAGATACAAGCAGCTCCTGCTCGAGGTGTCCGATACGGCTGCGGAAAGAACTCTGCGGAGACATGCCGGAAAGGCGGCCAACCAGCTTCCAGACACGACTGAGGAGAGATACGTACCCTCGTTGGCCGGAAAATGAAAAGGACGAGTAG
>Ga0316622_100001379_pt1 | contig 15774 bp, 13 predicted proteins | sample OWC_Aug_OW2_C1_D_FD_207646 | JGI IMG/M metagenome (GOLD analysis project Ga0316622, IMG submission 207646) | Wetland soil microbial communities from Old Woman Creek delta, Ohio, United States - OWC_Aug_OW2_C1_D5_C | ecosystem: Environmental > Terrestrial > Soil > Wetlands | place: USA: Ohio... | reverse complement strand
TTGCTGCCCTGCAAGCTCCTTTTCCCCCTGTTTACCTCCCTTCGTTCTTGCGAGCTGCGCCGGGCACCATGAGCACGGCTTGCCCGGCCACCACTTGCTTGTTGTGTTGATTATGGCAATCGGTCTTGAGCTTGATGATCTTCTTTTCCGGGCGCCACTCTACCACCTCCACTGTGGCGGTGATGGTGTCGCCGATAAAGACCGGCGCGAGGAACTCGACCTGCTGGCTTAGGTAGATTGAGCCCGGCCCTGGCAACTGGTTGCCCAGAACTGCCGAGATCAGGCCAGCGCTGAAGACGCCGTGGACGATACGCTGTCCGAAGCGGGTCTTGCGCGCGTACTCCTCATCCATGTGCAGGGGGTTAAAGTCCCCCGTCACCTCGGCCATCGTGTGCACATCGGCATCGTGGATGGTCTTGGCAAAGCTCGCCCGTTCGCCTACATGGAAATCGTCGCGTGGAGTTGATTCTGGCATAGTTTTTCCTTTCACTGACTGTTCTTGGCTACAAATCCCAGGAGCAAGGTGTTAAAGATGCCCGGTTGCTCCCAGCAGACGGCGTGGCCGGCGTGCGGCACGACGACCAGCTCCGCACCGGGAATCTCGTGCGCTATGATCTCGGCGTACTTGCGCGGCTTGAGCAAGTCATTCTCGCCCACCATCACCAGCGTCGGCGCGGCGATATGCTTCAGCCGGCCTGTGACGTTGAGCGCTGAGAAGCTCAGCAATAACTCGTGGAAGGCCGCGCAGTCCAGGGCCTGGTAGCGCTGCTTGGCCGCTTCCAGTGCCTTTGGGTTGGCTGCGATCCACCGCTCGGAGAAGTTGAGCGGGTAGGTCACGTTGAAGAGCATCTCTGGATCCCGCGCGCAGGCCGCCCCAATCCAACTCGTCATCCAGCCCGCCAACAAGGGGTCTACGTGGCTGACTGCGGAGGACAGCATCAGCGTGCGTGTCTTCTCGGGATACTTGAGCGCGAACTCCATGCTCAGCTCTGCCCCGTAGGAGATGCCGGCTATGTGTGCCCGCTCAATGTCCAGCGCGTCCAGCAATGCCGCCAGGTCATCCGCGTGCTGCTCCATGCTGTACGGGCCGGGCGGATGGTCGGACTGCCACATGCCCCGGCAGTCGTACAGGAGCACGCGCAGGTGCTTGGATAGCACGGGTGTCTGGAAGGCCCAACTCGCGGTGCTCATCAGCACGCCGTTGGAAAGCACCAGCACCTCAGCGTCGGATGGGCCGTGCAGCTCGTAATACAGCTCGATTCCGTTGGCCTTGATCTTGGGCATGGCTAGTACTCGCTCTGACTTGTTCTATCCAAGGAAGGCGTGCAACAACGCGTTGAACTCGGCGGGCTTTTCGATGTGCGGCCCGTGCCCGGCATCCTGGATTACGTGTTCCTCGAAGCGGCCGCCTTGGGCGGCGTACTTCTGTAGCACGGCTCGCGTCTGGCCAATCATCGGCTGGGAGGGATATACGCTGTCGCCCGGCCATCCGGGTACCAGGCCCAACTTGCCCAGTGTGCCAATGTCGGACATGGCGGCGTCGGACACCACGGCGTCATGGCTGCCACGGATCCACAGGATGGGTGGCTTCGGCTGGGCGGCGATCAGGGCCTGCGCATACCCGGCCATATACTTGGGCGTGGTGGCGTTGAGCGGACCCCAGACCCCCGGCGCAACGAATGGCCAGTTTGCAGAGGGCACAAAGTCGCCCGGGTAGCGATCCGGCCCGATGCGGGTCATCAGCGCGGCGGTCAGGAAATCTTCCTCACGAGCGGCGCGGAAGGGTGGCTTGTAGTAGGTGCGGTTGATCACGTTGCGTGGCGAGAAGGGGTTGTCAGCGCTGCGGTCTCCGGCCTTGGCGAGCTTGACGAACTCGGCATTGACCAGCCCGCCTCCGGCACCGGCAAAGTCGCTGTGGCACAGTGTGCCCTCCGTGTCCTTGGTGCAGGCATAGCCATAGGGCGAGACCGGGGCCATGAGCGTAGCCGACAGGACCTGTGGGCCATGGTCAATGATAAAGCGATACACCACAGACCCGGCCAGCGACCAGGCGACTAGGTGGGCCTTTTCCAGCTGTAGTGCTGCCATCAGGGACTTGAGATCTTCCGACCAGTCGCGCGCGCCCTGTGTGGCGTCGATGGGCTTGTCCTCGGTCCAGCCATAGCCGCGCAGGTCCACCGCGATGCCCCGGAAGCGGCGTGGCAGGGCCAGCATGGTCTCTTCCCAGTACGTTGCCGCGGCAAAGTTGCCGTGCAGGAAGACAACCGGCTCCCCATCCTTGGGCCCGCTGGTCAAGATATGTACCTGCAGCCGGTCGGTGACGACGGTCTGTGATTGGACACCCTCCAAGGTTACAATGTCTGGCATTCTATCCTCCTTTTTCCAAGGCATTCCTTTTAGCGCGGAAATCGCAGAGAGCGCAGAGTGTCAGAAGGAATCTCAGCGACCTCTGCGTGCTCAGCGGTGAAATCCTCACGGCATGCGCAGGGCCACACCCCCCTGGTTGTAGCCCACGCCCGAGCCGACCAGCACCAGCAGGTCACCCGATTTGACCTTGCCTTTCTCAATGGCATCGTCCAGGCACACCGGAATGCAGCCCGAGCCCATGTACCCCCAGTCCTCCATGATCCAGTGCGTCTTGCCGAGGGGCAGGCCCAGTGTCTCCATCACCAGCTTGATTGACGGTAGCCGCACCTGGGTAAAGATGGCCAGGTCAATGTCATCCAGGGCAAAGCCACCTTTCTCCGCCAGTGCACGCACGATCTCGGGCCAGTTGTCGTGGTTGACCTCCGGCGGATATCTCTGGATCAGGCGCACATTGGTGCGGCCGGCCTGCACCGACTCGCAGCTCGCGGGTTCGTACGTCCCACCCGAGAAGATGCCCCAATAGCTGTGATACGAGCCGTCGGCGATGTATGAGGAGGTGATGAAACCTGGCTTCGAGTCCGCGGTCAGGATGGCAGCTCCTGCCCCGTCGCCGTAAAAGAACGAAGCCGGGTCGGTGGGGTCGGCGAGCTTGCTCATCATGTATGCCCCGACCACCAGCACGTACTTCATCCACGTGTTGGTGCTCAGCAGCCCCGCGGCCGCAGCCACACCCGTGGGGAACGAGGCGCAGGCACAGCCAATGTCGTACGTTCCCGCGTTCTTGGCACCCAGTTTGTACTGCAGCACTACTGACGTGGCAGGCGTGACATAGTCGGGAGTGTCGGTCCCCAGCAGGACCATGTCAATCTGCTCGGGCTTGATGCCGGCCTTTTTGACCGCGTCCTGCGCCGCCAGCAGAGCGATGTCCGAAGTGGCCCAATCGCGCGGAGCGTACTTGCGCGTGCGGATCAAACTGCTCTCGTAGAACTTGTCGATGACTCCGCCAAGCTCCGGATGGGCGGCCATGACCCTGCGGCGGATCTCCTCATTGGGCACGTCAATCTCGGGCACATAGCGCCCGGTGCTAATGATGGTGCCATAGCGTGCCATTTTGCACTCTCCTTCAACGCTTGATCTGTAGTGACGACTTTAGTCGTTCTTCCTGCCTCAGCGAAAGTCGCCACGACATGGACAGACAGTCTCGCCAAGCTCGCAGTGACGACTTTAGTCGTTCTCCCTGCCTGAGCGACTAAAGTCGCCACTACATTGATGGATCACTAGTCCTGCAGCTCCAGCAGGTCCTGCTGCACAATCCACCGGCCACTCTTGGCCCGCAGCAGGGACAGCGCCGTGAGGCCGCGGTGGTCCTCTGGCCCGTAGCTGATGGGCGGCAGCAGTCCGCCTGTCCAATCCTTGAGCGTCTCCAGTGCTGTGATCAAGCCCTCGCGAGTGAGCTCAGGGCCTGCCCGGCGCAACCCCTCCACGACGAGCTGCGCCGCGGCGTAGCCGATGCGGCTGTGTGTGCCGGGGTCCTCTTCGCCGTACAGCCGCAGCATCAGCTTGCGGAACAGGGGCTCACCGCGATTGCTGCGCGGCCCGGCGGCGTAGCTGGTGGCATGCAGCCCCTCCGCGGCTTCGGCGCCCGCCAGACGAATCAGGTCGGGACCGGAGATTACATAGTTGCCAAGCCAGGCGGGCCGGAACCTGGCGGCATGCGCCGCCAGGAGCACGTCGGCAGCGGTCTTGACATAGGTGTACAGCAAGACCAGATCCGGCTGCGCTGCAGCCAGTTGCTGCACCCACTTGCCTGCCCTACCCTCGCGGGTCGGATGCATGAGGGTCAGCACGGGCTGGACGCCGGCCTTGCCCAGTTCCTCGGCAAAGGCCTTGGCTCCCTCCTGACCGAACTGATCGTCCACTGCCAGGATGGCGATGCGCTGGGGCTTGATCTCGGTCAGCGCGTACTGGGCCAGGATGCGGCCCTCGACGCGGTAGGAAGGCTGCAGGGCAAAGTACGTGTGCTTGAGCGGTGCCGACCAGATGGACAGTCCGCTGTGCGGCGAGATCACCGGGATCTCTTTCTCCAGCAGGTAATCCAGGGCCGCCAGGTTGGTGGGCGTGCCCAGCGGGCTGACGATAGCAAACACCTTGTCCTGGGTGACCAGCTTCATGGCGGCCAGCTTGGAGCGCGTCGGGTCGAAACCGTCATCCTCGATGATCAGCTCGATCTTGCGCCCGTGCACGCCGCCCCAGCGGTTGACATGCTCGTATAACGCCGAGTATCCACGCAGCGCCGCCAGGCCAATCGAAGAGTTCGGGCCGGAAAGGTCACAGAAGGTACCCAGGCGAATGATTTCGGGGCTGACGCCCGGTGCAGTGGCGGCGAGCGGCGGTAGGTACTCCGTACCCCCTCTTTGGGGCCGGGCCGGGGTAAAGCCAGACACTACCAGCCTGGGCACGATGCCCAGCCGCGCGGCCTCTTCGCGGATCCAATCGCGAAAGTCCGGGTGGGCGATGCGGATGAGCGATTCCATACGGTCTTTGACGCACTTGCCCCTCAGCTCAGCCACGCCCTGCTCGGTGACCACCGTATCCACGTCGTGGCTGGGCACGGTGATCCCCGCCCCCTCGCTGAGCGTGGGCACAATGGTGGAAACTGTACCGTTCTTCGTCTGGGCCACGGAGCGCAGGGCGATGATGCCGCGGCCGCCAGGGGACATGATCGCTCCGCGATGGGTGTCGAGCTGCCCCCCTGCGCCGCTGTAGTGCCGGTAGCCGATGCTTTGCGAGCACACCTGGCCCATGACGTCCACCTGCAGTGCGGTATTGACGCTGACCATCTTGTAGTTCTGGGCGATGACATACGGGTCGTTGGTGACCTTGCCCTGCTGGAATTCTACTCCCAGGTTGCGATCCACAAAATCATACAGCTTTTGCGTGCCCAGGGCGAATGCGCCGACCATCTTGCCATTCCACAACGTCTTGCGCCGGTTGGTGATCACGCCTGCCTCGTAGAGGTCAACCATGCCATCGGTGAACATCTCCGTATGGACACCAAGGTCACGGCGCTCATGCAAAAAGGCGGTGATGGCGTTGGGAATACCGCCAATGCCTAGCTGAATGGTTGCGCCATCTTCAACTAGGTCGGCGATGTAGCCGCCGATGGCCTTCTCCCAGTCCGTGGGCGAGGCAATGGGTAGCTGGAACGGTGGCGTGTGATGCTCCACAACATGATCCACCTGGGAGATGTGAATCTGAGTATCGCCCAGGGTCCAGGGCAGCTGCTCGTTGATCTCTAGTACTACCAGGTCCGCCGCTTCGATCATCATCTTCTCATAGATCAAGCATGTGGAAAGCGACATGTAGCCGCGCTTGTCGGGCGGCGTGGCGGTGCCCCAGAAGACGTCCACGCGGTTGTTGGCCGCCTTCAGTTTGTCGATGGCTGCCGCGTGCAGGTTGTTGGGGATGTAGGAGGTGCGGCCCTCCGGATGAACCTTGCGATCCGGCGCGCCATAGAACCAGTTCTCCACAAAAAAGTGCCCGGCCATCTCTGGCTTGAGCACAAAGTCGTACAGGCGCAAGGGCAGGCAGACCCAGATCCTGACGTCCTCGAGGCGGTCCCGGTGGTTGCCCAGCTCACTCAAGAGGCCGACGGGTTCCGAGGCAGCCATGGCCCCAACAATGGTCTGGTGCGACTGCACCAGTGAGACAGCTTCGGGAATGGACAGCAGTTTCTGGCGATAGAGTTCTTCCGGTGCCATGGGCCTATTCTCCTGCTGTGGTTGTGCATCCCGCGCCTACAGCGCGGGATGCAGTAGGGGGCCCCCACTCGACGCAGGCTGCTCCCCAGGCATAGCCGATTCCTGCGGCGACGATGACCATCAGGTCACCATCCTTCAGACGGTCCTGCTTCAGCCCTTCGAGGATGGAGATCATGGCGTCCTGCTCGCCGGTATGCCCGTACTGGGACAGATACACCGACTGCTCTTCGGTCAGGCCCAGGCGCTGCAGCATGTCCAGATGGGCGGAGCGCTTCATATGCAACACGTTCAGGAAGCCGATGTCACTGCGTCCGTAGCCGCTTTTGCGCAGCGCTTCGTCAATGCAGTGCATCCAGTTATCCATCGAGATCGCGTTCAGGCGGTTCTTCATCGCTTCGGGCTCAACCAGGTCGAGGTAGAACAGACCCTGGGCCCGCGCCTCGTCGGTCGGGAAGCGCTTGGTGCCGCTGGCCGGCACGATGACGTGCTCGCTCATCCAGCCGTCGGCCATGAGGTGAGCGCCCAGGACGTGGTTGCGCGGCCAGCCCTTGCGCAGCAGGATGGCCCCTGCCCCGGCGGCGAGATTGAACAGGAAGCTGGAGCGGTGGTTCTTCAGGTTGACCAGGTCGCAGTTGCGGTAGCCGCCGGCGATGAGCACGGTCTTGATCTCCGGCTCGGCCTGCATGATACCCTTGGCCATGCGCAGCGCGGCGATGGTGCCGCCGCAACGCATGTGCAGGTCCACGGCCCAGGCCCGCTGCGCACCGATGGCGTAGGCCAGCTTGATGCCCGCCGTCCAGAGCAAATACTCTTTCCACTCCTCGGTGGTGCAGATGACCAGGTCGATGTCTTCTGCGGGGATCTCGCTTCTGGACAGGCAGTCCTGCGCCGCCCAGATAGCCATCTGGTTGGTGTGGTCATCTGGGCCGGGCATGTGCTTCTGCTCGATGCCGAATTTCTCCCGCACGACCCACTCCTCAATGCCGCTCTCCGCGGCGATCTGAGCAGCGGTCATGATCGGCTGAGGGATGTACATGCCGGTGCTGACGATGCCGATCCCTTGTGTGGGTGAATCCATCTTCTAGTCCTCCCGGGCGGATGTAGGATGGCCAAGGCCGTGGCCAACACAGCTCACTAGAAGTATACAGGAAGGCAGTTCCAGGGGAGTTACACAGGAGTTACATTGTGGGCATTGTTGCTTTGACAAAGCCTGTGTTTCGTGTTATCTTGACTCCGCTTGTTGAGCACCCAACCGGGATTTACGGAGGATTGTTTGAAAATCACTTTTCTCGGCGCCACGCAGACTGTTACCGGCTCGATGCACCTGCTGGAGGTCAACGGCGCGCGCATTTTGCTGGATTGCGGCCTGTTCCAGGGACGGCGGCAGGAGAGTCTGGAGCGCAACCGCAACCTGCCCTTTGACGTGCGCACGCTCGAGGCCATGATCCTGTCCCATGCGCATATTGATCACAGTGGCAACATCCCCAACCTGGTGGCCAGCGGCTATGGGGGACGCATCTTTGCCACCTGGGCCACACGCGACCTGTGCAGTGCCATGCTGCTCGATTCGGGGCACATCCAGGAGAGCGACGTCATGTATGTGAACAAGAAGCGACGCCGGAAGGGTCTGGCACCGGTGGAGCCGATCTATACGGTGGCCGAAGCCCGCGCCAGCTTGAAGCACCTGTTCAGCGTGGAGTACGGCCGCCCCTTTGATGTCGCCCCGGGTGTGCAGGCGACCCTTTACGATGCCGGGCATATCCTGGGCTCGGCCATCACGGTGTTGGACATCCACGAGGGCGAGCGGCATTATCGCCTGGGCTTTAGCGGTGACCTGGGCCGCCGGCACCTGCCTGTCCTGCGCGATCCGCAGGTGGTGCGGGATGTGGACTATCTGCTGATCGAAAGCACGTATGGCAACCGCCTGCACGATACTCCCACACATGCCACGGATCAACTCGGCGAGGTCGTCCGCCAGACCCACGGCCGGGGAGGCAAGGTCATCATCCCGGCTTTTGCTGTTGGCCGGACACAGGACATCATCTACGACCTGCACGCGCTCTTCCTGGACGGACGCCTGCCCACGCTCCCGGTCTATGTGGACAGCCCGCTGGCCGTCAACGTCACCAAGATCTTCCGCCAGCACCCCGAGTGCTATGATCAGGAGATGAAGCGGCTCCTGCAGCAGAAGGAGGACCCATTCGGCTTTTACCGGCTGCAGTACACACGCTCGGTGGACGAGTCCAAGGCGCTGAACCACCTGGACGGACCGGCCATCATTATCAGTGCCTCGGGCATGTGTGAAGGGGGCCGCGTGCTGCACCACCTGAAGAACAACATCGGCGATGCGCGCAATACCATCCTGTTCGTGGGGTTCCAGGCCCCCAACACGCTGGGGCGCAAGGTCGTGGATGGCCTGAAGACGGTGCCCATTCTGGGCGAGCCGTATGAGGTGCGCGCCGAGATCCGCACCATTGACGGCTACAGCGCCCATGCCGACCGCGCTGAGCTGCTGGGCTATCTGCAGAAGGTGGCCAGCACCAGCCAGCCGAAACGCGTCTTTTGCGTCCATGGCGATCTGGAGGCCTGCCAGGCCCTGGCTGAGGGCATCCGTGGTCTGGGCGTGCCTGATGTCGTGGTTCCGGAGCTCGGTCAGGAAGTGGAGCTATGAGCGCGGCCAAAGCAGCACCGGGCGACCTCTCGAAATGCATCCGGGTCGACCTGCACATGCACACGTGCCACTCGGTGGACTCGCTGATGACCCTGGACGAGGTGGTGGAGGCCGCTCTGGCCCGCGGCCTGGGGGCGCTCGCCATCACCGACCATGACGAAATTGGAGGTGCTCTGGCTCTGAGCCGCACCGCACCCTTTCCGGTTATCGTGGGCGAGGAGGTTGATGTTGGCGACGGGGAGATTATCGGTCTCTTCCTTCAGGAACGGATTCCGCCCAAGCTGGGCCCTGAGGAAACCATCGCCCGCATCCACGCCCAGGGCGGGCTGGTCTACATCCCCCACCCCTTTGATAGCCACCGCTACCCGCTGCCTGAGCCCGCGTTGCTGTCTTTACTGCACGAGGTGGATGCCATCGAGGTGCTGAATGCGCGGGTGCCCGTGCCGGCCTTTAACGAGCGGGCGGCACGCTTCGCTCACGAACACGGCATCCCATGTGGAGCGGGCAGCGATGCGCACACTCCGGGCGAAATCGGCCGGGCCTATGTCGAGATGGAGCCCTTTGTGGACCGCGACAGCTTCCTGCGCAGTCTGGCCCGCGGCAGGATAGGCGGCTCCGAAAGCGGCCCGCTCGTGCATCTGTTCTCGACCTGGGCCAAGATACGGAAGCGGGCAGGAGGATCCCATGAGCGAAGCTGAGGCCTGGGCTGTTTCCATTGTCGCGGCGGTCGTGCCAACGATTGTCTATGTGCTTATCCTGTGGTGGTTTGACCGCTACGAGAAGGAACCCCGGCGGCTGCTGTGGACGGCCTTTCTGTGGGGTGCAGTGCCGGCCATTATCCTTTCCGTGATCGCCGAGCAGGTGCTGGGCGAGCCCCTGGCCAATCTCAGTGAGCAAAGCGCCGAGCTCATGTCCAGCTCCGTGCTGGCACCGCTGATTGAAGAGCTGGCCAAGGGTCTGGCTGTCTTCCTGCTTTTCCTCTTCTTCCGCAGAGAATTCGACAACGTGCTCGATGGCATTATCTACGGGGCCACGGTCGGCTTTGGCTTTGCCATGACCGAGAACGTCTTTTACTTCATGGACAGCTTTCAGCAGGGCGGCCTGGAGAGTCTCGGTACGCTGGCGCTGATGCGCGGGGTGGTCTTTGGGCTGAACCACGCCCTCTTCACCTCCTTTTTCGGCGCGGCGCTGGGCTATGCGCGCATGAGCCGGCGTGGATTGCGGCGCTGGATCGCCGCACCGCTGGGCCTGCTGGGAGCCATGCTGCTGCATGGCATACACAACCTGTTCGCGGGGCTGTCGGATACGGTGTGCTTTGGCTTGCTCATCAGTATCGCCAGCGATTGGGGTGGCGTGCTGGTCATCCTGGCGGTGATTTTCCTCTCGGCCAGACAGGAGAAGCAATGGATTACGGCGTATCTAAAGCCCGAGGTGGACAGCGGCCTGATCACGCAGCAGGACTATGACATGATCAGCTCCTACCGCCGCCGCCAGGCGGCGCTATGGCGGGCCAGGTTCCAGCTCAACCGCGGCGAAGTGCGGCGCGTGGACCGGCTGACGCAGCTGGCCACGGACCTGGCCTTCAAGGTGCACCAGGGCGATGTGCAGGTCGCCGAGAAGCTGCGCCAGCAGATAGCTGGCCTGAGCGGTGTCACCCCCTCTACCCCGCTGGGTGGGCCTCCGCAGGCCGTGGTGTAGCGGCGGGTGGGCGTCGCGCTGTGCGGTCTATGGAAAAGAAACCCGTTGTCTTCAAGACAACGGGTTTCTCAGATTCCTCATATTCCAGGAGGAGATGGCCTGGCAGTGTTACGCTCGCGCCGGGTCTGTCACCCCGTGGTCTGTGCAAGGAGTGAGCGAGTCTAGGGTGAGAGATGCGGGTCACAGATCCGCTGCGAGTGGATTCGCTCCCGCCGGGTTACAAACCCGGCGGCTCCATCAGGCGCGGAAACTGCTGGCAAGTTTCAGTGTTGTATAGACAGTCCAATCGCTGTCTGGACAATCTGTGGATTCTACATCGGAGGATGAAACTATGGTTGATCGCACCATTCCGCAGCAACCCGGCCGCTCCTACGACGCGGTCGTGGTTGGGGCGGGCAATGGCGGCCTGGGCGCTGCGGCGCAACTGGCTGCCAAAGGGGTGAAGGTGCTGCTCCTCGAGCAGCACAACGTTCCCGGTGGCTTTGCCACCAGCTTTGTCCGCGGGCGCTTCGAATTCGAGGGCGCGATGCACCTCATCGCCGACTTTGGCCCGCCGACGAACAAGGGCTCGGTGCGCAAGTTCTTTGAGGATGAGCTGGACATTCACCTGGACTGGTTTGAACTGCCGGAGGCCTTTCGCCTCATCCAGACCGATCCGGGTGACGAGCTGGACGTCACCGTGCGTTACGGCCGAGACAACTTTATCCACGATATCGAGAAGGCGCTGCCCGGCTCGCGCCAGATTGTCACCGACTATGTGGACCTGTGTCTGGAAGTCGTGGAGGCGCTGACCTATCTCGGCGAGTCCAGGGGCCATCCGGATCGCAAGGTGCTCACGGGCAAGTACGCCAACTTTCTCAAGACGGCCCCCTACACGGTGGATCAGGTAGCCAACGCCATGAAGGTGCCCAGGCGGGTGCGCGACATTTTCCATGCCCTGTGGACCTATCTGGGCGTGCCCACGGACCGCTGCAGCTTTACCGTGTTCGGCGGCATGATGGGTAAGCTGATCCCGTTCAGCGCCTATATCCCCAGGAACCGCTCGCACGAGTTCACCTCCTCGCTGGAAGCACGCATTCGTGAGCTGGGTGGCGAAACGCAGTTCAACACGCGGGTGGACCAGATTCTGGTAGAGAATGGGCAAGTAGTGGGGGTCGTTACGTCCCACGGCGAGCGCATCGCCACAAAGCACGTCGTTGCCAATGCCTCGCCGACCCTGGTGTTCAACCGCCTGATCCAGCCGCAATCGGCAGTGCCGGAGCTCGCGCGCCGCGAGACCAATGCGCGCGTGGATGGAGTGGCCGGCTTTACCGTGTACCTGGGCCTGGATGCGTCGCCGCGGGAGCTGGGGCTGAACGAGTACAGCTATCTCATCTACGCCAACATGGACACGCCCCGGCTCTATGACGCGTTCAAGACGCTCGGCGTGCCCAAGGCGACGGCCTCGTCCTGCCTGAACAACGCCATCCCTGACTGCTCCCCGCCCGGCACGAGCATTGTGGCCATCACCACGCTCTTCCGTCCCGATGCCTGGAAGGATGTGCGGCCGGAAGACTATGTCGCGGTGAAGAACCGCATCGCCAGTGGCCTGATTGCCGATTTTGAAAAGGCCACCGGTGCGCCGCTCCGGCAGCACATCGAGCAGGTCGAAGTGGCCACACCGCAGACCTATGCCCGCTACACCGGCGCTCATGGCGGCACCATCTATGGCTATGAGCCCGAGCCATGGGATTCGCTGATCCCGCGCATGATGGCGCTGACGGCGCCAAAGCACATCCAGGGACTCGAGTTCTGTGGCGGGTACGCCTTCCGTTGCCACGGCTACAGCAGCTCGTTCATGTCGGGCCAGACGGCGGGCTTGCTGACACTGCAAACTCTGCTGCAGGAAAGGGGGTAGGACCATGAAAGTCAGTGTGCGAGGGCACCTGTTCGACCTGTTGGCCTTCAGTGGGTTGCCGAAACGGCGGCAAAAGCAAATCGCCAAAGCGCCAGCCCGGCCCGTGCCGGTGCATCCGGTCAATGTGTTAGCGCAGCAGGTTCATCCGGACAAGCTGCATCTGGTGGTGACCGGGGTCAAGGACGAGACCAAGACGAGCAAGACGTTCCGCCTGGCTCCCGAGCCCGGCTCCGTGACGAAGGCCCTACCGCCGTTCCGCGCCGGGCAGTACCTCAGCCTGAAGGTGGCGGTGAATGGGGCGAGCATCACGCGGCCTTACTCCATTTCCTCCGCTCCCTTTGAGGCATTGGGGCCCGATGGGTTCTATGAAGTCACGGTCAAGCGTGTGTCGGACGGTTTCCTGACTCCATACATGTGGGACAACTGGCAGGCCGGCATGCGAGTGGAGAGCTCGGCACCGGCCGGGTTCTTCTACCACGAGCCATTGCGCGATGCGTGCCAGGTTGTTGGCCTGGCCGGTGGCTCGGGGATTACCCCCTTTCGCGCCATGGCTCGCGAAGTCGTACACGGTGGGCTGGATGCCGAGCTGCTAGTGCTCTATGGCAGCAGCGATGAGGGGGACATCCTCTTCCACGATGAACTGAAGATGCTCGAGGCGCAGTCCGCCGGCAAGGTGCGCGTGGTGCACGTGCTGAGCTGCGCCGAAGTCGCGCTGGCTGGTTGTGAGCAAGGGTTCATCACTGCTGACATCGTGCGCAGGTATGCCGACGTGGGGAACAGCTCGTTCTTTGTCTGCGGTCCGCAGGTGATGTACGAGTTTGTCGCGGGTGAGCTGGCCAGGCTCAATCTGCCGCGGCGCAGGGTGCGCTGGGAGGCATTTGGCCAGGTCAAGGATATCGCGCGCTACCCGGGCTTCCCGGCTGAGGCCGCCGGCAAGACGTTCGCGCTCCAAGTGCACATCAACGAAACCCATGCGGAGATCCCGGCGCGGGCTACGGAGACGGTGCTGGTGGCCATGGAAAGGGCCAATCTCGCTGCGCCATCGCAGTGCCGCTCGGGCGAATGTGGCTTCTGCCGCTCGCTGCTGCTATCGGGCGAGGTTTTCGTCGTGCCGGAGAGCGATGGACGGCGGGCGGCCGACAAGGAGTTTGGGTACTTCCATCCCTGCTCCAGCTACCCGCTTTCGGATCTGGAAGTCAAGGTTCCACAAAGCGTGTAGTTAGTTTGTCCAAGCATAGCAGAAACCCGTTGTCCTGAAGACAACGGGTTTCTTAGGAACTCAGGAATGGACGGCCTGCAACTTGGTGCTGTTGCCGTTGCGCTCGCCACTCAATGCCAACCCGCCGAGCCAGTTCGGCCCCTCCAGCTCGCCGGCAGGGAAGAGCTCCTTCAAGCCCTCGACCAGCTCGCGCTCGGACAGGCCACAGCACTTGTGCGCCTCGACGAACTTGCGGCCAAACCAGGTCCGCACGCAGGCGCCCGGCACACGGCAGCAGGTGAATGAGGCTGGGTGGTTGCTGGCATCGAACTCGAGCCGCACCACGACGTCGGGATACCAGGCCCGCTCTCGGATTGAGTCCGTAGCCCAGTAGGCGTCCGTGTGGCCTATGCTCCAGGCCGGGTTGCCGCGCAGATGGTCATGCAGGTTGTCCTGCGCCACCCTGTGGTTTCGCACCTGGCTCGCTGGATAGGTGGCCTGCTGCAACTGCGTGAGCACGTGCATCACCACTGCATCGCAGGGAGCCGCGGCGCTCAGCTGTGCCTGCCGCACTTCTTCCTGCCGTTCTGCGGCCGCGCGCTGGGCCTCCACCTGCCGCCTGCCCTCGCTTTCGAGCGCTTCACGTCGCTTGCGCAGATGCTCGAATGGGTTCTCCATGGTTCAGCCTCCTGTCGCAGTCTCTTTGCCGGAGCGGGAAGCACTGGCGAGGATGAGATGGCCCCGCCAGTGCATTCCCGTATGGGTACTCCTCGCTCCGGGTGCGCTCACTTGGCCAAGCCGAACGAGTTGCCCAGGGGGTCCCAAGGATCCCATCCACCTGGCTGAGGCGGATCGGACCACTCGACGGTCGGCCAGGGCGGAATCACCACAGAGTGGTTGGGGACTCCATCATCATCCCACTGCTCCTGCACCTCGGCCGCGTGCAGGCTCTCCGCGACGGCAAAGGCGTTGCCGATGGGGTCCCAGGGATCGTAGCCGCCCACCTGCAGTGGGTCCGAGTACTGGTAAGTCGGCCACTTCGCGACCTGCACGTAATTGTTCGGCAGGGTATAGTCGTAGATGAGATCATTCCACGACATGTACTCAGCTGCCGGTGGCCCAGCCAGCGCACTGGTCAACAGCGCGGCTGCGGCCAGAACACAAACGACACACAAAACCTTACGCGCGTTCATCTTTTCCTCCTTCTGCTGAGCATTCTTGACTTGATCTCGAACCCCATTTGCATTCGCCATAGCTCACCTCCTGTTATCACTCTGAGTCCAGGATACCACCGGGCAATCGGGCGTGGAAGAGCTTGCGGGCCCAGCGGGCATGGGGAAAGAGGCCTATGTGAGAATGGGTCTTTCGGAATAGGCAAACCCGGCTTCTGGGAGAAACCGGGTTTGTTACTGGTCGGGAGGGCTAACCTGATACGGATTCCTGCACGGATTACACGGATTGAGCCAGTGCCGCTCTGGTGATCACGCCGCTGCATTGCGCAGGCGCCGAATCCGTGTTGTGTACTGCTAGCTCTTCGCCTCCGTCAGCGGCACTGTTGCTTGTATGGTGGTGCCTGACCTAGGCTGGCTGTCGATCTGCAGCCGTCCGCCCAACTGCTCGATCCGCTCGCGCATGGACCACAGGCCAAGGTGTTGGCCGCCTTTGGCCTGGGCGGCGGCCTCCTGTAAGTCAAAGCCCTGACCATCGTCAGTGATGCGTAACGAGACCTGCGCCGCGTCCCAGTCCAGTGCCACGTCCACGTGCTGGGCTTTGGCGTGCTTCGCGGCGTTGGTCAGCGCCTCCTGGATGACACGGAAGAGGGTAGTCTCCAGAGAAGCGGGCAGGCGGTCTTTGCCCTCCGGCAGCGAGAGATTGACCTGCAAGCCCTGCTCCTGCTGATAACGCTGCACGTATTCCTTCAATGCCGCGACCAGCCCCAGCTCGTCCAACACGGCCGGCCGCAGGTCGTAGATGAGGCGGCGGATGTCCTGGATGTTGGCCTGGGTGAGCTCGGCCAGCTCCTTGAGCTCCTGTGCCGCGGCAAGATTGGGCTGGACCAGCTTGCCCGCGGTGCGCAGGCGCAGGTTGAGCGAAGCCAGCGCCGGTCCGACGCCATCGTGCAGCTCGCGGGCGATGCGCTGGCGCTCCTCCTCCTGGGCGGCGGTGACCTGGGCGAGTTGCT
>Ga0316622_100001377_pt1 | contig 15777 bp, 13 predicted proteins | sample OWC_Aug_OW2_C1_D_FD_207646 | JGI IMG/M metagenome (GOLD analysis project Ga0316622, IMG submission 207646) | Wetland soil microbial communities from Old Woman Creek delta, Ohio, United States - OWC_Aug_OW2_C1_D5_C | ecosystem: Environmental > Terrestrial > Soil > Wetlands | place: USA: Ohio... | reverse complement strand
GCTCGCCGGCCCTTGTCGGCATCAGGGATGACCTGAAATTGGATCCTGACTTGCGTTTGCTGCCGGTAGACTATGGCGACGTCTGCCTGAACTATGACAAGGCCTGGTTCAAGGAGCATAACCTGCCCCCACCGGCCGATCTGCCGGACCTGACCAAACCCGAGTACACGGGGCTAACCGTTGTAGAGAATCCGGCTTCCTCGTCTCCGGGACTGGCCTTTCTGCTGGCCACCGTGGGGCGCTTTGGCGAGAGTGGCGGCTACACCTACCTCGACTACTGGGCCGGCCTGCGGGCGAACGATGTGCTGGTGACGGACGGTTGGGAAGACGCGTACTATGGCAACTTTAGCTACGCCTCGGAGGGTGACCGGCCGATCGTGGTCAGTTACGCGAGCAGCCCGCCAGTGGAGGTCTATTTCGCCGAAAAACCGTTCGACGAAGCGCCCACCGGGGTCGTCGTCGCTGATGGCAGCTGCTTCCGCCAGATCGAGTTCGTGGGCATCTTGAAAGGAACGCAGAACCGCGATCTTGCCGAGCAGTGGATCGACTTTATGCTGGGTATCACCTTCCAGGAAGACATCCCACTCAAGATGTTCGTATTTCCGGCGAACAGCAAGGCAGTGCTGCCGGAGGTGTTTGTCCGTTTCGCCCAAATCCCAGGCCATCCGGTGACCGTGGATCCCCAAGCCATCGAAGCCAACCGCGAGGCGTGGATCCAGGCCTGGACGCGCACCGTGCTGCGCTAACCCAGCATTCTTCTCAGGTCCGTGAGAGATCTGCCGGGTCTGCCCTCAGACCCGGCAGATCCTTTTGAGGACGCGAGCGTGAGGCGTGGATGATTTGTTTGTCTTGGGGCGTTTCTTGTGGTATAATCCGCGACGATCGCGGAGATCAAAGTTGTTGAGCAGCGATCGTGGCCCAGAGAGGAGCAAACGATGATCAAGGTCACCATTGACAGTGTTCGGGCCAGCTTGTTGTCCCAACATCGGGTCGTGGTCCTCAAAGAAGAGGGGTTGGAGCGCTACCTGGCTATCTGGATCGGGCCTTACGAGGCAGATGCCATTACCATCAAGCTCCAGGGGGTGGAGATAGCCCGGCCTTTGACTCATGACCTCTTGAAACAGAGCATCGACAAGCTGGGCGCCAAGGTTTCACACATCCTGGTAAACGATCTTCAGGATGACACCTTCTATGCTCGCGTGGTTATGGACCGGGATGGCGAGCGCATCGAGCTCGATTCCCGGCCGAGCGATGCCATAGCCCTGGCCGTCCGTGTACAGGCGCCGATCTTCGTCAGTGAGTCGGTGATGGAGAGGGCCGGAATAACGCCCGAGGAAGAGATCGACCTGGACGCAGTCACACCCGAAGAAGAGGAAAAGCTCGCCCCTTACCGGGACTTTATCGAGGGGCTGGACCTTGAGGATCTCGACGAGTAACCTTGTATACGCCGCGTAAGGCTTCGAGCTGAGGTTGCGACTTCAGCTACAGAGTACCAGGAATAGAGACGGGCAGGGCTCCTGCAAGGTGGCACTATGCCGGCGGGAGCCTGTCTTGTCCGAAGGACCGGACACGCGGTAGGAGAGGCAGGCAGTGTGACAAACAGCAGCCGGATGGAACGGCTTCCACCCCAGAACGTCGAGGCCGAAGAAGCGGTTCTGGGCTCCATTCTGATCGACCCGGATGCGATCATCCGGGTGTCCACGGTCTTGCGGCCCGAGGATTTTTACCGGGAAAAGCATGGCTGGATCTTTGACGCGGCTCTGGATCTACATGAGCGGCGTGAGCCCATCGACTTTCTGACCATCTGCGATGAGCTTGAGCGGCGGGGACAACTTAACGAGGTCGGGGGGGCGGCATTCATTACCACCCTGGTCAATGTGGTCCCGACCTCGATCCATGCCGAGCACTATGCCCACATCGTCGAGCGGACCGCCACGCGACGGCGGCTGATCGAGGCAGCCGGTCAGATCGCCGCTCTGGCCTACCAGGAAGCGGAAGACGTCGACGAGGTAGTCGACCATGCCGAGCAAGTGCTCTTTGGCGTATCGGAGCGGCGCCTCACGCGGGAGCTGGTGCCGATCAAACAGGTGTTGAGCGAGTACTATGACCGCATCGAGTACCTGACCCGCCACCGGGGAGAACTGATCGGCATCCCCACCAGCTTTTCCGATCTGGACAAGCTTTTGGGCGGCCTTCAACGCTCCGACATGGTCATCCTAGCGGCCCGGCCCAGTGTGGGCAAGACCAGCCTGGCACTCACCATCGCACACAAGGCAGCCAAAAAGCACGGGCAGCGGGTAGCCTTTTTCAGCCTGGAAATGTCCGCCGAGCAGGTAGTGCAGCGCCTGATCTCAGCCGAAACCGGGATCAATGCCCAGCGCCTGCGCCGGGGAGAGATTGAAGAAGTTGAGTGGGGGCGCTTTGTGAAGGCCACCGGCGATCTGGCCGAGACCTACTTTTACATCGACGATACGCCCGGGCTCTCCGCCTTGGAGCTGCGCACCAAGGCTCGCCGCCTCCACGCCGAAGTTGGCATTGACCTGCTCGTGGTCGACTATTTGCAGTTGATGGGCGGCGAGTTCCGTTCGGAGAACCGGGTCCAGGAGATTTCCTCGATCTCTCGCGCGCTCAAGGCACTGGCCCGCGAGCTAAACGTACCAGTGCTGGCCCTGTCACAGCTTTCGCGCGGCGTTGAGTCGCGCACCGACAAACGGCCGATCCTTTCGGATCTGCGCGAGAGCGGCGCACTGGAACAGGACGCAGATGTCGTCATCTTTATCTATCGCGATGAAATGTACAACGAGAATACCGAGCGCCCGAACATCGCGGATATCATCGTCGCCAAGCACCGCAACGGACCGACCGGCACAATCTCGCTCTATTTCCGCAAGGAGCTGGCCCAATTCCTCGAAGCAGAGGTCCGTCGCAAGGAGGTAGACATCTACTAATGCGCTCCCGTCGGATTGTGGCAGCGCTTGCCCCGGCGGGGGTGGGGGTGCTGGCCTTTGTTGTCTACCTGCAGACGCTGCTGCCGAGCGTCGGTTGGGGCGACATTGCCCGGTTTCAGTATGTAGCTCGGGTGTGGGGCATCCCACACCGCTTTGGCTATCCGCTCTATATCGCCCTCAGCCGTCTCTTTGGCTATCTGCCGGTGGGCGACCTGGCCCATCGCATCAACCTGATGTCCGCCTTTTTTGCAGCGCTCGCGGCGGTCATGGTCTATTTGATCGTCATGCGGCTGGCGGACGACTGGATCGCGGCCGCCTCGGCAGCGCTGTCCTTTGCCTTTTCGCGGGCATTTTGGGGTCAGGCCGTCGTGGCCGAAGTCTATACGCTCAACGTGTTTCTAATCGGCGCCGTGCTGCTCATCCTGTTGATCTGGCACCAGACGCGAAAGATTGGATGGTTGTACCTTGGTATCGGCCTTTACGCACTAAGCTTTGGCAATCACATGACCGTAGTGACCTTGATCCCGGCCGTGATCTACCTGATCTTGGTCACCGACTACCGGGTGTTCCTCGATCTAAAGAAAGTGGCGATCCTGGCCGGACTGGTGCTGCTGGGAGCGCTGCAATACCTGTATGTCATTATCCGTGCTCACCAGCAGCCGCTGCTCAACGAGCTGGGGCCGTTTTCGTGGCGGGGATGGATCCACTGGATGACGCGCAACCGTTTTCCGGGGCAGTTTTTCGGCTATACCATGGGCGACCAGGTGGATCGGATGCGTATCTACCTGGAGCTGTTGGAAATACAGTTCTTCCGCTGGGGGTACATCCTGGGTTGGATCGGGGCCTGGGAGCGGCTCAAGGCCGATCTGAAGAGCTTTGTCTTCCTGGCACTGGCGGCATTGGGTCTCTATGTCTTTGGCATGAACTATGGCGGCATCACCTTCCGCATCTACCTCGTCCCGACCTACCTGATCTTTGCCGTCTTTCTGGGTTGCGGCTTAAGCGCCGTACGCCGCTGGCTCGCCGGCCTGCTTGAAGGCCGGTCCCTGTGGCTGGCCCGGCCGTTGGCGGCCGCGCTGGCGGCTCTGTTCCTGATCATGCCTTTGTACCCACTCTGGCAGAACTGGGCCGAGGTGGACGAGAGCCACAACACCTACTATCGCGACATGGCCGAGAATTTCGTCAGTCACGTCGAGCCTGATTTCGTCCTGGTGGATTCAGAGCCGCATTACGATGACCTGGAGGCCATCCTTTATGTCGCCTGGGGGGAGAACGGTCAATATGCGGCGCGTTGGGTGCCGTCCGGCGATATCGATCCCTGGCTGGGGCAGCATCCGGTCTATGCCTGGTCCGACGGCGCGTCATACCATGCGCGCTACCTCGAAGAGCCTGTGCCCGGATTACCCGGCATGGTGCGTATCGAAGGCATAAAACATGAGTGAAAGAGGGATGAAAGGCTTCATCGGCTTTCCGGCAGGTAAGCAGCCCTATACGCCCGTACCCAACCTCTTTTTCACCGATCTGTTGCCGGATATCGATCACCTGGGCGAGTTAAAAGTCACCCTTCACATCTTCTGGGCCATCGCAGGCAAGAAAGGGGAGCGACGCTACGTCGCCGAAGAGGAGCTGACTGGTGACCGGCGTCTGCTCACTGGGCTGGCTGCGCCCGGGATGTCGCCCGAGGAAGCCCTGCGAGACGCGCTGGACCGGGCCGTCGCCCGGCGCACGCTTTTGCGAGTTACCGCCGGCCGGGATGCCGAGCGCCGGGACTGGTATTTCGTCAACGGCGAAAAGGGTCGGAAGGATGTCGACGACTTGCTGGCGGGCCGGTGGATGCCCACAGGGGTAGACCAGCCGATGCAGCTCCAGGAGCACCGGCCTAACATCTTTGTGCTCTATGAGCAGAATATTGGCCCGCTGACCCCCCTGCTCGCCGACGAGCTGATGGAAGCGGAAAGCACCTACCCTGCCCCGTGGATCGAAGACGCCTTCCGCGAGGCAGTGGACTTGAACAAGCGGAGCTGGCGATACGTCCAGCGCATCCTGGAGCGCTGGGCCAGTGAGGGAAAAACGGATGAAACGGCTCGACGAGGTGATGAGAGAGACATCCGCGAATATATCGAAGGTGAATATGCCGACTATATCGAGCACTGACACGCCAGGCGACGAGCCATGCCCGCTGTGCGGAGGTCTGGGCTTTGTGCGCGAAGAAGTGTCGGTAGACCATCCCAACTTTGGAAAGGTCTTCCTCTGCCGCTGCCGGCTGGCCGAGATGGAACAGCGCCAGGCGGAGCGGCTGCGAGCGGTGAGCAACCTGCAGCATCTGGCGCGCATGACCTTCGAGCGCTTCAAGCCGGAGGGCTACGGCCTTTCTCCGGACAAGGCGGCCAACCTGCACCTTGCCTACGACTCGGCCCGGCAGTATGCGGAGCATCCACAGGGCTGGCTGATCCTGCTTGGCGGCTTTGGCAGCGGAAAAACCCATCTGGCAGCCGCCATCGCCAATCGGGCGATTGAGCTCGGGCAGGCGGTATTGTTTGCTCCAGTCCCCGATCTGCTCGACTATTTGCGGGCCACCTTTGCCCCCAATAGCCCTGTCCGTTACGACGAGCGCTTTGACGAGGTCCGTGGCGCACCGCTGCTGATTCTCGACGACCTGGGGACCCAGAGCAGCACCCCATGGGCACAGGAAAAGCTCTTCCAGATCCTCAATTATCGCTACGCGGCCCGGATGCCTACCGTCATCACCTCCAACCAGCGGCTGGATGAGATCGACCTGCGCATCCGCTCGCGCATGGTCGATCCTGACCTGGCGATGGTCGTCACCATTTTGGCCCCTGACTTTCGACGGAGTGGCGTCGATCAGGAACAGTCGGACCTTTCCAGCCTCGCGATGTTGCAGGATCTTACCTTTGACAACTTTGACTTACGCCAGGACGAATTGCCGGCGGACGAGCGGGCGAACCTGAAAGCCGCCTTTGAGCTGTGCCGGCAGTATGCCCGGCAGCCGGACGGCTGGTTGGTGCTCACTGGCCGGTACGGTTGCGGCAAGACCCATTTGGCCGCAGCGATCGCCAACAAGCGGATGATGGACGGGCAGCCGGCCCTGTTTATCGTCGTCCCCGATCTGCTCGACCATCTGCGGGCCACCTTCAGTCCTGCCAGCCAGGTCCGTTTCGACCGGCGTTTCGAGGAGGTGCGCATCGCTCCACTGCTGGTGCTCGACGACCTGGGCACCGAGAGCGCCAGTCCTTGGGCCCAGGAAAAGTTGTACCAGTTGTTCAACTATCGCTACAATGCCCACCTGCCGACCGTCATCACTACGGCTCAGCCCATCGGCGAGGTGGACCCGCGCCTGCGCACCCGGATGCTTGACCTGGCACACTGTAGGGTCTGGACTATCACCGCTCCCAGTTACCGGGGCACACCCCAGCGCCGGGCCGCACGAAAGGGCAAAGCGCGGGCACCGCGAGATCAGTGAACGATCCAATGGTCATTCGCGCGCCCGTAGTGACGGCGAGAACCTTGCGCCGCGTTGCTTGCTACCTGGAATCAACCAAACTCTAGGAAGCACTACCTTGCCTCAACGACGACGCGCCTGGTTTTCGGAAGCCCTGATCATCGCCGCACTGATGCTCCTGCCGCTGCTCTTTTGGTGGCGGCTGTGGGCACTTGACCCGGCGAACCGGGCAGTCATCCCGGAAGGTGATTTCACCAGCCAGTATTACCCTCTCCAACTGTTCGCCGCGCGAGAATTGGCCGCAGGGCGGTTGCCCGCCTGGGATCCGTACCTCAATGCGGGCCAGCCCGGCCTGGCCGATATTCAGACCGGCTTGTTTTACCCCTTCAACTTGCTGCCAAACCTGATCTTGGCCGTGGCAGGGCTGCCTTTCACCCCTGGGCTGTTGACTGCCCAGGTGGTGCTCCACTTTTCGTTGGCCAGCCTGTTCACCTACCTGTTTGTGCGCCACCTGGCTCGCCGTGCTGGGGCTCGGATTCCGGCGGCGCGCTTTGCCGGCGCGGTCGCCGCACTTAGCTTCACCTATGCCGGTTATCTGACATCCTTTCCCGTCCAACAGCTTACCATCTTGGAGACGGCCGTCTGGCTGCCCCTGGTGCTGCTCTTCCTGGATCAAGCCTGCCATCTTGCTCGCCCGTTGCCGCAGGTTGTGCTCGCCGCGCTGGCACTGGCCTGTGCGTTCCTGGCCGGGCATCCCCAGACGGCGATGTATATCGTCTACACCGCACTGGCCTATGGACTTTTCGTCCAGGCCCTGTGGGCTCCCAGGAACCTCTGGGTCTACCTATTGCGCGTCGGTTACACCGTGCTCTTGCCCTTGCTCCTGGGCGCGGCCCTGGCTGCCGTCCAGCTTCGGCCCACTCTGGCATTTATCGCCCGCTCGACGCGCGCCGGCCTGGACTACCAGGCGGTCTCCTGGGGGTTCCCCCTGGTTGAGCTGACCCACCTTCTCTACCCCGGCTACTTTGGTGGATCGCCCCAGTACGTTGGCATCCTGCCGCCGATCCTGGCGGTAGCCGCCCTGTTCGTGAAACGCGCCCGGCGCGAGGTCGTTTTCTGGATCATCTTTGCCACAGTGGCACTGCTTCTCGCGCTTGGGGGCCACACCTTTCTCTATAGCCTGACCTACCTCGTTGCCCCGGGCTTTGCCGCGGTGCGGGACCAGCAGCGGATTATCTTTCTGTTTAGCTTCGCCGTGAGTGTCCTCGCCGGCTACGGGGCCCTCGTCCTGGTGCAACCTCTGGAGCGGGCAGTCCGCAAGGGATTTCGGCGTTTCGTGCGCGGTCTGGTCTGGGTGGCTGTCGCCTTTACGGCGCTGACGGCCGTGTGGGTTCTGGGCTACCTTCAGGGGCAGCAGCAGGGTGTAGCGGTGAACCTGTTCGAAGGCGTGCTGCGCCATCACATGCTGCTGCTGTTGATCCTGGGCGGATCGGCTGTGCTCTTTGCCCTGCGGCTCACCGGCAAGGCCATGCGGCGCAGCTTGATGGCACTGGCGCTGGCGCTAATCTGGCTGAATCTGTTCACCGTCAATTGGCAATTCAACCTGGCCGAGCCAGTGACAGGCGGACCCTACCCGCAGACCGGGTTGGTCAACTACTTGAAAGAGCAGCCGGGCACCTTCCGTATCTCCGGTACAGGCCTCTTGCCGGGTGGCTCCAGCGCCGGCATCGTCTATGAGCTGGAGGACATCACAGGCAACACGCCGCTGCGCCTCGACGCGTTTCAGCAGTTCGAAGACCAGTTGGGGAGCTGGCGTCGTTGGCAGCTGCTCAACGTAGAGTACGTCCTCAGCCGCGATGACATCACAGGGCCGGGCCTGGAGCAGGTCTACGAAGAGGAAGGGGTAAAGGCCTATCGCGTCGGCGATCCCTTGCCGAGAGCCTGGCTGGTGCACCGCACCACCATCGCCGACGACGACCGGGCATTCGACCTCCTCAACGCGGAGGATTTCGATCCGCGCACGGTCACCGTGCTGGCCCCGGATCAGGGGCAACCGCCGGCGCTCGGGTCAGGCCAGCCGGGCAGTGCGGCTCAGGTTGTGCAGGCGGCGCCCGGGCGATTGGTTCTCGACGTATCTTCCCCGGAAGAGGGGATCTTGGTTATCAGCCAGCCGTTCTACCCGGGCTGGCGGGCCATCGTGGATGGAGAGCGAGTGCCTCTCTACCGGGCAGACTATCTCCTACAAGGCTTGCAGTTGGGGGCTGGAAGCCATCGTGTGGAGCTGAGCTATCACCTTTCGCTGCTGCCCGCTATCCTGAGCCTGGCCGTGCTGGTCGCCTGCGTGGCTGCACTGATCATGAGCAGGCCTCGTAGAGATGCGGCCCGCCCGCAGGATGAGGCTCACACACCCGCGTCAGTCTGGTTTTGCCAATCCGATTGAATCAGGCTATAATGGGTCGCGCTCGCCACATTCACTCAAAGGAACAGGCATGACTAGTAACAAGACCGGCATGATCACGGTCTTGAGCAACCGGAACTTCCTGGCTCTGTGGTTGGGCCAGCTCCTCTCCAGGATCGGCGATAACTTTGCCATCGTCGCTGCGCTGGTGCTCATCAACGAGTTGGCGGCAGCAGCCGGTTTGGCGACCGTCGTCATCGCCACGGCCATGACGCTTCCCCAGCTCTTTGCCGTGTTCAGCGGCGTTCTGGTGGACCGCTTCAGCCGCAAGGCAGTGATGATCGTCACGGACCTGTTGCGGGCTGGCATTGTTTTGTTGCCGCTCTTTGTGAACAGATCAGGTGATCTGTACATCCTCTATCTGACTGCTTTCCTGCTCATGGGCGTGGGCGCGATGTTTGTCCCGGCGCGGAATGCTACCATTCCCAACATCGTGCCCGAAGAGCACCTACTGACCGCCAACGCCTTGATCCAGGCTACCGAGCTGGCATCGCTGATCGCCGGTGCAGCGCTGGCGACCCTCGTCATCAGCCTGACTTCGACGTCGACGGCCTTTCTAATAGATTCGACCAGCTTTATTATCTCTGCCCTCTTGTTGTGGGCAGTCCACTTCCCCGCGGTGAAGCCTTCCACGGTGCCCTCGCTTGCGAAAAGCGAGTTGATGGCAGCCAGCGAGTTCCGCAAATTCTGGGAGGCGTTCGTCGATGGCGTGCGCTACATCGCCAGCAACAAGCACCTTCTACAGTTGATGGCCATCACCACGGTGGCTACGCTGGGGTTGAGTGCCACAGTCCTGCTGGCGGCGGCCTACTTTAAGGAGCTGACGGGCCTCTCAGCCGAGTATCTCGGCCTCCTACAGGCCACCGAAGGAGTGGGTATGGCTCTGGGCGCCGTATTGATCAGCCTGTACGCCTCCTGGGCTCGCTCGCGGCGGATCGTAAGCGTCACGATGATTGTGCTCGGCGGTGCCATCCTGGTCTTTGCGCTGGCCCCCGTCTACTGGCTGGTGCTCATCGGAGCCCTGATCATTGGGTTGACTGTCGTCTCGGCACGGACCACCCTGGCGGCCATGACCCAGGCCCTGGTGCCCGATTCACAGCGAGGGCGGGTGGAGAGTGCCATGATCGCTGTCATCAGCCTTGGCACGATGGGCGCCCTGGCTATGGCGGGCATCCTGGGCGACGTCGTCGGGCCCAAAGCCGTGTTTATCTTTGCCGGACTCATCGTGCTGGGGGCCGGCATCGCCTCCATCTTTTCGTTGCGTGATGTCGAACAGGTCTTGTTGAATGGCATTAACGTTCAGCATCCTCCCCAGCTGGAGTAGTTTCTTGCAGGCAGCTTCTGAGCGTCCGGGCACAGGGATCGCGTCTCCCGTTTCCATCTGATCAGGTTTGACAGGGGGTTCTCCGATGTTGCGAACGAAAATTGTCTGCACGCTTGGTCCTGCTTCCAACGATGAGGCTACGATCCGCGCCTTTATGCAGTCGGGCATGGCCGTCGCGCGGGTCAATTTTTCCCACGGCACGTACGAGGATCACGCGCGGCGGATCAGGCTGGTACGGCAGGTGGCAGGGGAGATGGGCCGCCCTGTGGCCATCATGGCCGATCTCCAGGGGCCTAAGCTGCGCGTGGGCCTGTTGCCGCCCGAAGGGATTACCCTGGCCGAGGGCGACACGGTGACCCTCGCCCTGGAGGAATCTACTGCCGATCCGGCCATCATCCCCTTGCCACATTCCGAGGTGCTCCGCGACGTGCGCCCCGGGGACCGCATCCTGCTGGACGATGGCTTACTGGAGCTCAAGATCGTGGACGGAGACGGCCAGCAGGCTCGCGCAAAGGTCGTAGCCGGTGGCGTGCTCCAATCGCGCAAGGGACTGAGTCTGCCCCACTCCCACCTCCAGTTGCCCTCCGTGACCGAAAAGGACCAGGCAGACGCAGCCTTTGCCCTGGAACAGAAGGTGGACTATTTTGCCCTGTCGTTTGTCCGCTGCGACGACGACGTGAGGCACCTCCGCCACTGGCTTGAGGAGGGCGGCGCCGATACGCCCATCATTGCCAAGATCGAAAAACCAGAGGCGGTGGACTGCGTCGAGGAGATCCTGGCCGTCTCCGATGGGCTGATGGTCGCTCGTGGCGATCTAGGGGTGGAGGCACCCCCCGAGGAGGTGCCCATTGCCCAGAAACGAATCATTCGCGCCTGTAACCGGGCTAACAAGCCCGTCATCACCGCGACACAGATGCTCGATTCCATGATCCGCAATCCCAGGCCCACGCGTGCTGAGGCGTCGGACGTGGCCAACGCCATCCTCGACGGATCGGACGCGATCATGCTTTCCGGCGAGACGGCGGTGGGCCGGTACCCGGTCGAGTCGGTGCAGACGATGGCCCGTATTGCCGGGGTGACAGAACGGAGCATGCCCTACGCCGACTGGCTGCGCCGTGCCCAACAGGCCCGCTCGTTTGACGTGACCGACGCCATCGGACAGGTGGCATGCGAGGTTGCGGCCCAGCTGGAAGCCAAAGCGATCATTACCTCCACCGTCAGCGGCGACACGGCCCGGCAGGTAGCCAGCCACCGGCCGGTCACGCCCATCATCGCACCCACACCCAGTCCGGCAACCTACCGGCAGTTGGCTCTGGTGTGGGGTGTCGAGCCGCTCCTGGTGGACCAGTTCATCCACACCGATGACATGATCGTCACCGTGGTGGAGGCCGCGCGGAGACGAGGGCTGGTCCACGACGGCGACCTGGTGATTATCACCGCGGGGGTGCCGCTGGGTGGCGCTGGCCTGACCAATACCCTCAAAGCCCACCGCGTGGGCGAGGAAAAGGGCTGGCGATAGCACGTCCATGCCTCGAACCAAGGTCCTCTGGATCCGGGAATCCGGCTTGTCGCAGATCCTGGCCGGGCACAAAACGGTAGAGGTGCGGGTTGGCTATGACAACATCCGGCGCCTCCAGCCCGGCGACCGGCTCTGCCTGAACGACCAGCATCTGGCCATCATCCGGCGCATCGGCCACTATGCCGATTTTGAGGAGCTGCTGGCCCATGAAGCTCCGGCAGCCATCGCCCCTGACCTTCCAGCCGGCGATCTCCTGTCCGCGCTCCGTGAGCTCTACCCACCGGAGAAGGAAGCGCTGGGCGCCATCGCCCTGGAGTTAGCACTCGTTTTCCCCTCTTCCCCTCCGCCTGCCGGTACGATCCAGGAGCGGTGCTACGACGCGGTGCTCTTTGACATGGGCTACACCCTGGTCTGCTTCGCGCCATCCCAGGAAGGGATCGTCCAGGAAGCGCTGCGAGCTACCGGCGTCGAGCGGACTCTGGACCAGATCCTGGCAGCAGTCGAGGTGGTGTGGGGGGACTACTATCGCGATGCAGCGACCATTGGGTTCCCGCCGAGCCCCGAATACGACCGTGAGATCCAGGCACGGCTCTCCCGGGGACTTTTGGCTCAGCTGGGCCTGGCGACCGACCCGGAGACGATGCACACCTACACCACCGCCCTTGAAGCCGGCTTCAGCCGCCCCGGCGCGATCCGTGCCTACCCTGAGGTCGCGGAGGTACTGACGGTTTTGCGGCAGCAGGGGTACCGGCTGGGCATCGTTTCCAATTGGAGCTGGAACTTGCGCGATCGGGTACATGAGGTCGGGTTGCAGGACTTTTTTGAGATCGTCTGGGCTTCAGCCTATGCCGGTTGCAACAAGCCGCATCCTGCCATTTTTCGCCAGGTATTGGAGCAGATGGGCGTGGCTGCCGGGCGTGCCCTTTACGTCGGCGATTCCTACAGGCATGACATCGTCGGGGCTCGGAACGCCGGCATCGACGCAGCCCTCCTGGATCGCGGCGGCACAGCCGGTGATCCCGACTGCCCGGTCATCCGCGACCTGTGGGGCGTGTTCGATCTGCTTCGCTAAGCCGCCAGCGGATCATCCCGTTCTCGCCTTCTCCCTCGATCCTACCTTCCAATTCCAATAGATCCAGGTGGCCGATCACCTCTGATACGGCCAGGAAGGTGTCGAGCGGGGTGCGGTTCGGAAACAGAGCCTCGACGATGTCCCAGGTCGTGTGCGCCCCGTTCTGCAGCGCCGCCAACACCCGCGTCACGCGTCGCTCGTGAAACCCCAGCCGTTGCCTCACCAGCGCCGCGACGTCATAGATCACCGGGCCGTGGCTGGGCAGCGCCCGCCTCACCCCCATGGCTGCTGTTCGCTGCAAAGACGCCCTGTACAGTGCCAGGCTCCGGAGCCGCTCGTTGTGGCCGGGCGGTGGTGGCTCGACCACCGGGTTGGACGAAATGTCGGCCAGCAGGTGATCGCTCGAAAGCAGTGTCCCACTGCCCGGTTCGTACAGGCAAATCAGGCCCGCCGCGTGGCCTGGCGTATGCAGCACCTGCCAAGCGTGCCCGGCCAGCGAGATCGAGTCGCCTTCGTCCAGCGTGGCATCCACGGCCAGAGGGCGGGCAAAGCGGTTCACGCCGCGCGTGGCCTGTCCGACGGCGCTCAGCATCTCGGCCGGGATGGCCGTCTGCCTCAGCAGCTGCGCATAAAATGAAATGCGCTGCTCCCGATAGGTCTCAGAATTGTCCAGCGTTGGGAGGTTCCAGGGGTGGGTCCACACCTGTGCACCCGAGGCGTCAACCAGGTCTGCGGCCAGCCCAAAGTGATCCACGTGAGCGTGGCTGATGACAATGCGGCCAAGGCCGGCCAGCGCATAGCCCAGGTGGGCCAGCCCCGCTTCAAGTGCGGTCCGGCTTTCGGCCGTCTGGGGACCGGTGTCGATCAGCGTCAGGGGCTCGTCGGGCGCGTCGGCCAGATAGACCGTGACCGGGCCGACGGGAAAGGGGGTCGGCAATTCGATGGCGTGCAGGTGCTCCAGCGACGATTCCAGGATCATCATTGCTCCTTGGGCTGTCAATCGGGCAGGGGCAGAGCCTGCCCCCACGCACCGCATGATTGTACCAGGGAGCCGGCACTTGATCAAGTGTAACCCACCTGCAGGCGGCCCCACCGCTTATGGGTGGCCCCGCCGCTTGCAGGTGGGCCGCATTTGACTTTCCCAGGCTTTTGGCTATAATCGCTATGGACCTGCGGGTGTGACGCAGCGGTAGCGTACCTGCTTCCCAAGCAGGTTGTCGTGGGTTCGAATCCCATCACCCGCTCTGAAGAGGGCTCCTCACCACGGGAGCCCTCTTCTCTGTGGCTCACTGCAGCCCGCGAGTTGCGCATACTCGGGCCGCCTCCTGCCTCCTGCCTCTTACCTCCTGCATCTTGCCTCCTGCCTTGCCAGAACCACCGGACTGTGATATGATCCGTGAGAGAGAATGAACACCATGCAGCTCACCGGCATTCAATGCTTCAACTGCGGCGCCAACGAGCTGCTGCAGGGACAGCAAGGTCAACTGATCTGCGCCTACTGTGGGAGCGCCTTTGGCGAAGTCACGCGAATCTGCCCCCACTGCGGCCACTACAACGAGGCTGGCGTACGCCACTGCGCCCAGTGCGGTATGCAGATCATCCGCGATTGCCCGGCCTGTGGCTGGGACAACTGGATCCTGGCCGAACATTGTGCTCAATGCGGCCGAAACCTGGATCTCATCGAGCAGATTGCCCGCCGCTGGCAAAAGACCACCCAGCAACGGCTGGAAGAGCGCCGCACCGGCATGGCCGCCATCAAAGACCGTGAGGAGCGTGCATCTCAGCAGCGTCTGGCCGAGTTCCTAGAGCTTGAGCGCCAACGCCAGGAAGCACTGGCCCAGGCCCGCCAGATCCAGAGACAGCACGAACAGCAGATCTACAAGTGGCTGGCCGTCGCGGTTGCCGCAGTGGTCTTTGTCATGATCGTAGTACTCCTGATAAGTGTTGGCGGCAGCTAACATCATCAGCCCTTGGACATAAGCTTTCATGCCCGGAGGTACAGAATGACCCAGGAAGTCAAAATCGACAGCAAGTGCCACACCTGTGGCCTGCGCGCCCGCGCCGAAGGGAAGCCCGGATCGCTCTTTGCCCGCCTCTTTTGGTGGCACACGAGTTGGTGTCCTGGCTGGAAGGCCTACGTCAAGGAGATGGAAAGCAAGGGTCTCGAGTTGCCCCGACACGGATAGCAGTTTAACGGGTGGGGGTAGCGTGTCCGTGCCCACCAGGCATTAAGGAAGAAGCCAGAACAGACCTGACGGGTCTCGGAGACCCGTCAGGTCTGTTGGATTTTGCTGCGTCCCCGGGTCACCCCCTCTCCGGGTCTCCCACATCATCCCTGGATCACCCGCGCTTGGCGCCAGCACCAGCCATGCCATAGCTGCGATGTGCGAGGATCCCGAAAGACGTTCGTGTCCCAATCCTATAATTAATGTGATTTTAATTGACAAATGACCGGCACGGGTGTATTATCCGTGGAGTGAGCCCGGGTTTCCTGAGTTTGTCTGCATTTGTGCAGACCGCCTGGTGAGCTCATGGAGCAAGAGGCGATGAACGGCCCGTGAGTAAGAGCAAGACAGGTAAGGCTGAACATGCAATGACTAACGCAAGGTGTTACTAACCTTCAAGGAGATTATGATGCAAAAGATTACACCGTTTCTATGGTTCGACAACCAGGCTGAGGAAGCAGCCAGGTTCTATACGTCCATTTTCAAAAACTCAAAGCTAGGCAAGATTGTTCGCTTTGGCGAAGCCGGCCCTGGGCCAAAAGGTAGCGTCATGACCGTGTCGTTTGAGCTTGACGGGCAAGAATTCACGGCGTTAAACGGCGGACCAGAGTACAAGTTCAACGAGGCCATCTCATTCGTCGTTAGCTGCGCCACGCAACAAGAAGTAGATGAGCTTTGGGCCAAGCTTGCCGAAGGCGGCGAAGAGGTGCAGATGGGCTGGCTGAAAGACAGGTTTGGTGTCTCGTGGCAGATTGTTCCGACGGTTCTGGT
>Ga0316622_100001376_pt1 | contig 15777 bp, 11 predicted proteins | sample OWC_Aug_OW2_C1_D_FD_207646 | JGI IMG/M metagenome (GOLD analysis project Ga0316622, IMG submission 207646) | Wetland soil microbial communities from Old Woman Creek delta, Ohio, United States - OWC_Aug_OW2_C1_D5_C | ecosystem: Environmental > Terrestrial > Soil > Wetlands | place: USA: Ohio... | reverse complement strand
CGCGACACAGCGGCCCTCGGTGGATGTGATCACCGGCCTCATCAAGGCCAACTTTCCCGCCCGGATTTCCTTCCAGGTGACGTCGAAAATAGACTCCCGGACCATACTCGATGCCCAGGGAGCCGAGCAGCTCCTGGGCATGGGCGACATGCTCTTCATGGTGCCCGGTGTCAGAACGATGAGGATCCACGGCGCCTACGTGAGCGAGAGCGAGGTCAGGGACGTGACGGAGTTCGTGAAATCCCAGGGGAGCCCTGACTACACCCAGTTCGACAGCATCGTGCTCGTCGACGAAAAAGACCAGGGCCTCGAGGTCTCCAGCGAACGTGACGAGGGATATCAAAGGGTCATCGAGTTCGGCAGGTCGGCGGGAGAACTCTCCATTTCGTCGATACAGCGGAGGTTTAAGGTGGGGTACAACAAGGCCGCCCGCTATATGGAACTCCTCGAGGAAGACGGCCTCGTGGGACCTCCGAAGGGCGCCGGGAAGCCCCGGGACTTCCTCGGCAAGCGCTGAGAGGGATTGAGGATTTGTGGTTTCGACACCGGAGTGCATGAGGAAGACAATGCTACATTTTGTCCTGATCATTGCCTTTGTGACGCTTTTCGCGATGCCCTGTTTCGCCCTTGACGCCGAGCAGGAGGTTACAAGAATCCAGAGGGCTTACGAGGACATCAGGGATCTCAGCGGGAACTTTACTCAGAAGAGCTTCATCAAGGACCTCAAAAGGACAGAGACCTACAAGGGCGAGTTTTTCATTAAGGCGCGGAAGATGAAGTGGGAGTACGGCGGTGACAGACCCCAGACGGTCTACATCAACGGTGACGAGATCGTCGTTCATCAAAAGAAGGAGCGGCAGGCTTTCAGGGCCCGTTTTGAACGTTCAACGTACGGCCAGGCCGCAATTGCGCTTCTCGGAGGCTTCGGCAGGATCTCTGAGGAGTTCGAGGTGACGGCCCAGAAGGACAGACTCCTGCTGAGGCCCAAAATGCCCATGGGGAACGTCGTGCGAGTTGAGTTGACATTGGGGGACGCCCGTTTCCCGATCGTGTCACTCACGATAGTCGATACCTCTTCAAACAGGGTCGAGGTGCGGCTCAGGAACGTCAAGATCAACCAGGACATCAATGACAGGGTTTTCGACTTTGTGCCTTCCGAAGGCGTCACGGTGATCCAGCAGTGAGGGCTTCCCGCTTCACGGTCATGCAGCCGGCGCCACCAGTTTCAAGGAGGGACGCATGCACATCACAAGACTGATAACCCGCCTGCCCGGCGGCCTCGTGCGGGGCCTCATCGGCCTGGCCGCAGCCGTCGTCGCGGTCATCGGGATCTCGGGCATGAAGAAGCGCGGGGCCCCGCCGAGGGGAGCCGGCACCGGGAAGAAGGAAAGATCATGAATACCTTCCCTCCACTGCATGTCCTGCAGTGTTTGCACCTTGAACATCGCCTGGTCGAGCGCATCAGCAAGGGCGTTCCTTATGACAGGCGGCCTGATCTCACCCTCTGGATCTGTCATTTCCCCCTCCCCTCGACCTCAGGGATGCAGTGCGCCATCCTGACACAACAGGACCACCCCTGTCCCCACGAGGGGCCCTACGGGACGAACTGACGATTCTAGGATGTAGGATCTCGTGTAATGAAGGGTGTGAGCCGGTTTCCGATGCCCAATGTGCGGGCAACCTGCAGGAGGCCGCAGACGAAGGGGAGACCTCACCCGAGAAGCAAGGAAGACGCTTCACTGTCAGAAGAAAGACATGCACATGCACAAAGGTAGTTTCGCTGGGCGAGGGAATCGGTTCATGCCCTTCCCACAGCCTATTTTGAAAACCGCTGTTGGGATTCAGGATCTGGGATTAGAATGACACCTGCCGGACAGCGCAAGAAGATCGCCATTACAATCGGCGACCCCGCGGGGATAGGGCCTGAAGTGACCCTTAAAGCGCTCCTGTCAGAGGAGGTGAAGCACATCTGTCGCCCCCTGATCATAGGCGACCGTGCGGTCATCGAAGAAGCTGCCGAGGCCCTCGACATACCCATCGAGACAGCCGCCCTGGACATCGTCGACATGAAGGAAATCACCGGCAGGGGCTTCGAGAAAGGCCACCCCTCAAGCCGGTGCGGAAGTGCATCCGTCCGTTACATACGCAAGGCCGTCGAACTTGCCCAGGCCGGAGTCGTCGACGCCATCGTGACGGCGCCGATCACGAAGGAGTCCCTCAAGTTGGCCGGGTTCCCCTGGCCTGGTCACACCGAGATGCTCGCCGAGTTCACTGCTTCCCGCGATGTTGCCATGATGCTTTGCGGCGGGCCCCTGAGGGTCATTCTCGCTACCATCCACACCGCCCTGAGAGACGTTCCCCGGCTCATCACGAGGGAGCTGGTGTTGAGGACCATATACCGCGCTCAGGAGGCGACCGCCATGCTCGGTATCGAAAAACCCGGAATCGCCGTCGCCGGCCTGAATCCACATGCCGGCGAGTCGGGGCTCTTCGGCGACGAGGAACACACGGCAATCGGGCCGGCCGTGAAGGAAGCCCATACCCGGGGCATCGCCGTCTCCGGCCCCTTTCCCGCTGACACCCTCTTTCACCGCGCCTACAAGGGCGAATACGATATCGTTGTCTGCATGTACCACGATCAGGGCCTGGTGCCTCTCAAGATGATCGCCTTTGACCGGGGCGTGAATGTGACTGTGGGGCTCCCTATCATCCGAACCTCGCCCGACCACGGGACCGCGCACGACATAGCCTGGAAAGGCACTGCCAATCCTTCGAGCATGATCGAAGCAATAAGGACTGCAGCTGTCCTGAGGAGGGCCCGTGCTCTTTGATCCCTTCACGCTCGGCACCATGACCATCAAGAACAGGATGGTCCGCTCCGCCACGTACGAGAAACGGGCAGACGCCGACGGGTTCGTGACCGATTCACTCATAGACTTCTACACCGACCTCACACGAGGCGGAGTGGGACTCATCATAACCGGCAATGCGCTTGTTCACGTCTCAGGCCGGTCTGTGCCCCAGATGATCTGCCTTCACAACGACTTCTACGTCGACAAGCTCAGGCGCCTCGTCGATGCGGTCCATGACCGGGGAGGGAAGATCATCATCCAGCTCACCCATGGAGGCAGGCAGTGTTTCCCCGCCCTGCTGGGCGGGTGCGAGCCTCTCGCGCCCTCAGCAGTCCCAGACAGGACGAAGAAGGCTACTCCCCGGGCCATGACCCATGAGGAGATCTGGGAAGTGGTCGAGGCCTTCGGCACAGCAGCGCGGAGAGCGATGTGGGCCGGCTTCGACGGCATCCAGATACATGGAGCCCACGGGTATCTCGTGAGCGAATTCCTCTCTCCGTACACGAACAGGCGCGACGACTACTGGGGAGGCGACGAGGAGCGGCGCTTCCACTTTGCCGAGGAGGTCTACAAGGCAATCAGGGACGAGGCAGGGGGCGCCGCCGTCCTGATCAAACTGAACAGCAGTGACTTCATCGAGGGAGGACTTGACATGGAGGAGAGCCTCCGGATCGCCAGGAGACTCGAGGGGCTCGGCATGGACGCCATCGAGGTGAGCGGCGGCATCCAGGAGGCGGGCTCAAAGACGGCCCAGGTCAATATCCTACGGTCCGAGCAGGAGGCCTATTTCAGAGAGGCCTCGCGCCTCTTCAGAGGGAACCTCCACATCCCTGTCATTCTCGTCGGCGGTATCAGGTCGAGATCCGTCGCCGAGGACGTCCTGACGGCGGGGGATGCCGACCTCGTGGCCCTCTCGCGGCCCCTGATCCGCGAACCCGACCTCCCGAGGAAGTTCAGGGAGGGCAAGGATAAGGCTGACTGCATATCCTGCAACGGCTGCATGAGGTTCTTCAAGCTCGATGTGGTGAGATGTACCCAGCTCGATCAGAAGAGCCCCCTCTGACCGCTTTCGCCCCGTCACTTGCAACCGACATCGCTCACCCGGAGGCTGAAAGCTCCTCCAGGACTTCTCTCACATAGCCTTCCAGATCCTTCTGGATGACAATCGACCATCCGGAAATGGCCAGATTGATCCCGCCGGTCACGAAAAGCCACGCCGCGTTGCTTATGACATTCGTCTTCCAGCTGCCCTGGCAGACAAGAACGCGGGTCTTTCCATCAGCCGTTCTGACACCGACCTCGATGGCCCGGTCGGCGCCGATCACCGACCGAAGAGTGCTGCTCTTCCTGGCCTTCACAAGGTATGCGCCGTCCTGTCCGAAGGCTTTGGTCTCGAAGCCCTTCTGATCAAACCACTCCTTCACTCTCCGCGCCACCTCGCGGGTGTCGACCTCCACGGGATGAACGATCAATGCCATAGTGTCACCTCACGGGCTCGGGGTCATGCCAGGCCTGCAGCGCCTGCGCTCCCGGGAGCATCTCGCTGCCCTATTCCTCATCATGTTCCCAATTTGCGGCGAAAAAACTCAACCCTGATCACACGTAAGAGCTTTTCAGCACCGCTCCCCTGCCCCCATTTCGTCGACTTATGTAGCGCAAAGGTAGACATCGAACAGAGAGCCCACCTTTTATCGCAGCCATGCGCTCCTAAAGTGCCCTGCTGATGATTCCGATTAAGAGGATATAGGCATGGTTGAGCAAGGATGTAAGGAGAGCAGGGCGCTACGGTTTCAAAGAGTCCTTCAGGGAGGACTTCTGTTCGGAGCCTACGCCTTTGACTGCGTCACTCTCATTGTCATCGTTGCGGTCACGATGCTGCTCAGCTGTTTCTCGTCGCGTTGCAACCCCTTGTATCTATTCGGTCTTCTTATGCCCGCCTCAAAGCCGGACACCGCAACAGGCTGTGCCATGGACCGCCAGGCAGAAAGGTTTGCCTGCGCCCTTGGTCTTTGCTTCACCGCAACCGGCCTGGTGCTCATTAACGCGGGAAGGACCATCGCCGGCTGGTCCCTGGTTCTTCTGGTCGGCTGCCTCTCTGTGCTTGCAGGGACCGTGGGGTTCTGTCTGGGGACCGTCGTGTACGTCACCCTCCTGAAGAAACATGGCGACGAAATACAATAAGCAGCACTCTTCAAATATGAGATGTGTGGCGGTGCTGCGCTCAGGCCGTTATCCCTTCCCCCGATGTGAGGTTTGCACGGATCGGTTCAGGAACTGTTTCATGATGCAGGCCTCGTCCTTGATCCTGCTCATAATAATTGGGCTTCTCCTGCTGCCGACTCTCAGTCATCCCATGCTCCAGCGGATGGTTACCGTGTGCGTATTCGCGCTGCTGGCGGGCCTCGCGGTGATTATAAACAAACGCACGAGCGAAATGATGCTCACTGAGCACAAACTCCTCAGGCTCACCGAGGAACTGAGAAAGACAAACACAGACCTCAGACAGAATGTTGCCGTTCGAAGGGACATTGAGGAGGCCCTGCAAAAGAGCGAGCGCCACCTCAGGGCTGTCCTGGAGAGCCTCCAGGCCGGTGTGGTGATCATAGATGCGGAAGGGCGTGAAATAGTCGATGTCAACCCCGCCGCTCTGGCCCTGATAGGGGCTCCGAAAGAGAAGGTCCTGGGTTCCGTCTGCCACAGTTTTCTATGCCCCGCCGATGCGGGCAACTGCCCGATCACCGACCTGGGGCAGAGCATTGATCACTCGGAGCGCGTCCTCCTGAACGCACGGGGGGAGAAGATACCCATCCTCAAGACCGTCGTAGAGTTTGAGACCAACAACCGGCGGCATCTCCTGGAGAGTTTCATCGACATCACCGATCTCAAGCAGACCCAGGAAGATCTGAGAACAGCGAAGAACTCGGCCGAGGCAGCGAGCCTCGCGAAATCTCAGTTCCTTGCCAACATGAGCCACGAGACCCGCACGCCAATGAACGGGGTGCTCGGAATGATGGAACTTCTCCTGGGAACACCATTAACCGAAACCCAGCGTCACTTTGCCCGGACCGCGCACCGCTCCGGCCAGGCCCTGCTCAACCTCCTCGACGACATCCTTGATTTCTCAAGGATCGAGGCGGGCCGGCTGAAACTGGAGTCGTCGGACTTTGACCTGTCTCAGGTTGCTGAGGAGGTGGTCGATCTGCTCGCGCCCGAGGCCCACGGTAAGGGCCTGGAGATCTCCTGTATGCTCTGCCACGACGCCGACTTGGCTCTCCGGGGCGACCCGGGACGTCTCCGGCAGATACTGACGAACATGATTGGCAATGCGGTCAAGTTCACCGATCATGGAGGCGTGGTGCTGAGCGTCTCCGTAGCGGAAGAAACACCCGACGAGGCGCTCATTCATTTCGCTGTCCAGGATTCCGGCGTCGGAATCGCACGGCACCAGAGGGAACACATCTTCGAAGTCTTCACGCAGGTTGACGGAACCTCAACCCGCAGGCATGGCGGAACGGGCCTTGGGCTCTCAATTGTCAAGGGACTGGTGACCATGATGGGCGGAGAACTCGGCTGTCAAAGCACGCCGGGTGAGGGCTCAACCTTCTGGTTCACTGCCCGCTTCGAGAAACAGCCAGGGTCACCCACTGTGGCCCTCCCGCTGCTGCCCGCCTTCGAGGGACGGCAGGTCCTGATCATCGACAACAACGAAACAACACGGGACGTGCTCAGCCGCTACCTCGCCTCCTGGGGCATAAAGGCCGACGGAGCCGCGGACGCGGCACAGGCCCTGCTCCGGATCAGAGCCGCCGCTTTCCGGGGCACGCCCTACGACGTGGCATTCCTGGCCCTTCCGTTGACCGTGGTCGAGGGTGTGGTCTCTGAACAGGAGTTATGCCACAGTCTTGATGTTGCCGGAACACGCCAGGTGATCCTGACTCTCCTCGGCACAGAGCATGTCTCCGACGAAAAGCAGGACCTCAATATGTGCCTGCTCAGCAAACCAGTGCGCCGGCCTGCTCTGTACACTTGTCTCAAGGCCATCCTGACGTCCCAGGAAGAACACGCTGACCGTCCACCCGAGACGGCTATCAACGACTCGGAGCACCAAGGCCACGTGCTCCTGGCGGAGGATAGCCCTGTCAACCAGGCGGTGACGTGCAGCATGCTCGAGGTCCTCGGGTTCGACGCTGCTGTCGTCTGGAACGGCCGGGAGGCCCTTGAGGCCCTTTCTGCGTCTGCGTACAGCGCAGTGCTCATGGACTGCCAGATGCCTGTCATGGATGGTCTTGCCGCCACGCAGGCCATTCGTGACCGCGAGTACAGCTTACGCCTGCAGCGTACGCCCATCATAGCTGTCACTGCCAACGCCTTTCCCAGTGACCGCGAACAATGCCTTGCTGCCGGAATGGATGACTACCTCAGCAAGCCCTTCACTCTGGAGCAGCTGCGGGCTGTCCTCAATCGCTGGGTGCCCCGAACGGCAACAGCCTCGACAGAAAGGGACCTCACGACTTACGGCGCGAGCCGGTAACCTCCGCACTCGTCTCATCGGAAAGCGTTCCGTTTCTCAGGCCTCGCCGCATACTCCCACAAAATCCTCGGAATTGACCATTTGCAGCACTGCATTCTATGATATGACTTGTGCTCGCACCCGACAAACAGGTTGAGACAATAAAGAGAGGCACCGTTGAGATCCTCCTCGAAAAGGAGCTCATCGAGAAGATCGAGCGCTCCTGCCGCACTGGCACGCCTCTCAAGGTAAAGGCCGGGTTCGATCCAACCGCGCCCGACATCCATCTGGGTCACACTGTCCTCCTGGAAAAGATGCGCCAGTTCCAAGCGCTGGGTCACGAGGTGACCTTCCTCATCGGTGACTTCACCGGCATGATCGGCGACCCCACGGGCAAGTCCGAGATGAGGAAACCCCTCACCAGGGAGGACGTGCTCAGGAACGCCCAGACCTACCGCGATCAGGTCTTCAAGATCCTCGATCCCGAGAAGACGGTGATACGCTTCAACAGCGAGTGGCTCGGCACGATGAGCGCCGCCGAACTAATTAGACTCGAGGCGACTCAAACCGTGGCGCGGATGCTGGAGCGGGAAGACTTCAAACAGCGGTTCACCAGCCAGAACCCCATCGGCATCCACGAATTCATTTACCCCCTGCTGCAGGGCTACGATTCGGTTGTCCTGGAATCCGATGTCGAGCTTGGCGGCACGGACCAGAAGTTCAATCTCCTCATGGGCAGGGAGTTGCAGGAGGTCTACGGCCAGGAGAAACAGGTCGTTCTGACCATGCCCCTGCTGGAAGGTCTGGACGGCGTCAAGAAGATGTCGAAGAGCCTCGGCAACTATGTAGGTGTCCTCGACGCGCCTCAGGAGATGTTCGGCAAGCTCATGTCGATCAGCGACGAACTTATGATGAAGTACTACGAACTGCTCAGCCACATCACCATCGATGAGCTGAAGGATCTGAAGCAGGGTCTCGCTGCCGGCACCGTTCACCCTAAGAAGACGAAAGAGAACCTGGCGGCGGAGATCGTGGAACGATACTGGGGGAAAGAGGCGGCACGCCTCGCCGCGGAGGAATTCGAGCGGATCTTCAGGGACAAGGGGCTGCCCGACGAGGTGCCGACGGTCACGCTCTCCTGGGACGGGGAGGAGATGTGGCTGCCGAAGATCATGAAGGTCTCCGGTATCGTCCCGAGCACGGCCGAAGCGATCCGGCTCATCAAACAGGGCGCGGTCAAGATCGATGACGACAGGATCGACACGCCGGACCTGAACCTGAAGGCCGGATCATACCTCATCAGAGCGGGCAAGCGGAAGTTTGTCAAGGTCTCATCAAACTGAGGGAAGCGGGAGATACGGAGACAGGCATGGCATCACGAACCCTCGGCCAGCTCGAACTCGCCCTCAAGGGATGCCCCTTCTTCATCGACGGCTTCTGCGGCACCTGCGTTTCGCGGGGCATACTCCACCCCCCTGACACCGACCAGAAAGAGCTGCACTGCCAGAGCACCGAATTCAGATCCTGCGAACTCTACTCGGTGCGGGCCATCAGAAACATACGTGTTGTCTATGCGGATAACACCGCTGACACTGTTGCCGATTTCGCCCTCGAGAGCTTGATCAGAGAGGGCAGGATCAAGAAGTTCTGCCGCTCAGACGGGTGGGTTGTCATCGGGCAGGACCCCATCAGAGGTATGGGAGGACAGTACAGCGGCCCGGAGAGAAGAAAGACCAACAGGAAACGGTGAGGAGATTCAACCTCAAGATTCTGCTCCTTCTCTCTTCAGGCCACCTCATCACCGACATCTACCAGGGCAGCCTGCCCGCCATACTCCCCCTCCTTAAAGACAGGCTTGACCTGTCATACACCCTCGCAGGGGTCATCATCATGACCTCCAGCCTCACCTCCTCGGTGATTCAACCCCTTTTCGGCCTCCTGTCCGACCGGACAAAGAAGACCTACTTTCTTCCCCTGGGGTGTCTTTGCGCCGGTATCGGTTTCTCGCTGCTCTCCCTTCCCTCAGACTTCGGTTCGCTCTTGCTCCTCGTGACCCTGAGCGGCCTCGGCGTTGCCTCCTATCACCCCGAGGGATACAAGACCGCACACTTCTTCACCGGCAGCAGGCTCGCCACGGGGATGTCGATATTCTCCGTCGGCGGGAACCTTGGCTTTGCACTGGGACCCGTCATCTCGCTTTCCCTCATAGGCACGCTCGGGTTCTCCTCCCTGCCTCTCATGGTGGTCTTCAGCCTCTTCTTTGTTGTCCTCCTGTTCTTCTTCCGTGAGGAACTGGCAGTCCTTCCACAAGACGAGGAGAAGGGTGTCACGAACGCCCCGGAAGCGGGAAGGGGAGCGTACGTCTCTCTGGTCATGCTCATCGGGACCGTGATTATGCGGTCCTGGACGCAGATGGGCCTCATGACCTACATACCCTTTTACTTCGTCAACTACCTGAGGGGAGACCCTCTCTATGCGGGGAAGCTCGTCTCGGCCTTTCTCATGGGAGGCGCCGTGGGAACGCTTCTTGGCGCCCCCCTGGCAGACCGCTGGGGACACAAGCCCTATCTGGTCTCATCGCTCCTGCTCACGTCCGTGCTCTTGCCCCTTGTCCTCGCGGTGCAGGGCGGGATGCTCTTCGTCGTTCTCACCACTCTGGGCATGATCCTGATTTCGTCCTTCACAGTCACCATCGTCATGGCTCAACGCCTTCTGCCGGGCAAACTTGGGATAGCCTCGGGTCTCATGGTCGGACTCGCCATCGGGACCGGCGGCATCGGCACCACGATACTGGGAGTGATCGCAGATGCCCAGGGCGTGCCGGCAGCCATGAAGTCAATGGTTATTCTTCCTGTGGCAGGGCTCCTCTTGAGCGTCGTGCTGAGATACCCGCCGACGCAGGACAGGCGGTCGCCAACCTGAGGGGCCCGGAGTCCTCGTGTAAGGAAGAACAGGTTGAGGTTAGAGAAGATAGACTAACATCGGCAAACAGCCGGTTTGAGGTGTACGTTGTTCGTGTCGGTCACTCCACTTACACTACGTCCGGTACTCGGCGTTGATCTTGACGTAATCCTCGGTAAGGTCACAGGTGAGTACCATCGACCTCCCTTTGCCGAGGTGCAAGTCGGCAACGAGGCGGACCTCCTTCGCCTTCAGCGCCTCGTTGGCCTCGCGGTCCCTGCCGGTGGCCATCCCGCTCTTTGCAACCGCGACGCCGTTGATCGAGATATCCACCCTTTCTTCCCTGATCAAGATGCCCGCGTATCCGAGGGCGGCCATCAGTCTGCCCCAGTTCGCGTCGTTCCCGTAGAGGGCCGTCTTGACGAGGAGCGAATCGGCGATGGCACGGGCGCCCTTCAGGGCTTCCCGCTCGTTCCTGGCGTTGATCACTTCAACGGTAACAAGCTTCGTAGCCCCCTCACCATCCTTCACGATCATCGTGGCGAGTTCGTCAGCAACCTCAGAGAGGGCGTTCGAGAAGACCCTGTAGTCCCGTGACCCGGCCGCAACAGCCCGGTTCCCGGCCATGCCGTTGGCCAGTATCAGCGCCGTGTCGTTCGTCGACATGTCTCCGTCGATGCTGATCCGGTTGAAGGAGTGCGCAACAGCGTCCGCGAGGGCGGCCTTGAGCGTCATGTGATCGACCCGTGCGTCGGTCATGAGAAAACAGAGCATGGTGGCCATGGTCGGAGAGATCATCCCGGCGCCTTTACAGACGCCCGAGATGGTGACGGTCTTTCCGCCGAGCGTGACCTCCCTGGCTGCAAGCTTCGGAAAGGTGTCGGTCGTCATGATCGCCGCCGCAACATCTCCGATCGATCCCTCTGGGAGACCCAAAATCAACCCTGGTACCGCAGCGAGAATCCGTTGCATCGGCATCGGGGTCCCTATGACCCCCGTCGAGCAGACGAAGACATCGGTCGGCTTCACCCCAAGCGTATTGGCGGCGCTGTCCGCCATGTCCCGTGCGTCACGCATCCCCTTGGGGCCGGTGCAGGCGTTGGCATTGCCGCTGTTGACGATCACCGCTCTCCCCAGGCCCCTCCTGACCCTCTGCATATCGAGACGGACCGGGGCCGCCTTAATCCGGTTGGTCGTGAACATGCCTGCCACAGCCGCCCCGCACTCGGAAAATATGAGCCCGAGGTCTTTTCTGCCCGGCTTCTTGACGGCGGCTTCGACGGCTGAGAAAAGGAACCCTGTAGGCACCTTGATCGAGTTGTTTTTCTTCATGGAGTACGATACTCGGGCACGGCGGAAATTTTCAATGCCGCAGAACATTTCGCCCAGGCGCCTCAGGGCGAAACTCCGTGACGCGTGACTGTTGACACCCATTCTCCCTGCTGTGGTTTTCGGCTGAGAATGCTGCTACAATCATCCATGCTGCAGGGCGAGCGAAGAGCGAAGAAGGACAAGGCAGGGCTTCCCTATGAAATAGGTTTCGCCCGTGCCAACGATTTCCCCGCCCTCTGGGACGCCGTTCGGTTCCCCTCCCTTCAGTAAGTGGTGAGTATGTCTCTACGAATAGGAGAGATCCATGAGACACAGATCTTCTGACCTGTCAGTAGTACCATCCTCAACGTGGGACTTTTAAGATGAGAGTGGTGAATTCCCCAAGGCAATTAGCGCAAGACGGACTGAAACTGAAACATATAAAACCACCACGATAGTGGTGGACGCTATGTAGATCAGCATGTTGTGAACCCTCTACTGGATTCTCGCACAATGATGGACCATAACTTGCAAGTTTCTTTCTGCCGTGGTATTTTGCCCACGGCTCGGGATGCATAATAACGCTAGAGGTGACGTTTGAACTCTTCACAGGTCCGAGAGACCTCAGGCTGTTTGAGGCGATACGCCCCGGTGCGCGATGAAGGGAGAGCAAGCAAGTAGCCCGCAATGAGAGATGTCCAGATAATCTACAAATGCACTAACCTCCGTCCCCATGATTCTCTCCACGATATACAGGAACTGGTCAACAGCGCTGTCGAACGTCTCCTGGCAAAACTCCGGCACTCATACATCGGAGACGGACCGCTCACAATCTCTATAGAACAGTGCCAGGGCGAATGCTACGATCAGGAAGTGATGGACAGTCTGCGGTGTTTGAAAGTTTGTGCGGAAGGGCATGACCCCTGCGTAGTCATGGTCTATTAGCGCCATTATCTTCCCAAGGGGCTATCGGTTTCAAGGGTCCAACAGGAATCAAGAGTCCTACCCGATCCCCGACCTAAAAACTCCTACCACACGGTAGTGTCTTTGCTGAGGCCAACGGAGGGTAACGATCAGATTATTACGTGTTCGATGAATACAGCAGACTTTCTCTAACGGACGGGTGCTGCTCCTCTGAGAGGCTGTACAATCTGTTAGAGAGTGGATTCGGAACTAGTGGTCAATAGGCACATTCGCACACGCTCGGCACCATACCCCCTTTGTTCGTAGAACTGCCTGTCTCTTCCGTTTGCAATCCCTTACGAACTGGTCTTCTGCATGGACATGCCGTGCCCGGCTGCCATTGTACAAGGCGCTGCGAGGGTACGTTCATGCGGTGGCATATGTTTAGCAGCCAGAGGAATTGAAGCCCCTGAAGAGCCTTGGAGCATAGCACATAGGCCATTCCTCCCTTGCGCACGACCCTGCACATCATGACATGCGTCGTTGTGGTGGGGTTCAGAGCAGGTAGCGCGGAGGCTTCTTTTGGAAATCTTCCCTGCCCGAAAATTGGTACTTCCTCAAGTCCGCAGAATCGCACTCTCCCTGAACCGAATAGATTTCTTTTTAAAATCAACAGCCAGAATGTAGTCGTCATTGTGCCTCCGGACTGCTTTCAACGGCTACAATCTATTTTCTGGACAATCGAGCCTTTTTGTGCTATAAGTTAAGCAGTCAGAAGGAGCAGAAGAAAGTTGTATTAAAGGTCCTGTCCCATCGAGGGAGAGGAGGTATGGGTTATGTTTGACGTGGCAAGGCCAAGCTGCCAGGGGGAACACCTTTGGTTTGCTTGGCCATTTGCTTTGAAAAGGCAGAAGACGGGTTCCCCCGCCTAAGCGTTGGAACCCATTGGTTAACCTCCGGTGTCTGACGGAGAAGCTCCCTCAAGGAGGATGTTATGGCCGCTCTGAGGACGTTTCCCTTTCTTTTTCTTCCTTTTCTTTTAATCTTCTCTTTCTTCCTCAGCAGTACAGTCCTTGCCCAGACGCAGCAGGACCTGACCGTCAACGTGCTCCCATTAGAGGGCGGCACGGTGAAGGCTGACTGCGCGACGCTCTGCCAGTACACTCCTGGCGCCTGGGCGCACCTCCTTGCCATCCCAAGCAGCGGCTATGTCTTCGACGCCTGGGATGATGCCTGTCAGGGCAGTGGCAGCAACCCCTCCGCGGTGATCAGTATGGACAGCCCGAAGACCTGCATCGCCAATTTCACCAACTGTGGCAACTCATCTCTGAGGAGAGGAGGATTCCCTTTCGGGAGCTTCCATGAGGCCTACAGTTCGGCAATGAGCGGTGACATGATACAGGTGCTGGCAACGACGCTACAGGAGAGCCTGAGGCTGGATCGCAGTGACATAGGATCCATCACGCTGAAGGGCGGGTACAATTGCGGGTACACAGCCAATCCGTCATACACACTCCTTCAAGGGCAGGTGGTCGTTGCTCAGGGAACGCTTGTTGTAGAGGACCTGATGATTCTGTCTGGCACACCGCCGGTGATCACCTCTTTCACGGCGATCCCGGCAAGTGTGAATCAAGGAAACAGCACGACCCTCAGTTGGACGATCGCCGATGCGACTACGGCATCGATAGACGGTGGGGCAGCAGACCCGATAGACGGCTGGATGGTTGTCAGCCCTGCAACGACAACCACCTACACACTGACGGCGACGAACCCCTTCGGGATGGTGACAGCGCAGGTAACGGTCACGGTTGGACAATTTGCCAACGCCGTGAACAACATCGACAGTCCCTCCACGACGGATACGATGGAGTCTGTTGGCGGATGGATAACCGGCCAGTTTGACCTTGTTCAAACGCTTTTCCCCGATGCCGTGGAGCTTATACACGCGGGGGCCGCCGCTTTGCCTGCGGTTCTGCCCAAATTCTCAGGCACGCCAGACCGATATCACGACTTCCAGTTAGTCGTATTCTCTGCTGTCCTTGCAGGAATTAACGATACCTCGGCAGTAAAGACTTTGGTCGACTTCCTGGACATGAATTTGACGGGAGATTTGCTCTGGTCACTTGACGCGGCGACGCATGCACTGAAGATTCTGACTGGCCAAGGCGACCTTCACAACGCCATCCCCGTTTACACCGGCTTGGAAGTCATCGATACGATAGACAGGGCAAAGCAGTGGCTCCAGTCGCATGCCTATAGTGCCAGCAAACAGACGGCAACCATCCGGTCTGCCTCAGCCATTCCCGAGGTCCGGAGCGGCAGGGTCCAGTTTTTTCTGACAGACGCCTCCGGAAATCCATTCATGTGGTCAGATCCAAATGATCCGCCGGGTTCTCCGGCTAAACCCGTTTCCTTCGAATTGCGCGTTAAGAAGTACCTCAGTTGTACTCTGGGACCCGACGACCCATGTTCGAATGCGGCCGTTCAAGCAGGAGAGGGGACACTTGTGTCCGGAGATGAGGGAGACAGGACAATGACGGGCTATTTCGCGATCTGCGGAGGATACGCTTTGAGGGAGGCCTTCAGGCTGGGAAGTGATGTCCCCATCCCCAAGTACGGCTGGAACATAAATACCGCAGTCGTGCTCCCGACCCTCGAAAGCGCGGGCATTATTACGGAAAGGACAAGCCGTGCGGATGCGAAGCCGGGAGATCTTGTGGCCTGGATAACCGACGATAATGTCATACACCATTATGCCATCATCCAGGATGTTATCCCCCCCACATTAGGCCTCGGCGACCCCACCATAATTGTCCGGAACAAGAATGAGACCAGCGGCGTGTTCACAGCAAATATTGACGCATCATATTACAACTATGGCGGCATAGGCACGAACTATTACAGGAGGTGGGGCACCCCCCATATTTACTATTTCACAGGCGGTGAGATACCGAGAATGAAGATCGATACCTCTCACTCGGGATATAAAGATCCCACCGACTCGGAGCCTTATCTTCAGAATGTCAAAGTCTCAGTCCCTGTTTCGGGCTTAAGTTCCGATGCAAGGTCTATACTGATTACGGCCACGGGCGTTGGGATCTGGCCTGATAAACCCTTCAGGAAGGGATATGACTTGCCAACTCAGCAGTTGGAGGCGGAGCTGATACTGCCCCTTGGCGCGAAGACCATTAAAGCCGAGGCGAAAGACGTCAGCGCAAGTGACGCGGAGCGGTTTGGCGTCGGCACTACATTGGCCTCCGATACGAAATCGATTGCATTGACGGATGACAATTTCTTCAA
>Ga0316622_100001375_pt1 | contig 15778 bp, 10 predicted proteins | sample OWC_Aug_OW2_C1_D_FD_207646 | JGI IMG/M metagenome (GOLD analysis project Ga0316622, IMG submission 207646) | Wetland soil microbial communities from Old Woman Creek delta, Ohio, United States - OWC_Aug_OW2_C1_D5_C | ecosystem: Environmental > Terrestrial > Soil > Wetlands | place: USA: Ohio... | reverse complement strand
TCCTTCCGAGGTCATTCACCGCGACAATCGAGAGTGCGGTCCTGAGATCCTCAGTACTCTCTATGACCAGCGAGTTGATCCTGTCCGACAGGGCCGCCTCTATGGCGCTTTCAAAAGCACCGTCGGCACTGATCAGGTCTGAAAGCGTCTTCCTGCCAGCCGACGGACCCTTTGCATCGGACGACAGGAACTCGGAGAAACTCCGGTCAAGGATCATCTCTTTCAAAGATTCGAGCCTGGTGATGTTCGATGCCAGGGTCTCCCGCTCCTGAGAAAGGAGCCCTCGGGTTTCCTCGATGAGATCTCTGATCCGCACGATATCGCTGCGGAGGTCCTCTCTGCGGGACTGGAGTTCGCCGAGTTCCCCTTTGAGGCGCTCCGTGCCTTTCACGGCCTCACTGATCGCAGTGGAAAGCGACTCGGTGCCGTCTCTGACCGAATCCATGTCTTTCAGGGACACGGACTCGCGGTATTTCAAGGTCTCCTGTGCGGAGTGGAGCCTGCTCAGCTCGTTCCGCTCGTTGCTCAGTTTCTCCGAGAGGAGGAAAAGTTCCCTGCGCTTTCCCTCGAGCTCCTCCTCCCTGGCGGCAAGGTCCGCTTCCGCTTCGGAGAGCCACTGCCTCTTCTCACTGAGTTCCTCCATGAGCGTGTCCATGCTCGCGTCGTAGGTGCCTCCCGTCTGGGCAAGTTCCGCCATCCTCCGGGTCAGATCCTCCTTGCGCGCATCCAGCTCAGCGGTGAGGGCCCTGAGACGCGATATCTCCGTTCTGCGGTTCTCCCTGTCATTCCTGAGCAGCGCCGCCTTCTTCTCAGCCTCCGCAAGGGACTTCTCCTGTTCGTGGAGGTCTGCTTCACGCTTTGCGAGGGCCTTTTCACGATTCAGAAGATCGATCCTGCCGGTCTCGAGTGAGTTCTCTTCAGCCGAGAGTTCGGCCCTTTTGGCTGTTTCCGTTTCCTTCAGCTCGGTCATCCTCTGTTGAAGGGCCCGGAGTTCCCCGCTCAGCCTCAGATACTCCCGTTTCGCAATCCTGAGATCCACCTCCGAAGCCTCGGACAGAATGCGCTTGTATCGCTCAGCCTTCTTCACCTGCCTGTCGAGGCTGTTCATCTGGCGTTTGACCTCTGTGACGATGTCATTGATGCGCTGGAGGTTCTGCTTGGACGATTCCAGCTTTGACAGGGCCTCGGCTTTTCTCACCTTGTACTTCATAACGCCGGCGATTTCCTCGATCAGAAAACGCCTGTCCTGGGGTTTGGCGTTGAGCACGTCAGTAATTCTGCCCTGGTCGAGTATGGAATAGCTCTTGACATCGAGGCCCGTGTCAAGGAAGATGTCCCTGATGTCCTTGAGCCTGCAGGCCCTCCTGTTCAGCAGGTATTCGCTCTCCCCTGACCGATAGAGCCTGCGGGAGACAGAGACGTCCTCCGAGGCTTCATCGTCGCCTCCTCCCGCACCGCCGTTCGCCGCGCCAGGCTTCTTGCCTGGGCTGCTGCCGAGGTTGAAGATCAGAGAGACCTCTGCCAGGCCTTTCGGTTTCCTGGAGCCTGAGCCCTGAAAGATGACCTCCTCCATCTTTTCACCGCGGAGGCTCTTCGCACTCTGTTCCCCCAGGACCCACCGGAAGGCGTCGACGATGTTGCTCTTACCACACCCGTTCGGCCCCACAATACAGGTGCAGCCCTGGTGAAAAGAGATGGGCGTCCGGTCCGAGAAAGACTTGAACCCGTTGAGTTCGATCTGCTTGATTCTCATGCGGTCTGAGTTCTGCCTCTCGTCACGGGGAGGCGGTCAGGTGCAGGGCCCAGGGCACATGCAGGCAGCGTCCGGGAAGACAACGGCTGACAAGGATGACCCGGACTCCAGCATCTCTCCTCTGGACTCCCGCCTTCGCGGGAATGACGGCTTTGGGACGAATGTAAAGAAACGTTGGGCGCACTACATTAGCCGCAACTGACGACGTATTGAAAACGCTCCCTGAATTCCTGGGCGGTCAGGTGGGACACTTTGGCGAGACGTTTCAGGGACGGTCCGTCAAAGTCCTCGCGCTCAAGCCTGATCATGTACTTTCTCCCCACTTCATAGTCCTCGGCGGTGGTGTCGACCGTGCGTATCTTCGCCTTGCCTGTTACGGGGTCGATCATTTCCACAAAGGGGATCGGCCTCAGGTACCCCTCGTCGAAAATGATGACGGCGCCGGTGCCGCCGCGAAGCAGGTACCGAATCGCGCCGTAGCCAAGGTTCCTGGTGTATTCCACGTCGAAGGGGATCGGGTCAGCGGCCCGCAGCTCATATCCGACGTTCTTGTCCACGATGGTCATCGAGATGCCCATGGAATCGAGGGTCTTCTTGACGAAGTTCCTCAGCACCCTCCCAAGCTGGATCTCGGAGAGGCGTATCCTCCCTGTCTCATCCTCCTCAAGCTCTTCATAGCGCCGCAACTCCTCGGGATCGAACCTTTCGGAGACACCCTCGGAAAGGATCGCCACACCGTGGTCTCTGCCCATCGAGAGTCTCTTGAGGATTGCGCCGGTCAGTATATCCGACACCTTGCGGAAGGGCACGGTCGTGTCCCGGAATTCCTCGGCGATTATTGTCAGTGTAGCGCCCGCCGCTTTGCCGATACCGAGGGCAAGATGACCGGCGTGTCTGCCCATGGTCGTTATGAAATACCAGCGGCCCGTCGTCTTGGCGTCTTCCATGATATTCTTGACGATCTCGACACCCCAGTGGCGGGCCGTCTGATAGCCGAAGGTGCAGACACCGCCCGGCAGGGGGATGTCGTTGTCAATGGTCTTCGGCACATGGACGACACTGATACGCCCCCGCGACTCCCTTTCAATCCAGTTCGCCATAAACAGGGTGCCCTCGCCGCCTATGGTGACGAGATACTTGATCCCGCTCTCCCGGAGCGTCGTCATAAGCACCTTGAACTGCTCCTTTGCCTTCTCCGGATACTGGCGCGAGGTGCGGAGTATAGAGCCGCCCTCTGTATGGAGCCGGGACACGTCGTCAATCGTCAGGGGCATCAGGGAATCCCTGTCGCCCTTGAAGAGACTGTTAAAGCCGCCCCGGATCCCGACAACCGCCTTGCCCTCGTTTATGGCCTCGATCGCCGCGGAACTTATGACGCCATTGATGCCCGGCGCGGGTCCGCCTCCCACGATTATCCCGACGATTTCCTTATGTTTCCTGGTCATCTCATAAAATGAGCCGGTATCCTGCCCTCTGAAGAACAGGACCCGGCATGACAGTTACTCTACTTCTTCAGCAGGGCAGCATCGACCGCCTTCTTCACTGCCACAGGTTTCACGGTCCGATTCACGATTTCCGCGGTATTCACAACCCGGAGCTTGTCGAAGAGCAGGCCGAAACGGTCCTCCAGTTCCTTCATGATGGGCCCGCGCACACCCTCGGGCAGATCCCACCACTGCTTCTTCATGGGTCCGAAGCCTTTTTTCCTGATGCTGTAGAAGAACTGCTCTTCGGTCTGATCGGCCTTCTTCTCACCCGCATACTCGCCCTTCATGAAATCGTACACCGCATTCCGGAATTCGGCCGGGAGGGCAGCGCTGTCGTACATGATGTTCTGGAAGCCGGTGGCGAGATGAACCTCAGAGGTTCCCGTCTCAGGGAACATGTGGAAGGCATCCTCAGGCAGGGTCGACGCCCCGTGCTGTACGCAGCCCGAGAGTCCGTATTCCTGGCGCGCGAGGCTCGAGAGCGTTTTCAGGGTTTCAAAGTCGATCTTCACCTTGGCGAGGCTTCCGTCGGGAAGCACCACACCGCCGTGGCTCGTTCCTGTCTGCACACTGAGCTTGCTGAGGCCCGTCTTCCCCTTGAAGGTCTCTTTGAAGCCGTCCAGGTATGCCCGGGCTTCCTCGGGGTTACTGTTCTTCTTGCCGATCTCTCCGATCTCGCCGCCTACGGAGACGTCGACCCCGGAGGGTTGAAGGCCTCTCACATGGGCCGCCAGTTCAGCAGTCTTCTCGAAATTGGGCCGCTGCTGCTCCTTCACTGTGGGCTTCTCAAGATCGACGAGCGTCGAGGCGTCAATGTCGATGTTGTAGAACTCAGCCTCCACAGCCTCGGCAATCAGGCCCTTCACATAGTTCGTCTCCGCTGCGGGATCTCCCAGATAGTTCTTCCTGACGAGCTGGAAGTGATCTCCCTGGATGAAGACAGGCCCGCGGAAACCCTCCCTGACCGCCGCTGCGAGCACCACCGTGGAGTATTCGAGCGGACGCTGTTTCGTGTAGCCGATCTCCGAGCGGGCGATCTCGAAGATGACTGCGCCTACCTTCATCGCAAGAGCTTTCCTGAAAATCGCCCTGGAGACGTCGTAGGTGAGTCCCCTGATATTTATGGCCGGCACAGTGAAACCCGGGTAGGACTTTCCCATCTCCTCGTAGAGTCCCTGTATCGAAGCTGGTACGGCGCCACAGGCCTTGGCAATCTCTTTGATCAGGAGGAAAAGGCCCTTTCTTCTGTCGTTATCAGCTTCGAAGACCGCCTTGTAGATGAGGCCGTCCATCATGTCCCTGACGGGGGCCGCATCCCGTACTGAGACAGCTCCGTCTTTGATTTCAATTACATTTGCAAGCTTTTCTATAGCCATGGAGCCCTCCTTTGAGTAATTGTCTGCCCGATATTATACCAAAAGGAATCTTATTTGACATTGAGGGAGCGAACCCGAAATAATGAAGCATGAGAGAGAGATACAACGCCTTCGGCCCTTATCTGCGGGAAAGATTCGGCACCACCGTTTACAAGGTCAATGTGGACGCCGGTTTTACCTGCCCGAACAGGGACGGCACCGTGGGGGTCTCCGGCTGCATCTACTGCAACAACAAGAGCTTCAGGCCCTCAGCATGCAAACCGGAACTCTCCCTCAGGGAACAGATTCGCAACGGAATGAGCTACCTGTCAGTGCGGTACAAGGCCCGCAAATTTCTCGTCTATTTCCAGCCCTACACAAACACCTACGCCCCGGTTGATGAACTGGAAAGGCTCTACCGGGAAGCTCTTTCCGAGCCTTCGGTCATCGGCCTCGCTATCGGCACACGACCGGACTGCGTGGATGCCGAAAAACTCGGCATGATCCAGTCTCTTGCCCGGGACTCCTTCATTCTGATCGAGTACGGTCTGCAATCGATATACGACAAGTCTCTGGACTACATGCTGAGAGGACATCCGTACCGGACGTTTCTCGATGCCCTCGACCTGACACGAGACCGGGGAATTCAGGTGGGCGCCCATATCATCGCGGGCTTTCCGACAGAAACGCGGAAAGAGACGCTTGCTATGGCGGACGAACTCTCGAACCTGCCCATCGGGTTTCTGAAGATCCACCAGCTTCAGGTCGTCAGGGACACCGTCCTGGCCTCCCTCTATGAGAAGGAGCCCTTTCACGTCTTCGGCTATGAAGAGTACCTGGACTTTCTCGTTGACTTCATCGAGCGGCTTTCGCCCGAGATCGTGTTGCAGAGGCTCTTCGCCACTGCACCGGACGACATCCTTATCGCCCCTTTCTGGAACAGGAGCCGCCAGCAGATAACCCACGACATCAAAGAGAGGTTTGCGCAGAGGAATGCTTTCCAGGGCTCTCAGTGCCTGTGTTGTCGGCATTGATGCATATCTTGTCGAGGTAGAGGTCGATATCGCCTCCCGGGGGCTGCCCCACTTTTCAATGGTGGGCCTGCCCGACGCAGCTGTCAAGGAGAGCAAGGACCGCATCAGGGCAGCCCTCAAGAACGTGGGCTTCAACTTTCCGTTGAAGCAGATCACCGTCAACCTTGCGCCCGCGGACCTCAAGAAGGAGGGTTCCTCCTTCGATCTCCCTATCGCGATCGGCATCATTGCGGCCGAGGGAGTCATTCCCACCGAAGCCCTCGGACGGTACATCCTGTCCGGGGAGCTCTCGCTCGACGGATCGGTGAAGCCCGTCAAAGGGGCCCTGCCGATGGCACTCGAAGCGAAGAGGCAGGGGCTCCAGGGCGTCGTACTCCCGAAAGAGAACGCCTCCGAAGCGGCTGTCGTGGCGGACATGCCCGTGTATCCCGTGGAAACGCTGCCCGAGGTCATCGAGTTCCTGGGCGGCATCACGCAAAGGTCCCCTCTCACGATCGATCTTGACGCGATAATGTCCGAGAGTTCTCTCTACGAGGATGACTTCTCCGAGGTCAAAGGCCAGGAGCATGCCAAGAGGACCCTCGAGGTCGCGGCAGCTGGGTCGCACAACGTCCTCATGATGGGCCCCCCGGGCAGCGGCAAGACTATGCTTGCCCGACGGCTGCCCACGATCCTGCCTCCGATGACTTTTGTGGAGGCCCTCGAGACGACGAAGATTCACAGCGTGGCGGGGCTCTTGAAGCCCGGCCAGTCGCTGCTCGCCACCAGGCCCTTCAGAAGCCCCCACCACACCATCTCCGATGTGGCCCTGATCGGGGGCGGCCAGGTCCCCCGGCCTGGTGAAGTGTCGCTGGCACATCACGGGGTGCTCTTTCTGGACGAACTGCCCGAGTTCAAGAGAAATGCCCTGGAGGTGTTGCGACAGCCCCTAGAGAGCGGGGCCGTCACCGTCTCGCGAGCCGTCGCCACCGTGACCTACCCCGCGCAGTTCGACCTTGTGGCTGCCATGAACCCCTGCCCCTGCGGGTTTTTCGGCGACACGCGCCACCAGTGCACCTGCACCCCGGGAATGATAAACCGCTACCGCTCGCGGGTATCGGGCCCGCTCATGGATCGTATCGACATCCATGTCGAGGTCCCGGCCGTGCCGTACAAGGAACTCTCCAACGACTATGCCGGCGAGCGGTCGGACACAATCAGACAGCGGGTCATCGAAGCGCGGCAGCGGCAACTGAGAAGGTTTAAGGACGACCGGATCTTCGGCAACGGCCAGATGAAGACGCGCCACATCAAGAAGTACTGCAAACTCTCGGAGGACGCCCACACGCTCCTCGACACTGCCATGCAGCGTCTCGCCCTGAGCGCCAGGGCCTACTCGAGAATTCTCAAGGTCTCCAGGACCATTGCAGACCTCGATGCCGCGGACACCGTCCAGTCCCATCACGTTGCAGAGGCAATCCAATATCGGACTCTTGACAGAGGGCAGGTGTGAGCAAAGTGAAAACAACCGTGTTTTCAAAGGCTCGGCTGACTCGTTTCATTTCCGCCTTCAGAGATGAGGCAGCCGTCTACGCGAATGACCGAGAGAAGCTTTCGGGGCTCCTCAGGGCGACCGCACATTACGCACGGGCACACGGGGCATCGATTCAAGCATGCAAGTCTGACATCAAGAGCCTCGTCGACCTTGTCAGGTCATGGCTCAGCGGGGAGTACAGAGGCGTCTCGAAGAAGACGATCATTCTGGCGGTTGCCGCGCTTCTCTATTTCCTGTCCCCCATCGACGTGATCCCGGACTTCCTTGCACCGCTGGGTTTCACCGACGACATCGCGGCAGTTGCACTCGTCATGAGAGCGATCAAGAATGACATCGACCGTTTCACGGAATGGCGCAGCGGCGGAGCCTTGTAGCAGTCCCAAGATAGTCTGCACAGATTCTCATCCCTTGTTCGCCATGCCCATGAAACTTGTCCCTGCGGACAGTAGGGGGATCCAGCATCCAGAAAGGCTCTCCGAAATCCGGAAAGGACTCCCGATATGAGGCATAGACCTCGCTCGGGCGACAGAGCAGAACCCATTTACTAACGACTCCGCTGTCTTTCTCGGTCTGTGTGCTATTTGCTCTAAGGCCAGCGTTTTCCTGGGACGCAAAGGATCTGTCGGTCTCTGACCTATGAGGGTTGAAAAACCGGCGGGTATGCAAATTGCTTCTCAGCAAACATTACAACGGAAGCATCTCTTCAGCTTGTGATTCCCTGCGGTCTCTGGCTCAGGGAGCTTCAATTAGCGTTGAGGATGGGCTGAGATTCCCTGACCACGATTTGAAGGCTTCTGCCACCGCTCCTGAAGCACATGGTTTGCAGTTTCTCAGGCAAGTGGTATAGTGAAGATAGAGAGTTTGTCACGATCACCGGCTCAAGGGGGCACGCTATGAACACCACAGTCATATCGCGATTTCCGAGACTTACATGCCTAAGGGCACCTGCTGTGACATTGGCGCTGGCCGTGGCTGTTCTTGTTTCGTACAGTCAGGCATGTGCCGACTGGAACTGGCCCCGAGAAGTCCAGGTCAATGAGGGTACCCTCACGATCTACACACCACAAATCGAGGCCTTCCGAGGGGACAAGGTTGAAGGCCGCGCTGCCATTGCACTAACGCCAAAGGACGGCAAGGAGACCTCTTTCGGCGTCTTCTGGTTTACGGCACGCGTGGCAACCGATCGTGACAGCCGTACCGTCTCACTGGAGGACCTCAAAGTCACGGGGGTGAAATTCCCCAAGAAGACGCCGGCCCAGGACGCCGAGGAGGCCGAAGCCATGTTGAGGAAGGGCGGAGGCCTCTCGCTGATGTCCATGTCCATGGACACCTTCGTGGCGATCACCGCGGTCCTGCCGAAGGAAAAGGTTGCGCCTGAGAAGTTCAACAATGCCCCGCCCAAGATTATTGTCGCCAAGGTGCCGACGGCGCTGGTCATCGTCAACGGCAAGCCGATATTGAGGGACGTTCCCGGCACAGCAGTCAACCGGGTGATCAACACACCCTTTGTCATGCTCTATGACAAATCAACGAACACATACTACCTGAAGGGTGGCACGTGGTGGTATCAGGCCGCCGACGTCAAGGGCGAGTGGAAGACAGTCAATGCACCGCCCGAGGCCGTAGTACAGGCTGCGCTCAAAGTATCCGAGCCCGACCCGCCGGAGCTCAAGCCCTTTACAGAGGAGCAGGGGTCTGCGGCGCCTGCCGTGATGGTGGCCACCGAACCGACGGAACTGATCGTCACCGACGGCAACCCTCAGTACGCGGTAATACCCGGCACTGACCTCCTGTATGTGAGCAACACGGGCAACGACGTCTTCGTCGATGTCAATTCCAAGGAGTACTATGTCGTGCTGGCGGGCCGGTGGTACCGGAGCAACTCCCTCACAGACGGCAAATGGAGTTACGTGCCATCGCAGAAGCTTCCTGCGGCCTTCTACAGGATCCCCCCGGGCTCTGACAAGGGCTATGTCCTGTCTTTCATAGCCGACACGAAGGAGGCCGATGAGGCGGTGATGGAGGCGCAAATCCCGCAGACCGCTGCAATCAAGCGCAGCGAGGCCGCTGCCGATGTCTCCTACGACGGGAGCCCCCAGTTTCAACCGATACAAGATACAGGCATCCAGTATGCGGTGAACACAGGATCGCAGGTGATAAAGGTCAACGGCAAGTACTACCTCGCCCAGAAGGGCATATGGTACGTGTCGGATTCCCCAAACGGGCCATGGGTGGTTTCGGACCACACTCCTCCGAATATTGAGTCCATTCCGCCTGACAGCCCTGTTTACAACGTGAAGCATGTCCGCGTGTACGGCGCCACGCCCGAGGTGGTCTACACGGGCTACACCCCTGGATACGTCGGCAACTACATCGACAACGGCACGGTCGTCTACGGGACGGGCTACGATTATCCCGGCTGGGCGGGCAGTGCCTACTATCCCGCGCCTCTTACCTGGGGTCTGTCCCCCTGGTATTACCCCTATTACGGGGAGTGGGGCTTCGGAGCGGGCTTTGTCTCCGGGGCCTTCCTGGGATTCGCCACGGGCGCCATCGCGTCTCCGTGGTGGGGCTGGGGCGGCTGGTGGGGCCCCTGGTGGGGCGGCTGGTGGGGCCCCTGGTGGGGCGGTTGGCACGGAGGCCCCTGGTGGGGCGGCCGCTGGGGCGGCTATTGGGGCTGGGGCTGGCACGCCCAGCAGTGGCGGCACGGCTATTACAAAGGCACCTGGCAGCACGGCTGGCCCTCCAATAACCTCTACAACAGGCAAGAGAACAGGGCATGGAACACCCAGCGTCGCGGAGGCCCCCAGACCGGCCCTGGTGGCCGAGCCAATCTCATGCCCACAAACATGGCGCGGGCGAGCGCCCAGCCCACTGGCCAGGGCACGCGCTACAGGAACATCGCGCCCGGTGGCCTTGCGGGTACCAGCCCCGGCGGTAGATCCGCAGTACAACAGACCCGTCCTTACAGCGCCGTGCAAGGTGGGCAGCGTTATGGGGCCACCCGGCAGAACAACGTCTTTGCCGGCCCGGACGGAGGGGTGTTTAGGAGAACCCCGCAGGGATGGCAGCAGTACAATCGCGGAAGCTGGGCACAGCCCCAATCAAGTTACAGCAGTAACCGGTCCGTTCTGAACAGGGATTATAGCGGACGGATGCGCGGCATCCAGAGGGAAAGCAGCTTCGGCGGCTACAGCAGAGGAGGCTACAGCCCGGGCATCTCAAGAGGCGGGGGATTCTCCTCGCCGGGCCGCAGCAGCGGCGCTCCGGCGGGCGGCGGCCTCCGCGGTGGAGGAGGGAGACGATAGCAAAGCCCTTTCGACGTCCAGGCAGAGCGTGAACTCTACAACGCCGCGGGTCAGAACTGCCGCAATAGCCGGGGGAGGCTGGAAGAACCAGGGGATTTCAAGTCTGGCGGTATCCGCTACAGGCTCCCCGCGTCGAAGTCGTCCATCCGCTTTCTGAGGGCCCTCCAGTTGTAGGACTTGAGGTTCGTCGCCTGACTGTGAAGCAGGCCCTGCCTGGCCGCCCTGAGCTTATCGGCTTCCTTCGTGATCCCATAGAAGGGCATCATGACGACAAAGGCCTTTTCGACGTATTCCTTCAGAGGCGTGAGCACGTCCTTGCGCCGCGTGTGGAACGGGTCTTCCCCCTCCGCGCAGGCATTGCCAAAGACGTTGAACTGCCGGCAGGCCACGGGCCTCATCGGGTGAATGGAGCAGGAGGAGTCGATGAGGAAGGGGCAGGTACCGCCCACCGTGAAGCGCGAAAGCTGCCCCTTGAGGATTTCCCTGACCGCCGGGTCCATCTTCTCCACGCAGAACCAGTAGATGCCGACCATCTCGAGCGGGTAGAGCGGAATGTCGCGGTGGGTGCGGCAGCAGGCCGCGCAACCCTTGATGCAGGCCAGGCCCACATGCCGCTTCCGGGTCTCAGATTCAATCGCCCTGGCAATGCCCCTGTCGATAATGGCGTACGCATCGAGCAGCAGGGCCAGCCATCCGTGGCGCAGTTCATCCTCAGGATAACGGAGACGAAATGCCCCCTGTGGTTTCTCGGACCAGCCGGCATCCTCATCCCGTTGCATTGGCCTGTCCTTCACCGCCGCCCCATCAATTCAGCACTACCACCGTCACCCCGGCTCCGCCCTCGGATTGGTCCCCTGGTCTGAAACGGCTTACCAGGGGATGTCCCTTCAGATGGTCCCGGACAGCCCGGGAGAGCAATCCCTTCCCGATGCCGTGGATGACCGTCACCTCTGAGAGACCCGAGAGGGCAGCATGGTTCAGGAAAGGCTCAAGCTTCGAAAGGGCATCGTCGACTCTCAGGCCGATGAGGTTAAGCCTCGACTGAAGAGACTCCTCCTTCATGTCCTTCGCCGGAAGACTCCTGACCGCACCGGGAGACTTGCCCCTTCTGAAGCCGATGTCCGAGAGAGGCACCTCCACCTCCTTCGCTCCTGCCTGGAGCCTCAACCGGCAGTGCTTCAGATCCACCTCGAGGACCGGGACATCGCAGCCGAGGGTTCTTGCAAACACCACATCGCCCTCCATGATTTCGTCGATCGAAGGGCCGCCTGCGTCGCCGTCCTCGTACTGCGCCAGTTTCCTTGCCAGTTCGTCCTGAACCGAGGCAGCCTGCCGTGCGGCCTCCTGTGCCCGCGCCCGGTCAGCCTTCTTCATTTCCTCGATCAGGGCGTGCATCTGCTGCCTCGCCCTGGCGACCACTCCTGAGGCCTCCTGATGAGCCTCTCTGAGCACCTTCCTGGCCGACGCTTCAGACTCGGCCTCTCTTTCCCTGAGCATGCGGGCTGTCGCGTCGATCTCTGACTGCCTCCGGCGGAGTTCCTCGAGGCCCTCCTCATGCTGCTTTCTCTTCTGATTGAGGTCTGCCATGAGCTCCTCGATCTCGAAGGTGGCGCCGCCGAGCAATTCCTTGGCCGCCCTGACCACCTGGTCGGGCATGCCGTATCTCCTTGCCGTTTCCAGTGCGTGGGACTGGCCCGGCTCACCGATTCGCAGGCGGTAGAGGGGGCTCAAGGTGCGGCGGTCGAACTCCATGGCTGCGTTGACCATTCCCCCGGTCCGGTGCACAAAACCCTTTATACCGGTCAGGTGGGTCGTCGCAAAGGCGAGGGCTTGGGACAGGCGAAGCTCACTCAGAATTGCGCAGGCCAGGGCTGTTCCCTCGTCCGGGTCCGTCCCCGTGCCGAGCTCATCGACGAGAACCAGGGTCCCCTGGCCGGCCTGCCCGAGGATCGACGCGATGTTTGCCACATGGGCCGCGAAAGTCGACAGATTCGCCTCGAGGGACTGTTCGTCGCCCATGTCGACCAGAACGGTCTGCGTGAGCGGGATGCTGGTCGAAGAGTCGGCCGGAACAGGCATACCCGAAAGGGCCATAAGAAGGAGGATCCCGACGGTCTTGATGGCCACGGTCTTGCCGCCGGCATTCGACCCTGTTATGACCATGACCGTCGTCTCCCCGCCCAGACGCACGTCGAGAGGCACCACGCTCCCCTCGCCCTCACCTCTCACAGAGGCCCACAACAGCAGCGGGTGTCTCGCCTTCACGATTTCGATTATCCCCGACTCGTTTATCCGGGGAGCCTCCATCCGAAGGTGCTCCGAGAAGGCGGCTATCGCGTTGAGCATATCGAGGTAGACGACGGTCCTGAACTCCTCTGCCATCTCAGGTGCGGCACCGCGTATCCTCGATGAAAGGGTTCGAAGGATCCGTATCTCCTCGGCTTTCTGCTCAGCGGAGAGGTTCTCGAGTTCGTTGGCGAGGGGGATGATCGCAAGAGGTTCGACAAAGGCCGTCTCACCCGACTTGGAGACATCGTGGACCACTCCGGGCACCATGCCTTTGGAGTCCATTCTCACCGGGATGACCCACCTGCCTGATCTCTCGGTGATGAAGTCGTCCTGCAGGAACACCGACACCCGGCTGTTCCTCACAACATCCTCAAGCCTCCGCCGGATCCTGCCCCTGAGGGCACGGGTCTTGCTCCTGAGCGCAAACAACTCGGGCGTCGCCCTGTCAAGGATCTGCCCCTCGGGATCGATGGACCGATCGAGAAGGAGGTGTATTTCAGGGAAGCCGGAGAGATCTCGTGTAAGTTCTTTCAGCGCGGGCGTATCCTTCCGGTCGGCCACGTGGACCGGCACTTCGCCTGCAATACGAAGGAAAGGCATGAAGGTCGCAAGCTCCAAGGGTTCGAGCACCGCGCCTTCGGGCCGCACCCTCGCGAGAAGGTCCGAAATGTCGGAGAAAGCGGATAACGGGAGCGCTGCACCCTCGTGGAGCATCCTGCGGATCTCCTGAATCAGAGCGAGACGTCCGCTGATGGCCTTCAGGCTGTCAAGAGGCCGGAGCGCGAAAACCGCCTTCCGCGAGGCGTCGCTGTGGGTATACCCGGCGGCTAGGCTAAGGAGTTTGTCGAACTCCAGGAGGCGGAGGGAACGATCGGGTATCATGGGGTGATCAGACCAGCAGAGTCAGACACTACTTCGGAATGATGAAGTAGAAATTGTTGCCATACTGCGTCGGCTCGTAACCCACCACTCCGCCATGGATCTCGATGACGTTCTTCACGAACGCAAGGCCGTGCCCTGTGCCGGGCTTGTTCTTCACATCGATCCCGCGGTACTGCTCCTCAAAGATCCGGCCCCGGTCCTCGGTGCGGATATGGGGGCCCGTGCTGAACACGTTGTACTTGATGCCGTCTTTCCCGGGCCCGAAGTAGTTCTTCAGAAACTGTCGGCCGTACGATATGTAGCGTTGTTTCGCGCCCCAGTGGGTCGTGATTTCCTGCGTGTACTTGAGGGCATTCGAGAAGAGATTGGCATAGACCTGCGCGAGCAGGCCCACATCGACCACCGCAATGACTTCTTCGTCAGGAAGCCCGCTCAGGCGGTCATCGACCACGATGCCCAGGTCACTGAACTGCTCGGCAAACCTCTCCAGCTGGGGCTGTACCACGTCCCGCTTCATGTTGCAGAGTTTTGTCCTGAGCGTCAGGCGGCCCTGGTCGAAATGGCTCCTCCGAAGGAGGGTCTCGAGAAAAAGCGTTATGTTCTTGTAGTGCTTCTCCAGGTTGTCGTATTCCTCGATCATGCCCCGGTTGACGTCGATCATCTCCTCCTGGAGGCGGCGCAAGCAGAGACCGTCGCAGGGTTCGCCGGCCGAGAACTTCTCGAGGAGGTTCTCGATCTCCACGTTCTTCGAGATCTTGCCCTTCAGGCGCCGCAGGAAGAGCTTGAAGACCATGTTGGGAACGATGACGTTGTGCTCGATGTCCTGCACCAGGGTCCTGACGAACCTGAGATGCTCAGCGTTCTTTTCGGCCAGGAAACGGTTATGGACATTGAAGCCGACCCGGTTGGCGAACTTGTCGAAGAAGAGCTCGTCATGAGGGGTTATAGTCGCGAGGGGACCGAGTTCCATCAGGCCGATGACGCCGTTCCGCGCTTCAAAAGGCAACTGGTCCAGCAGCCGTTCGTTTCCACGGATTGTCAGAACGAGGCGCTCTCCGGCCGTGCAGTAGGGCCGGACGGCCGGGACTACGCCCTCGGGAGGAGGCGACCCCAGTTCGCCCGCCGAGTTGCCTGTGGCTGAAACCAGGCCGAAGGAGCCGCTCCGCGCGTCGACGAGATACAGGGACCCGACGAGGCCGAAGAAATTCTTTGGGATAGCGACGCAAAGCAGGTAGAGATCTTCTATTCCCTCGAATTCCTGCGCAAGCTCGAAGAAGACCCGGAGGGCCTCGTCTTCGGTCTCGGTAAAGGCATACCGCCTGTTATCGAGCTTCTTGCCCTCGATGCGCTCGCAGATATAGTTCAGTGTGACCATGGCATAATTGCGCTGAATATCACATCGGTCTGAGCGTGGAAACCTCCCGGTGGCTCAACGGATGGCCTCCTTGGCCGAAAGTCCCCGAGCTAGAGCCCGGACTCCGTCTGGTAGTCTTCGTAATAGCCGGTCCCTGTCGAGTACAGACCCATTACACGGTCATTCCTCGTCAGGAGCTCAGACACGACCGTGCCTACCGAGACCCCCAATCCAAAACCAAGAACGCAGCCCCTCAGAGGCTTGTCTCTGTCGAGACACAACCCCGCAAAAGCCGACACACCCCCGAACAGGGCGGCAAGTGCAAGCCCCGTGCGATCGCAGTCAAATCTCATCTCTTATCCATGACCGTGGCCCTGACAGCAGCTGCCGCAACCTCCTCTGTATATTAGCCGATTTCATTACTTTTGTTGAAGAAAAAGGTCCCGCCTCCCCGAACTGCGACGCCCGCGTTATCCTCCTTGCCCAATAAAAGTATGAGATGTTAAGGTAAAAGAGTGGATTTCCGGACCTTTCAGAAACCAAGCCGCTATATCGACAGTGAAGTAAACTCATCTCTCCGGCATGCTTCGGACCATTGCCTCGTGAGAGTCGGCCTCTGCTTTCCCGACATCTACGAGGTCGGGATGTCCCACCTGGGCCTCCGGATCCTTTACAACATCATCAACCGTTTGCCCTTCGCCTGTGCCGAGAGGTTTTTCTCTCCCTGGGTCGACCTCGAGGAACATCTGAAACATAAGGGATATCCCCTCATCTCGCTTGAG
>Ga0316622_100001374_pt1 | contig 15793 bp, 11 predicted proteins | sample OWC_Aug_OW2_C1_D_FD_207646 | JGI IMG/M metagenome (GOLD analysis project Ga0316622, IMG submission 207646) | Wetland soil microbial communities from Old Woman Creek delta, Ohio, United States - OWC_Aug_OW2_C1_D5_C | ecosystem: Environmental > Terrestrial > Soil > Wetlands | place: USA: Ohio... | reverse complement strand
ATGGAAGAAGCCACTGTCAAGCCGATCAGCCCCCGGGACGCCTGGGAGCTTGTGCAGAGCGACGCCCGGGCGGTCATGGTCGACATCCGCTCGACCATGGAGTACCTCTTCGTCGGCCACCCGCGGGGTGCCGTGCACGTCCCGTGGATCGACGAGCCCGAGTGGACGGTGAATCCGCATTTCGTCACCGACATCCGCAAGCTGATGCTGGGCGGGGCGGTCTGCGACACCGAGGGCGGCTGCGCCCCGGTCATCCTGATCTGCCGCAGCGGGAAGCGCTCAAAGGAGGCGGGCAAGGCCCTGCTGCAGGCCGGCTTCCGCAACATCTACCACGTCAACACGGGCTTCGAAGGCGACCTGGACGACCAGCACCACCGCAGCACGGTGGGCGGCTGGCGCTTCGAGGGGCTGCCCTGGGAGCAGTGCTGAGGGGCGGGCCGGCGGGCGGTGGATACCTCGGGCGGGACTGCCGCCCCGCTCGCCGCGCGGGCGCTGGCGGCAGCGGCCGCCTTCCGGCTCGAGGGTCGTCCGGCGTCGGCGCACCCGCTTATCGTCGGCCGGATCCACGACAGCCTCATCCTGACCTGCGAGGGCGCACGGCATTCCCGCCGCTACCTGCTCCAGCGCGTGAACGACCGGGTGATCCCGGACCCCAGCGCGGTCGCCGAGAACGTCGGCCGCGTCACCGGGCATCTACGCGCGGCCCTCGCATGGGAAGGCGTGCGGGACCTCGACCGCCGGGTACTCACCCCGGTGCCCGCCCGCGACGGCACCCTGGCGTGGCGGGGCGAGGACGGGGCCTGGTGGCGGGCCTACCTCTTCATCGAGCGGGCGGGCAGCGCGGACCGGGTCGGGTCACCGCGGGAGGCCTTCGGCGTCGCCAGGGCCTACGCCGACTTTGCCCGGCGGCTCGCGGACCTGCCTCCGCCGCCGCTGCACACGACCATCGCCGGCTTCCACGACACCCCCGCCCGGCTCGCGGCCCTCGGCCGGGCGGGCGAGGCCGACCCCTCCAACCGGGCCCGGGACGCCGCGGCAACCCTCGAGGGGATCCTCATGAGGGGGCCGGACGCCCGGCGGCTCGCCGAGATGCAGACCCGGGGCCTGTTACCGGAGCGGGTGGTCCACAACGACACCAAGGTCAATAACGTGCTCCTCGACCGCGCGTCCGGAGAGCCGCTCTGCGTGGTCGACCTGGACACGGTGATGCCGGGACTCGTCGCCCACGACTTCGGCGACCTGGTGCGCAGCGCCGCCGCCACGGCGGCCGAGGACGAACGGGACCTTAGCGCGGCCGGTGTCGACGTCGGCCTCCTCGAGGCCCTCGCCGGGGGCTACGTGGGCGGCTGGGAGGGGGAGCTCACCCCGGCCGAGGTGCACTCCCTCGCGCTCGGGCCGTCGACCATCGCCCTCGAGCTGGCGGCTCGCTTTCTGACCGACCACCTGGAAGGCGACCGCTACTTCCGGGTCTCCCGCCCGGCCGAGAACCTCGACCGCGCCCGGGTCCAGCTGGGCCTGGCGCGCGCCCTCGAGGAGCACCACGAGACCCTCGCGCGCTTCCTCGAGCAGGCCGCCCGCGGCTGAGAACCGGCCCCCCTACCCTCGGCGGGGCGATGGGCCCGGACCGCCGTCATTGACCGAGATCAAAGCCGCAGGGTCGCGGATCGCTACACTGCAAACCCCAATATGTAGTAGTCTGTGTGCCTCAGAGCCCCAGCATCCTGTAGCACCCACGCTGCCTGATGCGAGAGGGGCCACCCGGGAGGAGCCCTATGAGTGCCGTGCTAGCGCCCCGCGCCGTCACCCGGCCGACCCGCGTCCTGAAGCGGGACGGCCGCGAGGTCCCGTTCGATGCCGAGCGCATCTACTCCGCGATCCTGCGGGCCGGCCAAGCCACGGGCGAGCTCGCGGAGGACGAGGCCCGGCTGTTGACTGCCCAGGTGGTTAAGGTCATTAGCCACCGCTTCGGCGCCGCCGAGCCGCCCACCATCGAGCGCATCCAGGACATCGTCGAGCAGGCCCTGATCTCGGCCAACCACCTGGGCACGGCGAGGGCCTACATCGTCTATCGCGAGCAGCACAAGCGCCTGCGCGAGGACCGGCGCACGATGGTGGACGTCGCGTCGTCGATCAACGAGTACCTCGAGCGGGTCGACTGGCGGGTATCGGCCAACGCCAACCAGGGGTACTCCCTGGGCGGACTCATTCTGAACACCTCCGGCAAGGTCGTCGCCAACTACTGGCTCTCCCACGTCTACCCGCCCGAGATCGGCGAGGCCCATCGGCAAGGGGACATCCACATCCATGACCTCGACATGCTCGCCGGCTACTGCGCCGGGTGGTCGCTGCGCACCCTGCTCGCCGAGGGCCTGAACGGGGTCCCGGGCAAGGTCGAGGCCGGTCCGCCCCGGCACATGTCGAGCGCCGTCGGCCAGATCGTCAACTTCCTCGGCACCCTGCAGAACGAGTGGGCCGGCGCCCAGGCGTTCAGCTCCTTCGACACCTACATGGCTGCCTTCGTGAGAAAGGACGGGCTGGCATACTCCCAGGTGAAGCAGTACGTCCAGGAGCTCATCTACAACCTGAACGTGCCATCGCGCTGGGGCACCCAAACACCGTTTACAAATCTCACCTTCGACTGGGTCTGCCCCGAGGACCTGCGCCACCAGGTCCCGATTATCGCCGGCAAGGAACAGCCGTTTACCTACGGCGATCTGCAGCCCGAGATGGACCTGATCAACCAGGCCTACATCGAGGTGATGACCGCTGGTGACGCCAAGGGTCGGGTTTTCACCTTCCCCATCCCGACCTACAACATCACACCGGACTTCCCCTGGGAGGGCGAGAACGCCGACCGGCTCTTCGCCATGACCGCCAAGTACGGGCTGCCCTACTTCCAGAACTTCGTCGGGTCGGACCTCACGCCGAACATGATCCGCTCCATGTGCTGCCGCCTGCAGCTCGACCTGCGCGAGCTGCTCAAGCGCGGCAATGGACTTTTCGGCTCCGCCGAGCAGACCGGCTCTGTCGGGGTGGTCACGATCAACTGCGCGCGCCTCGGCTACCGCTACCGCGGTGACGAGGCCAGGCTCTACCGCCACCTCGACCAGCTCCTCGAGCTGGCCCGCAACAGCCTCGAGATCAAGCGCAAGGTCATCCAGCGCCACATGGACGCCGGGCTCTTCCCCTACACCAAGCGCTACCTCGGCACCCTGCGCAACCACTTCTCGACCATCGGTGTAAACGGGGTCAACGAGACGATCCGCAACTTCACGGTGGACGAGCACGACATCACCAGCGAGTGGGGGCACGCGTTCGCCCGGCGGATGCTCGACCACATCCGCGCGAGGATGGTCGAGTTCCAGGAGGCGACCGGGCACATGTACAACCTCGAGGCCACGCCGGCCGAGGGCACCACTTATCGGTTTGCCAGGGAGGACCGCAAGCGTCACCCGGGGATCCTGCAGGCGGGTACGCCGGATCGACCCTACTACACGAACTCCACGCAGCTCCCGGTCGGCTTCACGGACGACCCGTTCGAGGCCCTCGAGCGCCAGGAGGAGCTGCAGCGCCAGTACACCGGGGGGACCGTCCTGCATCTGTACATGAGCGAGCGGATCTCGAGCGCCGAGGCCTGCAAGCGGCTGGTCAGGCGCGCGCTCGAGCGCTTCCGGATCCCCTACATCACGGTGACGCCGACCTTCTCGATCTGCCCGAGGCACGGGTATCTGTCGGGTGAGCACGAGTTCTGCCCGATCTGCGACGAGGAGGCCCTGGCGCGCCGGGGGGCGTAGGCCACGCGGTGGTCCGTATGACCCGTTCTAAGACCGAGACGACGAGAGGAGGGAGAGCGAGATGACGAAGCACAATGGCGATCCGATCGGGCTGAGCGAGCACGAGCGCACCCGCTGCGAGGTGTGGACGCGGGTGATGGGTTATCACCGGCCGGTCAGCGCATTCAATCCCGGCAAGCAGGCCGAGCACCGCGAGCGGACCCCGTTCATCGAGTGCCGGGTCGCCGCGCACGCCTGAGAGGGTGTGACCGGCTTGGCCGCGGCCCTGGTCGTCGGCGGCATGACGCCGCTGACGACTATCGACTTCCCCGGGCGCCTTGCCGCGGTCGTGTTCTGTCAAGGGTGCCCCTGGCGCTGCCGGTACTGCCAGAACGCCCACCTCCTCCCGCCGACGAGCAATGCCGTGTTGCCGTGGGGCGGAGTGCTGGCGTTCCTGGGGCGCCGTCGGGGTCTCCTCGATGGGGTCGTGTTCAGCGGCGGCGAGCCCACCCTGCAGGAAACACTTCCGGACGCGCTGGCGGCCGTGCGGGCGCTCGGCTTTGAGACGGGTCTGCACACGGCTGGTGTCTATCCGGAGCGCCTGGCAGCGGTCCTTCCGCTGCTCGACTGGGTCGGCATCGACATCAAGGCGGACCGAGCAGGCTACGGCGCGCTGACCGGCGGGGGTACGGCGAGCGGGGATCGGGCCTGGAGAAGCCTCGAGATCGTGCTCGCGAGTGGCGTCCCATACGAGGTGAGGACCACCGTCCACCCCGACCTGTTGCCGCCGGACCAGCTCCTCGCCCTCGCCCAGGACCTGGCGGAGCTCGGAGTCGCCGACTACGCCCTGCAGGAGTGCGTAGCCGGCCATTGCCTCGACCCCGACCTCGCCACCCTCGGCGGCGGGTGGCGACTGAAGCCGCCGGTCACCACCGCGCTCGCCGAGCTCTTTCCACGCCTCCGGGTGCGGGCCGCCTGACCGGGCCGACCCCCGGGGGGCGATTTCTACCCGCGCCGCCGGGTGCAGTCCGTGAAGGTGTTAGCATGTCCCCGGGTTTCCCAGGGGCGGTGCTGCCCGCCCAGGTTGGAGTGACGATGGCGAGCGCGGCAACGATCCAGACCCCCTTTCCACCCCTGCGCATCCGCGACCGCAGCCTGCTGCCGGTGGTCCAGGGGGGGATGGGGGTAGGCATATCCGCCCACCGCCTCGCCGGCGCCGTCGCCCGGGAGGGGGCGGTGGGTACCATTGCCTCGGTCGAGCTGCGTCACCTCCACCCCGATCTGATGGAGCGCTCGGCAAGGTCGCGGGACCACCAGGCGATCACGGAGAGTAACCTCGAGGCGCTCGACCGGGAGGTCCGGGGGGCACGGGAGATCGCCGGTGCGGCCGGATTCATCGCCGTCAACGTCATGCGGGCCGTCAAGCACTACGCCGATCTAGTGCGCCAGGCGTGCCGCAGCGGCGCCAACGCCCTCGTGGTGGGCGCAGGCCTACCGATGGACCTGCCGGACCTGGTCGGGGAGGAAGAGGACGTCGCGCTCATCCCGATCCTCTCCGAGGAACGCGGCGTGCGGGCGGTCCTCAAGAAGTGGATACGCAAGGGGCGTCTGCCCGACGCCATCGTGATCGAGCACCCGGCCTATGCGGGTGGGCACCTGGGCGCGACCCGCATCGAGGAGATCGCGGATCCGCGCTTCGAGTTCGCCCGCGTGCTCGACGCCATTCGGGACGTCTGCCGAGGGCTCGGCCTGACGCCCGAGCGTATCCCCCTGATCCCCGCCGGCGGGGTCAACGCCTTCGAGACCGTCAGGCAGCTGTTCGCCCGGGGCGCCGCCGCGGTCCAGGTGGGCACGCCCTTCGCCGTGACTCAGGAGGGGGACGCACACCCGGAGTTCAAGCGCGTGCTGGCCGAGGCCAGCCCCGCGGACATCGTCACGTTCATGAGCGCCGCTGGCCTGCCGGCACGGGCGGTGCTGACCCCCTGGCTGCGCCACTACCTCGCCCGGGAGGACCGCGTCCGCGCCCTCGCGGACCCGATGAAGGCGCATTGCGGGCGCGCCGTGGAGTGCCTGGCCTTCTGCGGGCTCAGGGACGGCGACGGCACTGCCGGTCAGTTCTGCATCGAGAATCAGCTCGCCGCCGCCCAACGGGGGGACGTACAGCGCGGCCTCTTCTTCCGGGGCTCCGAGCCACTCCCGTTCGGGCGCGAGGTGCGCTCGGTGCGAGAGCTACTCCAGTACTTGCTCGCGGGGATACGGCCGCCGCCAGCGGTCCCCGCCTGAGGGGGCACACCGGCCTCAGGGCTTGTCTCGGACCTCCACGGGTCATGGCGGCGGGTGCCGGCACCCGCCCTTAGGGTAGGCGAAAGGCTCTTGACGAACCTTCAAGTTTCAGCGATCCGGTCGTAGAAGCGTCCGCGGTAGAGCAGCCGGCGCCTGGAGGGGTCGGGCCCGTCGCTGAAGGCCGTGCGGGTGTGCAGGACGTTGTTGCACACCAGTCCCCAACCCGGCTCGAGCCGCGCGCGGAAGATAAAGGGGGAGTCGGACTCCAGGGCCCCCACCAGGAACTCCACCGCCGCAGCGACCGCTGGGGCGGCCTCCCAGGCGATGTTGCGCTTGCGGCGGGTGTAGCGCATGTGCAGCCGGCCATCGGGCGCGGTCAGGAAGACGGGTCCGGTCCGCTCCGGACGGACCTCCCCGCCCTCATCCGCGCTGGCCGGGATCGTCATGACATCAGGGGCCATCAGGGCACGGACCCATTCCGGGTCTCGATCGCGCAGCCAGATGTAGGCGATCTCCGGGTCGAGCAGGGCGTTGGCGCCTCCTTCGCGCGCCGCGAACACGCAGTGCAGCACGAAGGCCCGGACCTGCCGGTCGAGCGGGTTGTAATACCCGTCGGTGTGCCAGTCGATCGGCCGACTGGTATACGGGATGTAGCCGCGCCGGGGTCCCTCCTCGGCGACGCGTAGCGGGGTGATGGCGTCCTCGTCGGCGTTGAGGTTGTGGTCCAGGCGCAGCAGTCCCAGCTGCGCCCCGAGGAGCCTGACGATCTCCTTGTCCTCCCTCTCCCCGAGGGGGCTCACGTAGACGGCCATATTGGCGCGGCGGAATCGGTCCAGGAGGGCCCCCCGCTCGGCGTCGGTGAGCCGCCGTGGGTCCCGGACCTCCACGACCAGGGCCTCGAGACCCGCCGGATAACGGGCAAGCTTCTCGTCGCGCCAGGCGCGGTAGGCGACGGTGTCGTCGAGGTCGAAGGGGGAACCGGAGGCTGCCACGTGACTCCTCCTGTCAGGCGCTATGTCAGGGCTGCCCTCCGGACCGGGGGGTTAGACCGGCCGGGCGCGGTGCAAACGGGGCCAATCCGCCGCGGCGGCCCACACCTGTGCCGGCGGGCAAGCTCCCGCTCGATCGCGTTGAGCACCCGCCACTTGCCCGCACACCAGTTGGGGGCCAACAGGATGGTCGCCGGAGCGGTGCCCGTCATGCGGTGGAAAACGACCTCCGGTGGGGTGTGCTCGATCACGTCACAGGCCGTCGCGACATAGGCATCGAGCGTGAGGGGCTCGTACTCACCCCGGCGCCACTCGGCCGCCAACCTCGTCCCGCGCACGACGTGCAGCGGGTGGAGCTTCAGGCCGTCCACGCCGAGGTCGAGGACGCGTGCGAGCGTGTCCAGGCTGCGCGCGGCGTCCTCGCCGGGGAGACCCACGATCAGGTGGGTGCAGAGCGCCAGCCCACGCTCGCGCACCAGCGCCGCGGCGGCACAGTACTCGGCGAATCCGTGGCCGCGGTTCACCCGCCGCAGGGTGTCGTCAAAGGCCGACTGCAGGCCCAGCTCGACCCAGACCTCGAAGCCCTCGTCTCGATAACCGGCCAACAGGTCGAGGACCGGCGCGTCGACACAGTCCGGACGGGTACCCACCGAGATCCCCAAGACGTCCGGCTCGCCCAGGGCACTGCGGTAAAGCCCGTCAAGGCGATCCGGGCTCCCGTAGGTGTTGGTGTAGGCCTGGAAATACGCGAGGTAGCGCCGGGCCCCGGTGCGCCGGCGGATGACCGCGCGGCCGGCCGCGATCTGCTCGGCCACCGGCCTCGCCTCCCGGCCGTTGGGGCTGAAGGAGCTGTTGTTGCAGAACGTACAGCCACCCCGGCCCTTGCTGCCATCGCGATTCGGACAGGTGAAACCTGCGTCGATTGCGACCTTGTGCACCCGCTCCCCGTAGCGATGCAGGAGGTCCTGGCCGAAGGTGCGGACGTAATCCGAAAGCGCCATTGCGGGGTAGAAACGCTGCGAGCCCCGCCCGGCTACGCCGGACGGGGCTCGCGCTCAGACCTCCTGCGCGACCGGACTAGCGCCGGATGCCGGTGATGTCGATCTCGGCACGGCGGTTCATGGCACGCCCGTCAGCGGTCTTGTTGCTCGCGACCGGCTGCGACTCACCCTCGCTCTGGGTCGTGATCCTGGAGGCCGGAATGCCGCGGTCGACCAGGAACCCCTTCACCGTGTCGGCCCGGCGCTGCCCCAGCGCCTGGTTGTAGGCTTCGCTGCCAACGCTGTCGGTGTGGCCGACGACCGTGACCGACTGGATCTCGGCGCCCTTCACCTTACTGGTCAGGGCCTCAAGCGCTTGCTTGCCCTCCGGCTTCAGGTTGTACTTGTCGAACTCGAAGTGGGTCTTGCCGTCGAGCGTGGCCTTCTCCTTCACCGGCGTCGGGGCCTTCTCACTCGGCTCGCACTCCGGGTAGGCCTCCTGCTGGCGGTACACGCTCTTCACGCACTCCCCCCACGTGTCCTTGGCGGGCTTGCCAAACGTGTCGTACACGTAGCCGGGCTTCTCAGCCGCCACGGCACTCCCAAAGGCCAGTACGGACCCGGCCACTACGCCAATCGCGATCAGGTGCTTGTGCATCTCGTTTGCGCTCCGTTCTAGTTTAGATTTCAGTAACTACCACTACCGGAAGCCCTTGGCCGTCGCGCCCAGCTTCGCCAGCGGCGCACCAGCCCCGTGGACCCGTCGCACACGCTGCACGGCCCACACCCCCGACACTCCCGACAGTTCGGTTTACGACGTAAAGGATATACAGGCTCAAGCTGTTGGGCAAGCTTACGGGCCGAAGCTAACACGTCAGGTGTCGTCGGGTCCACCCGGCGGCTTGAAGGCCGCGGGCTCAATCTGGTGGCGGCGCAACAGCTTGTAGAAGTCCGTGCGGTTGCGATTCGCCAGGCGGGCGGCCTGGCTCACGTTGCCCTGGGTGATCTTCAGCAGGCGGATGAGATACTCCCGCTCGAAGCCGGTCTTGGCCTCCTCGAGGGAGGGGTAGTCACCCGCCTGAGCACGCAGCGCCTTCTGCACGAGGGAGGCGGAGATAAGCGGGGTGGTCGTCAGGGCGAAGGTCTGCTCCACGACGTTCGCGAGCTGGCGCACGTTTCCGGGCCAGGGCGCGCTGACCAGGAGCTCCATGGCGTCCGGGGCGAAGCCGTCGACCCGTTTGCGCCCCGCGGCCTTCAGGCGGCCCAGGAAGTGCGCGGCGAGCAACGGGATGTCCTCGCGCCGCTGGGCGAGGGGCGGGAGGTCCAGCACGACGACGTTCAGGCGGTAGTAGAGGTCCTCCCGAAAACGGCCCGAGCGGACCTCCTGATCCAGGTCGCGGTGGGTCGCCGAGAGGACCCGGACGTCGACCGGCAACGACCGGGTGCTGCCGACCGCCCTCACCTGCCGTTCCTGCAGCACGCGCAGCAGCTTGACCTGGAGGGTCGCAGGCATGTCCCCGATCTCGTCCAGGAACAGGGTGCCCCGGTGGGCCGCCTGAAACAGGCCTGGCGTATCGCGCGCCGCCCCCGTGAAGGCTCCCTTGGCGTAGCCAAAGAGCTCGGACTCCATCAGGGTCTCGGGTATGGCGGCGCAGTTGAAGGCCACGAAGGGCTGGTCGCGGCGGTCACTGGCCAGGTGGATGGCCTTGGCCAGGAGCTCCTTGCCCGTGCCGCTGGGGCCGCGGATGAGGACGCTCGCCGCGCTCTCGGCCACCAGCCGTGCCTGACAGAGGAGCTCCTCCATGAGCGGGCTACGCGTGACGATCTCGCTGCGCCAGACCTCGGTAGGCGCGCAGGCAGAGCTGTCCCCGCTGCCGACCCCGCTCACCCGCATCGCCCGCTCTACCTGCTCGATGACCTCGCGCCCCTCGAACGGCTTGGTCAAGAAGGCAAATACACCGCCGCGGGTCGCGGCCACCGCGTCGGGAATGGTGCCGTGGGCGGTGAGCATCAGCACGGGCAGGGCAGGATTACGGGCATGGATCGCCTCAAACAACGCCAGCCCGTCCATGCCCTCCATGCGCAGGTCGGTGACGACCACCTGCGGTCGCTCGATCTCGAGGCGCGCCAGCGCCTCACTCCCACTCGCCGCGGTCACCGTCCGATAACCGGCAGCGCCGAGCCTCAGCGAGAGCAGCCGCAGCACGTCCGGGTCATCGTCGACCAGCAGGACCTTGCCTTTGCTCACCGTCATCGGAGGGGAAGGGGGCTGCGGGTTACCTGGACTCGCCTCACCGGCCGTTCATCATGGCGCCCTGGAGGTCACCAGGGCAGAGGGGAGCGTGACGCGGACGAAGGTTCCGGGACCCGCGTGGTCCACGATCCGGATCTCGCCGCCGTGCGCAACGGCGCACTCCCGGGCGATGGCGAGACCGAGGCCCGTGCCGTGGACCGGCCCGCCGGGCTGGATCCGCCCCTGATAGAAGGGGTCGAAGACCCGCGGCCGGTCCTGCTCCGGGATCCCCGGTCCCTGGTCCCGCACCTCGAGGAACACGCCATCCTGGTCCTCGCCCAGCCGCATGTCGATCCGGCCCCGCTTCGGGGAGTACTTCACCGCGTTGGAGACGAGATTGTCGACCAACGCCCGTAGCCGTACCCGATCACCGGCGAAGGTGAGCGGCTGCGCCTCGACCTCCAGCCGCAGGCCCCGCGCCAACGCGCTGACCCGGTGATCGGCAAGCACCGAGTCTATCAGCCGGTCCAGGCGCACGCCCTCACGCCGGATCTCGCTCGCCCGCACCTCCGGCAGGCGGCTGAAGGCGAGCAGGTCCTCGATGAGCTTCTGCAGCCGCAGGGCATTGCTGTGGAGGATATCCGTGACCTCGCGTTGCTGCGCGCTGAGCGGTCCGATCACCTCCTCGGCGAGGAGCTCGGCGCCCTCGCGGACCGCCGTGAGCGGGGTCTTGAGCTCGTGAGAGACGTGGCGCAGAAAGGACTTCTTCTCCTCCTCGAGCTCGAGCAGGCGCAGGCGCAGCCACTCCAGGCGCTTGCCCAGGGTCTCGAGGTCCTTCGGACCCTGCACGTCGACAGCAGTGAACAACTCGCCGTCGCCCAGCCGTCGAATGGCCTGGTCGAGCTGGCCGAGGGGACGCGCGATGAGCGTCAGGAACACGACCGCGAGCACCACGACCAACGGCACAGAGGCCAGGGTCTGCCAGAACATCAGGCCCTGGGCGGTCCCCGCCATCTCGCGCAGGACATCAGCCTGGTGGCCAACCGCGGCGCTCGCCTCGGCGAGGATCTTCCCGGCGAGCTCGGCGAGCGCGGAGAACTCGGCGACCGTCTGCTCCGACCGACCGGGGTCAACTTCCTCCCCGCGTAGGGTCGAGAACAGTCGCCGCTCACGCTCGGCAAGCTCGCGCAGCACCTGGAGCTTCGGCGGGTCCTCCTCGAGCGCGAGCATGTACGTGACGATCCCCTGGAACTCGGCATGCCCCGCGTCGTAGGTTGCAAGCAGGGATTCATCGCGAAGGATCAGGTACTGGCGGACCGAGCGCTCCATGTTGGTCAGCTGGTCGACGAGGCTGCGGCCCCCATGGGTGAGCCGGACCGTGCGGTACACCGTGTCCTCGCTCTGCCGGGCAAGCCGGTCCACCTGCACGGACGCGACCACGATGGCGGCGAGCAGGGGAAGGGCCACGGCGACGAAGCCGACCAGGACGAGCGACAGGAATGACCTGGGTCTAAGGAAGTGGACTGCGGAGAGCATTGGTATAGTGCCGCTCGCGCGGCGCCCCGGCCGCAACGCCTCGCGTAGCCGGTAGTATAGGGCCCGTCGCACGATGCCGCGCGGCGACTATCCAGGCCGCGCCAAGCCTGCATGGAGGTCTCCCCGATGATCCCCGACCTCGACCGGGTCGCCGAGTTGGTGCGCGCCCTTGCCCGCGCCGAGCTCCTGCCGCGTTTTGCGCGGGTCGATCGCGAGCGCAAGGGCGACGGCAGCATCGTCACGGCGGCAGACCGGGCGATGCAGGCGCGCCTTGAGGCCGAGCTCGGGGACCGCTGGCCCGGCTTTCGGCTGCTCGGCGAGGAGATGGCCGAGGACCTGCAGGGGCGGCTGCTGGCAGACCCGGGGCCTGGGCTGTGGCTCGTCGACCCCCTGGACGGGACCACCAACTTCGCCGCAGGGCTTCCGTTTTTCTCCGTCTCGGTGGCGCTACTGAAGGATGGCTCCGTGGCCCTCGGCGTCGTTTACGACCCGGCCCGCGATGAGTGCTTCGCTGGTGAGCGCGGTAGGGGGGTCTTTCTGAACGGACGCGCCCTGCCGCCGCCCCCGCCTGCGCCCCCCCTGGCATCCGGCCTCGCCGTGGTCGACTTCAAGCGACTGCCCGCCGAGCTCGCGGGCCGGCTCGCCACTCATCCGCCCTACGGGTCGCAGCGCAGCCTAGGCTCGGTCGCCCTCGACTGGTGCTGGCTCGCCTCCGGCCGGTTCCACCTCTACCTGCACGGCCGGCAACGCCTGTGGGACTACGCCGCTGGCGAGTTGATCCTGCGCGAGGCAGGCGGACTCTCCTGCACCCTCGACGGAGAGCCGGTGTCGCGCCCGTTGCTCGCCGGCCGCTCGGCTGCCGCCGCGCGGGACCCCGGACTGTTCGCCGCCTGGCGGCGCTGGCTGGGCATACCGCACGCGCCAGTCGGATCTTGAAGAAGGGCCCTCCGGCCCTACCCTGATGGCCGGGCCCGGCACGGACCCCGCGTTAGCGCGCCGCGACCTAATCACCGGCACACGGGGGCCGCCACAGTAGGACCAGGGGGCGGCTGCTGTCCTTCCCAGGTCCGCCTCAGAGTCACGCGTAAAGGCCTACCAGGGCCTGCCGCTAACCGCAGCATCGACGCCAGCCCCCCCCGGCATCCCTATGCCCGTCTAACCCAAGAGGGGGCAGCGCGTAGCTCAATCAGACGACCCACCGACCGCACCAGCCGCCGCATGACAACTTCCGCCCCCCACCCACCGCCGTGTGGGCGCGACCACCTCGGCGCTGAAGGGGGCGGGGGCGATCCCGTGCCCCCGACGGAGGTCCTTCGCGCGGAGCAAGTCCAGCTCCTCTACGCCCAGTCGCGAGCCCCCCTTATCGCGAGTCTGGTCCTCGCCGTCGTCGTGGCCGGTCTCCTCGCCCCGGTGGCAAACCGCCTCTGGCTGTTCGGATGGGGCGTCGTGATCGTCATGGTCAGTGGTCTACGGCTGCGCCTGCTCGAGGCGTTCCGCCGCGCGCGCCGGGAGGAGCAGGCGGATCCTCGCTGGCGCATGCGCTACCTGCTCGGCGCCGCCCTCGCCGGCTCCGGCTGGGGGGCGCTCGCCCTCCTTCTCGATTTCAGCTGGTCGATTCCCTATCAGCTGCTGGTGTACGTGGTGGTCACCGGCATCTCGGCCGCGGCGCTCTCGAACAATGGCGCACTCCCTGCGGCCTGCGCCGCCTTCGTTCTACCCTGCCTGCTCCCCCTCGCCGCGCGCTCCATGCTGGGCCCGGACCCGGTGGCAATCTCCCTGGGGGCGATGGTCGCCGTCTACGCCGCGACCCTGGTCTCTATCGCCCGGGGCGTGGGGCGGACCATGCTCGGATCGATCGCGCTGGCGAGCGAGCGGGCGCGTCTGATCGATCGGGTGGGGAAGGCACGTGAGGCCCTGCAGAGCGAGGCGAGCGAGCGACGGCGGGTCGAGGTCGAGCTCGATCGGGAGCGCCGGCTGTTCGCGGAAGGGCCGGTGACCGTCTTCCGGTGGGCCAACGACGAGCGCCGGACCATCCTCGCGGTCTCGCCCAACGTGGCGCAGTTCGGCTGGGACGCGCGCACGCTGGTCGACGCCGGGGCCTCATACCGGGACCTGGTTCATCCGGAAGACCTCTCGCGGGTCAGCGCCGCGGGTCACGGCGAGACCGGCTGGGCAGTCGAGCGGGCCATCGAGCTGGACTACCGCCTCGTGCTCCCCGGGGCTGAGGTCCGCTGGTTCTACGACTACACCCTCCCGGTGTACGGCGAGGACGGGCGTCCGGTCTGCTTTGACGGCTATATCCTCGACATCTCCGACCGCAAGCGGGCGGAGGAAGACCTCGTGCGCGAGAAGGAGCGCGCCCAGGTCACGCTGCACTCGATCGGCGACGGGGTCATCACCACCGACACCGAGGGGCGGATCGAGTACCTCAATCCGGTCGCCGAGACCCTGACCGGCTGGCGCCGCGAGGAGGCGTACGGCAAGCCCCTGGGGAACGTCTACACCCTGGTCGACGAGGCCGATCGCCGGGGAGCACTGGGCCTGCCGCGGCTGGCCGAGCGCCCCGAGCCCGCCTCCCCGGTGCACGAGCCGCGGTTGCTGCGCCGTAGGGATGGAGCGGAGTTCGCGGTGACCCAGACCCTGGCGCCCATCCAGGCCCGCACGGGCCGCGCCCTGGGCTCCGTCATCGTCTTCCACGACGTCACCGAGACCCGCTCGCTTGCGCGTCGCCTGGCTTACCAGGCCACCCACGACGTGGTCACGGGACTCCTCAACCGGCGCGAGTTCGAGGCCAGGCTTGCCCACGCCCTCGAGGTCGCCCGCAAGGAGTCGCGCACCCACATCTGCCTGTACATGGACCTCGACCAGTTCAAGATCGTCAACGACACCTGCGGACACGCCGCTGGTGACGAGATGCTGCGTCAGCTGGCGGGGCTGATGCAGACCCGCCTGCGGGAGTCGGACGCGCTCGCACGTCTGGGCGGTGATGAGTTTGGCGTGTTGCTCGAGGGCTGCCCGCTCGGCCACGGCGTCGAGATCGCCGAGGCCCTGCGCGCGACCGTGCGCGATTACCGCTTCGCCTGGGCGGAGGAGACCTTCGAGGTTGCGGTCAGCATCGGGATCGTGGCGATCAGTCAGGAGAGCGAGAGTGTCGGCAGCATCCTGAGCGCCGCCGACGTAGCCTGCTACGCGGCCAAAGACCTCGGTCGCAATCGCATCCACGTGTACGAAGAGACGAACCTCGACCTCGCCCGGCGGCACGGCGAGATGAAGTGGGTATCCCGCATCACCCAGGCCCTTGGCGAGAACCGGCTGGTCCTGTTCTGCCAGGACATCGTCTCGGTGCAGGAGGCCCCGAGCGGTCCCCACTCGGTCGAGGTCCTTGTGCGCATGCTCGACGAGCAGGGGGCCCTGGTCCCGCCAGGGGCCTTCCTGCCCGCCGCCGAGCGCTACAACCTCATGCCGGCCATCGACCGCTGGGTCGTCCACGAGTGCTTCCGCTGGCTCGCCAGCCAGCCGGCGCGCGACCCGATCCTGCTCGGCATCAACCTCTCGGGGACCACCCTGAGCGACGACGCCTTCCTGCCCTTCATCCGCGCGCAGTTCGAGCGATTTCGCGTGCCCGCCCCCTCGGTCTGCTTCGAGATCACCGAGACCGCGGCGATCGCCAACCTCGCCACGGCCTCCCTCTTCATCCGGGAGCTACGGGCGATGGGTTGCCGCTTCGCCCTGGACGATTTCGGCAGCGGGCTCTCGTCGTTCGCCTACCTGAAGAACCTCCCCGTGGACTACCTCAAGATCGATGGCAGCTTCGTGCGGGACATGCTGGCCGACCCGCTCGACCGGGCGATGGTCGCCGCGATCAACCAGGTGGGCCACATGATGGGCATCCGCACGATCGCCGAGTTCGTGGAGACACGCGAGACGCTGCACGCGCTGGCCGAGCTCGGGGTCGACTACGCCCAAGGCTGGGCCCTGGGCAAGCCACGCCCGCTGGCC
>Ga0316622_100001372_pt1 | contig 15801 bp, 11 predicted proteins | sample OWC_Aug_OW2_C1_D_FD_207646 | JGI IMG/M metagenome (GOLD analysis project Ga0316622, IMG submission 207646) | Wetland soil microbial communities from Old Woman Creek delta, Ohio, United States - OWC_Aug_OW2_C1_D5_C | ecosystem: Environmental > Terrestrial > Soil > Wetlands | place: USA: Ohio... | reverse complement strand
AGGCACACGCCCATGGTCCTCATGCCCTCGCGCATGTCAAACCCTAGCATGGCTCGGTCGCGCAGGGTATTTCAAGCGCGAGGGTTGCGTTCTCCGGCGGCCCAACGGTCGCGACGCGACCGCGACGGAGGGGTGGGGTGGGGTGGGGCCGCGGCAGAAGCCTTTTATACGGCCTGGGCCTTCCACGTGCCAGACCCCTAACCCTGGTGGGGGCATGGGGTAGTCCGGTATCCTTACGGGCTCCAGTTACGTGGATGACGCTACATGGGTATGCTGATGGCCAGCCGCCGATGATGAATGACTGGAGCGGCGACCGCAGATCCCAAGGGGGGTCGCTCCCCCCGTCAAGGGGATACCCGTCGAGCTGGGTTCGAATCCCAGTGCCCCCACCTCCTATCCCCGAGAGAGTGGACGCGGTCCGTTCCCGGCCCCGCTGGGGCCCCGGGCCCTCGTGGCCAGCGTCGCCTATCCCGGTGGATACGCCGCCCTGAGGAGGACCCGGAAGACGGCCCCGTGCGCGGGCTCGCCCTTGACCCTGTCCTCCACCCAGACGCGAGCGCCGTAGCGCTGCGCGATGGCCTTGACTATGTAGAGGCCGAGGCCCTTGCGGCTCGTCGTCCGGACCTCCGAGCCGGGCCCCTCGAAGAGCTCCACCTTGCGGTCGTCCGCGATGCCCGGGCCCGTGTCCGCCACCGAGAGCAGCCACGCGTCCGCACCGTCGAGCTGGGCCGCCGCCACCCGGACCTCGATGCGCACGAGGTCGCCGTGCGCGTGCTTTACCGCATTCCCGAGCAGATTTTGCACCAACTGGTCGAGCAGGTCGTCCCCCACGGCCCACGCTCGCTCGGGAGAGGCGACCTCCACCTCGACGTCGCGGGGCGCGCCGGCCACCTTGGCAAGGGCCGCGCAGCGTCGCACCGAGTCGGCCAGGTCCACGCCCCGGAGGTCGGAGGGGCCGGCCTCGCGCTTGATGGACGAGAGCGTCTTGACCTTCGAGATGACCGCGGCCGACGCCCGCACCTGGGAGAGCGCCGCCTCCACGCGCCCGTGCGCGTCCGCCGGCAGCCGTCCGTCCTGCAGGAGCGCCTCCAGCGTCCCCAGGGCCGCCTGGTTCAGGTTGGATATGTCGTGGCCCATGAGGTCGACGTAGAACTCCGCCTCCCGGCGACGGCGCTCGGTCTCGACCGAGCTGCGCTCCACCTCACGGAAGAGGCGCGACGTCTCGAGCGCGACCCCGAGCTGCTCCCCCACGGCACGGAGGACTGCCATGTGCTCGTCGTCGAGCGCGAACGGCTGCTTGGACGCCGCGAGAACGTAGCCCGTGAACGTGCCGTGGGTCTGCACGGGCACGGTGAGCGCGCACGTGATGCCCGCGGACTTGCTCATCGTCGCGAGGCCGGCGGGCAGCACCGCGATGTCCTCGATGATGGCCACGCGCTCCCGCGAGGGGAGGCCCAGGGAGGTCAGCCCGTCAGGGAACATGTGGAGCCGCTCGGCGAGCTCCTTGGGGAACCACAGCTGGCCGAGCGTCTCGAGCCGGTCGGGGTCGCGTCCGTCCACGACGAACAGCGCCAGCGCCTCCGCGCCCGTGAAGTCGGCTATCATGCTCAGGCTGCTCGCGATGACCTCGTCCAGGTTGAGCGTGGACGAGAGGTTCGAGATGAGGTTGTTGAGTATCTCCAGCTCGGCGTTGCGCCTTATCACCTGCTCCTCGCGATGCTTCTCGGGGGTCATGTCCCGGATGAAGCAGACCACATCGCGCACCTCCGAGCCCTCGGCCGAGACCGGCACCGCGTTAAGGTTGTGGTACCTCCAGGCGCCGTCCAGCCCGCGGATGCGGTACTCGAACCCCTGGACCGACGACCCCGAGTACAGGTCGAGCAGCATCTGCACGACGCGCGGCTGGTCGATGGCGTGCAGCCTCCGGACCGCCTCTTGGGCGAAGAACTCCGGCGCACCGCCCAGCTCGGAGTCGCGGAACGCGTTGTTGGCGTAGCTGATGTGGCCCGATGTGTCGAACACGCAGATGAGGTCGTGGGCGTTGTCGATGAGCCGCCTTATGCGCGCCTCGGACTCCTCCGCGCGGGCTATCTGCTTGCCCAGGCGGACGAACAACGACACGTTGAGCAGCGCGAGGGATGCCTGGTTCGCGAGCGTCAGGACCACGCCCATCTCCTCGGGGTCGACCTCGGACTGCGTCGAGGAGACGGCCATGATGCCAAGCGGCGTTATGCCAGCCTTCCTGTCGCCGACGTAGAGCGGGACCGTGATGCCCAGGTTCATCCGGCTCGTGCGGCGGATGATCTCCAGGATGCCCGGGTTCAGCCCAGTCAGGGTCACGAGCGTATCGACGATGTCCTCGCGCGTCCTGTGGTAGATGACCTCGCCATCCGTGAGTGCCCTCTCGTAGGCTGGATGGTCATGGAGCGGCAACCGTATCTTGGGGAAGGAGTAGTGCGAGAGCCGTGTGCCTATCTCGATGGTCCGGCGATGTCCGGAGAGGTGCATGCCGCGCAGCGTCGCCCCGTCCTCGTCGAGGAGCAGGACGAACGCGTTCCTGAAGCTCGTGAGCGTGGACACGGCCTCGGTCAGGATGCGACATATGGCCTCGGTGTCGCGCTCGGACCGCATGCGCGAGCTGAAGTCGTGCACGAGCCGCTGGAGCTCCAGGCGCTTCTCGAGACGCCGGCGCTCCTCCTCGGCGGTCCTGAGCATGTTCGCGTCGATGTGAATTGATGGGTCAGACTGCTCGGCCGCTCGGTCCTGCGGCTCCGGCGTTTGCCACCGTTCGGGTCCGCGCACGGTGCTGCCTCTGGAAAAGGCGGGCCGGCTGGGGCTTGAAGCCGCTCGCCGTGCCAGCATCACCTCGTGTGGTGTTAAAGCTTTCGAACGATGACCGTGCGAAGGCTTAATCTACGGTCGACGCGCTTCTTGGCCCCATGGCGGTCCTGGACCCGATGAGGTTGTTCTCCGACCAGGCCTGTGCGGCCATGGTCGAGGCCGTCATCGCCCTGTCCGAGGAGAGCTGGCATGACGTCGCCGCCGAGGCGGGGCGCGGGACGGTGCGGGTCCGTGCGGGCGGCAGGGAGGTCGAGGTGCAGCTCGAGGCCCCGCCCCCGGGGATGGGGGACATCGCGTTCCCGTGCTTCCAGCTCTCCCCGTTCTTCGGCGCGCCCCCGAACAACGTGGCGTTCAAGCTCTTCCCCTACGTGCGCTCCCCGCCGGACTTCGAGGCGCCCGTCCTGGCCGGCCCGTACATCAACCTCGCCGTCAGGGACGCCAGGCTGGTCGAGGAGACGATCAGGTCCGTCCTCTCGGCGGGGCCGACGTACGGGTCGCACCCGCCCAAGGGGGTCAGGGTCGTCCTCGAGCACACGTCCGCGAACGCGACGGGCCCGCTTCACGTCGGGCGCGCGCGCAACCCCATCATAGGCGACACGCTCGCACGCCTCATGAGGATGGCCGGCTACGATGTCAGGACGCAGTACTACCTCAACGACATGGGGCGCCAGGCCGTCCTGGTGCACTACGGGGCCCGCCGCATGGCCGGCAGGGCCGGGACGGGCGCGGAGGAGCCGCGCGACAAGTCCGACCACCGCGTGGTGGGGCTCTACCAGGCGGCCAACGCCGCCGCGGAGGGCGACCCGGCGGTCGATGCCGAGGTCCAGGCCACGATGGCCGCCATCGAGCGCGGGGACCGTGCCCTGCTCGCCGACGTGCGCGCTGTCGCGATGGAGGTGCTCTCCGGCATCAGGGAGTCCCTCGGTCGGCTCGGCATCTCCCACGACGAGGTGGTCGAGGAGAGCCGTTTCGTCCTCGACGGCTCCGTCAAGGCCGTGGTCGAGCGCCTGCTCGCCTCCGAGCACCGCGTCGACGAGGAGGACGGGGCGGTCGCGCTCGAGCTCGAGTCGTTCGGCATACACGGGCGCAGCACGAAGTTCGTCTTCCTGCGCAAGGACGGCACCACCCTCTACACCACGCGCGACCTCGCCTACCACCTCTGGAAGGCCGGACAGGCCGACCTTCTCGTCAACGTGCTGGGCGAGGACCACAAGCTGGAGGCGCGTCAGCTCGAGATAGCGCTGCGCCTCATGGGCTCGTCGGCCATGGTCGAGCCCGTGTTCTACGCGTTCGTCTCCCTGCCCGAGGGCAAGATGACCACGCGCGGCGGGAGGACCGTGTTCCTCGACGACCTCATGGACGAGGCCGTGGCCAGGGCGCGGGAGGACACCCGGGCCCGACGGCCAGAGCTCGGCGCGTCGGCCGTCGAGGCCATCGCCCAGGCCGTGGGCCTTGGGGCCGTGCGCTACAACATCCTGCGCGTGCAGCCCGAGAAGGCGTTCGTCTTCAGGTGGGAGGACGCGCTGAGCTTCGAGGGTGCGTCGGCGCCGTTCGTCCAGTACTCCTACACGAGGGCATGCTCGATCCTCAGGAAGGCCGCGGAGGACGGGCCGGCGCTCGAGCCGGGAATGGACCCGTCGGCGGCCGCGGGCGCCCTCAGGCATCCTGCCGAGCTGACGCTCGCGAGGTGGGTCGCGCGATGGCCCGGGATGGTCGAGGAGTGCGCGGACGACCGAAGGGTCCATCCGGTCGCGGCCTACTCCGAGGGCCTGGCCTCCGCCTTCAACGCGTTCTACAGGGACGTGCCAGTGCTGCAGGGCGCCGACGCGCGCGCCGCGCGGCTGCTGCTCGTCGAGGTCGCGCGCATCGCAATGGGCTCCGCCCTCGCGGCGCTCGGGGTCGCGGCGCCAGAGCAGATGTGACCCGTCCTGCGCATGGACCGTGCAGGGCCCGGCGCCCGTCCCGGGGGCGCGCCTCGACGACCCTGGCAGGCTGACGGGGGTTACCTTCGGCCCGAACGCGCGCGCGCCCGACCATTATCATGCGCGAAATGGGCTTGGCAAGGCTTAAATAGGGCCCACCCCTCTCAAACATCGGCGTTCCCAGTCGGTCTGGTCAGGGTCCGGGGCCGGGGATGTGGCCCTTCTCCGGATTGTCTCGGGAGGTGGCGCTGGCATGGTCAGGAAGCAACAGCGACTCGTGGACAGGCCAGGCGGGGGCCCTCCCGAGGAGGCCCGCTGGGATGCGCCAGCGCCGACCGCGCCGGACGGGGATGGCAGGGAGCCAGCGGACGACAGTCCACAGGAGGGGACGCCGGACGGGAAGGTGCTGCCTGAGCAGCCGGACGAGGTGCCACCGGAGGCCCCCTTGGCCGGTGAGGGCATGCCCGAGATGCCGGACGAGCTCGCCTCGCCCGAGAACGGGCTGGCCATCCCGGAGGTAATCAAGCCCGCCGAGGTAGGGCCAGCGCCCGAGGATACCGCCCCCGCGACCGTGGAGCCCTCGGTCGGGGAGAGGCTCGATGTCCTGCAGCGCGAGCTTCAGGAGCGGTCGTCCATGCCGACAGCCCCCGAGCTCATCCACCCGGACGTGCTGGAGACGCTCGCCAGGCTCTCCAGCCTGGCAAAGGAGCTGGGCCACGGCCACCAGAGGCTCCTCGACAGCCGCGATGAGCTGCAGAGGAGGAGCGAGGACCTGCGCGTGCTGCATGCCGAGCTGCGCGAGGCTGCCCGCAGGCTCAGCGAGGAGAGGACCGAGTTCGAGGCGCAGGCCATCGAGCTGGGGAAGCAGCGAGAGCGGCTGATGCGCAAGAAGCAGCATGCGGAGGAGTACGCGGCGCAGCTGGACAGGCTCGAGCTCGAGCTCGGCCACACGAGGGAGGAGCTGGAGGCCAAGCACTCGGCGCACGCCGAGAAGGTCGAGCAGCTCGAGAACGCCATCCGCAAGCGCGAGGAGGACCTCAACGTCTTCGAGAAGGACGTGTCGCAGCGGCAGAAGCGGCTCAAGGCCGACATCGAGCAGCTAGAGGCCGAGAGCCTGCAGGCGAGGGTGGCCAGGGCGGCGCTCGACAAAGAGGCGTCCGCGCTCGTCTCGGACCGTTCGGCGCTGGACGCACAGCTGCAGCAGTGCGCTGACGACCTCGTCACCCTCAACGAGCGCAGGTCCGAGCTCGAGAGGGGCATGGAGGAGCTCGAGGCGAGGCGGAGGGAGAGGGAGGCCATCTCGACCCACCTGGAGCTCGAGGACGCGCGGCTGGCGGAGGAGGACCGGCAGCTCAAGAGGCGCACCGAGGAGCTGCAGATGCGCGCGGAGGCCATCGGCGCGGACGAGGCGCACCTCAAGCAGACCGAGGCCGACTTCGACAGGCGCGCTCAGGAGCTCGCGGCCGAGTCCGACAGGATCGACAGGAAGAGGCAGGAGCTCGAGGAGTCGGCGGCCGCGCTCGAGGCGACGCGCAGGACCATCAGGGAGGCCTCGAAGAAGAACCTGGCCGACCAGGAGAGGATTAGCGCCGAGAGGGAGAGGCACGCTCAAGAGGTCGTCGAGCTCGCGGCCGAGCGGGACAGGCTCGTCGCCGCGGAGACGGCGATCAAGGACCGCGAGGGCGGGCTGCAGCGGCGGACCGCTGAGCTCGACGACCGCGCGGCCGAGCTAATGGACTTCGACAAGCGCATGAAGGCGCGGGAGGAGGAGCTCAGGACAATCGAGCTCGAGCTCGCTGGCAGGACGGTCTCGGTGGAGAGCGCGGAGGTCGCGCTCTCGAACAAGCTTGCCGACCACGAGGAGGCCTCCGGCCGGCTCAAGGGGGACCTGGAGGCGCTCGAGCGGCGCGCGGAGCAGGTCGCGACGATCCAGTCGGAGATCGAGGTCAGGGAATCCGCGCTCGGGACGCGCGAGCGCGACATCGAGGCGCGCGAGGGGGAGGCCGAACGCGCCCATGCCGAGGCCACGGCCTCCCTCGAGGCCATCGCACAGCGCGAGACCGCGCTGTCCGAGAGGGAGGCGACGGTCGCGGAGCTCAACAGGAGGCTTGGCTCCCTCCAGGAGGAGCTCTCCGCGAAGGAGGTCGCCGCGGCCTCCGCGATGACGGAGAGCGCGGCGAGGCTCGCCGAGGCGGAGGCGATCGAGTCCGAGCTTGGGGCGAGGAAGGCGGCCGTCGAAACGATGGAGCACGACGCCCACGAGCGCAGGGTCGCGCTCGAGGCCGCGGAGGCTGGCTTCTCGGAGCGCGAGCGCACCGTGAGGGAGCTCGAGGCCCAGTTCAAGGAGTGGGAATCCTCGCTCGCGAGGAGGGAGTCGGAGATCATCGAGGCGAAGGGGACCGTCGAGGTCCGCACTGCGGAGCTCAACGCTCGCGACGAGTCCGTCGCCGCGGCACGCACGGCAATCGATGACAAGGAGGCCTCGCTGGCCGCAAGGGAGGCCACCCTCGGGGACAGGGAGCGCTCGCTCGTCGAGCGGGAGACCGAGCTCGAGCGCACCACGGTGCAGCTGGCGCACCTCGAGGAGCACCTGCAGAAGGTGGAATCCGAAATAAGGGACTGTCCCTACTGCGACGCGAAGGACGGTTTCGTCCGCACGGACGCGCTCATCTCCGAGGCCGAGGCCATGGACGCCGATGTCACCGAGGCGCGGAAGTTGCGCCGCCGCGCGGCAGAGAAGCTCGACGAGGGCGACATCGATGGCGCCGCCAAGGAGGCGATGGTGGCCCAGAGGGCCGCGAGGGAGGCCCGCGCCAACTTCCTGCGCGCGGGGCTGCGCTTCCTGCTCTCGTCCGTGCGCAAGAACCTGGACGCGATACACGAGGACGGCGTGGTCGTCACGGCCGCCCAGCGCGTGCTCGAGATGGCACGGGACGCCTCGCTCGATGGGGACTTCGAGCGCGCCGAGCAGCTGTCACGGGAGGCCGAGGAGATCGGCCGCAAGCTCCAGGCCGAGCGCTCGCTCTACGATGAGAGAAGGAGGGACGCATCCGTGCTCCTCGCCCAGTCCGGCGCGTCCCCGGAGCGCGTCGAGGAGCTGCTCTCTGCGGCCGACGCCCAGGCCGAGAACGGCGAGTACCGCAGGGCGGTAGGCACCGTGGAGCAGCTCGTGGCCACCGCATCGGGCGTCGAGGCGGCGGTCCCCTCGGCCGCGGAGATGCCCCAAGCGGAGACGCCCCCCGGCGAGACGCCCCACGCCGCCCCGTCGCGACAGAAGGTCGCGAAGGTCAAAGTGACGACGAGGAGGGCGGCCAGGGCACGGGTCGCCCAGGGGCCGACGGCGCCAGCGCCCGCCACGCCCTCCGAGCCCGAGCCCCAGCAGGCCGCGGAGAGCGCACCGGGGCAAGAGGAGAGCGCACCCGACACAGCCCCTTCCACCTACCCCGCCTCCGCCCCCGCGCCCGCCCCGCCCCAGGCACCCCCCGAGCGCGCCGTGGCCCAACCACCGGTCCACGCCTGCCCGAACTGCGGTGCCCCGCTCGTCGTCAAGACCTCCATCCGCCCCACGATAGTCAGATGCGCAGGCTGCCAGGCCACGGTGACCCTCAGGTAGCGACCCCTGGCTCCCTCCCGTCCCACGGCGAAACCATTTTTAGGAGGGGGCGCCATGGCCGATGGCAGGTGAGCGCATGCCCCTATCCAACATCGAAATCACGTCCATCGAGGGCAAGCGGTTCGTCAAGAGGGACGAGCCCATCCATCAGCTGAGCATCAACTCCAACAGCTCCGTCACCCGGGTCGCGCAGATCGCCGAGGACCAGGCCGAGGTCGAGTTCCGGTACACCGTGAACTACATCGGGGTTGGCTTCATCAAGATCGAGGGTCGCCTCCTGTTCAAGGGTGACGCGCCGTCGCTCGTCGCGGACTGGACCTCGAAGCGCAACATGCCGGACAACGTCGCGCAGGAGCTGCACAACGCCATCATGGGCACCTGCATACCCGAGAGCGTGGTCATCGCGCGGGACCTGAACCTGATGCCGCCCATCCCTCTGCCGAAGGTAGACATCAAGCGCGCCAAGGTCAAATCCGAGGCCGACATCGGCGGGATGGAGGTCGCGTGAGGTCGCCCCTCGAAGGCCAAGGAGCACGCGTGAGGGGCGGGGGCACGGTCCCGCAATCTGCGGGCTTCTGGAGTCACCTGGTGAGGCGGAGGGACCATTGATGGGCGGCAAGGCGCCTGATGGCAGGTCGAGCCCGAAGGTGGAGCTCGAGAGCGAGCGAGCGCGCCTGGTGAGGCTCTGGGACGCGTACGAGATGCAGGAGCGGGAGCTGCAGGCGGCGAGGGAGCGTATCGCGCTCCTCGAGGGGACCGTTGCCGAGCAGGGGCAGCTCATCCACCGACCGAGGGCGGCCCTCGCCGAGCACGGGTCGCACGTGCCGGGGTGTGGGGCCTCCTTCTACCCCGGCCACCGTCCCGATGAGCGGCCCATCGATGTTGCTGGCCACCGCACGACAATCACGAAAACCATTTAATAGACCTCGCCCCATATGGGCCTGGCCCAGCACGGATGTGAAGGTGATGAACGAGGCTCCAGGCGCGGTTTCGGGCATCGACTACAAGAAGGAGTTCGAGAGGGAGCAGGACAGGCTTGCGAGGCTCTTCGACGCCTACGAGGCGCAGGAGAAGGAGCTGCAGTCCGCCAAGGAGCGCATCACCAAGCTCGAGGAGACCATCAACGAGAAGGAGCGCGTCGTGCGCAGCCTCCGCGAGGTGCTATCATCGCGCGACGCGGACAACCGCGAGCTCCAGATAGAGCTGAGCGCGCTCAGGGCCGAGAAGGCGTCCTGGGACCCCCGCCTCCGCGAGCTCGAGGCCAACATCAGGCTCGAGCAGGACCGTTTCGGCAAGCTGTTCAAGCTCGCCATGGAGCTCGACGCCGAGCTGAAGGAGGCCAGGGCCCAGATAGAGGCCCGCGACCACTGGTACAAGAAGAACGTGCTCGTCATGTCCAACATCAAGCGCGCAATGGACGAGCACGACAAGATGATATTGGCCGCCCAGGGTAGGCCATACGAGCCCGACCTCGATGGGGAGCTCATGCGCCTCAGGCCCGAGGCCGAGGAGCCCAAGTAGGGGCGCACCCCCGCGCAGGCCCATGACCCGATAGACCTGTCAGGCAGGCACGGTCCGATGGAGGGAACGACGCGGCCGCCAGGACCGCATCGCAGCGGGCGCGGTCCACGGGCCACCGCGCACTCGAGCGGGCAACCGCCCCGCCGGCAGGTCAGTGCGGCCCGTCGACAATCCCGGGCAGCGGATTGAGGTCGTGCATGGTGTGGGCCGGCTCGCGCAGCTCCACGGGGTACGGGTCGTTGTAGCGGTTGAGCCATGCCGCGGGGATGCCCAGCCGCTGCGCCCCGTCCACGTCCGCGGCGGGCGAATCGCCGACGTGGAGCGCGCGCGCCGCTCCGACCCCTAGCCCCGAGAGCGCCGCGACGAAGGGTCCAGCGTTCGGCTTGTACGACCTCGAGGACTCCGAGCTCACCGCCAGCCGCGGGGCCAGTCCGTGGTGCCGCAGGATGGCGGCGAGGTCGTCCTCGTCGATGTTCGAGACGACGGCCCAGGCGACGCCGGAGCCATCGAGCCGTTCGAGAACCTCGCGGACCTCCGGGAACAGGGCTGCCTGCCGCAGGTGCCCGAACAGGTCCTCGATGACCTCTTCGCAGTAGGGCCGGAGCTCGCCCCCGATCCCTAGGGTGCGGAGGGTCGACTCGAGGCCGCGCTTGAAGTCCTCGTGGACGGTCACGAACTCGCCCTCGTCCTCGCCCTGGAACGTGAACGTCCGCCAGTTGCGCTGGAACACCGTTGCGCGGCCCTGTAGGCCCAGGTCGGTCAGGATGCGGCTGAGCGTGACGTGGAAGGTCGATCTGAAGTCGACCAGCGTCCCGAACATGTCAAGGAGCACGGCGTCGTAGCGCTGGGCCCCGCCAGCGATGCCCCTTGCCCCATCGGACGACATCGGCGACCTCCGGTGCCATGCCCGTCGACCCGGCCATCGGCGGCCGGGCGGTCGGGTCACTTCTTGGCGCGCGCGGCCTCCAGCAGGTCGACCGCACCCTCGTACTCCTTCGCCGCCACGAGCTTCTTGGCCTTCTCGACGAGGGCCATTGCCTCCGCGCCCAGGCCTGGCTGGGCCTCGACTTTGGAAAGAAGCTCCGCGGCCTTCTTCCTGAAACCGTCCTCGCGCTGCTGCTTGAGGAAGCCGTCCGCCTTGGCGGCGAACGACCGCGCCTGCTTGTCGTCGCCGGCCTTCTGGGCCACCTCCGCCTTGTCCAGCATCTGCTTGGCGGCGGTGACGTCCTCGCCCATGGACTTGACCTGCTCGAACAGCATCCAGGTGAACTTGATGATGCCCTCCGTCTTGGACTTCGCGTGGGTCGCGTTGGTCTCCTTGGCCACGATGAAGGCTCGGCGCAGGTACCTGGTGGCCAGCTCCTCCGAGCCGTGCTCGCGGGCGTTCGTCGCCTGCCTGCACAGGTCCTTGGGCTCGCTCAGCGGCGCGCCGTCCGCCTCGCCATCCTCTATGAGCGCCCAGCACGCGTTGCTGGCCTTCTCGAAATCGTCGAAGAAGCAGATGTCGTCGTACATCGGCCGCCCGCACTTCGGGCATGGCTTGCCCCGATGTGCCTCGTCCCCGAGGTCGGGCCCTGCGATGGGCCCCTCGAGCGACGTGATCATGGCCTGCTTCTCGCCCTGCAATCCGATGATCTTCGCGTCTATCGTGGGGCCGGAGCCCGCTGTCTGGTCTGTGACCGTCTGCTCGATGCGGCCGCCGCGCTTGTAGGTCATCCAATCCTCGATCATGCGCGTCTCGGCCTGCTTCACGAAGTCGTTGGCGCCCGACCAGTCGGACCAGTTGACGCGGTGCTCCGCCTTCCGCAGCAGCGCCTCCGCGTCCTTGAAGTCCACCTCCTCGCGGCTTTTGTAGTGGCGTATCTGGTGGCGCACGTTCTCGATCGCCTCGACCGCGGTGCATCTGGGGCAGACAGCCCGCTCCGCCGGCAGCAGCGTACCGCACTTCGGGCACTGGTGGGTGACCAGGGCCTCGAGCTCCTCCTTGGACCGCTCGCGCTTGAGGATGGTGAGCCCCGAGCTGGTCATCCCGGAGGGCTTGTAGTGCGCGAACTTCTGTCGCCGCACGATGTAGTAGTCCCGCGGGTGCTTGCCGAGCACATCGCGGACCTCTATCTTCTTGGCGATCTCCGCCTCCTTCTTGCGGATGTGCTCCTGGCGGCGGGCCTCCTCGGCGATGCGATTCTGCTCCTCCTGCTTGAGCTTCCTCGAGCGCCAGACGAAGAGGACCGCGACGATGACGACGACCACGACGATGGCGATGATGATGGGCGTCCAGTTGAAGGGCTCCGTGACGACGAAGACCTCGAGGCTGCCGACCACGCGGTTAGGTTGGCTCTGATTGTCCCAGATCTCGGCGTACTCCGAGCCCGCCGAGGCCTCGATCTTGATCTCGAAGGTCCCCTCAGTGGTGGTCTTGAACGAGAGGTCCACGGTGGTGGAGGCCCCCTTGTTGAGGATGATGCTCGACTGGGACGCGAGCGTCGTGCCCTCGGAGTTGAGCTGCACCTTCAGCTTCTTGGTGCCGGTGAAGTTCTCGGTCCCGATGTTCGTGATGCTCAGCCTGAAGTGGACCGTCTCCCCCTTCTCCACGCGGGTGGGGAGCTCCTCGGTTAGGGCGTACTTTATGTGGTACTTTGACTGCGCGAGCGCGGGCGCCGCCATGGTCGAGAGGAGCAGGACCACCAGTACCAGGACAATGGCCAGTCTCGCGGGAATGCCAACCGATCCACGAGGAGATGTTCGTATGTGCACCGCGCTCACCTTCGAGAGGTCCCAGCCTGGGCTGGCCGCCTCCCCGTTCCGCATGAGGTTCGCCCCTTAAAAAAGTTTGGCGATGTCACCACCGCGGTGCCGCGGCGACTGGCCACAACTAGACGCCGGGCTCCAGCGCTTTGCCGTAGAGCGCGATGTTGGACCCGAGGTACCATGCCACGGGCAGCGCGACCAAGACGACGGCGAAAGGGCCGCCCACGAACGGGGCGATGACGACGACCGTTCCCAGGTAAGTCGCCATCTCGTGCGCGCTGAACCACCGCTTGAGCCGTGCTCGGGCGAAATCGACCTCGCCGACGAACTCGGCCATGGTGGCGGCCATCGCGAGCATGCAGATGGCGACCAGGGCCATCAGGCCGAGGCCCTCGACCGAGGCCAAATCCAACTCCGCGACGCAGACCGCCATCCAGGCTAGTATGCCCAGATGGAGGCCCTTCGTCGCCCACGCGGTGAGCGCGAAGGCGGTCGAGGGGCGCACCCTCCCCGCCTCGACACGGGTCCCGGTGATGGCCGCGAAGGTCCGGGCGCCCGCCGCCGCGTCGTGGTCCGCGTCCTTGATGCCGCCCTCGATGGCGTTCTGGAACAGGTTCTGGAGGTACTGGAGGCCGAGGAGCCCGAACAGGACCAGGCGGTGGTGCCCGCTCCCGACGTCGAGGCCCCCGCTCGCCGCGACCCCTGCCAGCAGCAGGGCCGACAGGCTCGCCGCCAGCAGGTGGTCCAGCGGCGCCCGCTTCCCCCAGAGGTCGTAGGCGCCACCGAGGGTGAGCGATGCGGCGTACAGGGCGGCGGGCCACATGGCCGTGCTCACGAGCAGGAGCGGGAGGAACCCGAGGGCCCCCGCGCCGACCGCGCCCGCGAGCGCGGCGCGAGGGGAGACCGCGCCGGATACGAGCGGCTTGCCCCCCAGGTCCCCGGAGGCCCGATCCACCTCCACGTCCGCCCACTCGTTCAGCACGAAACCGAAGACGTGCAGGCATGCGCCCGTGGCGAACAGCAGCGCAAGGTCGGCGATGTGGGCCCAGGCACCGTCCCCGGACAGCCCGTAGAACACCGCCGCGCCGATGACCGGGGCGAGGCCCGTCAGCGCCAGGGTCTGGACCCTCGCGAGCCTGAGCAGCGTCGAGCCCCCGCCGGCCATGCACGAAGCAACGCTGGGCGGCGTATTAAGGGTGTCGTGCTCCGTGACGCCGTGCGTCTGGAGCTCCAGCGCCCTCGCGACGGGCTCAGACCTCGCCCTGCAGTCGCCTGAGGACTTCCAAGGCCCGCTGGAAGCCACGCCCCCCCAGGCGATGGCCGCCGATGACCTCGGGCACCGCCGTCACGTCGCGCCCCTTGAAGGCGCGCAGCACCGAAGCGAAGTCCACGCACCCCTCCCCGATCTGCAGCCCCTCATTGTCGGGAGGGAGCGCATCGGAGAGGTGAAGGTGACGCACGCGCGACACATGACGGGACAGGAAGCCCTCGATGACCCCCATCCCTCCCTTGGGCTCATGGAGGTAGCCGTGGGAGACATCGAGCGTCAACCCGTCGGCGTGGTCCTTGAGCCGGTCCATGTCGTCCGGACCGACGAGGATGGTGCTCGCCCATCTTATACCGCGACCGTCGGGCGTCCCGTCCTCACCGTGCTTGACGAAGTAGAACCATGGCATGTTCTCCAGCGTGAGAGCGATGCCCGCGTCCCGCGCGCGGTCGCGCAGCGGCCTGAGCGAGCCCTTGAGCCTCTTGAGCGCCGCGAGGTGGGCCTGCGCCGCGGGCTTGGCGGGCGCTATTCCCCCCGGATGGGCGATGATGAGGGGCGATGACAGCGCGATGGCAAGGTCGATGGTCCTCTCAAGCATCTCGACGGACAGTCCCCGCGTGCCCTCGTTGGGCGAGGAGAGGTCCACAAGCTCGGGACACGAGGGCGGGCCCATGAACTCGGGCGCGTGCACCAGGATGTCCAGGCCACGCTCCCGACGGACGGCCGAGAAGGTCTGGACGAGCGCCTCCGTGCGACGGGGGAGGTCCTCAAGGCCCAGGTGAAGCTCGAGCAGCTCCACGTCGAGCGCGGCCATCTCGCGCGCGTCCCCGAGGGCCGCCTTCGCTCCCAGCCGCATGCGGGCGCGATGGCGGAGACCGACTTTATACCTTGCCCAGCGCGCATGGGTGGGACGTGGCACCGGGGGCGGCGCCCTCGGTCCTCCCATGGAGGCCGTCCGGGGATGAAAACCATATATATACCCAGGGAGAATCAGGGCGCGTCCAGGTGCAACCTTGTGAGCAAACGCGTCTGGGTCAGAATCGACCGCAGCGACCCCAAGCTCACGCTGCGCGACGTCGCCGAGCGCATCAAGGAGATACAGCGCGAGCACCCTGACCTGGACGTCTTCTTCGACGGCGACGAGTTCGCCATCTGCTCACGTCCGAGGGGCGAGATGCCCGAGGCCCCTCCCGTCGAGGCAGTGAAGTAGCCCTTATCCAGGGCGAACGCGCCCGCGCCGATTGACGGGCGGGCTCAGTCCCTCTTGCGGGCAAGCATCCTCTCCACCGGCCTGCGCGCGCGCCCTATCAGCTCCGGGTCGAGCTCGATGCGCGTCTCCATGCGCTCGAGCGAGTCCCTCACGTCGAGAAGTGTGATGCGCTTCATGTTGGGGCACAGCGGTGGGGGGCTCTGCAGGAACGTGGCGTCGGGACGGACCTTCCGCAGATGGTGGACGAGGCCCTCCTCCGTCCCGATGATGAAGGTGCTCGCCTTGGAGGACTTCACCCACCTGATGATGCCTGAGGTCGATGCCACGTGGTCCGCGACGTCGATGACCTGCGGCGTGCACTCGGGGTGCACGACGACCTCCGCACCGGGGTGCGTCTCCTTGAGGCGCAGGAGGTCGTCCCGCTGGATGCCGGTGTGGGTGTGGCAGTAGCCCGGCCAGCACATGACCTCCACGTCCGGGAGGTGGCGCTGGACGTAGAGCGCCAGGTTGGTGTCCGGGACGAGCATCACCCTCCTGGCGCCGAGGCTGGCTACGATGTCGACGGCGTTGGCGGAAGTGCAGCAGATGTCGGATTCCGCCTTGACGGCCGCCGACGTGTTGACGTAGGCGACGACGGGAACGCCCGGGTTCGCGGCCTTCCACTCCCGCAGCGAGGGAG